>TARA_R100000306_G_scaffold62548_2_pt1 | contig 104037 bp, 96 predicted proteins | sample TARA_R100000306 | Tara Oceans TARA_R100000306 (sample SAMEA2620824) | marine metagenome | biome: marine biome (ENVO:00000447); feature: mesopelagic zone (ENVO:00000213); material: "saline water (ENVO:00002010), including plankton (ENVO:xxxxxxxx)" | depth 1000 m | reverse complement strand
TGCTCGCCGTCGCTCTGCGGCAGCGAATCCGCCAGCAACAGTTCCGCAACGAATTCGGCGTTGCCCAGGCGGTAGACCACGCCGTCGAGTTTACCTTCCACGCCTGAGCCAGGAACGACCCGTACCGCTTCGAAGCGTGACCCTGATTGCAGGCGGCTCGTGGAATGACCTTCGGCGGCTTTGGCTAGCGCACGTGATACGGGATGCTCCGAGTGCGCGGCCAGGTCCGCTGCGAGCTGAAGCTGCACCAGGTCAATCTCGCTACGGAGCGACAGGTGGCCGTACGTAAGGGTACCCGTCTTGTCGAAAACGATGGTATCGACCCTTGCCATGGTTTCTATCGTGTGGCCTCTGGTCACGATAAGGCCCAGGCGCCGCAGTGCATTGGTCGCGGAAGTGAGTGCGGTGGGGGTTGCCAGAGCGAGTGCACACGGACAGGTGACCACCAGAACCGATAAGGCAATTTCAAAGGCCCTTAGCGGTGCATCAGGGTCGTACCAGTACCAGAAGGCGAAAACGAGTGAAGTCACGACGAGCACACCGAAGACGAATATGCCGCCGACCCGGTCTGCGAGCCGGGCGACCGCAGGCCGCTCCGAGAGCGCCCGATTGACCAGGCGATCTACGGTTGACAGGAAACTGTCGCTACCGACGCGGACGACGCGGGCAGGGACGGGTGTATCGACCACTACCGACCCGCTCAACACACTATCCCCCGGCCGCTTGCGCTGAGGCCTGAACTCGCCTGTAAGCGCTGCTTCGTTGACGTGATAACTTTGCCCCGGCGTGCTGTCGGTAGAGCAGATCTCGCCATCAAAGGGAATAAGCTGGCCGCTCCCCAGGCGGATGACATCGCCCACCTGCATATCGCGGACGAGCACCTGATCCTTAAGGCGTAGCGTCGCGGAGTCCAGCCGCTCGTAGAGAACGAAACGCTGCTGCGACAGCCGTGCAGATTCATGAACCATCTTCAGACGCGCTTTGTTTTCGAAAAAGCGCCCCAGCAGGAGAAAGAAGGTGAACATGCAGACAGAATCAAAATAGACCTCGTCGCCGCCCTGCCAGGTGATCATCAGGCTTGAGCCGTAGGCGAGGGCCATAGCCAGCGCCACTGGTACCTCCATGGTGAGCTGACCAACCTGACGGGTCCTGAAGGTGTTGATCAGGCTGCGTTTCGCACCGGCAAAAAATGGCTGTGCGGAGAAAAAGACGACAGGCGTGGCGATGAAGAGGGCTGCCATCCTGAAAAACGTCAGCATGGTTTCACCGCTCACGTCGAGCATGCCGAAATAGGTTGGGATTGCCAGCATCATGGCCTGCATGGCGCCGATGCCGGCGATCCCGATGCGCAGCAGATCTGTACGCTGATTCTTTTTAAGCTCGGCTTCCTGAATCTCGGCGGTCAGTGGTATCGCTTCGTAGCCAAGTCTGCGCATCCTGCTCAACAGGGTGCTGAGCGGCACCTCGTCCTGATACCACTCCAACTGAGCTTCGTGCGAGCCCAGATTCACCAGACAGCTTTCGACACCTGGCACAGTTCGCATGGCGTTCTCGATCAGCCATACACAGGCGGCGCAGGTTATGCCACGAATACTCAAGCGAATGTCGAGCAGTGTTTTCTCTGAGCCATCGAACGCTTTGACCAGGCGGGCTTCTGCCAACTCCGCGAGCAGATCATCTCGGTCGTAGACTGACAAGGCCATGTCCTGCGCGTCAGACACTTCGTCGGGGCGGGGCAGAGGCGTGTCGAGGTATTGATAGAACCGGCCGAGGCCCTGGCCAAGAATCAGCTCTGCTACGGCCTTGCAGCCATAGCAGCAGACATGGTCTACAGCCTCAGCCGTCCGCTGAACCGCAATGAGAACGCCTGGCGCTATAGCGTTATGGCAGTGGAAACAGGTCTTACTCGGATGCTTGGCCAATTGCCACTGTATCCTCTTGAGCCAGATTGCCTTCCGCGCGGATTCTCCAGGTATTGGCAGAATCTGTCAGACTGAAATAGCGACGACCGCTGAGTTTTTGCAGAACTTCCGCGGAAACAACGCTCTCGTAACTCCCGTAGCTTCCTGATCCCCGCTGTGATGGGTAAAGCTGAATGAAGGCGTCCTGATCGGCCTTGGTGGGGTGCGCGACTTCCAGAACGAGTGCCGGCGGCGTGGGAATGTGCCCCAGTCGCTGGCCTTCAGCCGAACTGCTGATCGTGCTATCAAGTACGATGCTGAGCTGACCGGTACTGTCGTCAAGTGTCATGCTCCCTTGCAGACCCAGCGTCTCGGCCACGCGCTCACGGGCCATTGTCTGATTGATGGCGAGGCCTTCCTTGTAGTAGTCATCACTGACGAGCGCGGTATCGCTTCGGATCGCCAGCGTCAGCATGATTATGCCGAAAACGACTGAGGAGGCAGGTATGGCGATGAGTAGCCAAACCCATTTTTCCCGATACCAGGGTCGGGAAATCCCTGCATCGTCGGCAGGGTGCTTACTGGCGCGTTCTTGCTGATGCATAGCTCAGATACTCGTGTGACTGATGACAGCGCGATGATTCGTCAACGCGCTATGGGACCAAGAAATGTACTTTGTGTACGCACCGCAGCATCGCCGGTTTCATCGGATACGAGCGCGAATTCAAGTTCGTAGGTGCTCTGACGAATCGTTTCCGGATCCACCTCCACGGCTACCGGCAACGAAGCGACAGCGGCAGGCGGCACCGTAATCGAGGTCTTGCCACTGATCTGGAAGTCAATGTCACCAGAGACCTCGACACGGAAACGGCGCTCCACGTCAGTCTTGTTCGAAACTTGAAGAAGATAAGCATTCTCGATGAAGCCACTTGGCGCGGTTTTGTAAAGAGAGCCCCTGTCACGCAATACATCGAGAGCCAGATCGGCGCGAGCCATGATGAAATAGGCAAAGAATGCGAGCATTGCCGTCAGTGCAAGGCCGTAGCCAATGGTTCGCGCCCGGATCAGTCTGGATTGCTTGCCGTTAAGCTCGCGTTCGGTTGCATACCGAATCAGACCTGGGTCGTAACCCATCCTGTCCATGATGTTGTCACAGGCATCGATACACTTGGCGCAGCCGATGCACTCGTACTGCAAGCCATCGCGAATATCGATCCCTGTCGGGCAGACCTGCACGCACATGCCGCAGTCAATACAGTCGCCGAGGCCAACGGCCTTGTGATCGAGCGACTTCTTTCGACCACTGCGAGGTTCACCGCGAACCGGGTCGTAGGCAACCGTGAGCGTGTCCTGATCGAACATGACCGACTGAAAGCGGGCGTAGGGGCACATGTAAATGCATACCTGCTCACGCAGCCAGCCTGCGTTGAGATAGGTCGCTACGGTGAAGAAGGCTATCCAGAAATAGGCCCAGCCGCTGTCTACAGAAAGCGTGAAGAAATCTGGCACCAGCTCCCTGACTGGATAGAAATAGCCAACGAAGGTCAAACCGGTGGCCAGCGCCACCAACAGCCAACTGGTATGCGTAAGGCCTTTCTTTACGACCTTTTCCCGCGTCCAGGGTTGCTGGTCGAGCTTCATCCGGGCGTTACGACTGCCTTCGAATTTCTCCTCCAGCCAGATGAAGATAAAGGTCCAGACCGTTTGCGGGCAGGTATAACCGCACCACACCCTACCGAACAGGGTGGTTACGAAAAACAGGCCGAAGGCCGCAATGATGAGCATGGCTGCCAGCAGGGCAAAATCCTGTGGCCAAAATGTCGCGCCGAATATATGGAACTGCCGCTCCGGCAGATCGAAGTGAACGAGTTGCTGACCATCGATGCTGATCCAGCAGGTCAGGAAATAGGCGCCCATGAAAAAATAGAGCGTAAAGGTCCGGATTCTCTGAAAGAAGCCGAGCACTTTCTTGACGTAGATCTTCTTACGCCTTTCATAAAGATCGGTTGTTTCGTGTTCCCGCCTGGAATCAGCGTGAAGCGCAGCACCCGCAGTCTTTGGGTCTATCTGAATAGCCGGGATTCGTTCTGGCATTGGCCTCTCACTTGCAGTGAATCGTCAGGGGTACTGCAGCGCAGCTACAGTACCGCCGGACATTTGAGGCTTATCTACCTGAGCTTTGTCTTTATTATTGCTGAGATAAGCTTTTTACGTAGGCAGCCAGCACATAGAGCCGATCCCTGCCAAGAACCTCTTCGAAGTTCGGCATTCTGCCTTTACGCCCATAACGCAAAGTCATTTCCACGATATTCTGGGTACCACCGTACAACCAGATACTGTCGCTCAGGTTTGGTGCGCCGAAAGCTTCGTTGCCTTCACCATTCGCGCCATGACAGACCACACAGTTTTGCTGGAACTTCTCAGCGCCCGCCTGTGCCAATTTCTCATCGACGTTCTTCTGTCCACTCAGTCCGCGCACGTAATGCGCAACCTGGGTCACACCTGCCGAGCCCAGTACATCCTGCCACGCTGGCATAAGCGCCTGACGGCCGTTCAGCAGCGTCTCCAGAATCTTTTCGTGCGAACCGCCATATAGCCATTCGTTATCGGTCAGATCAGGAAAACCGACGTTGCCCCGGCCGCCGGAGCCATGGCAGACCGCGCAGTTATTGGCAAAGAGTCGCTGACCGATGCCCAGCGCTTCTTCATCCTTCATCAGCTGCTCCGGATCCTGAGCCGCCAACTCGGCATACAGCGGGGCAAATCGCTGGTCCGCTGCTGAGACCTCATCGGCCCATTGGCCATGGGAGGTCCAGCCTGCGACACCCTTGTAGGAGCCCAGACCCGGGTAAATAATGAGATAGATAATTCCGAATATGATGGTGAGCCAGAACAACTTCAACCACCACATTGGCATCGGATTATCATATTCTTCGATGCCGTCGAAACTGTGACCGGTTGTCTCCTCGGTGGAGTCCTTGAATCGTTCGCCTTTGCGCGTAGCAAGGATTAGCCAGGCACACCCGATGATCGAACCAAGCACGATGACTGATATCCATACAGACCAAAAGGTACTCATAGCCCATTAATCCTGTTGTTTCTGTAGAGTTTCGCGGTCTTTTTCTTCGTCCGCAAAGGGAAGGTTGGCGGCTTCATCGAACTGCTTCGCGCGCTTCCGGCTGAAGGCCCAGAAGATCAGTGCGATGAATGTGGCCATGAGAATGAGCGTGAAAATGCCTCTGAGCGTTCCTGCATCCATCACGCTTATCCCCGCTCACGACCGCTTCGGATGGTACCTAGCTGCTGCAGATACTCCACAAGGGCCTCGATTTCGTACTTGCCTTCAACAGCCTCGGCTGCGCCGCTGATGTCTTCGTCCGTATAAGGGACACCCACCCGACGAAGGCCGGTCATCTTCGCCGCTGTATTGCTGGCGTCGAGCTTCTGCGTGAACAGCCAGGGGAACGCTGGCATGTTCGATTCGGGTACGACGTCGCGAGGATTGTAGAGGTGAGCTCGCTGCCATGCATCACTGTACTTGTTGCCTACGCGAGCCAGATCAGGCCCTGTACGCTTGGACCCCCACAAAAACGGATGGTCGTACACGAACTCGCCCGCGACCGAGTAGGGGCCATAGCGTTCGGTCTCTGATCGGAATGGTCGAATCATCTGGGTATGGCAGACACTACAGCCTTCGCGGATGTAAATATCACGCCCCTCGAGCTGGACTGCTGTCAGCGGTGTAAGGCCTTCGATCGGCTCTGTGATCGACTTCTGGAAAAACAATGGAACGACTTCAGCCAGACCACCAAAACTTACCACCAGTATGATGAGTGGAATCATCAAACCTAGATTGGTTTCAACTACTTCATGTTTCATCAGTCAATACTCTCCAGCTAATGTCGTCAGGCAGCTTGCGCTACGCTGTCCAGACTGACGGCTTTTTCCTGACGCACAGTACGGTAGAGGTTATAGGCCATCACGAACATGCCGCTCAGGAAGATGAAGCCTCCGAGTGCTCGAATGACGTAGCCGTAGTAGCTGGCATCCACCGACTGAACGAAGCTGTATGTCAGGGTGCCATCATCGTTGGTCGCGCCCCACATGAGCCCCTGCATGATGCCATTTACCCACATTGCCGCGATGTACAGCACTGTGCCGATAGTCGACAGCCAGAAGTGAACGTTGATCAAGCTGACCGAGTACATTTCCTTCAGGCCATACATACGTGGCAGCAGGTGGTACAAGGCGCCGATCGAAATCATGGCGACCCAGCCGAGGGCACCGGAATGCACGTGTCCGATGGTCCAGTCCGTGTTGTGTGACAGTGCGTTGACCGTCTTGATCGACATCATGGGACCTTCGAACGTCGACATACCGTAAAACGAAAGAGAAACGACCAGGAAGCGGAGAATCGGGTCGGTCCGCAGCTTATGCCACGCGCCTGAAAGCGTCATCATGCCATTGATCATGCCGCCCCATGATGGCGCCAGCAGAATGAGTGACATGACCATGCCAGCACCCTGAGCCCAGTCGGGCAGCGCACTGTAGTGCAGGTGATGCGCACCCGCCCAGACGTAGATACTGATCAGTGCCCAGAAGTGCACGATTGACAGGCGATAGCTATAGATGGGACGTCCGGCCTGCTTTGGCACGAAGTAATACATGATGCCCAGGAAACCGGCGGTGAGGAAGAAGCCAACTGCGTTATGGCCGTACCACCACTGCACCATCGCGTCTATCGCGCCAGGATAGATAGAGTACGACTTCATCGGGCCCACGGGCACTGCCATGCTGTTACCGATATGCAGAATGGCGACCATGAGAATGAAGCCACCATAGAACCAGTTGGCGACATAAATGTGCTTCATCTTGCGCTTGACGATAGTACCGAAGAACACGACTGCATAGCTGATCCAGACGATCGCCAGCAATATGTCGATCGGCCATTCGAGTTCAGCGTACTCCTTGCTGGTCGTGTAGCCGAGCGGTAGCGTAATGACTGCCGCCACGATAACCGCCTGATAGCCCCAGAAGGTAAAGCTTGCCAGCCCGTCGGAGAACAGTCTGGCCTGTGAGGTTCGCTGGACGACGTAGTAAGAGGTGGCGAATAGGGCGCAACCGCCGAAGGCGAAAATGACCGCATTCGTGTGTAGCGGGCGGAGACGGCCGAAGTGGAAGTATGGAAGTGAACTGTTCAACTCAGGCCAGATAAGCTGGGAAGCGATCAGTACACCGACTGACATACCTACGATGCCCCAGACGACGGTCATGATCGCGAACTGGCGAACGACCTTGTAGTTGTAGGTTTCATTGCTCACTGCAGTAGTCATTCTCTTACCACGCTAGATATTGAATTACGGGGTTACCGGGATTCCTGAATGTTGTCCGAGGTAGCCGCAAGCGCCTCCAGCTCTGAGGCGCCGCTTGAAACGGCTCGCATACTAGGTTCGAGCTCTGGGTGAGTCAACCTAAAAAGTGATCAGAGGGCCGGCAGGCAAGGTCGCCCGCTCCAATGAGCAATAGTCGCAACTGGCGACTCTCGATATACTGATTCAGATCAAGGCGGATGCTTAATTAAAGAATGCAAATATTGTTATGACGCAAACGCTGCACAAAGCTTAGCCAACGATTGTACGAGGCGCGACAGAGGCACATGAATGAATGACGAAACTAAGTCAGCTACGGCCTGCACTATCGACTTGAGGGGGATGTATTGCCCCGAGCCTGTGATGAAGCTGCATGAAGTTATACGTACCCTTCGGTCAGGAGATACCATTCAAATACGGGCGACTGATCCTGCAACACAGCGGGATATCCCAAAATTCTGCCTCTTCCTCGGTCACGAACTCTGTGAGTCCCAGGCCACTGGAAACGAATACCACTATCTGATCAGGCTTGGCGACAAGGCCTGAAACTACCGGCTCGCCGTCAGCTCGCTGTCGGTCAGCAGCACACCAGCCAGATGCAGGCTGAACGCTTCCAATCCGATTTCGCCGACTATCCGCTCACCTTCCAGCTCTACGCCGCGTTTGTTGAAGAATAGCAGGGCTGGCGGGCCGAACAACCGATAGCGATCAAGCATGGCTTTATGCTCGGTGTCATTCTCGGTGATGTCCGCCTTGATCAGTGTAAATGCCTGCAATTTCGAGCTGACATCCGGGTGCGGAAACACCTGGCGCTCCATGACCTTGCAGCTAATGCACCAATCCGCGTAGAAATCCAGCATGGCCGGTTGACCTTTGCGAACCGCGGAGGCCAGTGCCTCATCAAGTTCTGACTGCGTCTTGACGATGCGAAAGGTAAAGGGTGCGCCGCGCTCTGGGCTCGATCCATCTGCCGCGGCGGATGCCACCGGGCTTCCCGGCTCGATCTGTCGGCTGCCTAATGCAAAGCGATCGAGCGGGCTGAAGGGATCATTGCCCCCCGCGGCCGCACCCAATAGCAGCGTCACCGAATAAATGAAGAGTACGAGGCCGAGCCCCTTGCGCAGACGGAACGTTCCGGACCCATGCGCCTGAGCTGGCAGTGTATCGAACGCGCCAAGGTATACGGCAGAGACGCCAGCCAACACGCCCCATAGCGCCAAGGTTACGGCGCCTGGAAGCACACGCTCGAGCAACCAGATGGCTACCCCGAGCAACATGACGCCGAACACGCCCTTCACCTGGTTCATCCAGGCACCAGCTTTGGGTAGGAGCTTGCCGCCGCCGGTACCGAGTAGAATCAGCGGTAAACCCATTCCAAGCGCCAGTACGAGCAGGACCAGCCCTCCATACAAGGCATTCTGGGTGGTGCTGATATAGATAAGTACACCTGTTAGCGGTGCCGTTACGCAGGGCGAAACCACCAGCGCTGAAACGGCTCCCATGCCTGCTACGCTCGCTAGATGGCCGCCGCTCTGCTTCTGTGATACTGAACTGAGGCGATCTCGAACAAAAGCGGGTAGCTGGAGCTCGAACAGGCCAAACATGGCCAGTGCCAGAAGCACGAATATCGCGCTGAATACTGAGAGCACGACTGGGTTCTGCATCGCGCTTTGTATATTGGCTGCCGCGCCAAAGTAACCGACTACTACACCGGCCATCGCATACGTGATCGCCATGCCGAGCACATAACTGAGGGAGAGCATGAAGGCCCTGGCGGTGGAGGGCCGATTTTGCTGTCCAGCAATGATGCTCGAAAGAATCGGGATCATCGGAAACACGCAGGGTGTGAAGGCCAGGCCAATACCCAAGAGGAAGAACAGTCCCAGATTGAACAAGGTTCCCTCGGACTGAAGTATGCTCGCGAGCGAGCTGGCGGACGCGGTATCCAGTTCGCCAGCACCACCTGACACGGAAGATTGCTCGCCGGGCGGAGCCGCGTTGGCCTGCTCGGTGTCGGTGTCAGCCAGGTAGAGAGCATTTTCGGTTTGGGGTGGGTAGCACAAGCCCGCTTCGGCGCAGCCCTGGAAGGTGATGGCCAGTTCGATGCCGGCATCAGCCGATTGGCCCCGGGATGCGAGGATCTCGAGCGCAGGCTCGAGGTCGACGCTCAGCTCGGCCTTGTCATAAAACACCTCGACCAAGCCAAAATAAGCGTCCTCTTTCGGCTTGCCATCAGCGGGGAAGCTGAAGTTCGGATCCAGATGAGCCAGCTCGGGCGCGGTGAAACTGACGTCGAAACGATTTCTGTAGAGGTAGTAGTCCGCCCCAATGTCCCACTCGGCCTTGAGTTGCGCACCATCCACTGTGGTTCGCAGCCTGAATGCCTGCTGAGGGGGCAGGAATTCGGAAGGCTCGGAAGAAAAGGCCTGGGTGCCGCTTCCTGATTCACTGGGAAAAGGTGCAATGGAGAGCGCCTGCTGGCTCATTACGAGCAGCAATACCAGCACACCTGCAATATATTTCAGCGTTACCATGTTTCGCGAGTTCCGTCTGGGTCGTTGTGTCCGCTTTGGTGACTGCGCGCACGGCGAACTATGGTCTGACGAGCCATCACCGGTGCAAGAATACATGAGGCAGGCGCGGTAAAGGTTGACGATCCTGTCATAATGACGAAATGCCACATAATCGCGACACCCCGTTACAGGCGACTATTGACATTATGCCGGCTTGCAGCATGGTTAGGGCTGGCGTACATTACCACCACTATTAGAGGTAGTGAATGCAGCGGTCCTTAGCCGCGTGTAGACATGCAGCCACTCAGGCGTCAGACACTACCTTCCTATCAAGCCAAGACAGCAAGCAGAGACAGGCCTTTTGACAGAATCAGACGATCGTAAGACAGCAGCGCAATCGCTCGATGAGAGCGCAGTCGGACAGGTAACCGCCGGACGCCCGCAAGCGGCTCAAACGGTTCCGGAAGTCACCCCGGACGAGGACAACAGTGTCGCGGTTGCATCCGCTCCGCAGGACGGTGCGCCACGTATAGATGACAGCGCAGGCTTTCCGGATGCCCCGGCCTGGGATGATGAAGCCAACGTGTCTGTCGATTCGGATGTTCGCGCAGAGGAACATGCCGCGGAGCGTTCCAAGGCGCACGTCGAGCAGGCGGAGAATGCTGCTGCAGCCCGTGAAGCCAAGGTTCAGGATGCTGCAGAAGCTGAAACTTCATCCACTGCGGATGAAGAGCAGGACATCCCCGTGTCCCCCTCAGCGCCGCAGGCCGGTGAAGGCAACGCAGAGGCAAAAGGGGTAAAGACGAGTGAGGTCGCTTTCAGCCAGCTCGCACTCAATCCCGCACTGCAAAGCGCTCTGGCCAGAATGAACTTCAGTCATTGCACGCCGATTCAGGCGCAGACGCTTCCGGTTACCCTAACTGGGCAGGACCTGATCGGCCAGGCGCAAACCGGCACTGGCAAGACAGCCGCTTTCCTGCTAACGATTCTCGAGCGAATCCTGAGCCGTCCCATAGCGCTCGAAGATCGCTTCGCAAGTGAGCCACGCGCGGTCGTTATCGCCCCGACAAGAGAGTTGGCCTTGCAGATCGAGAAGGATGCCCGGCAGCTGAGTCGCGGCATTCGCCTCAATATCGTGACGCTGATTGGTGGCACGCAGGTCGATCGTTTCAGAAAACGCTTGCGTGAGGAGGCCGTCGATCTTGTAATTGCCACGCCGGGCCGGCTGATCGACCATATCAGCAGCCGTGACCTATTCCTGGATCAGGTCGAGATCATGGTGCTCGACGAGGCCGATCGTATGCTCGACATGGGCTTCATACCTGATGTGAAGCGTATCGTCCGACTGACGCCGAGAGGTCGCCAGACTTTACTCTTCAGTGCGACATTCAGCGACGATATCATGGAGCTGGCCCGACGCTGGACGCAGGATCCTGCTGAGGTTCTGCTGGCCGTGGACAACCTCCAGGCCGCTACCAACGTCGAACAGCGCGTGTATATGGTCGAGAGCAGTCAGAAACTCAATCTGCTGGTGAATCTGCTGAAGAGTGATGAGCTCTCGCGGGTTATCGTGTTCTGCAATCGCCGGGATCAGACCCGTGCCATGAATGAAACGCTCGCGAAGAATAATATTCCTGCCGAGATGATATCGGGCGAACTGCCGCAGGCCCGGCGGCAGAAAGCGCTAGAGCAGTTCCGTGCGGGACGTTACCGAGTATTGGTCGCGACGGACGTGGCTGGCCGCGGTATTCACATTGAAGGCGTGTCTCACGTCATCAATTTCAATCTGCCGGAAGACCCGGAAGATTATGTGCATCGCATCGGCAGAACTGGCCGGGCAGGCGCAAGCGGCGTCTCGATCAGTTTTGCCTGCGAGGACGACTCCTTCATGATTCCAGACCTCGAAGCTTACCTCGGCAAGAAGCTGGAACTCACTCATCCCGACGAGTCATTGTTGGGGAACCCCTGAATATTATCGTAGAAGCGAGCCGATAAATGGACACTGCTGCACAGGCGTCGACCAACGAGGTAGACCGGCGCCTTACCATCGTAGCCGATGAAAACATGCCACTGCTGGAGGCCTTCTTCGCCAGCATCGGGCATATCGTCAAGCTGCCAGGGCGGCGAATAACGCGGCAGGATCTGCTGAAGCACAAAGCAGATATTCTGCTTGTGCGTTCCATCACGCCCGTCAATCAGGCATTGCTGGAAGGCACCTCGGTTAGTTTCGTCGGATCGGCCACTGTGGGCACCGACCACATCGATACCGACTGGCTCGAACAGGCAGGCATACCATTTGCCAATTCACCAGGCTGCAACGCCAGTGCCGTGGTGGAGTACGTTCTCAGCGCCATGACGGTGGTGCTGGATGAGCGCGACAAGGCTTTCGCCGATGTAAGTGTTGGCGTCATCGGCTGTGGCCATGTCGGGGGGATGCTCGCTGACATACTTGAAGAGCTTGAGTGCACGGTCGTGCGTTGTGATCCACCCCTGCATGACGCTCAACAGGAGGCTCAGCAGGCACTGACCGCGAAAGGGCGTGACGATGGCCGAGCGCCTTCCCAGCCCGTTTATGAGCCGATGGCGAAGGCGCTCGAGTGCGACTTCATCACCCTCCATGTGCCGCTGATCAAAGAAGGTCCATACAAGACCCTGCGTTTGCTGGATGCGGATATGCTGGCTAACCTGCAGTCTCACCAGACCCTGATCAATACCAGCCGCGGGCAGATCATCGATCAGGCTGCGCTCAAAAAGCGTTTGCAGCGCGTTGATGAGCTCTTCGCGGTGCTCGACGTATTCGAGAACGAGCCGAACATCGACCACGAACTGATGATGCTATGCCGTCTTGCCACGCCACATATCGCAGGCCACTCACTCGATGGCAAGGGCATGGCCACGGCGCAGGTCTATGAGGCGCTATCGCATACGCTTGGCCTCCCTGTGCGCCACAAGCTGGGGCAGTTCCTCCCGGAGCCGCCGCTGCGAAAGATGAATTTCTCCCGTGATGCTGACCCTCAATGGGCCTTACATACAGCCATCCGCGCCTGCTACGACATTCGTGGTGACTATAACAAGCTTCGGCACGGTCGTTATCTTCCGGAAGAGCAGAGGGGCGAGTATTTCGACAAGCTTCGTTCGAACTACCGTATCCGGCGCAGCTTCAGCCGAGTAAAGGTCGGTCTGAAAGGCGGCCGTTCGGTGTTGCAGGATTATCTTGAGGCAGTTGGCTTCAGGATCGACTAGCCTTGTGTCCGAAGGCCCGTCAGCACAAGCATGATGGGACGAGACCGAACCAACGAGAGAACGCATGGCGCAGCAGGACAAACCAGCTCAGTATCAGGGTAAGGATGTCGAGATTGACTTTGATCAGCTCGGGCTCTCGATAGGCGATCCGCTGTTTCTTGAATCTGCTGACCAGCAGTCACGATATCCGACCCGTCTGGTTGGTTTTTCGAAGGGACAGACGATTCTGATCAGGATGCCCGTCTTCGAGGGTCGACAGGTTATTCTGAAGAAGGACCAGCCGTTCACCGTGAGGTCAGCCGCAAGGAACAAGGTCTGCGCGTTCAAGAGCAGAATCATTGAAGCCCACCTGTATCCTTTTGCTTACGCGCATCTCGCCTGGCCTGAAGAGTTGTTGGCACTTGAGGTCAGAAATGCCCAGCGGCTCAAGATCGAGTTGCAGGCGGACATCACACCAGCCGAAGACGGTGTTGTCGAGGGCTGGCCGAAGACGGGCGTAGTCTGTGATCTCAGCCGGACCGGTGCAGGTCTGAAATCCAAGGTGTCGGTCGGTTATCCGGATGACAGGATCAGGACTAGTTTCAATCTTTCGGTCAGCGGTATCAGCAAGAAATTCAGAATCAGCTGTATCATCCGGCAGCGCCAGGTGATGAATGATCCTGCTGATGAAAACCGCTATCTCTACGGTCTGCAGTTCGTCGAGCTATCCGACGCTGCCAAGATCATGCTGACGGGTTTCATTTATGAGCAGCAGGATCAGGGCAGCGGGAACCCCTGAGGTTTTATCTGGCGCGAGCTTTTAGCGCCATGATACGTTCTTCGAGGGGTGGGTGGGTCATGAACAACTTCTTCAGACCTTCCTTGTACCCTGCGTTTATACCGAAAGCCTGAAGGTTATCGGGCATCTGGTTCGGTACGCCGCTTTCGGCGCGTAGCCGCTCCAGCGCGCCAACCATGCCCGGCGTACCGGCCAGTCTCGCTCCCCAATCGTCAGCTCTGAATTCACGTCTTCTCGAAAACCACAGCACAATCATCGACGCGAGTATGCCAAGCACGACTTCGGCGAACATCGTGGTGATGAAGAAGCCAATGCCATGACCGTTTTCGTTTCTGAACACGAGACGGTCCACAATGCTGCCGATGATGCGGGCAAAAAAGAGTACGAAGGTGTTCACCACACCCTGTATCAGCGCCAGCGTCACCATATCGCCATTGGCAACATGGCCAATTTCATGAGCCATGACAGCCTTTGCCTCCTCGCGGCTGAAGCGGGAGAGCAGACCCTGACTGACGGCCACGAGCGCCGCGTTCTTGTTCCAGCCGGTAGCGAAAGCGTTGGCCTGCTGCGCCGGAAAGATGCCGACCTCGGGCATATCGATGCCAGCTTTCTCGGCCAGTTCGGCGACAGTCTCGACCAGCCACAGCTCTGTTCCGTTACTGGGCTGCTCGATAATCCGGGTTCCGGTAGTGCGCTTGGCCATCCACTTCGAGATCAGCAGCGAGACCAGGGAGCCGCCGAAACCGATGACCGCACAGAAAATCAACAGGGCCGTCAGGTTCAGTCCGCCACCACTACGTTCAAGGTAGGAATCGAAACCAAACAGGCGTAGCGTAAAGCTTGCCACCAGCACGACCGCAAGGTTGGTCGCTAGAAAAAGCAGAATTCTCATCATGACATCAGCGTCCTTTGATTCAGCGTCCCACACGGGACCTCAGTCATAAACCAGATACTCTTCACACAGTCGGGATATTGTGGTGCTGGACTCATTTCTCAATGTCTGCTCGAGAACGCGTGCGACCGATTGACCATGCTCCGGGACCAGCTTTGCCAGCCTGGCGAAGCTGTGTTGCGTGAGTACTGCCTGATCTACGGCTTCCTGACGTATGGTGGCGTCGAACCGGAGGTAGCCTTCATCGGCGAGCCAGATCATTGCGCCAAAGCAGCTCTGATGCAGATCGCTATGAAGGCCGAATTCGTCCTTTTCCTCAGGTCCGATAATGTCTTCGACGAACACCGTAGCCTTGCGGGGAAATACGCTATACAGCTGCAGCAGCACTGCAACGCAGTGCTTATGGAACTCTTCGATATGCAGGTCGGCCATAAGAAGGATCCTCAGGACAACAGACTAGTGCTGTTCATAACCGGTCAGGAAGCGTCCTATGCGGCCTATGGCATCTGCGATTTCGTCTACCCGCGGCAGGAAAACGATACGCAGATGTTGGGTATCATTCATATTGAAGGCGCTGCCCTGGACGAGCAGAATCTGCTGTTGGCTCAGCAGATCGTATACCAGACGCTCGTCGTTCAGGATCGGGTAACGCTTCGGGTCGAGCTTGGGGAACATGTACATGGCGCCCTTCGGCTTCACGCAGCTTACCCCCGGAATCGAGGTGAGCGCATCGTAGGCGACCTGCCGCTGTTCATACAGACGGCCGCCAGGCGCTACCAGGTCATCGATGCTTTGATAGCCACCGAGCGCGGTTTGAATGGCGAGCTGGGCCATGACGTTGGAACACAGCCGCATCGAGCTGAGGATGTTCAGGCCCTCTATGTAGTCCTTGGCCTTGTGCTTTGCACCGCTGATAATCAGCCAGCCAGCGCGATAGCCGGCAGCGCGGTGGTTCTTGGACAGGCCGTTGAAGGTCATGACCAGCAGGTCGTCGCACAGCGCGGCTGTCGATGTATGGGTCGTACCGTCGTAGAGCACCTTGTCGTAGATCTCATCTGAAAGCAGCACGAGACGGTGCTCTCGGGCGATCTCGATCATGCCTTTGAGCATGGCTTCATCGTACACGGCACCCGTCGGGTTATTTGGGTTGATGATGACCATGGCTCTGGTGTTGGGCGTGATCTTGGCGCGAATATCGTCGAGGTCGGGGTACCAGTCGGCATCTTCATCACAACGATAATGCACGGCCTTGCCGCTCGAGAGGGTGACAGCAGCCGTCCACAAGGGATAATCCGGTGCAGGAATAAGAACTTCGTCACCACTGTTGAGAAGTGCCTGCATGGTCATCACAATCAGTTCGCTGACGCCGTTCCCCAGATAGATGTCTTCGATATCCACGTTGGCAATGCGGCGCTGCTGCGTGTAATGCATCACCGCCTTACGAGCCGAGAACAGGCCCTTGGAGTCGACATAGCCCTGGGCCTGGGAAATGTTGTAGACCACGTCCTGCTGGATTTCCTCGGGCACATCGAAGCCGAACACAGCGGGGTTGCCGATATTCAGCTTGAGGATGCGTGCGCCTTCCTCTTCCAGCCGCTTTGCTTCCTGCAGCACCTGCCCGCGAATGTCGTAGCATACGTTTTGAAGCTTGTTTGACTTCTTGACCTGGTACATCATCGAATCGGATCCATAGTCCTGTGTGGAAAATCTGATGGCTACCCGTAAAGAGTAGGTGTCACAAGCCCTTAAGCATACATCAATTCTGATGTTTAGCATCGACCAGCAGCGAGTAGATGAGTATGTCCTCACACGAAAAACACACAAAACTCACAGACGAAGAGTGGCGAGCACGTCTTGACGAAGAAACCTTCAGAATCACCCGCCAGGGTGGAACTGAGGCGCCGTTCAGCGGCAAGTACAACGGCCTCAAGGCCAGTGGTGAATATCACTGCAGCTGCTGTGGCGTCGAGCTGTTCTCCAGCGAGCAGAAATACGATTCCGGCTCCGGCTGGCCTAGCTTCTGGCAGCCCGCCGTCGACACCAACGTGGCCGAGTCGCGTGATATGAGCCATGGCATGGTCAGGACCGAGGTGCTGTGTCAGAATTGCGGCGCCCATCTCGGCCACAAGTTCCCTGATGGTCCCAAGCCGACTGGCGAGCGTTATTGCATCAACTCGGCCAGTCTCGATTTCAAGCCGAAGTCCTGATGACTGCAGCGCGTCGGCGGTCGCCCAGGGGCCGCCGCGACTGATCAGGCGCTCAGCACTCTTTCAATAACCAAAAGGCAGACTGTGAATGGGAATCTACGAATATTCCGCAAAAGATATCAAGGGCCAGGAGCGCAAGCTGGAGGAGTTCGCCGGTAAGGTGCTCCTGATTGTTAATACAGCCAGCAAATGCGGATTTACACCGCAGTTCGAGGGGCTTGAAGCCCTGTATGATACCTATAAGGATCGAGGCCTGATCGTGCTCGGCTTTCCATGTAACCAGTTTTTGAAACAGGACCCGAAGGGAGACTCGGAAATCGCCGAGTTCTGCCAGAAGAACTATGGGGTCAGCTTCCCTATGTTCGGCAAGATCGAAGTCAACGGCGAGGGGACACATCCATTGTTCGCCTATCTGAAGAAGGAAGCGAAGGGCTTGTTGGGTTCTGAGGCCGTCAAATGGAACTTCACCAAATTCCTGGTGGACCGTGAAGGCAATGTGGTGAATCGCTTCCCGCCCAATACAGAGCCAAAGAAGCTGAAAGAGCCTATTGAGGCGCTCCTCTAGGCCCGGCGAAGACTAGTCATAGGCCTGCTTCTTCTTCCAGGTATCGGCCTCACTATCGATGGCGTTCCAACCTTGCTTGAGCTTGGAGTCGCCGGGGTCGGGGGTCTCGACGGACTTCTGTTTCTGTTCTTCGGTCGCCTGCGCCTCCAGCGCCTTGATCTTCGAGCGGAAGGCATTGATGTACTTGATCGCCAAAGGGTTGTCCTGCAATTTTGCAAACCCAGCCACGGCGTCATGGTAATGATGTATCGCGACCCGTAGGCGGTTCTGCTTGGTGGCGTCTACCGCCTTACGGTGATGGGCGTCTGCCATGGTCCGGGCGATAAGAAACTGTGTCTGCTGTAGCCGCTCGTAACCAGTCTTGTAGTCGAGACGCTTCATCCTGATTTGCAGTTCGATGAAGCGGTAGAGCGTCTTGAGCAGCTTTCTCGCCGCCACGGCCGAAGCTTCGTTCGAGAATTTAGGGACTGGCTCTGCAGCCGCCTTTGCTGCGTTGCCAGAGTAAGTCTGCCAGTCGATACTCGCTTCATCCGCCAGATCGGAAAGCCCCAGCTCCTTCAGCTCTTTGGCAACCTCCTGTCCCGTTCGGCTCAGCAGCAGCCTGACATCCGCTGCGATGAGCCCGCCCTGCAGGCCATCCGCCAGATTGCGCAGCCTTCGATCCCGTGCCTTGAGCTCTTGCAGCCGGCGCTGACGAGCCTCACGATGCTTCTGGCGCCACTGGAAAAAGAAGGCAAGTACCAGAACCGTGATGACGAGACCACCGATAGCGGCTGATATGGTCGCAGGAGACATAGGAGACTTTTCAAGAGAACATTACTCTCAGTATAGTTAGATTTTGCCGAACTGCTGCAGGCGCCGATTGCGCCGGTGGTTCAAGCAGATCACACTATAGGGATGAACCTGTCCCGTATCGACCTCAACCTGCTCGTCTATTTCGACGTCCTGCTTCGCGAACGTAGCGTCACGAAGGCAGCCAATCATCTCGGTATCACCCAGCCGGCCATGAGCAACGGCCTCAAGCGCCTGCGTGATCTGTTCTCTGACCCCTTGCTGGTGCGGACGAGCGAGGGCATGAGCGCCACAGCGCGAGCGCTGGAGCTCCAGCCGCTGGTACGATCAGCGCTGGTGCAGATCGACAGAGCGGTGCAACCGAAAGATGACTTCGATCCGGCTCATAGCAAGCGGGTATTCAGGATCATGGCGAGCGATTATGCGGAAAGTACCCTTATACCTGGACTTTTGAAGCGGGTGCGTAAACGCGCCCCGGATCTGATCCTGGACGTGCTGACGCCGAGTGATGTGACCTTTCTCGATGTCGAACAGGGGCGGGTTGACATGGCCATCAACCGTTTCGACAAGATTCCACAATCCTTTCATCAGCGGGTGCTCTGGTCGGACTCGTTCTCATGTCTGCTGAGCGTGCATAATCCTCTGGTGTTCGACTTCACGCTCGAGAACTACCTGCAGGCGCGGCATATCTGGGTGAGCAAAACCGGCTTTGGGGTGGGCGTGGGTGTCAATCCGAAGGATGTGCAAAAGCTGGGCTGGGTCGATGAAGCGCTGGCGAAGCTCGATCAGAAGCGCCGGATAAGTGTGTTCACTCGACACTATCAGGTGGCGATGCTGTTATCCAGCCAGCCGGACCTCATAGCGACCCTGCCCAGCCGTGCTGCGGAACTGATGCGGCACAATCCCGACGTCGTTATCAAACCGCCGCCATTCCCTATCCCCAATTTCGATCTGAATATGGCCTGGAGCCCATTGCTGCAGAACAATCCGGATCATCGCTGGCTGAGGAATCAGATCAGCAAGGTTGTGGATGCGAATGAACCGGAGATACGCGAGCGTGATTAGGGGAAGAGCCTGTTATTCGGCAGTCAGCGACGCCTGACGGCTGGCGTTGGACGGTTCACGCACAGGAATCAGCGCCAGCAGTGAAAGTATGAACATCCCCCCGAGCATCAATATGGCGGGTTTCATGCTACCAGTCATCTGCAGGGTGACGCCGACCAGCAGCGTGCCGAGCACGACCCCAATCTTCTCGAGCACGTCATAGAAACTGTAAAAAGTTGTATTGTCAGCATCAGGCGGCAGCAATTTCGAATAAGTCGAACGGGCCAGTGACTGTATGCCACCCATCACCAGACCCACCCCAGCGCCGAGCGCATAGAAGTAATACTCTACCCAGGCCTGCGATTTATCCATGAGGAAGGCCAGGCCACAGAGCAGGGCCCACAGGCTCAGAGCCGTCTGCATAGCCCTGAGATTGCCCAGCCAGGCGGATAGACGTGAAAAGCTGAGAGCACCTACGATCGCGATGATCTGGATAACCAATATGGTGGCGATCAGCTTACCAGCCGGCAGCTCCAGCTCATTGGCGCCATAGAGATTCGCGATGTAGAAAATGGTCTGAACGCCAGTGCTGAAGAAAAAATACGCCAGCAGGTAGAAACGCAGATCCTTCGAGCGGCGCACCTGAGCAGCCACTCGCTTCAAAATGATCATAGCGGTGAGCCTGGTGTGGTCGCTGCCAATACCGTCAGGTGCTGCCGGCTTCCTGGGCTTTGGCAGGAAGTAGATGCAGGTCATCGCAAAGCCAAACCACCAGATGCCGACGAGTAGAAAAGATAGTCGGGTTGGCTGCGCTGCGGACTCAAAGCCAAAGGTCTCGTAAGCAAGGATCATTGCCAGACAGACCACAAGCAGTAGCGAGGAGCCAAAATAGCCCATGGCAAAGCCTCTGGCGCTAAGCTCATCCCTGAGCTTCTCCTCAGCGATTTCCGGCAGGTAGGCGTTATAGAAGACGATGCTGCCCCAGAAACCGACACTGGCCAGTACGCTCAGTACAACAGCCAGCCAGACCGTGGTGGAGGCGTCGAACCAGTACAGGCCAATACAGGCTGCGGAGCCAAGGCTGCAGAAGCCAGTGAGGAAGTAATGCCGTTTGCTGGTCCTGTCTGCTATCGCTGACAGCACTGGCGAACCAAGGGCCACGATCAGGAAGGCGAGGGTGAGCGAGAAGCTGTAGACCGCCGCAGGGTCCACCGTGCCGAAAATCGTATCGAGGCTGCCGATGTCGGCCGTCATGCTGACGTAATACACGGGGAAGATGGCGGTAGCGATGATCAGCGAATAGACCGAATTGGCCCAGTCGTACATGACCCAGGCTTTCTGTGATGTCGAGAGTTTGGTCATGAGCTGGTATCTGGCGTAATGGCCTGCGGCCAGGGCTGATCAAAGCGTCAGCGGTTTGATCTCTCTGTTCTCTTCACTTGATTCCCACAACTGGGTGAACGCGTCAGACAGGCGCCGCACCAGTCCGGGGTCGTGGAAGCAGACAAAACCGGCAGGGGACCTGTGGTCGTGCCTCAGCAGAATACCGGATTGGTCTGCGATCAGGTAGACCTGATCCGGAAAGGGAACGTCCTTGCGCAGGGTACGAATTTCAAGGCTGCTGGTCATGCGTTGAGCAAGTGCCGCCAGGCGGTTGCTTTGCTGAACCGCAGGTTTGTCGTCGGCGCAGATGATCCTGATGTGATTACGAGGCTGATCGCGGACCAACCTGACGAATTCATCCAGCACGGCGGATTGGTCAAGCACACCTTTCTCGAGGTCTGGCGTCAAGAGGAGCAGTCTGTAGCGGGCCTGCGTGGCTAACTGGAGTACCGCCTCTGCGTAATCTGCGGCACTACTGAAGCGATGAACCGCGGGATCGTCACCGAGTATGCCAGCTGCTGTCTGCTGGCGCCCGGTCAAGGCCTTCGTCATCTTGATGTGAGGAATGCCGGCTTCCTCATAGGGATCACCTTCGCGCACAAAACCCTCGGCTTCATACAAGCGCGCAGCATAGATCTGAGCGCTCAGCTGAAGGTGGGTGAAACCCTGGCTACGGGCGTAGGCGATGGTATAGGCGAGTAGCTTTGCAGCGATGCCCTGACCACGGAAGGGCTTACGCACGGCATAGCGTCCGAGGCTCGCTGCGCCCTGTTCGAGCGGGATCAGCCGAGCAGTCGCGACAGGTTCATGCTCATCAGTTCTGACAATGAAGTGAGTGGCAACGGCATCGAGTTCATCCCACTCGATCTCGGGTGGGCAGGCCTGTTCTTCGACAAAGACCTCTTGCCTGATGACCTTGAGATCAGGCTCGTCGTCAAAGTGGTCGATGATCTTCGTGTAGCTCAGCATGTGGTGATCTCTGGTGGCAGCCCTCTCAGCTTATTTCAGGCTACGCGACGTCGTCCAGTCAGTCTTGATCGTCAGGGTCGTCTTCAACGTCGTCGCAATGAACGCAGACGCTGCCGTGCTGATACAGCTTGAACATCAGATGTACAAGATCGGATGCCGTGTCGAAACGCTCGGCCTCGCTGACAGGCAATTCGACAAAACGCTCGTGGCACAGGGTTTTGACATGGTCCAGCCAGCCTGCTTCGCAGTCGTAGGTATCACCATCCACACCGAATACCAGGCTGTCACCTTCGTGACTGTATACGAAGCGGGAGCCGTCGCGGCAGCTCAAGCCAGTTTCAAGGGCGGCTGCCAGCCATTCGTCGGCCGTCAGACCATTGGCCTGTGCCTGCTCGCCGAGTGCACTGCTGTTGCGGCTTTCACTGGCGGCGCGACAAAAGGCGTGTTGCAGCAGCGGACAATCGTCGAGCGCGCTCAGCAGCGCCTTTCGTGCTTCAGCGAGGCTTGCTGAGTCTATCCGGCCGCTGTCGTCAGTCGTGACGCTGCCTGGGCCGCGCCGCAGCGGGTCGCTCAGCAGGCGCCCCGTCAGTTGCTCATTGGCCTCCTCGCTCCAATACAGCGCGAGCTGAGCTGGATCTATCGAGCGAAAGCCAACTGAAAGTGTAATGGCATCCTCTGAGGCGACACCGAAGTGCGCATAGCCCGGCGGCAGGTATAGCAGGTCGCCCGGATTCGCCTCAAAGGTGTCCGAAAAGGGAAAATCCTTGAGGATCTTCAGGTCGGTGTCGGTTCTTAGCCATGGTGAGAGCGCAGCGGAAATATCACCGGCGGACGGCTGTCTGCTTTTCCCGCCGATGTCTGCCGGCAGCTCGCCCAGCTGCCAGGTCCGCTTGCCCTTCACCTGTATCAGAAAGACGTCGTACTGGTCGTAGTGCGGCCCTACGCTGCCGCCAGGCGGCGCAAAGCTGGCCATGATGTCGTCGAGGCGCCAGTTTGGCAGGAAGCGGAACTCGTCGAGTAGCGCCGCCATTGACGGCACCCACTGTTCCAGACCCTGTACCAGCAGGCTCCAGCCGCCGGCTGGTAGCTGTTCGAGCGTTTCGTCGTCGAATGGACCATTCTGCACTGTCCACTCGCGGCCCTCGTGGTGCTCACGCACCAGTCTCGATTCCACGGCTTCGTCCGTGGCAAAGGCCGCGAGATCGTGCTCATCGAATTCCAGTTCGTCAGCGACATCATTGAAGGCGCCAGCAACGAAGAGCGGCTTCTTGTGCCAGTGGTGCTGCAGGAAGCCTTCGATGCCGAGCTTGCCAAAGCGCTCGTTAATCATGGCTTGTAGCTACTGATCGCACGCGCCTGACCGCTCGCGAGGCCAATATAGTTTCGTGGCGTGAGAGCGAGCAGTGCATCCCGGGCATCCTGCGGAATCTCGAGACCCTGGATAAATGGCGGCAGCATATCGGCTGTAATCGCCTTGCCACGGGTGAGGTCCTTGAGCTTTTCATAGGCGCCTTCGATGGCATACCGGCGCATGACCGTCTGGATAGGCTCGGCAAGGACTTCCCAGCTGTTTTGCAAATCGGCTTCGAGACGCTCGGCGTTAAGTTCCAGTTTGCCAAGGCCCTTCAGAGTGGCCTGAAAGGCGATGATGGTATGGCCGAGACCGACGCCCAGGTTCCGCAATACGGTGCTGTCGGTCAGATCACGCTGCCAGCGAGAGATTGGCAGCTTGCGGGCCAGATGCGACATGACCGCATTGGCGATGCCGAGGTTGCCTTCGGAATTTTCGAAGTCGATCGGATTGACCTTGTGCGGCATGGTCGATGAGCCCACTTCACCAGCCACGGACTTCTGCTTGAAATAACCCAGCGAAATATAGGCCCAGATATCCCTGTCGAGATCAATGATGATGGTATTCACCCGCACCATGGCATCGAACACCTCGGCGATGAAATCGTGGGGTTCGATCTGTGTCGTGTAGCGGTTCCAGGTCAAGTCCATGGACTCGACGAAGCTTTGTGCCAGTTGCTCCCAGTCCAGCTGCGGGTAGGCCGAGACGTGAGCATTGAAATTCCCGACTGCGCCATTGATCTTGCCGAGGTACTCAAGGCCGGCGATCTGTTTCAGCTGTCGCTGCAGACGCGCGACGACATTCGCAAACTCTTTGCCTACAGTAGTCGGTGAGGCAGTCTGACCATGCGTTCTCGACAGCATGGGCTGATCGGCAAAGCTGTTCGCCATTTCGGCGAGATTCCGGCTGATCTCGTTGATCATCGGAACGACTACTTCGCTCATGGCCCGCTTGAGCATCAGCGCGTAGGCGAGATTGTTGATGTCTTCCGAAGTACAGGCAAAATGCACGTACTCACTGATGGCAGCGAGTTCGCGAGGTGCTTCACCGGCCGCCAGTCGATCCTTGATGTAGTACTCGATAGCCTTGACGTCGTGATTCGTTACGGCCTCATGATCTTTCACGGCCTGGGCATCGCCTTCAGTCATGTCTTCATAAAGACTGCTCAGAAACTGCCTCGTTTCTGCAGAGAATGCTGGCACTTCTTCAATTTCCGGGTGATCGGCAAGGGCGATCAGCCAGCGGATTTCCACTTCGGTTCGTGCGCGGATCAGGGCGAACTCACTCATGTGCGCTCGCAGTGCGCGGGTCTTCGAGCCGTAGCGGCCGTCGATCGGTGAAATGGCGTTGAGCTCGGTGAGGGCGTTCTGGGTCATACGGGTTGCTCTTTGACTGTAGATTCTGACTTGAAAGAATGAAGTGGCACTACCCAGCCACTAGGCCTGGTTCATCAACCGCGACTGGACGGCTTCGATGGCATTGAGATGTGCAGACTTGCTGAACAGCAGGCGCCAGCGACGCCCACCGGTCTGGCGCCAGAGGATGGCAGCGCGGATTCCGGTCAACAGAATCGCGCGAATCTTGTCTGCGTTCTCATCCACACGCAGATATTTTGGATCGCCGGTCACCTGAATGCGCTGTGGAAAGGTGCTTACGGTATCGGTGTAAAGCGACGCGCAGGCACCGACGATCGTGCTGTGGTTGAGGGGAAAATGTTGCGACTGCATCTTGATCTGATCGATACGCTTGCCCATGAGCGCCATGAGATCGCTACGTTTGCGTAACCTGTTCTCGAGAAACAGTAGTGTAAGGGCATAGCGCATGACGTCGATACGTCGCTTTTCCTGGCGTCGGCCAAGCGCACCTTTGAGCTCTTCGAGCCCTGGCATCAGGCTGCGCAGCCCTGGGCCTGAACCGTCCCCTGCATACACCGCCGGCACCGACTCCGCATCGGTTTTGAGTAGACTGGCCATGAGACAGTTCATGGCATCCTGGTCGAGCTGCCCCTGCTTGGCGAGGTCGTTGACAAGTTTTGCAGACATGAACACGGCTGACAGTGCTATGACCTGGTCTTCGAGTGAATACTGAGACATAAGAAAAAAGAACCAACTATCAGAAATGATCAGAGGATGATACCACCGCCGAGGCAGCGGAGTCCGTCATAAAACACGATGGATTGACCTGGCGTGACGGCCCGCTGGGGTAGGTCGAAGCGGACTTCGGCCTGGTTTTCATGCAGTGAAACCGTACAGGCGACGTCGGGCTGTCGATAGCGGATCTTAGCCATCAGGTTCGCTCTCGGCGGTGGACTTCCCGCCACCCAGTCCAGGTGGCCGGCAGTGAGCCCCGAACGAAACAGCAGCGGATGGCCGCTGCCCTGGACCACGGTGAGGGTGTTGTCGTCGAGGTTCTTCCTGGCCACGTACCATGGCGCTTCGCCGTAATCGCTCAGGCCGCCGATATGCAGGCCCTGGCGCTGTCCGATCGTGTGATACATCAGCCCTTGATGGCGGCCGATGATATCACCGTGTTCGGTGACGATATCGCCTGGCTGGGCTGGCAGGTAGGTCTTGAGAAAGTCACTGAACTTGCGTTCGCCTATGAAGCAGATACCCGTGCTGTCTTTCTTGTCATGGGTGATCAGGCCAAGATCGGCTGCCAGTCGTCTCACCTCGGTCTTGATCATGCCTCCAAGCGGAAACAGGGTCTTCGCGAGTGCTGCCTGCGGCACAGCATGCAGGAAATAGCTCTGATCCTTGGCCGGATCGGCACCCTTCATAAGCCAGGTCTGGTCGCCCAGAACCGCCGTCTGTGCATAATGACCGGTGGCTATGTAGTCTGCGCCGAGCGTCTGCGCATATTCCAGAAAGGCCTTGAACTTGATCTCGCGGTTACAGAGGATATCCGGGTTGGGCGTACGAGCCTGGGCATACTCCTGCAGAAAATGCTCGAATACGCGATCCCAGTATTCAGCAGCGAAGCTCGCGGTATGAAGCTTGATGCCGAGGGTGTTGGCAACGGCTGTCGCATCTTCAAGGTCGGCCATGGCTGTGCAGGCGTCAGTGCCGTCATCCTCGTCCCAGTTCTTCATGAACAGGCCTTCAACCTGATAGCCAGCCTGAACCAATAGCGCGGCGGCCAATGAAGAATCTACGCCGCCAGACATCCCGACGATGACCCGGGTGCGTTGGGGCGATCTGGCTGTCGCGACTGTCGGTTGCTGCGATGCTTGCGGTGCGTGTCCAGCTGCCGTCAAGGCCTGTCTCCGGTTGAAAATTCCTGAATGAGATCGAGCGGGTATCGTCGCCCCGACAGATAATCGCTGATACATGCCATGATCAGGGGACTGCGGTGGCGGTCTGAAGTGGCTGCCAGTGCGGCGCTGTCCATCCAGAGGGCGCGGATGATAGCATCGTCGAGATCGTTTGTAATCTGAGCAACTGGCTCCGCCAGGAAGCTATAGCGATGATAGACCCGGTCATGACCCGTCGGTTCGGGGATCCGCAGCACATAAATGCCGAGAAATGCCCGCAGCTTCACCTGCCAGCCGGTTTCCTCCAGGGCTTCGCGAATGGCGGCATCCGCAATGGTCTCGCCGTATTCCACATGACCAGCCGGCTGATTGAAGACACTACGGCCTTCGATACCCTCTTCGACCATCAGGAACTCGAGATTGTCGACCAGGGCGTTCGAGGGCTTGATGGCAAATGGATCCAGCTGAATACCCGTGGCGCATCGGGGAACTACGCAAGCCACGGTAGCATGTGGATACCACCTGTCGTCAGAGGGCAATATCTGCTCATGAGCCATGACGCGGTGTACCTCGGCGGTGGCGGGGCGATGTTGCCGCTGGTGGTAGGAGTTCGTCCGGCACCGGTCGAGTCCGCCACGCCCCCGGCGCCAGACCGGCAAGGTCCTGCTCACCAATCTGCCAGCGAACCAGGCGCAGGGTGGGGAAGCCTACAGCGGCTGTCATACGGCGAACCTGGCGATTACGACCTTCAGTGATACACAGCGATAACCAGCTCGTGGGAATCATCTTTCGAAAGCGCACGGGAGGCTCGCGTGGCCATAAATCCGGCGTCTCGATTCGCCGTGCTACGGCTGGGCGGGTGAGGCCATCCTTCAGTTCGACACCATTGGTCAACTGCATCAGCGCGTCATCAGTAATGTCGCCCTCGACCTGCACAAGATAGGTTTTTGGCAGCTTGAACCGAGGCTCGGCAATGCGCGCCTGCAGCCAACCCTGGTTGGTCAGCAGCAGGAGGCCTTCAGAGTCATAGTCAAGGCGTCCCGCCGGATAATATCCGGGTGCGTCGATGAAATCGGCCAGCGTTCGCTTGTCATCGCTGCCGCTAAACTGGCACAGCACGTTCATGGGCTTGTTGAACACGATGATGGCCTTTTGCACCTCTTCGGTGGTCCGAACTGGTGCATCGTCAGTGCTGTTGCGCAGACGCGGTGCGCGCCCTTTGTAGCGCTCTGAATTTTCACTTCGGGGTTTCAAATTGAACGCCAGCCGTAACATAAAACTGCTATAGTATCGACTTGAATGCACTGCTACAAATGGCGTCCTACCCAGCGCAAATTCCAGAGCAGGGCTCTGGTTTGCGTGTGCTGATCTGCCAGCCATGGCTCACCTGAAGGTGACGGCAGTCCGTGGCTCACCAACACGCAGCTGGCCAACTCCCGGCCAGCCGGTAGTCGATATGACCGGTGCAATATAAACAAGAAACGGAGTTTAATTAATGGGATACCAAAAGATCAGGGTGCCAGCCGATGGTGACAAAATTACCGTCAATGCAGATCTCTCCCTGAATGTACCGAATCACCCCATCATCCCGTTCATCGAAGGCGACGGTATCGGTGTAGATATTTCACCGGTCATGATCAAGGTCGTCGACGCGGCGGTTCAGAAAGCCTACGGCACCAAACGGGCCATAGCCTGGATGGAGGTGTATTGCGGCGAAAAGTCGACCAAGGTCTATGGGCCTGATGAATGGATGCCTGCAGAAACACTCGAAGCCCTGCGCGAATATTCCGTGAGTATTAAAGGGCCACTCACTACGCCGGTAGGCGGCGGTATTCGTTCATTGAATGTCGCGCTAAGACAGGAGCTGGATCTGTATGTCTGTATCCGTCCCGTGCGCTGGTTCAAGGGTGTGCCGAGTCCGGTCCGGGCGCCTGAAAAGACCGATATGATCATCTTCAGGGAAAACTCTGAAGATATTTATGCGGGTATCGAATGGAAGGCCAACAGCGACGGTGCCAAGAAGCTGATCAAGTTTCTGCGTGAGGAAATGGGCGTGACCAAGATCCGCTTTCCTGAGAGCTGTGGTATCGGTATCAAGCCAGTATCGGAAGAGGGTACGAAACGCCTGGTCAGGAAGGCCATCCAGTACGCCATCGATAACGACAAGCCCTCTGTCACGCTGGTGCACAAGGGTAACATCATGAAGTTCACTGAAGGCGCTTTCAAGGACTGGGGCTACGAGCTGGCACGCCAACGATTCGGCGCAGAGCTGCTCGAAGGCGGGCCGTGGATGCAGTTGAAGAATCCAAAAACCGGTAAGACGATTGTCATCAAGGATGTAATTGCGGACGCGTTCCTGCAGCAGATCCTCATGAGGCCTGAGGATTATAGTGTTATCGCAACGCTGAACCTGAACGGGGATTATATTTCTGATGCGCTGGCGGCGGAAGTTGGTGGTATCGGCATAGCGCCGGGTGCCAATATAGGTGGTAGTGTCTCTATTTTCGAGGCCACCCACGGCACGGCTCCGAAGTACGCCGGACAGGACAAGGTCAATCCTGGCTCGCTGATTCTATCGGCAGAAATGATGCTGCGGTACATGGGTTGGACTGAAGCGGCAGACCTGGTGCTGACCGGAATATCGGCTGCCATCGAAGCGAAAACCGTGACTTACGACTTCGAGCGATTGATGCCGGATGCCACTCTGATGAAGACGTCGCAGTTCGGAGACGCGATAATAGGGCATATCAATAAGGCTACGGTCGGTCTCTGATCGATCGCGAATCGACTAGGCAGTCGATTGAAATGGAGACTGAACGGGTGGACCTGAAATTCAGGTCCACCTGACTCGACCTACTGCGTGAGAAAGGATTGAAGCTGACCGTGTTCGGTCAGGAATCTGCACCAACAGCTCTACTGGCCTGTCTGGTCCGATCTTCACCCTTTGTCGGGTCAGATTTTTTCTCTTCCGAAGCGATGCCATGCCCATCTGCTGTCGTATCATCCGGCGACTGCTGCTTCAGCGGTTTGCCGCTGTCACCTGTAGCCGAGGATTCAGTACTGGCTACCTCGCCACTGCGTGACTGACTTTGGTCCGAATGAACGATAGGGTTGCCTGATTCGTCTATTGGGACGATATCAACTGCGTGAAAACCCTTGCCGCTCGGCTGCGCCTGGAAAAGCACCCGCTGACCAGCCTTCAAGGTCCGATAACCTTCCATCTTAATCGCTGAAAAATGTGCGAAGAGATCTTCGTTGGCAAGATCGCTATTGTCTTCATCAGCAATAATAAAGCCATATCCTTTGGCATTGTTGAACCATTTCACTTTACCCTGAGGCATGTTCGACTCCCATGTCCTTCTGCATCGGTAACCGCTAATCCTGTCTGGAAGCGTACAGGCTGACGTCGGGCAGCGCTGTAATACCGAAAATTTCTTGTTGTTGACCCCGTGCAGTCGATCTGGCTACATAAGGCCGGACGTATTGTATACAGTTGAAAAGCAGAACCTGAGTCCCCACTTACAAAACTATACAATCCTACTGCTAACTGAAGCGAATCAGCTGGAACAATGATACTACCAGCGAGTCAGGATTGTAACTGAATGCAACAAGCCATTTAAAATATTCGCTTAAGTCCACATATCATGTACGAAGGGCGTGACGGGAGCGGATCGGGAGTCTTCCTAACGCGGTCACAATGTGGCCACCTTTCGTTACCAAATTCTAAGATTCTTAATCTGACAGGCATGGGTAAAGTCATAGATACTCGACTAGAATTAAATTCAGACAGCGCGATGTGCCGAGTCTCCATGACTGGTGACGAGGGTTCACGCGAAGACGAGGACAGACGTGGGGCAGGAGGTCTGGCAATAGCGCCAGCCAAACCAGCGCTGCAACGTCCAGCCGAATATTGTGTCGTCATGCTTAATGACGACTATACGCCGATGGAATTCGTGGTGGAGGTGCTAATGACGTTTTTTGGGCACAACGAAGCGAAGGCCACCGAGATCATGCTCACCGTGCATACGCAGGGCCGGGCAATATGTGGTGTCTATAGCAAGGATGTTGCAGAGACCAAAGCTGCACAGGTTAATCAATACGCAGCCGAGTGTGAACATCCGCTGGTATGCGAGATTGAACGGGCCGTTTAAAGATGGTTTTCCAATCATCGCTTATAGAAGATCGCAAGATCGAAGAGGTGAAATATGTTAAGTAAGGACCTCGAACTTACGCTGAACGCGGCATTCAAGAATGCACGTGAAAGACGTCATGAGTTCATGACCGTAGAGCATTTGCTGCTCGCACTTCTGGATAACGAGTCCGCTGTGAAAGTGCTTCACGCCTGCGGAGCGGATATCGAGCAGCTGCGTGGCGAGCTCTCCGAGTTCGTGAATTCCACCACGCCACTTATCGCGACTGATGATCAGGAGCGCGAAACTCAACCAACTCTGGGCTTCCAGCGGGTGCTGCAGCGCGCAGTATTCCATGTGCAGTCCTCTGGCAAGAAAGAAGTCACCGGTGCCAACGTACTCGTTGCCATCTTCAGTGAGCAGGAAAGCCAGGCAGTTTATGTACTGAAGAAGCAGAACGTCGCTCGCATCGATGTCGTCAACTTCATCTCCCACGGCATCAGCAAGATCGGTGGCGAAGGCGCACGTGATGAAGATGGCGAGTCAGTCGAGGAAGGTTCGGACGAGCAGGGCGGTGCTTCACCACTTGATGCGTATGCTACAAACCTCAATGAGCTGGCCAAACAGGGTCGGATCGACCCACTGATCGGTCGCGACAGCGAGCTGCTCAGGGTGATGCAGGTGTTGTCACGTCGCCGCAAGAACAACCCGCTTTTGGTTGGCGAGGCCGGTGTTGGCAAGACGGCCATAGCTGAGGGTCTGGCGAAGCGTATTGTCGATGGTCAGGTGCCTGAAATCATCAAGGAAGCTGTCGTATACAGCCTTGATATGGGCGCACTCTTGGCCGGCACGAAATATCGCGGTGACTTTGAGAAGCGTTTCAAGGCCTTGTTGAAAGAACTGAAGAAGCAGGACAAGTCCATTCTCTTTATTGACGAGATCCATACCATTATCGGTGCGGGTTCAGCGTCAGGCGGTGTCATGGATGCGTCGAACCTCCTCAAGCCATTGCTGAGCAGTGGTGAGATGCGCTGTATCGGTTCCACGACGTTTACTGAATTCCGCGGCATCTTCGAGAAGGACAGTGCGCTGGCGCGTCGCTTCCAGAAGGTCGATGTCAGCGAACCTTCAGTAGAAGACACTGTCGAGATCCTCCGGGGTCTGCGCAAGTACTTCGAGCAGCATCACGGTATCAAGTATACCGACGAAGCGCTGAAGGGTGCTGCAGAGCTGGCAGATCGGTATATCAACGATCGTCACATGCCTGACAAGGCCATTGACGTTATCGATGAGGCTGGTGCCAGTCAGCGGCTGAAGCCGGCAAGCGAGCGCAAGTCAGTCATCGATCTCGAGTTGATCGAAAGTATTGTCGCTTCAATTGCCAGAATTCCGTCGAAGACGGTGTCCTCGACCGACAAGGACAAGCTCAAGCGACTCGAGCGTGACCTGAAGATGGTGGTGTTTGGTCAGGATCCCGCTATCGGTGCGCTGTGTACGGCGATCAAGCTCTCACGTGCCGGTCTGACGACTGAGGGCAAGCCTGAAGGCTCCTTCCTGTTCGCAGGACCGACTGGAGTGGGTAAGACAGAGGTCACTCGTCAGCTGGCGAAGATCATGGGTGTGGAACTGGTGCGCTTCGACATGTCGGAGTACATGGAGCGTCATACCGTGTCACGACTGATTGGTGCGCCTCCGGGCTACGTTGGGTTCGATCAGGGCGGTCTGCTGACCGAAGCCGTCACCAAGCATCCGCACTGCGTGCTCCTGCTCGACGAGATCGAGAAGGCGCATCCTGAGGTCTTCAACCTGCTGCTGCAGGTCATGGATCACGGTACGCTGACCGATAACAATGGACGCAAGGCCGATTTCCGCCATGTCATTCTGGTCATGACCACGAATGCCGGTGCCGAAGAGATGAGCCGACGCTCGATTGGTTTCAGCAGCCAGGATCATGCAACAGACGGTATGGAGATCATCACCAAGAGCTTCACGCCCGAGTTCAGGAACCGTCTGGATGGCATCATTCAGTTCGATCCGCTGGCGCCAACCTCGATCACCCACGTGGTCGACAAGTTCCTCACGGAGCTACAGGCACAGTTGGACGAGAAGCGTGTTCTGCTTGATCTGGATACTGAAGCCAAAGCGTGGCTGGCAGTGCACGGCTACGACAAGAAGATGGGTGCTCGACCGATGGGCCGCCTGATTCAGGAGCACATCAAGAAGACGCTGGCTGAGGAGATTCTGTTCGGCGAACTGGCCGACCACGGTGGTACAGCCTATGTCTCGGTAAAGGACGACAAGCTGACCTTCCAGTTCGAGCCGACAAAGTCTCTCGAAGACGCGTCAGCCGAGTAGGTCTGATTGCAGCGAACGCCTTGCCGGATCTGATTCGGTGAGGCGGTTCGCCGCACAAACGAGGCTGTACAGTTCGCTGTACGGCCTTTTTTATGGCTTATCTGTCTGGGAAGAGAGGCGTCGGCTTACTTGGCGCGGTAGACGATGCGGCCCTTGCTCAGGTCGTAAGGTGACATTTCGACCTTGACCTTGTCTCCAGTCAGTATGCGGATATAGTTCTTGCGCATCTTGCCAGAAATGTGTGCAGTCATGATGTGACCGTTCTCGAGCTCAACCCGGAACATGGTGTTTGGCAGGGTATCGACGATAGTCCCTTCCATTTCAATACTGTTGTCTTCTTTTGCCATCCGGCATCAACCCTCTGTTGGACTGTTGGTCGTTACTACGCCTCGGCGCGGCAAACGGCCTGACCGAGTTGCAGCAAAACGGCGCACCCGGTGAAAATTAAGAATATTGGTATGTGCAGAAAAATGAGGACGGATTTTGCACGAGTTTCGGGCAAAACGCAAAAAAGCCGAGTTCAGCCTATAGCGAGCCAGCGGCCGTGCACCAGCATTTCGAGCGGTCGATAGTTGGTTTTATACGACATTTTCTGACAACCGCGTATCCAGTAACCCAGGTAGAGATACGGCACACCGCGCTCATGGGCATAGGCAATTTGCCAGAGCACAGCAAAGACACCGAGGCTTCGTCTGGCCTGGAGGTTGTCGTAGAACGTGTAGATGGCTGAAAGCCCATCAGCAGTATGATCGATTACAGCCACCGCCAGCAGATTGCCATCGTCGATAAACTCCACGAACTCGGTTTCTGGTCGAGCCTCCAGCAGGAAGTTTTCAAACTGGCTCAGGCTGGGTGGATACATGTCCCCGTCGGCATGCTTCGTGTTGATATACCGTTCGTAAAGCGCAAAATGCCGTGGATCATATTCGGGCTTACGAATGTTGATCGTCAGGTCCTTGTTGCGCGACACAATTCGCTTCTGGCTCTTGCTGAGCCGAAAGTGGGCCACTGGAATGCGGACAGGAATGCAAGCACTGCAAGCCTCGCATTTGGGCTTGTAGTAATGATTGCCACTACGACGGAAGCCATTAAGCGACAGTCTGGAATAGGTCTCGAAATCGATTTCTGCCGATGGATCGACAAATACCGTGGTAGCGAGACGTCCGTCGAGATAACTGCACTCGTGCTCGGGCGTAGCGAAGTAGATTAGTGAGTGAAGCTTGGTCACGTTATTTATCACAGCTCAACAATAATCCAGATGGACTAAGCATACTGCAAAAAACCTTGGATGAAAGCGAATGTGTGCCGCTTTAGGCTTCATGAAACGTTTTGTAATAATTCCGGAATCATTTTCCATTGATGTTGCGGGCTACTTCCTGCGGCCACATGCATCTCGAGCAAGGCTGAAAATTTGACGCGGGGCATCACTGTGGCCCCAAGGGAGAGCAGATGATCACTGACGACCTGGCAGTCGAGCAGGCGATAACCCCAGTGGGTGAGGTGCCTGAACAGTAGCGCGATAACAATTTTCGAGGCATCAGTCTGCCGCGAGAACATGGACTCGCCGAAAAAACAGCGGCCGAGAGCGAGGCCATAGAGTCCGCCGACAAGTTGCCAGCGGCCGTTGTCCGTCAGGTGCCAAAGCTCTGCCGAATGCGCGTGTCCGGCTTTGTGCAAGCGGTGATAAGCCCGTGTCATGTCGGGCGTTATCCACGTTTCCTCACGATCCGCACAGGCGGCCATGGTGGCGGAGAAATCAGTATCGAAAGTGAAGCGATAGTTTGGGGACGACATCTGTCGTTTGATTCGGCGGCGGAGACTGCGGCTGACATGAAGATCGCCTGGCAGGAAGAGGCAGCGAGGATCCGGCGACCACCATAGTATGGGCTGGTCCGAAGAAAACCAGGGAAAGATGCCTTTTCCATAGGCGCTCAACAAGCGTCCCATAGAGAGATCCCCGCCTGCACAGAGCAGACCATCAGGTTCTTCGAGTGCCGTCTCTACTGGAGGGAAGTGATAGCTGAGTTCGCCGCTCGATGAGCGCTCTACTGAGCGTTCATCGAGCCAGGGCAGGTAGGCTGGCATGTCAGAACCGGCTCAGCGTCTGGACATGGCCCATTCAGCTATCTAGAAACTTCTCGGCGTCGAGTGCGGCCATACAGCCGAAACCCGCGGAGGTGATGGCCTGACGATAGACATGATCGCTGACGTCACCAGCGGCGAACACGCCAGGCACGCTCGTTGCCGTAGCATTGCCACTGAGTCCGGACTTGATCTTGATATAGCCGTCCGTCATGTCGAGCTGGCCTTCAAAAATGTCGGTATTCGGCTTGTGACCGATAGCAATGAACACACCCTGTAACTGCAGGTCACGGGTGGCATCGCCATCACGCTGTTTGATGCGCAAGCCAGTCACGCCGCTGTCGTCGCCGAGCACTTCGTCGACGACATGGTCCCAGATGATTTCGATCAGGCCGGCTTCCACTTTTTCCATCAGTCGCGCCTGCAGGATCTTTTCAGCACGCAACTTGTCGCGGCGATGAACCAGGTAGACCTTCTTTGCAATATTCGCAAGATACAATGCCTCTTCGACCGCGGTATTGCCGCCGCCGATTACAGCCACATCCTGCTTACGGTAGAAAAAGCCGTCACAGGTGGCGCAGGCGCTTACGCCCTTGCCCATGAATTTCTCTTCTGATGGTAGGCCCAGGTACATGGCCGAGGCGCCAGTGCAGATGATAAGAGCATCGCAGGTATAGACCGCGCTATCGCCTTCGAGTCTGAAGGGTCGGCTGGTCAGATCAGTGGTATGGATATGGTCGAAAAGAACTTCAGTGTCGAAGCGCTCGGCATGCTTGAGCATGCGCTGCATGAGCTCCGGCCCCTGCACACCATGTTCATCGCCCGGCCAGTTGTCGACCTCAGTGGTCGTAGTCAGCTGTCCGCCCTGCTGCATGCCGGTGATCATGACCGGCTTCAGGTTGGCGCGTGCGGCGTATACGGCGGCTGTATATCCGGCGGGCCCAGAGCCGAGAATCAGGAGTTGTATGTGTCGGGTTGGCTTGGTTTTCTTTTGGGCTTCGCTCATGAAGAATCCTTTGTAGCGGACATGGACGGCAACAGCCGGAGCTGCTGTGGCAACGCCAGGTCAGGGCTTTGATGTTGGTGGTCAGGCATAAAATCAATGGGGGCACATTAGCACAGAACAAGGCGCGATATGATGAGTTCTGGCAATCGCAGACATAGCAAAGTTATGCCTGTCGGTAGCGCTGGCGGGCACGAATTGCGGCCGTTAGCGTCATAGCGCAGGCACCTGCTGTAGGATCTGCTCCGATAGCGGGTGATGGCTGGCACGGCTGCTGCTGCCAAGACGATGTTCGATAACAGCGGGTAGCACGGCCTGCACGTCATCCGGCAGTGCGAAATCCCGTTCGTGCATGAGCGCCCATGCCTTGGCCGCGCGGACGAGGGCAATTGCGCCTCGCGGCGAAAGGCCGTTACCCATTTTGCTGCCAGAGCGTGTGAAGGCGATGATGCGCTGAACATAGTCGAGCAGTGCGTCGCTGGTATGAATACGCTCCACGGCATCCTGGAGCACAGTGAGCGTGTCTGGCGAGAGCATGCTTTCCATTGCCTGGACCATGGCTCGGCGATCGACGCCCTGCAGCAGTTCACGCTCGGCCTTTGGTGGCGGGAAGCCGAGATGGATGCGCATGAAGAAGCGATCCATTTGTGATTCCGGGAGCAGATAGGTGCCACTCTGGTCGCTGGGATTCTGCGTCGCGATCACAAAGAATGGCTTTGGCAGAGGATGCGTCGTGCCTTCGATGCTGATCTGGCGTTCTTCCATGGCCTCAAGCAGCGCACTCTGCGCTTTCGGCGTTGCGCGATTGATTTCATCGGCCAGCACCAGCTGTGCGAATAGCGGGCCGGGGTGAAAAACGAACTCGTTACTATTCTTGTCGAACAGATTCAGGCCGAGCAGGTCGGCCGGCAGCAGGTCGCTGGTAAACTGGATGCGGTTGTACGACAGACCCAGTGCGTTTGCGAGTGCATGCGAGAGCGTGGTCTTCCCCATGCCCGGAATGTCCTCGATCAACAGATGTCCCTTGCAGAGCAGACAACACAGCGCCATCGTGATCTGCTCGGACTTGCCGAGAATGACCGTTTCGATATTCAGCTGTGTCTGGCGCAGGTTGCCCAGCGCCGTCTGCAGTGCTTTCAGTGACATCAGTCGACACCCTCCGGGAGCTGCATGGTAACGCAGTGCAGGCTGCCGCCCTGGGTTATGAGGACACTGCAGTCGATGGGGATGATTTCGCGATCGGGGAAGCATTTGCGCATGATGCGAATGGCTTCCTCGTCTTCCAGCGCGCTATAGGTCGGTAGTAGCACCGCATCGTTGATAATAAGGAAGTTGGCGTAGGTTGCTGGCAGACGGTTGCCCTCGTCGTCGAACTGCGGCGAAACCATAGGGAGAGGCGTCAGTTCGTAGGGCTGGTGGTCGCTGGTGCGCAAGGCCTGCAGCTGGGCTTCCATGGCATCGAGCGCCGACTTGTGCTCGTCCTCAGGGTCCTGGCATTGCACATAGCAGATCTGCCGCTCGCCATAGAAGCGCGCCAGGGTGTCGATATGACCATCGGTATCGTCGCCGGCGAGGTAGCCGTGATCCAGCCAGTGCACGGTATCGCAGCCGAAATGCTTGGCGAAGATCTTGCCGACGCTGGTCTTGGTCTGTTCGGGATTGCGCGTGGCACTCGTCACACAGCGGGTCGTCGTGAGAATCGTGCCCGCCCCGTTGGACTCGATGGCACCACCTTCGAGGATGTAGTCCACATGATGCAGCTGAGTCATGCCGAAGGTATCGAGCTCGTGCAGGATGGTCGTGAGCTGATTGTCTTTCTCCGCCGCGAACTTGCCGCCCCAGGCATTGAACTGGAAGTCGATCAGTACGGCTTCCGGCTCCTGCTCGCCTGGCATGCGCTCGTAGACCGTGATCGGGCCATGGTCGCGCACCCAGGTATCATTGGATGGTGCGTGAACCAGTTTGACCTGGCGTGGATCCACACCCGCAGCACCGAGTTCATCAGCAATACGCTCGATGATCTCGAAGGACTGGCAGTTGATGATGAGGGCCTGATGACGGCAGATGGCCAGCGCGATCTCCAGGAACGTGGCATGTGCACGCTCGAGCTGATCCTGCCAGTCGGTCTGTTCATGGGGCCAGGTGAGTAGCACCGCGCTCTGCGGCTCCCACTCTGCGGGCAGTCGGATTCTTCTTGTCTGTGTCAATGTAGGTCAACTGTTTTCGGTGGCTGAGAGAGCTGCGTACTTTACCCTGACTTCAGAACGGTGTGAATCACAGTATTGTTTTCGAAAAACACGGAATATCCGGGATATTCCCAGATCGTGATCGCCGGGTCGCCGACAGGGCCTCTCACTCTGACAGGCTCACCGAACTCACGCTGAACGGTATCCTGAGCAAGACCCGGCTCCGGTAGCTTACCGTCGTAGGCGGACTTCTGTCTCTGCATTTGCGAAGCGACGCCGATCTTCAGTTCGTCGGCTTGTACAGGGGCTAAGGTAAGTCCCAGGCAGAGCAGGGCTGGCGTAATGAGTTGAAGCGTCTTCAATGGTCTGTACTCCCGTGCGTTGCCCGTCCCGAGCGGCAACGGACACCGCGCCGGGACAAGTTGGCTGATCAGAATGCTAACGACTAACCCAGCAGGTCGTCGTCCCGAAACATGTGGTGACGGTCCACCGGCGTGATGACAGGCTCGGCTGATTCTTCGTAATAGCGACGCCGTTCATTCTGCTGCATGCGAAGAATGTGCTTGGCGATAAGCTGTCGCTGGCTTTCGTCCAGGTCCAGAAATGCGGTTCGGACCCAGTAGCCGTCCTCTTCATGCTGCACGTCAATGACTTCGACGTGAACGATCATGGTGGTATACCCAGGCAGAAAGGTCGCCTTCACGGCCAGGCGGTCGCCTGGCTGCTGCATCCCGCCCACCTGAAAAGCCATGCCGCCCTCGCTCAGGCTGATTTCAGTCAGGCGCTGCTCGTCGAGCTTGTCTTCGGTAAGCGCTAGTGTGCGTGCAATCAGGTCGATCTTTCGGCTCTGCAACTTGAACAGTGAGACGATGTGTCTGTTCACCTCCGGCAGATCATGCAGGCTCGTCAGGGCTCGCTGGCACTCGACGTCGATCTTCTGCAGCTCGGTCAGCAGCTCGTAGTACACTGGCCGAACGCTGAGCTCATCATCGCGATCGGCACGGACAGCGTGGTATTCAATCTGTGCCATTGTTCTGACACGAAAGAAATTACGTCTGTTGTTGGGGAAGTCGTTCATCGTGGGCCATAGGTCTGTTGCTTGATTTCATGGGCGATTCGCTAGCCTTTCTGATAGATGCAGAGGGCAGTCGCAACGCCGCCATTTATTTATTATAGTGGCTCGCCGCAGTCCTGAAGGATTTTTTGAAGAATGTTCAAACCACTTCCGTTTTTCATCGGACTTCGCTACACCTGGGCGAAGAAGGGCAACCACTTCATTTCCTTCATTTCGCTGTCATCCATGATCGGCCTTGCACTGGGTGTGCTGGTGCTTATCACTGTGATGTCGGTCATGAATGGCTTTGATCGTGAATTGCGTGAACGCATTCTCGGCATGGTGCCGCACGCTACCATTCAGGCCTACGATGGCATGCGTGACTGGCAGGCCATTGCTGAGAAGATTCCCGATAGTCCCGATATCGTCGCCATGGCGCCCTATATCCACGCGCAGGGCATGCTGACCTCGGCCGGCAGCGTTCGAGGGATGTTGCTCAACGGCATTGAGCCCGAGCTCGAGAAGGGCGTCTCCATCGTTCAGAACCATATGAAGGCCGGCTCGCTGGACGACCTGGAGAGCGGTGAGTTCAATATCGTGCTCGGTGACATCCTTGCTTCGTACATGCATGCCAGGATAGGCGACAAGGTCACTGTGGTGCTGCCAGAGGCCTCTGTGACCCCAGCCGGAGTATTCCCCCGGCTTAAGCGTTTCAAGGTCGTAGGCATCTTCAGCGTCGGCGCAGAGATCGACGGCAACCTGGCACTGATCCACATCGATGATGCGGCCAAACTCAAGCGTATGGGCGAGCGTGTTGATGGCATCCGGCTCAAGGTCGATGATCTCTTCAAGGCCCAGCAGGTCGCATGGCGGGCAGTGGGTGAGCTCGGCTCGAACTATTCTGCGAGTGACTGGACGCGAAGCCATGGCAACCTGTTTCAGGCCATTCGCATGGAAAAGACACTGGTCGGGCTGCTGTTGATGATGATCATCGCCGTCGCAGCCTTCAACATTGTCTCGACGCTGGTGATGGTGGTGACGGACAAGCGCGCAGACATCGCCATACTGCGAACAATGGGGGCCACCCCTGGCACTATTCTGCGCATCTTCCTGTTCCAGGGGCTACTAATCGGCTGCATCGGTATTTTCAGTGGTGCAGTGCTGGGTGTGTTGCTGGCTAGCAACATCAGCGGCCTGATCGCTTGGGTCGAACAGACGCTCGGCTTCCAGTTCCTCAGCGCAGACGTCTACTTCATCAGCTATCTTCCTTCACAATTGCTGTGGAACGACGTGGCGATTATCTGCGGCAGTGCCCTGGGCCTGGCGTTCCTGGCTACCATCTATCCCGCCATGAAGGCGTCCAAAATCGCGCCTGCCGAGGCTCTTCGCTATGAATAATGTCATCGACCGAACCAAGCCGGTCATCCGCTGTTCCGGTCTGGGAAAGGCCTATCAACAGGGGCGAACGGAAATCGAGATCTTCAACGATATCTCGATCGACATATTTCCTGGCGACACGGTAGCCATTATCGGTGCCAGCGGTTCCGGCAAGTCGACACTGCTGAATCTGCTTGGTGGCCTGGACAGCCCGACCAGGGGGCGCATCGAACTGGCTGGCACAGACCTCACGACGATCGGCGAGGCGGCGAAAGCCAGCCAGCGCAATCAGCATCTTGGGTTTGTGTACCAGTTTCATCATCTGTTGCCAGAGTTCACGGCACTGGAAAACGTGGCAATGCCATTGCTGCTGCGCAAGCTACCGGTTTCGAAGGCGCGTTCGCGGGCGGAGGCCTACCTGGAGCAAGTGGGGCTGAAACACAGGCTACAGCACAAGCCGGGCGCACTGTCGGGCGGAGAACGCCAGCGTGTGGCTATCGCCCGAGCCCTGGTGACAGAGCCATCATGTGTGATGATGGATGAGCCCACGGGCAATCTCGACCCGAACACGGCCGATCAGGTTACTGCCATTCTTCGCGACCTGGTTGATCGTCTGGCCATTGCCTTCGTGCTAGTGACGCACGATCACGCGCTCGCCAATACCATGCAGACCGTGTATGCGCTGGAGCATGGTGTGCTCAGGCCTGCCCGGCTCGGCTGATGTCGGTCACAGGAGGCTGATCGGTATTGGTCAGCTTTCGGATGTAGCCGTACTGCGTGAGGTAATCGACGAGTTCATCGATACATTCGTCCAGGCTACGGCTGCTGGTGTCTATGCTGATATCGGCTGAGGCCGGAACTTCATACGGCGAGTTCACACCGGTAAAATCCTTGATCTGACCGCAGCGCGCCTTCTTGTACAAGCCCTTGGTATCACGGCCTTCACAGGTTTCCAGAGGCGTCGAGACGTGAACTTCGATAAATTGCCCTGGCTTGAGTAGTGACTTCACCATTTTGCGGTCTTTTCGGAATGGCGAAATGAAGGCCGTGATCACAATCAGGCCTGCATCCACCATCAGACAGGCAGTTTCCCCCACGCGTCGGATGTTCTCGACCCTGTCCACTTCAGAAAATCCCAGATCCTTGTTGAGGCCGTGGCGCACGTTGTCCCCGTCGAGCACATAGGTATGGTGGCCCATCTGATGCAGGCGACTGTCAAGTGCGCTGGCCAATGTGGACTTGCCAGCGCCGCTGAGGCCGGTCAGCCAGACTACGCAGGGCTGCTGGTCCTTCTGCTCTGCCCGCTGAGTGGCGCTGACCTTGTAAGCCTGCCAGACAATGTTGCTGTTCTTCTGCTCGCTCATTACCGCACATCACCCTGTATAGCCCGTTTGACGATGCGTTCCAGCGCAATCTGATCGGCAGCGAAGGTACGGATACCTTCAGCCAGCTTCTCCGTTGCCATGGCATCCTCATTCAGCATCCAGCGGAACTCGGCTTCTGTCAGTGCTGCCGGCCGCGCTTCAGGCTCGCTGTCATGAGGCGGCAATGCGCGCTGCAGGTCTTCTTCGGTTTCAGCGAGTTCCTGCAGCAAATTCGGCGCTATGGTGAGCTTGTCGCAGCCGGCGAGGGCAGTGATCTGACCGATATGACGGAAACTGGCCCCCATTACAATGGTCCTGAAGCCATGTCGTTTGTAGAACTCGTAGATCTGCGCAACCGATTTGACGCCGGGGTCATCGATCGGGTCGATGTGGCGCACGTCGCGATCGCGCTTGTACCAATCATAGATCCGGCCGACGAAGGGGCTTATCAAGGTGGCGCCGGCATCGGCACAGGCGCGGGCCTGGGCAAAGCTGAACAGCAGCGTCAGGTTGCACTGTATGCCCTGTTGCTCGAGCTCAGCTGCTGCCTGGATGCCTTCCCAGGTGGCTGCAATCTTGATCAGAATGCGATCGCGAGCAATCCCGGCTGCTTCATAGTACTCGATGATCTGCTTGGCCTTGCTGACGGTGGCAGCAGTGTCGAAGGAGAGACGGGCATCGACCTCGGTTGATACATAGCCCTCGATGACCTGGAGGATTTCACCACCCACCAGTGTGGCAAAGCGATCACAAACGACTTCGACATTACCATCGCCAGCTTTAACGGCCTGGTCGAGCAGCGTTCGGTAGTGCGGCAGGTCGACAGCCTTGAGCAGAAGCGATGGGTTGGTAGTTGCGTCGTCGGGCCGATGCTTGAGGATGGCCTCAACATCGCCAGTGTCTGCAACCACGGAGGTCATGGTTCGGAGTTGCTCGAGTAGATTGGCCATCATTCATCCTGAATCTGTTGGGGGACTAGCTTGCTTCGTTGTATTGCAATGCTTCGACAGTGTCAATGGCGCGGGCAAAAACCGCAGGTGACGTGCCCGGACGCACGGCTTCGGTACTCAGCACCCGTCTGAAGACCCTGCCGCCTTTCTGGGCATGGAACAGGCCAAGAATGTGGCGGAGCATGGCCCAGACGCGCGTGCCTTCAGCGTGCTCCCGTTCCACGTAATCAAGGAACTGCCGGGCAACCTGGAGACGCCGTTCGATGTCGGTGGGGCCTTCAGAGACATCATGAGCCAAGCCGCCCGGCAGTTCTGCAAGGAGCCAGGGGGTCTGGTAGGCGGCCCGGCCAATCATCACACCATCGACATGTTGCAGGTGCTCAAGGCTGGCCTGCGTCGAATCGATACCGCCGTTGATGATAATATCGAGCTCCGGAAAGGCCGCCTTGAGGCGGTAGACCCGCTCGTAGATCAGGGGCGGCACCTCACGGTTCTGCTTCGGAGACAGCCCCTGTAGCAGGGCCTTGCGGGCATGGACAACGAAGGTCGAGCATCCGGAGCCACTAACTGTGTCCACAAAGTGATGCAGGCTATCTTCGCCATCCTGGTCGTCGATGCCAATTCGGTGCTTGATGGTCACAGGAATGTCCACTGCTTCACGCATTGCATTAAGGCAATCCCGGACCAGCTGTGGGTGGGCCATCAGGCAGGCGCCAATCATGTTGTTCTGCACTCGATCACTGGGGCAGCCGACATTCAGGTTGACGGCATCGTAGCCGCGCTGCTGCGCCATGCGGGCGCATTGCGCGAGCTCCTCAGGATTGCTGCCACCGAGCTGGAGTACGAGCGGATGCTCCGAGGGATCATAGGCCAGGAAGCGATCGGTATCGCCGTGAATAAGTGCACCGGTTGTGACCATTTCGGTGTACAGGACGACCTCCCTGTTCAGGAGGCGGGCGAAGTACCGGTAATGTCGGTCCGTCCAGTCCATCATCGGGGCAACACTGAATTTCGTGGTTGGGCGCTTATGCATTCTGATACAACGATAAAAAGTGGTTTGCTGGCATCTCAAAGCTGCCTTGATCCATCATTATACCGATAAAGGGCGCGTCTTGGGGCCCTGCTGCGTGCTTTAGTTGATGGAGCCTGGAAACCAGGTGGTATCGAGCCGGCGATAGCGGTCCTTGAAGTCGCAGAGTTCAACCATGCGTCTCTTGTTGAAAATCGTGACCTCACGATTACGTACGCTCATCAGACCCTCTTCTTCGAGTTCGCGGACTGTGCGATTGACATACACGGTCGTCAAGCCGATGGCATCGCCTATCAGCTCCTGTGAGAGCGGAAACTCGAACGTTAGCGCATCAAGATTTCGAAAGGCTGTCTGGCGAGCGTGGGCCTGCAGTACGAATAACATCAGACGATTTTTCCCGGGCATGCGGCCAATCGCTTTCAGTCGATCCACCAGAACCATCTTCTCCTGGAGACTCATGCTGTAGAGCAGCGCCGAAAGATTTGGATGGTGCCTGAAGATATTCGCGAATTTCTGTTTGGGGAATGGGCATAAGGTCGCCTGCGTAATGCTCATCAGCCCCGAGGCATGGATCTCGAAGGGCATTGATGACGAGCCGACAATATCGCCGGGATAATGGATGTTCAGGATGGTTCGATTGCCGTTAGGCAACTGGGAGAAAGATGCCACCCAACCGTCCTTGACTACGAATATATCACCCACCTGCGCTTCCTGGTGATAGATGATCGTTCTGGCCTTGTGTTGAACCTTTATGCTCTCGAGGTCGAGCAGCACTGATTTTTCCTCGCTGCTCAGGTCGATGTAATAGTTCATCTTGTCGATCAGACAGCTCATTCTGCGGGCGCCCCCTTGGGAGTGATCAGCGCGGGCCGAATAAGATAGCGATAGATTCCAACACAATTGATGATAAAGAGGACTCCATTCTGCAAGGCAAGTGGGGTTTCTTTCTGCATCAGGGCAGCAACAATCCAGCACACGGAGGAGATTGTAAATACCACGAACCCTGCACCGGTAACTCTGCTACCTGCATTCATTGCAACGGCGATGGCGGCGAATACGCCAGTCAGCGAGGCCGACCATTCAAAAACTGATTCCAGATTCAATTGAGAGCTTGACCTTGTACGCCGGGTGAGGGGGCCCCATTGAACACCAAAGCTGGCGCACCCTGTTTTAAACTAGTTAAAAGAAGGCATCTTTGAGCGAGAAAGAACGCTCTTGTCAGATGCCCACCGTTATAAAGCGGCTTGGTTGTGCTGGTAAACAGCGCCTTTCCGTCTGTACGTTAGCGATACCGGCATCCGATTAAACGATTACTGTGCGGCGCCAGGCACTGGCATGGCTGCTCACACAATCCTCACAGTAAAACCAATCTGCCGACAGACAATGCAACCTGTACAAATCACAGGAGAATTGTCATGCCACGTCATACCGTTCCGAGCCGCTGGCTCGATCCCGCCCGTGCCCTGCTGGCGATCTGCGTCTGGGTCGTTATTTCCTGCCTGGCGCAGCTGACGCAGGCCAGCGACTATGAGTCGCCTGCGACCGGCGTGCTGATGCTGCAAGCGGGTGATGGTGTCCCCGTGCCCGCGCCCCTGCTGGATACCAAAGTCCAGGTCGAGGTCTCTGGTAGCATTGCCCGCGTCGTCATCGAGCAGCGATTTTTCAACCGCAACCACATGTTTACCGAAGGTAGCTGGCTGTTTCCACTAGCTGACAAGGCCGCCGTGCGTGCGATGCGCATCGAGATCGGTGACCGAGTGATCGATGGCCGGATAGCCGAACGTGAAGAAGCCAGAACCCGCTATGCGGCAGCAAAAGAAGAAGGACGTATAAGCAGTCTGGTCGAGCAGCAGCGACCAAATCTGTTTTCGACCAGGCTCGCAAACATTCCACCCGCAGAGTCTGTAGTGGTTCGGCTGGAATATATCGAAACCATCGACATTGACGCTGGGACAGCGAGGGTACGAATCCCGACCACGCTGACGCCGCGTTATTTTTCATCGACAGCAACGCGAGACGAACAAGATGCCGCCGTTATCGGTGCGCCTAGTGTGGACAGGGCGCTTCTGCCTGCTGAAGCGATACCGACTGTACAGCTTTCCGCCAGCTTTCGTGGCGCGCATATCGATGAGCTGAAGAGTCTTCATCATACTATTGTGGATTCAAAAGCCCCGGGTGGCGGTCAGGGCGAGATCAACAGTCTTGAACGCAGTGATCGACACGTCAGTTTCAGCAAGACCAGCGAGCCGATGGATCGCGACATCGTCCTGACCTGGGCGCTCGCGGGCGAGGGAGAGCCCTATGCCGAGGTCTTCACCGAAACCGTCAACGGCGCGAATTATGGTTTGCTCGTCCTTGCGCCACAGCGTGTGGAAACTGTAGCGACACAAGAGGGTGTCAGGCCGCCAAGAGAGATCATCTTCGTGATCGATACCTCCGGATCCATGGGTGGCGAATCAATCAGGCAGGCCAAGGCCGGATTACAGCAGGGCCTTACAAGACTCAGGCCTGAGGACACTTTCAATGTCATCGAGTTCAATTCCACCTTTAGTCAGCTCTATGCGGTTTCAGAACCAGCCACCACGCGGAATATCAATCAGGGGCTGGAATTTGTGAGCCACCTGGCCGCCGACGGTGGAACTGAAATGGCGGCAGCCCTGCGAAGCGCACTTGATAATGTGGAAGATAGCGAACGTATGCGTCAGATCGTCTTCATCACCGATGGTGCTGTGGGCAACGAGGCTGAATTGTTTGGCATCATCCACAAGTTGCTAGGCTCGAGCAGGTTGTTCACCGTTGGAATCGGATCTGCACCAAACGCCTGGTTCATGCGCAAGGCTGCGGAGGCAGGCCGTGGTAGCTTTACCTACATCTCGACCGCAGAGCAGGTGGGCGAGTCGATGGAACGCTTGTTTCGCAAGCTCGAATCGCCCGTGCTGACCGATATCAATGTTGAAACTCCCGACGGCGTCGCCGTAGACCTGGAGCCCGCAAAAGTGCCGGATCTCTATGCCGGTGAACCGCTTATCGTAGCCATCAAGTCAGAGCAGCCGGTGAGCCTGACGCTTCGGGGGACGCTCGCTGGCAAGCCCTGGACGAAAACGCTGAGTCTCGATGGCGCTACTCAGCACATCGGGGTATCAAGCGTCTGGGCCAGGGCTCGAATAGAGGCACTCTCGCGGCGGATTGAGACCGGTGCGCCGGAAGCTGAACTGAAGCCGGCTATTCTTGATCTAGCGCTCGAGCACCACCTGGCTTCAAGATATACGAGCTTCATTGCTGAGGAACAGACGCCAGTGCGAGCCCTTAACGAGCCGCTCGGCGAAGGGAAGGTGGCAAATCTTCTGCCGGCTGGCTCCGAAGTCGGTGTGCGCCCGGAAATTGCCGTGCCGCAGTACGCTGTACATTACCCGAATACTGCGACCTCTGGGGAGCTGTTCATGCTGATTGGCCTGGTGGGGCTACTGCTCGGCGTAGTACTGATTGCTTTCGAGCGCCGGCAAAGCGACCGTCGTCAGATCATCGGTACGCCATCGTGAGGACGCCAGGGGCTCTGGCCGAGGCTAGGGCTTACGATCACTCGGCCATGAGCTTCAACGCCGGCCATTGGGCACGACGGGGCCTGCTTGGTCTGGTGCTCTGCGGCAGCCTCTGGGCGCTCGGCTCTGCGTTATGGATCGATGTAAAAGCAATCGTTGCACAGGCACTGCTCGAGCAGGCCTGGGCAAGCACGATGTCCAGTCAGCGCTATGCTGATCCTGGGCAGAACATGTTGCAGGTGAAGCCTTGGCCATGGGCCGATGTCTGGCCAGTGGGTCGACTGCAGTTTCCAAATGGCAGCACGTATGTGGTGCTTAACGGCACCAGTGGTCAGGCCCTGGCATTCGGGCCAGGTCAGGTGGAAAATAGTGCAGCGCCCGGTGCCGGCCGCACGATTCTGGCCGGACACCGGGATACCCATTTCGCCGAGTTGAAAGACGTTCGCGAGCGGGACGTATTTACCCTCCAGGATAGCCGCGGCGTGCTTCGCAGGTATACTGTTCGTTCGATCAGGATTGTCGACAGTCGTGCGGAGAAGCTGCACCTCGGGGGTGCGGCGGCTGAGCTGCAGCTAGTGAGCTGCTATCCTTTCGACGAACTCACGGCCGGTGGACCACTGCGCTATGTGGTGACGGCCGAGATGACCGAACAGGTTTCAGGAAGCAACGATATTGAATCAACAGAACAGCACGTCATCTCAGCACATACTGCTGATCGAGGATGAGGCAGCAATCGCCGACACACTGGTTTACGCGCTTGAAACCGACGGCTTCAGGGTCAGCTGGAAGCGGCTGGGGCAGGACGGCCTGGCCCTGCTGTCAGCGGATACATCGAGGGTGGATCTCGTGGTGCTGGATGTCGGCCTGCCAGACATCAACGGCTTCGAGCTGTGCAAGCAGATCAGGCTGAAGTCGAGTGTGCCGGTGCTGTTCCTGACGGCGCGGCGTGACGAAATCGACCGGATCGTCGGCCTTGAGATCGGCGGGGATGACTATGTTACCAAGCCCTTTAGCCCTCGGGAGATCTGCGCGAGGATTCGTGCCATTCTGAAGCGGGTGCAACCTGCAGCGTCTATCGAGCCTGTGGCCCTTGCCTCTGGCCGCAGCTCGGTCTTCGATCTCAATGAGGACAGGGCGCGGATACGCTTCCATGGCCAGACCCTGGTACTGACCCGCTACGAATATCTGATCCTGAGTCACCTCATCAAGCATCCTGAGCGGGTATTCAGCCGCAGCCAGCTGATGGACCAGGTCTGGAACGAACCGGAAGCCAGTTTCGAACGAGCAGTAGATACCCATGTAAAGAGTATTCGCGCCAAACTTCGGGATATTCATGCCGATTCGAACCCCATCATGACGCACCGTGGCCTCGGCTATAGTCTGTCCGTCGGGGCGCAGGGTGGCACGTGAAGTTTGGTCGCCGCATATTTCTTGGTTATTTCATACTGGTAGGCATGGCCACGCTCTGGTTTCTCTATGGCGTTGCCGATCAGCTGAGGCCCTCGATCCGCCAGTCCAGCGAAGAAGCCCTGGTCGACACCGCCAACCTGCTGGCGGAGCTGGTGGCCATGGAAGTGCGCCCGCATGGGCAGATCGACGCACGATTGAATACCTCCGCGTTCTCGGTGGCGCTCAAGCGCTATCAGCATCGTCCGCTCAATGCGCGTATCTGGACGCTGGACAAGACCAAGCCGCGTTTCACGATTTATGTTACTGATCGTGACGGCATCGTCGTTCTACACACCGATCCCGCGCAACTCGGCCAGGACTATTCGCAGTGGAACGACGTCAGGCTTACCCTGGCGGGCCAGTACGGCGCCCGTACGACGCAGCTGAATGAGGACGACGAATTCAGCACCGCCATGTATGTGGCCGCACCGATTTATCATCGAGGCGATATCGTTGGCAGCCTTACGGTAAGCCAACCCAACGCCAGTCTGCAGCCTTTCATCGATCTGGCCAGACAGCAGATCTGGCAACAGGGCACCATCATTCTGCTGGCTGCGCTCATCCTTGGCGCACTGCTGTCGTTCTGGTTGACCCGTTCGATCCGAAAGTTGTCGAGCTATGTCGACGAAGTCAGCGCCGGGCGGCGACCTGCCTTGCCAAAAATCCACGAGCGGGAGCTTGCGCATCTGGCAGACTCGATGGAAGCAATGAGGGAATCTCTGGAAGGGCGGCGTTACGTCGAGGAATATATCCACACGCTGACCCATGAGCTGAAGAGCCCACTCGCAGCGATCAGAGGCGCAGCTGAATTGCTGCAGGAGGCAGACATGGAGGCCGCCCGGCGCACTCGCTTTCTCAACAACATACTCGGAGAAGCGCTGCGGTGCACCTTGCTTATCGAGCGTCTACTTGCCCTTGCCGAAGTCGAGAAGCGAACTGAGCTGCGCAATGCGGAGCGACTGAACCTCAAGTCGCTGGTCGAAGCTGAAATCGAAGCCAAGTCGAGTCGAGCGCAGTTGAAACACCTGCAGACTCGCCTCCACGTCCCGACGGGTGACTGTCACGTCAAGGGCGAGCGGTTTCTGGTGGCTCAGGCCGTGAGCAACCTGCTGGACAATGCGATTGATTTCAGTCCGGAACATGCAGAAATCGAGCTCACGATAGACAGCCCCGGCAACGATGATCTGTGTCGAATCAGCATTATCAATGGCGGGGGCGTGATTCCCGATTACGCTGCCGAACGCATATTCGAACGCTTCTACTCGCTACCGAGAGCAGATAGCGACCGCAAGAGTTCAGGCCTTGGGCTGAGCTTCGTGAAAGAAATCGCCGAGCTGCATGGTGGCCGGATCGAAATTAGTTCGGATCTATCCACGAGGTCCGTGAAGGCGGAATTATATCTGCCTCGCTGGCATTGAGCAGCTGATGTCAATCACTGACCAGCTATGCCGTCACTGACCAGCTTCGCAAGAGATTATGATAGAGCGCGCTGAGTCTGCGAACCTCATGATCATCAGCGCCGCGGTCGACTGAAAGTACCTGAATGGCCTGATCGAGCTCGAACAGTTGCTCGCGTTGATGAGTCTCGCGCACCATGCTCTGTACCCAGAAGAAAGCGGCCTGTCGACGGCCACTTGTTACCGGTCGCACTTCATGCAGGCTGCTGGACGGATAGAGAATGAGACTCCCCGCATCGAGCTTTACACTTTGCGCGCCAAAGCTGCCTTCGATCATCAGCTCGCCGCCATCATAAGACTCTGGCGCCGAGAGAAAGAGTGTGGCTGAAATGTCGCTGCGCAAAAGGCGCTGGTCTGGCAGGGTCATAATGGCATTGTCGACATGCAGGCCATAGGCGCCACCGTGCTCATAGCAATTGAAACGTGGTGGAAAGATACTGTACGGCAGGGTGGCCGAAAGAAAGGTGGGGTGGCTGCCGAGCTTGCGAACAATAAAGTCACGCAGCTCTTTTGCCAGTGCGGAATCATCGTCAAGCTGCAGATTGCGTTTCACCTGGCGCGCCTGACTGCCCGCAGTCTGACGACCATCTACCCACTCGGCAGTAGCCAGCCGTCCACGTATGGTCGTTATTTCGTTGTCGCTTAGCAGGGCCGGGATTTCAGTCAGCAAGAATGCAGTCCTTGGTAATGGCGCTCAGAGTAGGGCAGCCGCTCAGGGCCATGGCCGTTTCGAACTCGGTTTGCAGGAGGCGGAGCATGTGGGCTACACCCAGGGCGCCGGCGACTGCCAATGCGTAGAGTTGGGGACGACCAACGAGCACACAGTCGGCCCCCAGAGCCAGCGCCTTCAGCACATCCGTTCCACGACGTATGCCGCTATCGAGCAGCACCGGGAAGCTTTCGCCGACCGCAGCGCGAACGGCAGGTAATACACTGATCGACGAGGGCAGCCCATCGAGCGTTCGACCGCCATGATTGGATACCACAATGCCAGCACAGCCTAATGCCTTCAGTTCCAGTGCGTCCAATGGATTCAGTACACCCTTGATGATGACAGGCAACTGCGTCTCCGATAGCAGCCATATGATATCCGCCGTAGTGGGTGCGTCAGCCATGAAGCCGTGCAGGATTACGCTGTCGGTCGGCTCGAGCACTCGTTGCGGCGCTTTGGGAAGTCCATCGAGATTGACCGCCCTGACATCGTCGGGCATTTCGAAGCCAGCACGCTGGCCGCGGTTGCGTAACCCGGATACAGGGGCATCGAGTGTGACGACGAGCGCCTTGTAGCCAGCACGCTCGGCACGACGAAGCAAAGCGAGCGTGGCTGAGCGATCTGGCTGAAAATAGAGTTGGAACCAGCGTGTGTCAGGACCCTGCTGCGCAATGTCTTCAAGGCTCTCCGAGGCCAGCGTACTCACCACCATGCCGCAATCGACTGCGGCAGCGCCAGCAGCTGTTGCCAGTTCGCCGTCGGGATGCACCAGTTTCTGATAAGCGACCGGAGCCAGCATGATCGGATAACGCAGCGGACTGCCTAGTAGCGTGCAGCCGGTATCAGCATTGCTGAAGTTACGCAGAAGACGCGGTTGAATCCTGATGCGCTCGAAATCCTCGACATTTCGAGCCAGAGTGTGTTCGTCGGCCACGCCTGCAGCAATATGCTCGCTGCAGGCGTGATCCAGGCGGGTAAGCGCGACCCGCTCATAGTCCCCCAGGCTCACAATGTCCCGGGGAATGCTGAGCGTCGCGCGCTCCGTCGTCTTGCTCACGACTTAGAACTCGTAGGCCAACGCGAGCTGTGCATTTCGGGCGTCACCGATATAAGTGAATGCGCCGCTGCGGTAGGCCGCGAGGTAGTAGTCCTTGTCGAAGACGTTGTTGACGTTAAGACGTGTACTGAGTTTCTCGGTAAAGGCATAGCTGGCAAAGAGATCATATTTTGAGTAGCTCGGCACTCTGTACGCATAGTCGTTCCGAGCCGCGTCGAAGCCAGCTGCCGAATCCGGCTGTCCGGCAAACATCTCGCTCGAGTAAGTCGCTGCGCCGCCGAAGGCGAACTTCTCGGTCGCCTGGTAGCGGAGCTGCAGGTAGAGACTTTCCTCTGCGAAGTTGCTCAGTGTACGGCCTTCACTCTCGCTATCATAGGACTCGAGAACCTCAGCCTCCATGACTGACACGCCAAACTGTGTGCTCAGCTTATCGGTGAGATTACCCGCCAAAGACAGCTCTACACCACGAACACGATTCTCACCAGTATTGAGCGTGCCGAGCGTGGCGTAGTCGTCGCCTACGCTTTCCATGACATCATCCTTGGTGATCTGGAATAGCGCAGCAGTAGCCAGCAGTTTCTCGTTCATGATGTTCCACTTGGTCCCGACTTCGATATTCTCCGTCAGCTCTGGCTCGCTTTTCGTGACCTGTACAGGGTCATCGCCGCAAAGGCCACCATAGCCGCAGTTGCTACCCAGGTCTGATTCTCCACCGTTGATATTCGCTGAGGTACTGTAGGTCGCGTAGAAGTTGCCCTGCTCGGTGATCTGGTACACGACCCCGAGGTGCCCGTTCCAGAGTTCGTCAGAGTAGGTATAGTCGGTGGTGTTGGCGAGGCCAGTAGTGCGGTCTGTTGAAATCACTGCATTTTCGTAGTCGAAACTGTCGAGTCGAACGCCGAAAAAGACCGACCACTGATCAGTGATATCGACGGTGTCCATCAGGGAAAGAGATAGTGTTTCTACGGAATAGTCGCTATCCCAGGCGCCCTTGCTGATCTGCCGGCCAATAATGCCGTCGGGCTTGCCAACTGTCGCACCATCAGGTCCGACCAGGCAATAGGTCTGGAACACGCTGCCACGTCCTGCAACCGCGCAGTTTGTGGGCGCAGTGTTACTTACGTCATAGACGCCATTCAGTACATTGTTGTTGGAAAATTCAGCCGAAACCACGAACTGGTTGGGCATCGACATCAATTCGGTATCGAGGAAGAGGTTCAGCTGATTGGCGAAATACTCCACCTCCTGATAGCCCTGGTGGGTACTTAAGGACACGGTTTCCACTCCGGGTGCGAGCACATCCTCAGCTGCTCTGGCCGTGCCTCTGGCACCGGTCGTGACATAGCCGTTGTTCGTGGTGCCATAACGACTGGCATTTTCAAGTCGTATGTTGTCGTCGATATCGTAGCCAGCCCTGAAGGTGAACACCTCGATTTTGGAATCGAGAAAATCTTGGTCCTGGGAATAACTTGGCAGGTCATCCACGGGTCGGCCACCCCCGGCAACGATATAGGTGCCGAGGTCAGGGCGGTCCATGGCATTGAGATAGTAATAATCGAGCTTGAGGTCGAGCCGATCGGTGGCCTCGAAAAGTCCGGACAAGGCCACGCCATTTCGTTCACGGTCCGCGGGTTCGCGGTCAGGTACTTCTTCGTAGGCGTGAAGCAGGTTGAGACGCAGGGCCGTGCGCTCGGTCACTCCGACGTTGCTGTCCAGGGTCAGCCGGCGATAGGCACCGGTGCCGACGCCGACTTCTGCCTTGTTGAAATCGTATTCAGTGCTGGCGTGCTTGGTGATGCTGTTGATGGCACCGCCGGTAGAGCCGCGACCCGCGAATGTGGAGCTCGGGCCTTTGGTCACTTCGACCTGTTCGGTCGCGAAGGTCTCCCGCGTGGTCATGCCTGGGTCGCGCAAACTGTCGACGAAGACGTCGCTGCGGGCTTCGTGGCCGCGGATGATATAGCGATCGCCAAAAGCATTACCGTTTTCGCCGGTGCCGAGGGTAATACCAGGTTGTGCTGCGAGTACCTCTTTCAGGTCGCTCTGGCCGGCGTCCTTGATCTGAGTCTGGGTGAACACGTTGATGGTCTGCGGCGTTTCGGCGAGCGGCTTGACGCGGCGATCGTCGCCAGAGACCTTGGCTTTGTAGGGCGCACCCGGTTCAGAGTAAGGGTTGGTGTCTACTGTTCTTTCCTCCACCTGCATGGTGTCGAGGACGAAAGCGTCGTCATCATCCGCCTGCGCGAAGCCTCCAAGCATCAGCGCCGGAATGCCGAGCGTGAATGCGCTGGCTTTCCGGGTGATGACTGTACGACGTAAAGTAAGCGGCATCGCTTTATTTGAGGTACTGCTATGCATGACTAGTCCTTGGTGTTAGTCCCTGAACAGGGCGTTGGTAATCAGCGAATATTCGATTGGAATGACAAGGGAAATTTCTTCTTTCTCAATACTGTCCGGTAATGGCGGCAGCGGTGCCGCCTCACGCAGCATATCCAGGGCCGCCGCATCAAGCAGAGGAAAGCCTGAGCTGTTACTGATACTCGGGTGCAACACGGTGCCATCGCGTCGCATGCTGAACTTTATGGTTACCGTGCCCTGCTGCTTCTCGCGCTTTGCGGCTCGAGGATATTGCTTGTGCCGGTTCAACCAGGCAAAGAGTTCACTGAAATAGTCTTTGTTGGCGCCAGCCTTACCACCGTTGCTGCGAGCGTTGCTGCTACCGGTCGCGCGTCGCGCGGTAGTCGCCGGCGCAGGTTTTGTCTCGGGCTTGCGATCATCTGTTTCTGTTTCTGTTTCTGTTTCTGTTTCCGGCTCCGACTCCGGCTCAGGCTGAGGATCAGGTTCCTGCGCAGGCTTAGCTGGCGCAACCAGGCTTGGCGCTTCAGCCTTTTCCAGTTTCAGCTCGGCCTCCGGCTGGACCACAGGCTCCGGCTCAGGCACCGGCTCAGGTTTGGGCGCTGGCTTCGGCTCTGGCTTGGGCTCTGGCTTCGGCTCAGGTTTGGGAGCTGGCTCGGGCTTGGGCTCTGGTTTCGGAGCTGGTTCCGGTTCTAGCTCGGGCTCTGGCTCAGCAGGCGCGGGCGAGAGGTCGACATAGGTGCCTAGCATGCCCAGCCCGATCTCCAGTCCCTGTTCACCTTCAGCAATCGCGCCGCTATCGCTTGGGCGGTACTCGCTGGTCTTGAGGTAGGCAATAGCGACTGCGGCGTGAAGCAGCAGTGCAGTGAGGCCTGAAGCAATCAGTAAGCGTGGTTTCACAGATTCGCCGCTACAGGCCGTGAATGGTCTGCTTCATTGAGCGTTCGCAGGTTCACTGCAGCACCCTTAACCTTACTGAATAGACTGAGGACGGCGTAGAGTTTCTTCACCTCCAGTTGCCTGTCGGCACTGATGGAGACGATGGCGGCCACCTCCTCGTCCATTTCCGCGACCTGTCGGCTCAGCGCCTCGAAGTCGAGCTCTTCACCGTTCAGGTAGAAGCGCTCGTCGGCGGTCAGCGACAGACTGAGGGTTTCAGGTTCGGCCTGCTGGCGCGCAAGATTCGTCGAAGGCAGTTCGATATCAGCGCTGGGGACGCGCGCGATAGTGCCCGCAATCATGAAAAATATAAGCAGCAGGAAGACGATGTTGATGAGGGGGATCATATTGTCTTCAGCCGATTTGTGCCTACGGCTAACGACCTGTAGGGAAGGTGGCTTCATCATTTCACAAGTTGCCCTAATTGAACTGATTCATGACCGGCTTCATTGAGAGTCTCCAGTGTGCGCACGAGCGCATCGACTGCGATGCCGCTAACCGGCACGAGGAGCAGTGATCGTGAGGTGTCGAGCTGCGATACCAGTTCGCTCAGCGGCAACTGAGCCTTTGATTCGCTGCCGCGAATGCTGAAGCTATTGACGTCATGCATGATCAACATCTGTGGTTCGACGTTCGCGACTGACTCGCCACCAGTCGTGGCGGCTTTGAGCGGTACTGCTGACCACTTTGAGAATGTGCTGGTGAGCATGAAGAACATCAGCAGTATGAACACCACATCGATCAGAGCGGTGAGGCTGATACGCTTGCGTGCCCGCAGCGGCAGAAGACTGCTGCTCATCACGCAGCGGCAGCAGTCAAAGCTGGCTTGCTCCGGCCACGGGAGCGAGCTTCCGCAGTAAACATGCGCTGTAGCTGATTTTCGATGGCGGCCGCCTCGAGCTCACTCCGTCGTTCAAACCAGCTGTGCAGCAGTGATACCGGAATGGCGACGGCCAGACCGATTGCAGTGGTCAGCAAGGCCTGCCAGATGCCGCCGGACAGTACTGATGGATCGACGTTGGCGCCTGCCACCTCCATGGCCTTGAAGGCTTCTATCATGCCCATCACCGTACCGAGCAGGCCCAGCAGGGGCGCGAGCGTAGCAATGACTTCCAGCACACGCAGGTAGCTTGTCAGCTCGGCAGCATCGACACGTGCCTGACGCATGGCCTCTTCCCGTGCCTCATCCGGCGCCAGGCCGGCTTGCTCGAATACCTGTAGGACCTGCCTTACGATGCGCGCCCGCAGTGATTTTCGGTCGGCAACAAGCTGCAGGGCGGCCGATCTGTCTCCGGCATCGAGAAGATCAAGTGCGCGGTCTGGCGCAGTATCAGCCAGCCGGAGCTGGATGGTGTACTGCCATAGCTTGGCGATTGCTATCGTCACCGCAACGATGGAGAAGATGAAGAGGGTCCAGACGACCGGGCCGCCCTCGACGAACGAAGTGATGAGCTGATTCAAGACATGTCCCTGAAGTGCTGGTGATAAGACAAACGCAAACGCGAACGATTCGCATTATAATTGTGTGTCTGGCGAAATCGCAACCGGTATCATGGACAATTTGTCAGGGTTCAGGTTCTGCTGTTGGAAAAGGCCGTGACGCGATCCAGACCCCGGCCAAGCTCGACCAGCTCTGCGAGTTCCTCCGACAGGCGCTCGCTTTCACTAATGACGGTTTGCCAGTAATGCAGACGCGTGACAGGGTCCATTTCGAGAAAATCGTTTCGATCAGGAATCTTGCCGTACGGCAAGCGGGCTACGAAAGCACGAGAGGGTGCCAATAGCACGACGTTATCGTAGTTGTGCATGGCGGCGCGGCGATAGCGCAGTGACTTGTCGAACCAGCCAGGCGTGATCAGCTGGCTGAAGTGAGGGTAGAGCACCAGGCCGCTGTCGTGTGCAGGCAAGAACGGCAGGTCGAAGTGATAGTCCAGAATGCCACCATCACGATAGATTCCTGGAGGCGCACCTTCAATGTTCTTCACGCCTTCGAGAATGAGCGGAATTGATCCGCTCGCCATCAATGCATCTTCGGTGTTGTCCGCGGTGAGCCTGACATTGTGGGTGGCGAAATCGTCGAATTCGAAAAAACTCTGATGGCCGCTGTGGAAGATCACACGTTCGACAAAATAGCGAAGGTTTCGGCGCGACAGCATGTTGGCCGCGCCCGCCGTGACAAGTCCGCCTAGCTGCATCCACCGGGTCTCGCTGGCCGCAGGACCTTTGCAACGATTGGTAATGATATGGGTCTGAATGCGGTCATTTTCGGCGATTTGCCGGGCGCCCTCCGGACCGAGAAAGTGCTTGACCAGAACGCGCGCCTTGCCACTGATTTCCTGAGGACTCGGTTTGGCCGAGTAAGTTTCCCGCGAATAGAGATCCGCGAGACGTTGCACTGCAGCGGCGGGGTCATCCTGTGCAAAGCAGGCCATCTGCCAGGCGCCGGCGGACGATCCAAGTGTATGGAGCGGGGTGGTTCGGTGTCTGAAAAATTCTCCGAAGAGATACTGGTCCAGGCTCTTGAGCACGAACCACTTGGGCCCGCCCGAGGCAGCCACCACGGCTCTGAAATCGGCCTGTCTCAGGCCATGCTGACGAATGTGGTCCAGGGCGCGTCGACCGGCGATGATGCTCAGGTTCAAAGTCAGATGCCTCAGCCGTCAGAGCGAGCGGTCGTGAATCATGCTCTCAAGATAATAGGAGAGCGCCTTGAGCTGCTCGTCCGTCAGCTGTCTGACGAGCTTGTCGATGAGTCCGCGTACGCCTGAACCCACACCTTTCACACTCATGTCCGCAGTTTTGCGCGTTATCGAGCCAATGCTCACCATGGCAGTCGGCTGCAGATAATAGGCATCGATGCTCTCAGTGACCAGCTCGCTCAGCGTGGCCACGATCAAGTCAAGGCTCGCTCGCGGGTGGGGGTCGTTCTGCACCTTGCTGATCAGCGTCAGTGCCCGTTCGTGAAGATCATCGCTGATCGGAAAAACAAGATGATGCGATTTTGCTTCGTAATTGTGATGAAGCATCGTCTCCAGATAATCTGCAAGCTGCGAGAGCTCGTCAGCGGTGCGCTTCTTGAAAAACTGCCCGATCACGAAGCCGATGGCTTTCTCAATGCCGCGAATACCCGTGTCGGCAGTCTTCTTCGCCATGGCCGGTAGCGGCACGATTTCAGTAGGGCGATGGTAGTAACCCTGAAACCCGGCTTCGGTCAGAAGCGTGACCGCCTGGCCGGCTTCCCTGGCAAGCTGATCGACAGGCTCATGCGCACCAGCCTTGCGAATATTTTCCAGTACGCGGCAGGCCTCGTCATACGTCGCCTGTTTGAGTTCGAAGCCCCAATGAGGGGATGTTTTGACAGTATTGGCAGTACCGGACATCACGGTCATCCTTAGCGACATAAACAACATACTTCCTTGCCGGATCATACTTGTCTATGGGCGCGCCTGACTAGCCACTACGAGCTGTTTTGTCTCGCTGTACAAAAACCGAGATCAGTGCCAGAGCGGCAGAGCCAATCATCAAGAGCACCGAGACGGCATTCAACACTGGCGTGGAGCCGCTTTTGAGTCGATCGAACATGGCGATTGTCAGTGGGGCGTCCGAACCGACCAGCATGAGCGTGGTGTTGAAGTTTTCGAAGGACATCAGGAAGCTCACAATGGCAGAGCCGATGACCGCGGGCATGAGCCACGGTAGCGTTACCGTGAACACGGCGACCAGTCGAGAAGCACCGAGATTCATTGCCGCATCTTCAAGCGTTATGTCGAATTTGCGGAGTCTGGCAGAGATGACCAGCGTGGCCATTGTACTGATGAACGCAAACTGACCCGCAACCACCAGTGCGAGTCCTGGGCGAAGCACCTCTACTTCATAACCGAAGGTTTCGTCTATCCAGTTCGCGGTGTTACTGCTGAACACCAGTATCGATACGCCCAGTATGACGCCGGGCACGACCAGTGGGGTCAGCATCAGAATATAGAGCAGGTTTTTGCCCGGAAACTCACGGCGCTCGAAGAGAAAGGCGTTGCAGATGGCGACAGCGATGCTCAGGATCGTTGTCGCCAAGGCCACGACTACGCTGGTCCAGATGCTGCCCAGCAGCGCTTCGTCGTGGAAGATGCCCTTGCGCGATATGCCCTCGCTGTTCGCGGTGCCGTCAGCGAGATACCAGTCGAGCGTGAAACCATTCCAGGGCAGAGCTGGAAAGCCTGAGTCGTTGAAGGAAAATACCGCTACCACGACCAGTGGTGCCAGCAGGAACATGAAAAACAGTGCGACGTAAACACCATAGGTCAGTCGGAAATAGCGGCTGCTGGGGATAGATGCGATCATGACATCACCCTGGTGAAGGACTGCCTTGTGATCTTGAGCCCCGACCATACAATCAGCGACGACAGCAACAGCAGCAGTATGCCGAAGGCCGAACCCTGCTCCCAGTTGAAGCGGGTGATGAACTGGGTATAGATCTGCTCGGTGAACCACAGGCTGCTCTTGCCGCCGAGGAGTGTTGGCGTGAGGTAGTTGCCCAGGGTTAGCATGAACACGATGATGCAACCGCTGACGATGCCTGGGGCGGCGTGGGGGATAACCACGGCTCGGAGAACATGCCAGCTGTTGCCACCAAGATCATAGGCTGCCTCGATGAGGCTGTCGTCGAGACTGTCCAGCGTGCTGACCAGCGGCACGACCATGAACAACATCGAGGTATAGATCAGACCAATCATGATGGCGATGTCGTTATACAACATTTCTACTGGCTGATCCGCCAGTCCCAGCCACTGCAGTAGGCCGCTGATCAGTCCGGATTCCCTCAGCAGAATCATCCAGCCATAGGTCCTGACCAGCTCACTCACCCAGAACGGAATCAGGCAGAGGATGAACAGCAGCGATCGGCTTCGGCCTCTCAGCATCTTGGCGATGTAGTAGGCGATGGGGAAGCCGATAATCAGAGTAAGTGCAGTCGCAAGGATCGACATGACCGCCGTTCGCACGAAGGTGTTCCAGTACAGTGGCTCCGTGAAGAAGGCGGTGTAGTTGTCCAGGCTGAATGCATACTCGCGAGCCGCGACGCGTTCGCGTAGCGAGATGGCCAGCAGGTCCAGGTGCGGCAGGATGATCAGCAGCAGGAGCCAGAGTAGAATCGGCGCAAGCAGCAGCCAGAGGCTGAGCCGACCAGCGGACCCCGCCACACCGTTGCCGCGGTTCACGTGGCCGGAAAGCAAAGTGCTCGCGCCTCGTCCCAGTACAAGGTGATGGCGTCGCCCCTGGCGAGCTGCGCGTAAGGCCCGCTTTGCGGTAGCTGCACCTGTAGCTTGAGCGCCGCGTTCACCTCGACCGTGAAGTGACTACGGGCACCGTCGAACAGGATGGTATCAACATGACCTTCGACACGATTGAAAGCCCCACTGCCCTCAGGTGGCTGTCCGATACTGATGGCTTCGGGCCGGATATAAACAGCGGCTGGCTCGCCTGCTGTCAGCGTGCGACGTACTGAGGCAGGCGCAGTCGCTCTCAGCTGTGGGCCATATTCGGTCTGCAGTTCAACTACTGTTTCGCTGATACGCTTCACTGTGCCAAGGCAGCGATTGCTCTCGCCGACGAAGCCGGCGACAAAGGCAGTCGCTGGTTCGTAGTACAGTGCCTGCGGCGTACCGACCTGCTCGAAGCGACCGTGATTCATGACAGCCACCTGATCCGACATCGCCAGCGCTTCAGATTGGTCATGGGTGATATACACGAAGGTGGTGTTGAAGGCGTGCTGAAGCTGTTTTAGTTCGATTTTCATCTGCTCACGCAGTTTGAGATCGAGCGCACCCAGCGGCTCGTCGAGCAACAGGACGGCCGGCTCGAGCACCAGGCAACGGGCGATCGCAATACGTTGCTTTTGCCCACCGGAGAGCTGGTCGATTCGCTTGTCGGCCGCATCGGGCAAACCGATGCGCGAGAGAGCCTCCGCAATTTTCCGTTCACGCTCAGCTTTCGCCACACCTCGGCGCTTGAGGCCATAGGCAATGTTGCCAGCCACAGTCATCGTCGGGAACAGCGCGAGGTGCTGAAACACCATGTTGACCGGCCGCTTGTTGGGTGGTGTGGCGAGCACGGAGTCTTGCTGGATCAGGATGTCTCCAGCGTCAGGCTTCTGAAAACCCGCCAGCATCCGCAGCAGGGTGGTCTTGCCGCAACCTGACGGCCCGAGGATCGAAAAGAAAGATCCGTGCGGGATGCTGAAGGAGACCGAATCGACGGCCCGGAACTCGCCGAAAGCCTTGCTGAGGCCCACGCATTCAAGATCGAAGCGTGGCCCGTTCTGGCTGGCGCTCAACCAGCAGCCTTGACGCGATCGAGCACTTTGCCTTCCATGTCTTCAAGCCCAGCCGGTACCGGTGGATACCACTTGATGTTATCGACGTCCTCTTTCGAGAAACTGTCCTGGTATTGTTGCTTCAGCGTCTCGTTGACGAACTCATCAGCGCCCTCAGAAGCCGTGAAGTTGCCGGCAGATTCAGCGATCTGAGCTGCGACCTTCGGTTGCATCACGAAGTTGATCCACTTGTAGGCGGCATCCTCTGCCTTGGTCTTTCGCGGCAGGGCGAAAGTATCGATCCACCCAAGTGCACCAGATTTCGGCGCTACGAAGTTGATGTTCTTGTTGTCGCTGTTGAGCTTCCAGCCGCCGGCATCCCAGCCCATGGCTGCGACCACTTCGCCTGAGCGGATCAGATTCAGCAGCTCGTCGTTACCATCCCAGTAGGCTTTCACCTTGGGCTTGCAACTGATGAGTTTGTCTTCGACCTTCTTCAGGATCTGCTGGTAGCGTTCAGGGTTATTGTAAGCAGCGAATGGATCTTCGCCCATTGCGAAGGCAAAGCCGATCAGCGTTGGACGCTTAAGGCGGTATGATACAGGGCCGCTCAGCTTGTCGTTACAAAGGTCGGTGTAGTCTTTTACGCTGGCGGCATCCTTCTTGTTCACGATGAGCCCGCTGGTGCCCCAGATGTGCGGCACGCCATACACCTGGCCCTGGAACGAGGTGTTTGTTTTCGTCGCTTCCAGCATCGAAGCCGTCATTTGTTCGGTCTTGATCTTGCTCAGATCAATCGGTTTATAGATGTCAAAGTCAGCCTGCGCGCTGCTGATGCGGTCCTGACTCGGCTGAGCCAGGTCGAAGCCAGCGCCACCGGTCGCACGCAGCTTGGAAATCATGTCTTCGTTGTTGGAAGTCGTGACTTCGACGTCGATCCCCGTTTCCTTTTCAAACTGCTCCACGACCTCGTCTGGCGCATAGCCGCCCCAGGTCAGCAGTCGCAGTGTCTCTGCATGGACTGAGGCAGCCAGGAGTGTGAGTCCAGCTGTGAGGGCGAGCGATGTCGTCGAACTGAAGCGTTTTTTCAGTGGCCTGGTCATGGAGTAGTTCCGCCTTGCTTGTGAGGTTGCAGACATAGTGTCCCGTCTGGTGAATCCGCGTACTTAAAACGAGTTGACGCGTCGTGCTGCAAGGCGCGAGTCGAAGCCCTTGGTGGTTCCAAGGGCAAGGCTCGTAACGCGGCAGCGCGGCGCGTCAACTCGCCCTCCGGGTGCGCACCCTGGGCCGCCTGCCCGCGTTGCAACCCTTGGCAATGGTAGGACCATTGCGCTGCAGGCTGCGCCTTGCCATCCAGCCCAGGGACACGCATTTTAAGTATGCGGATTCACCAGACGGGACACTAGCAGGCCCTTATGTAGGTTTTGTGACAGGCCTGTCAGATCGCCAGCTAAGCACACCTACACGGGAATGACATTAGACATTGGTCGTATAAGTGTCTGGTAGCGCAAAGCTGCTCATGCGATGCTCTCGTTTACCACGTGCAGGATGACGACAGGTAGAGGCGCAAATGAAGAAACCAAGATCGACAGCGGACCTTCGTGGCCTGGCAAGGCTGGCCACTGAGGCGACCCAGAATGTCACGCGCATTGCCGAGGGCGTGCACCAGTCGGTCTGGTCGACCCTCGGCATGCCCGGCGGCGAAGCACCCGGTACGACCAGGGGCATTACCGGCCTCGTCTACCGTAGCGTGCTCGATATCACTGGCGCTGTAGGGTGGGGGCTTGATAAGGCAATCGGCAGTCTTGAGAGCACGCTGCAACCATTGCTTGAAGCTATAGATGAAGCTGGGCCGGAGTCAGCGCAGCGAGCTGCCATGGTCGCTGCACTGAACGGTGTGCTCGGCGACCATCTTCAGGCAAGTGGCAACACACTGCAGTTGTTCATGACGCTGCGGGTGGAGGGCGAAACCGTGATTTCGGCAGATGTAGATGGAAATATCGCTGTGCATGATGCATTAGCGGCCCTACCAGCAGTCAGCGGCCATCTCGTGCTCATGTTACACGGGCTGTGTATGAACGATTTGCAGTGGCGCAGCAGCAAGTATCCGCAGGGCCACGCGGATCGTCTGGCCGCCGCAAACGGCTGCACACCCGTACACATCCGCTACAACTCCGGTCGGCACATTTCCCAGAACGGACGCGAGCTCGCGAACCTGCTTCAGGCGTTCGTCGATGCATGGCCAGTGCCGGTAGAGAGTCTGAGCATCATTGGTCACAGCATGGGCGGTTTACTCGCCCGTAGCGCCTTTCATTACGCAGCTGAGGCGAACCTGGAGTGGCTGGCACACTGCAAGGCCTTCGTGAGCCTGGGCACACCGCATCATGGCTCGCCGCTGGAGCGTGCAGGCAATTGGGTCGATGTCATTCTGGGCAGCACGCGACACACTGCGCCCTTTGCAAAACTGGGTCAGCTTCGTAGCGCGGGTATCACAGATCTGCGCTTCGGCAATATCCGCGACGAAGACTGGCAGGACAGAGACCGCTTCGAACGTAGTGGCGACCGCCGTATGGCGATGCCGCTACCGGGAAATATCACCTGCTATACCATCGCCGCTTCGACGGCACCGCAAGCGCACCCGATCAGCGACAGGATGCTCGGTGATGGGCTGGTTCCTGTGGCCAGCGCACTCGGCCAGCACCATGAAGGTGAGCGCCATCTGGAGTTCGAGCCAGACAAGCAGTTCATCTGCTACAGCTGCAACCATATGCAATTGCTATATCATCCGAAGGTGACCGAAAAGTTGCTGGCCTGGCTGGCTCCACTGCATGCGGGTGGTGAGGCTTCAGTCGAATAACCAGTCACGCAGGGTCTTCAGGCCGGCCTCCGTCGTGGTGCGCGGCGTGTACTCCAGGCTTACCCATCCCTTGTAGCCTACGGCGGCCAGGTGGCTGAGCAGAAATTGATAATTGATCTCGCCAGTGCCTGGCTCATGGCGTCCAGGATTATCGGCAATCTGGACATGACCGATATGCTTCAGGTTGTGCGCTATCGTATTCGCAAGGTCACCCTCCATCACCTGCATGTGATAAGCGTCGTACTGCAGGAACAGGTTGCCAGAGCCGACACGCTCACGTATTGCGAGCGCTTGCTCGCTACCGTGCAGGAAGAAGCGGGGAATGTCGCGCGTGTTGATGGCTTCGATAAGCAGTCGAATGTTTTCTCGTTCAAGCGCCTGAGCTGCATAAGCAAGATTGTCGATGAAGGTTTCGTGTGCCTCCAGCGAGCTCACACCATCAGGCGTGATACCTGAAAGGCAGTTAATCATCCTGTTGCCGAGAATTTTCGCGTAGGCGATGGCCTGGTCGACGCCATCACGAAACTCTTCGCGTCTGTCGGGATGACAGGCTATACCTCGTTCTCCGGCTGTCCAATCACCAGCGGGTAGGTTGAACATCACCAGTTCGAGATCGCGCGCATCGAGTGCATCACGAATGGCATGACAGTCGAAGTCGTAGGGAAACTGACACTCCACACCTCTGAAACCTGCGTCGGCAGCGTGGCCGAAGCGATCGATAAAAGGATATTCGGTGAATAGCATTGAGAGGTTCGCGGCTATCCGTGGGTATCTGGTAAAAGCGGCTGGTCTGGTCATGGCGGCCTTCCTGGTGTAGTTTTCAGAGTTATTACCGTCAAGCCTGCGCACCCCCTTTAGCGCTGGCAAGTCTTATTTCTTTCTGGGTCGACGCTGCTATCGAAACGCTATCTTTCGTCCTGTTTGGCGCCGGTATTCTTGCTGGCATATGTAACGCCGTCGCTGGTGGCGGTACTTTTTTCACTTTTCCCGTCTTTCTTGCTGCGGGACTGCCGCCGGTCGTGGCCAATGCGTCCAATGCAGTTGCTGTCTGGCCCGGTCATGCATTCGCCGCCGTGGGTTATCGCCGGGAGCTGCGTGCCTTCTCAGGGGCCATCAGCCTTACGCTGTGGATTGCCCTCATCGGTGGCAGTTGTGGCGCAGCACTGCTCATCTTCATCCCAAACACCGTATTTCTGAAACTGGTGCCTTTTCTCATTCTGTTTGCGACCGTACTTTTCGCGGCAGGCCCATGGCTGAGTCAGGCGCTCAGCACGGCCGGGCGGGGCTATGGCGATGCACATGCGTCGGCAGGCACACGGCTGGCGGAATTTCTGATCGCAGTCTACGGCGGCTTCTTCGGCGCTGGTATGGGCATCATGCTGATGGCAGGCCTGCACATGCTCGGCGTCCACGATGTGCAGCAGAACAATGCCTTGAAGAACCTGCTTGGTGCCATCATCACCAGCATGGCCGTGCTGATCTTCGCGCTGTCTGGATTGATAGACTGGCACCTGACAGCCATCGCTTTCGCTGGTGCCGTCGTGGGCGGATTGGCTGGTGGCCGCATTGCCCGATGGCTGCCTTCATCCTGGCTGCGTGGGCTGGTCGTCGCCATTGGTAGCCTGCTCAGCATCTATTACTTTGCCACGCTGTACCTCGAGTGACCTGAGTCCCATCAAGATCAGTTTACTGCTGGACATCCCGCCACTGCCGACGGATGATCGGGTGACCATTGTCTGCCCTTCAGAGGAACGCTCACCATGCTCACGATCAAACGGCTTGACCAGAACGATGCACAGCGGCTCATAGCGGGCGCCCGTGCCAAGGCTATAGAAATCAATGTGCCGATGTGTATTGCAGTAACGGATGAGTCAGGAAATCTGATTGCGTTCGAGCGCATGGATGGTGGCAAGATCACGAGTATTACGGTGGCTCAGGACAAGGCTTTCACCGCTGCTGCAGCACGGAAGGCGACTCACGAATACAATGCGGCCTGTGTGCCAGGCAATCTCGTATTCGGGATCCATACCTCGATGGCTGGCCGCCTGTGCGTGGTCGGCGGAGGCTTGCCTGTCTCTGTCGATGGCGCAGTGGTGGGTGGCATAGGCCTGAGTTCTGGAACGCCTCAGCAGGACATGGACTGCGCGCAGGCAGGTATCGACCATTTCCTCAAAGCTTGAGCGTCGGCTGATCAACTGGTGGCAGCTCATGGCGCCACCAGATTCTCAGCTCACTGATGCCGATTGGTTGCAGACGCTCCAGCAAAGTGCTGCGGAGGGTCTCGCCGGCCATGTCATGGCTGCCCCACAAGCTGATTGCGCTGTCGTCAAAGCTGATCAACAGTTCGGCCTCGACCTGCTGGTTGAGATAGTGCAGCTGCAGGCGTTCGAGCGTCAGTTGCACATCATGGTTTGACAGGCAGGTTCCGATCTCTCGTTCGATCCGATCACGGTCTGGAAGCTTGTCGGCTGCTGCAAGATATTTCCGGTGGACTGACTGGCGCTGTTTCAATTCCGCATTGTTACCTTCGATATCGACATGACAGGTCACATCAGCGATTTCCGGATGCGCATTGCGCAAGGCGCGGGTGGTCAAAACGCCAATGTGATGCCCCTCGGATGCGCTTACATATGGCGCGACCTTGATGTGAACATCCACCAGCGTCTCAGCGCCTACCGCTCGTGCACGAAGGAAATGCAGGCCTTCTACGCCATCTACTGCGGCTGCGGTTTGCGCAAATGAAAGGCTACTTTCCTCGGGTACGGCCGTCTCTACCAACTGTCTGAGGCCTGAGAGTGAAAGTCGCCAGCCTACGTGTCCGACCAGTATGGCGATAACGATGGCCGCGACGACGTCCAGCCATAGCACACCGGCCATGGCGCCGCCTGCAGCGAGCAACACCGCGATGGAACTGAAGGCATCTGTCCGCGAGTGCCAGGCATTGGCGATGATGAGATCAGAGCGGTATTTCTCACCGACCCTACGGGTGGCTCGATAAATCCACTCCTTGGAAAGAACGGAGAACGCCGCTACCACAAGTACCGGCCACTCCGGCTTCTGTAAAAGCGTATCACTGAACAGGCGGATGATGCTGTCCCAGGCCAATGCACCCGCCACACCGATCAGCAGACTACCCATCAGGACCGAACCAACGGTCTCGAACTTGCCATGACCGTAGGGGTGGTCGTCATCCGGTGCCTTGCCAGCAACATGCGCAAGCACGAGGACCAGCACGTCGGACAGCGCATCAGACAGCGAATGAATGCCATCGGCGATAAGGCCATAAGAGTGACCGAAAATTCCAACGATGATTTTGGCGGCGCCAAGAACGAGGTCCAGGACCATGCCTATGAGGGTGATCCGCTGCAGGGCCTGAGCGCGCTCTTTGGACTTCGAAACAGATTTGGGCGTGCTGATTGCGCTGCTGCCGGTATTTGCGTTCATGTCTTTATCGCTAGAATTAGGTCAGTTTCATTATCAACGTCTTGCCAACTATTGCAATGAGCCCGTTGGCGCAGACTCGATTGCTTCAGATCGAAGCCTGCACCGGCTACGTATTCAAGCTCTGGGAACGGTTGCCAAAATTTTCTCTTCCGTTCATTCACCAGATCGGACGGGGAGGATACTTGGACCGACTTCAATCACTGCCACGCTTTGCGTTCATACTGGGCTTGTGCTTCGTTGCGCTAGTCGTTTCATCGGTCCAGGCCGAGATACAGGTGGCCGAAGGCGCCCTCGACGATGACCTGTACAGCAACCCCTCCCAGCACGACTCAAATATCACTAAACGCCTGAAGCGTATCTACAGCCAGTTCCCAAGCCTGGCCGAGGTGGAAGTGAGCGTTGATGCCGGCGTGGTTACACTATCGGGCAACGTGTTGGCCAAGGATGTTTCAGTGAAGGCTGCCGAAATCGCAGGGCGCCTGCCACAGGTAGTCGCGGTGAATAATACGCTGCAGCAGGAGTCCGCCATTGGTGAGCGGGTCAACCCAGCTCTCGAGAAAGCTGAAAATCTTCTCGATGCATTTGTGACCTGGCTGCCTCTGGTGCTGGCGGGACTGGTGGTATTGATCATTTTCTGGTGGCTGGCGCGCCTCGTGTCAGGCCTCGACAGCCTGTTTAACCGGATTACGCCTAACGTTTTTGTGGCACGGATTGCCGCCCAGGTCGCTGCGTTTCTGACCTTCGTGTTTGGATTGTATGCCGTGCTCGAGCTATTCGGAGCAACGGCCATACTGGGCACGCTCCTTGGCGCAGCGGGCGTGGTTGGTCTCGCGCTTGGCTTTGCCTTGAAGGACAGCGTCGAGAACTTCATTTCGTCGCTCATGCTCAGTGTGCGTCAACCCTTTTCAGCCAATGATCTGGTCAAGATTGACGAGTACCAGGGCTTTGTCTCCAGGCTGACCACCCGTGCGACCATCCTGCTGACCTTCGACGGCAACCACGTGAGAATTCCTAATTCGCTGGTATTCAAGGCTGTCATCATCAATTATTCGAGGCACGCTCAGCGTCGCTTTGATTTCGTAGTCGGCGTCTCCACCGAGATCGATCTCAATCACGCCGAGGACCTGGCTATCGACACACTCTCGAGTATGGAAGGTGTGTTACAAGACCCCAAGCCGCAGGCGCTCATCGAAGCATTAGGCGATTCGAACGTTGTACTGCACATCTATGCCTGGGTAGACCAGACACAGTACAGCTTCGTCAAGGTGAAGAGCGAAGCCATAAGACTGGTGAAGGTTCGTTTTGATGAGGCGGATATCGGTATGCCCGAGCCTACCTACAATCTTAAATGGTCGGGTGCCAAGGGTATTACGCTCAGTGAGACAGAGGATACAGTCAGTCAGTCTGAGCCACGTCGGGCTGGATCACCTGACCGCAGTGCCTCGGCAAGTGCCAGGCCAAAGGCCGCCTCGGAACTCAGGCCGGAAACGGATATCAAGCAACAGCTCAATGCTGACCAGGCGAGCAACGACGAGAACCTGCTGGATGCTAAGGCGAAGAAGGAGATCTAGTGCCGGCACACTAGTCTTCTGACGCCAGTCTCTCTCTTGCTGATTTGAGGCCGGCTTTTCCTTCCTCACTCAGTTCCGGCCAGCCTAACTCGAGCCGTTCCAGGGCCGCTACGATGGTCTCTGCTACCTTCAGGCGCATATACGGCTTGCTATCGGCAGGAATGGCGTACCACGGCGCCCACGGTTTCGCGGTCCAGCTGAAGATGTCCTCGTACGCTGCGGCATAGGCCGGCCATCGATCGCGGGTGTCCAGATCGCCCACTTCGAATTTCCAGTTTTTCCGTGGCTTGTCGATGCGGGCAAGCAGTCGCTGTTTCTGTTCGTCGCGGCTGACATTGAGAAAGAACTTCAGCACCAGTACTCCTTGCCGGGCAAGGTACTGCTCATGAGCTGCAATGGCCTTGAAGCGATCTTCCCAGAACAGCGGGTCCACTTCGACCTGGCCATTCGGCAGCTGTGTAACACCCGGTACCCGCTGGGGAACGAGGAGTTCCGGGTTGACCCGCGTAGTCAGCACCTCTTCATAATAACTCCGGTTGAAGATGCCTATTTTGCCTTTGGCGGGCAGGGCGACGTTTGTCCGCCACAAAAAACCATGGTCAAGTTCCCCTGTGCTTGGCCGTCCGAAGCTCGTCTCTGACACGCCGGCGGGATTCACGCCCGTCATCACGTGGCGGATAGTGCTGTCCTTGCCGGCGGCATCCAGCGCCTGGAAGATCAGCAGCACCGAAAAGCGCTTGTCGGCAAACAGTTTCCGCTGCAGCTCACTGAGCGCGTCGACCTTCTCTTGCAGACGTTCTTTCAGTTCGTCCTTCGACAGTGCACTGTCTTCATCGACGGGCGATGTGCTGAGCGCCCGCATCGACACGCGACCATCGAAAGGTAGGCGAAAGCCGTTGTCGATCGAATCTATTAATGTGAAAGTCATGATGCTTCGCTCTTAGAAGTCGGTGCGGCGCCGGGTCGGATGATCCAGGTCATCGTGCGGGTGATGCTGTTCATCATCGGCCGGGTGAAAATCCGGATGTCGGCGTTCGTATTCAGGCATGACTGGCGTCACCTCGGGGAATTCCGCCCGAGGATCGATCTCCGCCATAATCGGCGTATTTGGAATTGTCATTGCATGGCTGAAGTGCTCGCCCAGTGGGACCGCTTCGCGGCGGGTTCTACGATACAGCAGGAAGACCACCGTTGCTGCGCAAACTACACTGAAAAACGCAAACAGCCCGAGCGGTCCACGTACCTCGATGAAAAGCGGCGCCATCGCTGGGCCAGCCATCGCACCTACGCTATAGGCAATGAGTAGGCCCTGGTTTACGCTCATGACCATGTTCGGCTCGATTTCATCACAGGCATGACTGAGACTGATGGGGTACATCGAGAACATGGTGCCGCCGAGGAGAAAGATGAAGCCAGCTGTTAGCCAGAAGTTATCGGTAGGCGCCGCCCATACGAAGAATATCGAGATCACCATCGATATGCCGAAGAGCGCGGCCAGTACGATTCGTCGGTCGGTCAGATCCGAGAGGCGACCTATCGGGTATTGTAGCGCCATGCCGCCTACGATCACGATAGCCATCATGTTTGCGGTGTTACCCAGGTCATAGCCTGAGCTGGCGAAGAACAGCGGGAGAAGACCGTATAGTGCGCCCAATAGAAGCCCAGATGCAAAACTCGAAGTAATGCCCGCAGGCGTGATACGCAACAGGCGTCGTAGGGGCAGGTTCTTGCCAATTTCCAGAATCGGCATATTCACACGTGCCAGAGCGAGCGGCACAACCGAAAGCGAAGCTGAGATCGCGCAGATGGCGAATGGGACCAGTGTGTTGAGGTCGACGTTCTTCAGAACCATCTGACCCAGGGCCATCGATCCGTAGAAAAGGATCATGTAGGCGGCCATCACCTGCCCACGTTTGACCGAAGGCGTGGTGACCAGTATCCAGGACTCGATGACGACCAGCAGCCCGCCGGAGGCAAACCCGCCGAGAAATCGCATAAACACCCAGAACTCCGGTATTACGACAAGCCCGAGCAACAGGGTGATTGCGGCCAGTATCGAGGCATAGGCGGCGAACGCACGAATGTGGCCCACGCTGACGATGAGACGGGCATTGACGAAGGTGCCGACAATGAGGCCTGCGAAGTAGGCCGAGCTCACGAAGCCTATCCAGGTACTGGAGACGCCTTCAGCTGAAAGCCTGACGGTGACGAGGGTGGAGAGCACCCCGTGCCCGAGAGAATATATCGCTAGGCTGATGAGCGGAAAGATAATGCCTGGTAACTTCGGAACCTTCATATCAGCTTGTCTTCCTGACTTTTCGAATCTGGATGACTGCATTACGTGCAGATGAGGCAAGGAAGTTTAGGCAAGCGGGAATTATATTGCTACCGTGCGTAAGCTCGATGTGACCGTTATGCTAGGTCATCGTTTTTTGGTGCGCAACGTTAACAGGACAAAGGAGTGATGGGCCAGCGTGGACAAGGGGAGTAGAACTCAGGCAGATCTGGTGGACAGCGATGCCCTTCAGCACGACGATGACACGGGCTTGGAGGAGGCAGCTACACCACCACTGGTGGGCGACTATCCTAACGCCCAGGAGCAGCTCGCCATCATGGGGCTCGAGCTGCACGCGCCGGTATTCTTTCTCAGTTCAGTCATCATTCTCATATTCGTCATGGCGGCGATCGTGGCGCCAGCGCAGGCAGACCTGCTGTTCTCCCATACCATGACCTGGACCATCGAGCATTTTGACTGGCTCTTCAGTTTTACGGCCGATGTCGTCATCGTGTTCTGCCTGCTTTTGATCGTGCTACCCCTCGGCAGGATCCGGCTCGGTGGGGAAGGCGCTCGTGCTGAATACTCAGTGCTGTCCTGGTTTGCGATGCTATTCGCCTGCGCCATGGGTATTGGGCTCATGTACTGGAGCGTAGCGGAGCCCATGTCGCACTACCTCGGATTTGATGGCACACCGCTTGGCATAGCCCCGGCCACCCCTGAAGCCGCCAGGCTCGCCATGGGCTCTACGCTCTATCATTGGGGCTTTCATCCCTGGGCCATGTACGGCCTTGTGGCCCTGGCTTTGGGTTTCTTCGCATTCAATCGTGGACTGCCGCTCACGCTTCGGTCGGCCTTCTACCCCTTGTTGGGCAAGCGAATCTGGGGCTGGCCGGGCGACATCATCGATAGTACGGCCGTGATCGCCACCGTCTTCGGTCTTGCGACCTCTCTGGGCTTCGGCGCCCGACAGATCAGTGCTGGCTTGAATTTTCTCTTCGGTACGCCAGATACCATACCGGTACAGTTGGGCATTATTGTTGGCATAACAGTGCTGGTGATTATGTCGATGATCCTCGGTATCAAACGCGGTATCAGACGGGTCAGTCAGCTGAATCTTTTGATTGTCGTCGTGTTGGCAGGCTTCGTGTTCGCGGTAGGCCCTTCGCTGGCAATTCTCCTCATGGGTGCCGATAGCCTTGTGGCCTACATTCAGAATAGCGGTGCGCTGAGCCTCTGGTTCAATCGCAGTGATGAAGGCTGGTATCATCAATGGACGGTGTTCTATTGGGCATGGTGGATTTCCTGGGCGCCTTTCGTCGGGCTGTTCATCGCTCGAATTTCGCGTGGTCGAACCATACGCCAGTGCCTCGTCGCCATCCTGGTCATCCCGAGTATCCTGACATTCATGTGGCTGACCATTTTCGGAGGCAGCGCTCTGCTACAGCTGCAAACTGCCGGTAGTGAGCTGCTTGCGCTGGGGAATCAACCGTCTCTGGCCCTGTTTACTCTGCTGAAGACGCTACCCTGGTCAGACGTGACGGTAGTGCTGGGCATACTCGCCGTCGTCGTGTTCTTCGTAAGCTCATCCGATTCTGCAAGCCTGGTAGCGGACTCGCTGGCGTCCGGCGGTTCGTTTGACTCATCGACGTCACAGCGGGTGTTTTGGGCCACGCTGGAGGGACTCATCGCATCGATGCTGCTTGTCGGCGGAGGAACGCTGGCGCTGGATGCCTTGCGGGCCGGGGCGATCACGACAGCATTGCCGTTTACGCTCGTGCTGTTGCTGCTATGCGGCAGCCTGGCTGTAGGCTTGCTCGGGGAGTGGCGCCTGCTCAGACAGAACAGGCGCTGAATGGTCTACTGTATCCCGGTGTCTTCTTCGACATTGTCATCAGCGTCCTCGATCCTGGACTCTGTGTCGTTGGCCATGTCGCGCATGGCATCACCGGCTTCAGACGCCATTTCGCCGGTCTTGTCCAGGGCAGTGCGACCAAGCTCTTTCGCTCGGGCACCAGCTTCGCCAAGGCCTTCACCTGCGCGCTCAAGGAATTCACCGGTTTCATCTGCGGCCTCGCCTGCCGCGCGCTTGCCACTCTCGACCATGTCTTCGGTGGCACGCGAGAGGTCTTCTCCAGCGCGGTCCATATCTTCGGCGGCTTCCTGGTCGCAACCCGTCAGGGCGATCCCCATGGCTAGCAAACTGCCTGTGAGTACCGTTCTCATGTAGTGCATATCGTGTCTCCTTTCAGCTTATATGATGAATCACTACGTCATCGAGCCTGTCTGGCTCACACGGACGCAGCCCACACGCTACATCGACTCGAGTTCGAGCCAGCGTTCCATGGCCGAAGCGAGCTCGCCTTCCAGGCGTGCCAGCTTGTCCGTATCCTTGTTGATTTCACTCTGCTCACGGGCAAAAAAGCCAGGTTCTGCCATCGCCAGCTGCATGGTCGTGATGGCCGATTCAAGCGTCTCGATCTGAGTCGGCAGTTGCTGGAGTTCGCGCTCCAGTTTATAGCTGAGCTTCTTCTTTGGCTCGGGCTTTGGCGCAGCAGGCGCTGCAACACTCGCGGCGACCGAGGGGGTGGTGTCAGCCTGATTGCTATCGGCCGCCGCCGTATCGTCAGCCAGGCTCTCGAGGCCGCTATTTGCGGTGGTGAAGCCATGGCCCTGACGTACCCAATCGGTGTAGCCGCCGACATACTCCTTGAAGCGACCCTGCCCCTCGTAGGCTAGGGTGCTCGTGACTACCTGATCAAGGAACTCCCGATCGTGGCTGACCAGTAGCAGCGTGCCCTTGTATTCGGTCAGCAGCTCTTCAAGCATTTCCAAGGTCTCGACATCGAGGTCGTTGGTTGGTTCGTCCATCACCAGCAGGTTTGCTGGCTGGGTGAACAGCTTGGCGAGCAGCACCCGGTTGCGCTCACCACCAGAGAGTGCCGATAGTGGTGTCCGTGCCCGCGCAGGCGGGAACAGGAAGTCGCCGAGGTAGCCGATGATATGCTTGCGCTTGCCATTGATTTCGATGAAATCCTGACCACCGCTGACGTTGTCGATAACGGTTTTCTTTGGGTCGAGCTGATTACGCAGCTGATCGAAATAGGCGATCTGCAGCTTTGTACCGTGCTTGACCTTACCTGAATCTGGCTCGAGGCCGCCCAGCAGAAGTTTCAGAAGGGTCGATTTGCCACAACCATTACTGCCGACAATGCCGATGCGGTCGCCGCGCTGTATCTGCAAGGTAAGTTTATTTACTACGGGGGTGTCGCTACTGTTGCCGTCATAGCTGTAGGTCACGCCTTCGGCTTCGATAACCAGCTTGCCGCTCTTGTCGGCATTTTCAAGCTCGATATTGGCCTTGCCCTGCTGCTCCCTGCGCTGCGATCTTTCCACACGCAAGGCTTTCAGCGCGCGCACACGACCTTCGTTTCTGGTGCGACGGGCCTTGATGCCCTGACGAATCCACACCTCTTCCTCAGCCAGGCGCTTGTCGAACAGCGCCTGCTCGGTGGCTTCATCCTGTAGACGCTTTTCCCGCTGATTCAGATACTCCGGATAACTTGCACTGACCGAATAGATATTGCCTCTATCGAGTTCCAGCACCCGATTGACGATATTCGCCAGGAAGCGCCGGTCGTGTGTCACGACAATAACCGCACCACGGAAGTTACGGATGAAGCCTTCAAGCCATTCGATGGCTGGAATGTCCAGATGGTTGGTCGGTTCGTCGAGCAGCAGCAGATCAGGGTCGGATACCAGCGCGCGCCCCAGTAGGGCACGTCGACGCCAGCCGCCGGAAAGTGACTTCAGCGTCACCTCTGGCTTGAGCCCAAGCTGTGTGATGATCGCCTCGACCTTGGTTTCAAGCTGCCAGGCATTCAGGGCTTCCATTCGTGACTGCACGACAGAAAGCGCTTCCAGTCCCTTTTCATCGAGCTCGCTGTGCGAAAGCTCATGGAACTGGGTGATGAGTTCACCGGCTTCCGCCAGACCACCGGCAACCAGTTCGAACACTGTCGTGTCTGTACGCTCAGGCAGGTCCTGGTCGAGTACGCCGACATTTATGGCATCCAGACCGCGGATCTCGCCGCTATCCGGCTCCGCCTGTTTCGACAGCAGGCGTAGCAGGGTCGATTTTCCCTCGCCGTTGCGCCCCACGAGCGCGACCTTTTCACCCCGCTCGATAACGACCGAAACATTGTCGAGCAAGGGCTTCATGCCATAGGCGAGAGAAATCTGATCAAGATGCAGTAATGGCATGGCGACTACTTACCCAGCTCTTGCAGACGCTGCATGGCTTTTTCAAGATTGCTCATGCTGGTCGCGAAGGAAATTCGCAGATGCCCGGGCGTACCAAACGCTGAGCCTGGCACGAGCGCAACCCCGTTCTTGACCAGAAGAAGTTCGGCGAGCTCGACATCGTTGGCCATGCCGAGCCGCTCCATCACACCCTGGAAGCCGGGAAAGCTGTAGAACGTACCATCAGATTCAGGGCAGTTGACGCCAGGAATCGTATTGAGCGCGCCCACGATGTAATCATGCCGCTCCTTGAATGCCTTCAGCATTGGCTTGATGCAGTCCTGATCGCCAGTCAGTGCAGCCACTGCCGCTGCCTGTGAAATCGATGCTGGATTCGATGTACTCTGTGACTGCACCTTCTTCATGGCGTTGATCAGCTTGAGAGGCCCACCGGCGTAACCGATTCGCCACCCGGTCATGGAGTAAGCCTTGGATACTCCGTTCAGGACGACTGTCCGGTCAGTGAGTTCAGGCGCGACATCCAGCAGGTTGCAGAAGCCTTCGTCGTTCCAGAGCAGGTGTTCATACATGTCGTCGGTGGCAATCAGTACCTGTTCGTGCTTCTTGAGCACTTCAGCCAGCGCCGTGAGTTCCTTGCGGGTATAGGCGACACCACTGGGATTGGAGGGGCTGTTGATAACGAATAGCCGGGTCTTCGGCGTAATGGCCTGTTCCAGTTGTTCGGGCGTGATTTTGAAGCGCGCTTCGACCGTGGTCTCGATGATGACTGGCTTTCCGCCGGAGATCAGTACCATGTCCGGGTAGGATACCCAGTAGGGTGCCGGGATAATGACCTCGTCACCGGGGTTGAGCAGCGCGAGCGACAGGTTGAAGAAACTCTGTTTGCCCCCACATGACACGAGTATCTGGTTGGCTTCGTATTTCAGGTTATTGTCGCGCCGGAATTTTTCGATGATCGCGTGCTTCAGCTCAGGCGTGCCATCGACAGCGGTATATTTCGTGCGCCCGTCTCTGATCGCCTTGATGGCCGCTTCCTTGATATGCTCTGGCGTATCAAAGTCCGGTTCTCCGGCGCCAAGTGCGATGACATCATTACCCGCTGCCTTGAGCTCGGCGGCGCGATTGGTCACGGCGAGAGTAGGCGATGGTTTGATGCTGTTGACACGATCCGACAACTGAATTTCCACGCAGGCGATCCTTTCTTGATTGTTGAGAGTGGGAGAAAACGCTGGGCGAAATTGTAACATCAGGCTGTTTGCATCGATAGCGCCTGACACGGATTGAAGGACGTATGAAATCATTTGAACTGAAGAGTACCTATGCGCCGGCGGGCGATCAGCCTCAGGCGATCGCGAAGCTCGTAGAGGGGCTGAACGATGGTCTGAGCCATCAGACCCTTTTGGGGGTGACCGGTAGCGGCAAGACCTACACCATGGCCAATGTCATCTCACAGGTGAACCGGCCAACCATGGTACTGGCGCACAACAAGACACTGGCTGCGCAGCTCTATGGCGAGTTCAAGGAATTTTTCCCGAATAACGCCGTCGAATATTTTGTGTCCTACTACGACTACTACCAGCCAGAAGCCTATGTACCGTCTTCGGACACCTTTATCGAGAAGGATTCGTCGGTCAACGAGCATATCGAGCAAATGCGGCTGTCGGCTACCAAGGCCTTGATGGAGCGCCGCGATGTCATCATCGTGGCCACGGTCTCCTGCATTTATGGTCTCGGCGATCCGAAGTCCTACATGAAGATGATGCTGCACCTGGACCGCGGGGATACTATCGATCAGCGCACCATAGTCAGGCGGCTGGCAGAGCTGCAGTACAAGCGTAACGATGTCGAACTGCACCGAGCCAATTATCGGGTGAGGGGGGACGTGATTGACGTGTTTCCGGCTGAATCGGAGAGCGAGGCCCTGCGAATCGAGCTATTCGATGATGAGGTCGAGTCGCTTTCATGGTTCGATCCGCTCACCGGGGAAGTCATCCGCAAGGTGCCGCGAGCCACTATTTACCCCAAGACGCACTATGTCACGCCGCGTCAAATCATCCTCGACGCCATCAGCGGCATCAAGAGCGAACTGACCGAGCGCCTGAAGAACCTGCGTGACAATCATCGCCTCCTCGAAGCCCAGCGACTCGAGGAGCGCTGCCGCTACGATCTCGAGATGATGCAGGAGCTTGGCTACTGTAACGGCATCGAGAACTACAGCCGCTACCTGTCCGGTCGTGCCACAGGCGAGCCGCCACCGACCCTCTACGACTACCTGCCGCCAGATGCGCTGCTCATCATCGACGAGTCACACGCGACCGTCCCTCAGATTGGCGCCATGTACCGTGGTGACCGTTCGCGCAAGGAGACGCTGGTCGAATACGGTTTCAGGCTACCTTCGGCGCTCGATAACCGGCCACTTCGTTTTGACGAGTGGGAGCGCACGGCGCCGCAGACCATTTTTGTGTCCGCCACGCCGAGCAAATATGAAGCTGAGCATCAGGGGCAGATCGTGGAACAGGTGGTGCGGCCGACCGGCCTCATTGATCCTGTGATCGAGATCCTGCCAGCCAAGACACAGGTTGATGATCTGATGGGTCAGATCCGAACCACGGTCGAGCGCCAGGAGCGCGTCCTGGTAACGGTGCTGACCAAGCGGATGGCGGAGGATCTTACGGATTACCTGATGGAGCATGGCGTGCGGGTCCGCTACCTGCATTCGGATATCGATACTGTTGAACGGGTCGAGATCATTCGTGATCTCAGGCTTGGCGTGTTCGATGTGCTCGTCGGTATCAACCTGCTCAGGGAAGGCCTGGACATGCCTGAGGTCTCTCTCGTCGCCATACTCGATGCCGACAAGGAAGGCTTCCTGCGCAGTGATCGCTCGCTTATACAGACCATCGGCCGAGCTGCGCGAAACCTGCGTGGGCGGGCCATCCTGTATGCGGACAAGATAACTGACAGCATGCAGCGGGCGCTGGACGAAACCGAACGCCGCCGCAACAAGCAGATCGAGCATAACCTCGAACACGGCATTACCCCGACCGCCCTGGACAAGAATGTGCAGGACATCATGGAAGGCGCCTATAACCCGGGCAAGAAGAAAGGCCCTGCGCAGCGCAAGGTGGCCGAACCGACTGCGGACTACACTGGCCCTGATGTTCTGCCAGACGATCCGAAGCAGGCCATGAAGGCGCTCAAGGCGCTCGAAGATGCCATGTACGAAGCGGCCAGGAACCTCGAATTCGAGAAGGCCGCCCAACTTCGCGACCGCTTGCAGAAGATCAAGACCAACAGCCTGATGGCCTGAGCGGTGATCGACTCACTGTTGCCAGAGATGATTTCGGTCATCGATCTTATCCTGCTGTCTGTGGCGAGCTTCACTGGTTCTGTCTTGACGGCGGCGTTGGGGGTCGGTGGTGGCTCGTTGTTGATCATCATCATGGCGGGTCTGGTACCGCCGCTGGCGCTCATCCCGCTACACGGTCTCGTGCAGATGGGCTCCAACGCGAGCAGGGCCGTCTTGACCCGGGAGCATCTGGACACTTCGCAGGCGCTGTTTTTCGCAGGCGGTGCGCTGGTGGCGTCGGTGATGGCGGTCGCACTGCTGGTACGTATGGATCAGCAATGGATTCCCGTCATCATTTCGCTCTTCATACTCTATCTCTGCTGGGGCAAGGTGCCTCAGCTGGGCTTACGGAGTCCGCTGGGTCTGATGACAGGCGGCCTGCTCACTACCCTGGCCACCATGCTCGTAGGCGCCACAGGACCACTGGTTTCAGCCTGGATTGGCCGCTCGGGTCTGGATAAATGGCGCTATACCGCACTGTTTTCTACCTGTATGACTACACAGCATGGTCTGAAAATTCTGGTGTTCGGTCTGGCCGGTTTCAGCTTCCTGCCATGGCTCACTGTGCTGGTCTGCATGGTGTTGGCCGCCGGGGTGGGGACGAAGGTCGGACTGCGTGTTCTTCAACATGTCAATGAAGATCGCTTCAAATTTTGGTTTAAATTGGTGCTGACAGGGCTTGCATTCCGAACTTTATACACGTCCTTTTTTTCATAAGTAGTGCTGGCAATCGACCTGGACAAATTTCGCACGATCTGCGTCAAAGCCGCGCCGCAGTAGGCTCCGGGAGGTTGCTATTGCGATACACACACAGTTATCCACAGAATTCGTGGATAAGTGACAGTACTGAAACAATAGCTTTCCACAGGGCCGAGACGTCTGTTCTTTCGTCTTCGCTGCTGCCTCGTTATACTCCCGCCTCGACACGAGCCGGGCGGCTGGTGCGGAGTTGAAAACGTAGCAAAGAGGGAGGGCAACGGATGTTGAGCGCTCTGGCAAGAATGTATCCGTGGATGAAAAATTTCCTGTTTCGACTGGATGCGGAGCAATCTCATGACAAGGCACTGGCAGGCCTTCGTTTCATGCAACGCACCGGGCTTCTGAAGCGTCTTGCTCGTGGTTCGGTTGCAGGACAGGCCGGCGTCGTCACTGTCATGGGCCTCGAGTTTCCGAATCGCGTTGGGCTTGCGGCTGGACTGGATAAGGACGGTGAGTGCATCGACGCCTTCGGCTCACTCGGTTTCGGCTTTATCGAAGTAGGTACAGTGACGCCGAAGCCGCAGGTCGGGAGCGAAAAGCCCCGCATGTTCCGTCTCGAGGATCGACAGGCCATCATCAACCGGATGGGCTTCAATAACCGGGGTGTGGAAAAGCTGGTGTCGCGTCTCGAGGTGCGTAAGTGGCCGGGGATCGTTGGCGTCAATATCGGCAAGAACAAGGATACGCCCGCGGAATCTGCCCATGTCGACTACCTTGACTGTTTCAGAGCGGTTCATCATGTGGCGGATTACGTCACTATCAATCTCTCTTCACCGAACACGCCCGGTCTGAGAGCGCTCCAGTTTGGCGCGGCCCTCGATCAGCTGCTGGAAACAATGAAGGCTGAGCAGGCGCGTCTGGAGAAGCAATCCGGCCGTTATGTGCCGCTCGCTTTGAAAATTGCACCCGACCTGACGCAGGAAGAAGTCCAAAGTGTGGCCGAACAGGCGCATCGAGCCGGCATTGATGCATTGATTGCAACTAATACCACGCTGTCTCGCCAGGGGGTGGAAACGGCGCAGCACGCCCGTGAGATCGGTGGCCTCAGTGGCGCACCATTGACCGCGCGTGCGGACGAGTTGCTGCATTGGCTGGTGACGGCGTTGAAATCGGTGAACTCGGAAATGCCTGTGATCGCATCGGGTGGCATCATGACGCCATCAGACGCAGAGGCCAAACTAAAGGCTGGCGCCGCATTGGTGCAGGTGTATACCGGATTTATTTATGCTGGACCTGCACTTGTAGAAGCTATCGCAGATCTGAATTTGGGGCAGCCCGTGAATCGGGCTGCCTGACGAGGCGACGATGAGTGAGTGGATAAGTCAGCCTGGTCAGACTCTGGCCAGGGAAGGTCGCTGCTCGTCAACACATACTGGCTGCCTGATCAGCCGTTCAGGGTAGGTTGCTTGTGAAGGCCGGAAACTCCGGTGAATCCATCCCAGTTATCTGCGCGGCCATCACGCCAGCCGCTCATCCATGTATCGTGATTGGTGTCTGGACAAAGATCTTTTGAACGACCCGATACGCCGACCTGGTAGCCTTTCGAATACGCTCGTTCAGACATGTCACGCTTCTGTCTCTTCATTATTTCCATTCCTCACGATCTGGTAAATTGGAAACACGATGCTGACAGAACTCGAGTTCCCGGTGCCCTTTATGGCTGCCCCCGGTGAGGACCGGAGCGCTAGAATCGGGCCCTGTCAGGCATGGCGGACGACCGTTGCCGTTGTGGCGGTATCAATATTAATCTGTGCTTGCCACTGCGTTATGCATGGGCGACAGTCTCCACACCATCAAAGTAGCGTTAACAGACGCTGCATGTGAACGAATAGTTTGGTCTATAAAAATGACTTTTAATTCTAATCCCTTGTTTAGTGACAGCTTGCAGACCACCCAGATTCAGCTGGTGTACCCTCGAGGCTTCGATCATCTTGTGGCGTCAGAGATTGCGGGCTGCGGCCTGCAGACAGATCAGCTGCTTCGTACCAGGGCGGTTACCCAGGCCACCCTGGGGCAGATCTACTGGCTGCTCATGTACAGCCGTCTGGTAAGCAGAGTGTTAATAAACCTCGCTGTGGATAACAAAACGACACAGGTGAGTGCGCTGTCCGAGGCTGCTTCCAGCATCGACTGGGTCCGCCTGCTCAAGCCGGGGAGTCCATTCTGGATCGATGCGAAGGGCCAGGATGGGGATATTCGAAGTGCCGGTTTTGGTGCGCAGCTGGTCAAGGATGGCATCGTCGATGCGTTTCGCGCCGCCGGGAAAGAGGCGCCCTATCTTGACCGTGACAATGCCCGCCAGGTCATAGCTCTAGGGTTCGGTCGTGGCTTCACTATCGCACTTGACTGCAGTCGTCGCAGCCTGCACCAGCGAGGTTACCGCAATGCCCAGGGCGCCGCGCCCGTGAAGGAGCATTTGGCCGCTGCCGTTCTGATGCGCGCTGGCTGGCCAGAGATGGTGAGCGCAGATCCTGCCGCCTCCATGCTCGATCCATTTTGTGGTTCTGGTACCATTCTGATCGAGGCCGCCCATATGGCTACGCAACAGGCGCCTGGGCTGCTGCGGGAAACAGGGCTGTTCCAGCATGCCAGCTGGCATGAGCCAGAGCTCTGGCAGAACGTGGTGGTTGAAGCCACGGCTCAGGCAGCGGCTGCGCGACAGCGCTGGACCGGCCGTTGCCTCGGTCGCGATGTCGATCCGAAGGCCCTGACCCATGCCAGCATCAACGTCAGGAGCGCCGACGTCGTCGAGTTCGTCGAGCTGGAGCGACGTTCGGCAACCGAGGCGATGAGTGCGCCAGAGGCTTCGACCTATTCGCTCATTGCGACCAACCCCCCCTATGGCGAACGACTGGGCAATACACTTGAAATCCAGCAGCTCTACGCCGACTGGGCACTGGTGCTGAAACAGCTCAAGCACAACTGTCGACTGGCGGTGCTGTCAGGCTTGCCAGATGTTCCGCAGGTCATGCACCTCAAGGCCAAGAAGCAGTATCAGCTGTACAATGGTGACCTGGAAGTCGTGCTCAGTGTGTTCGAGCTGTATGGTGGCCCGAAAACCGCTGCCAGGCTCTCCGAGGCCCCGGCGCCAGGCGACACGTTCGCTCGCACAAGCGAACAGCCACTCTCTGGCTTGCCATCGCAGTCCAGTGAGCCTGCGGTCTGGAGCGAGCACCAGCACACCCTGGCCAACCGTTTGAAAAAGAATCTCAAGCAGCTCCGCAAATGGGCAGGGCGCCACGATGTGAGTTGTTACCGGCTCTATGATGCTGATATTCCGGAGTTCGCCTTTGCACTGGACTGGTACGAGGGCGAGGTGTCCCTTCAGGAATATGCCGCCCCGAAGTCAGTGGATCCCGTAAAGGCCAGGCAGCGTCTCATTGCAGCGAGGGCGGTGATTTCATCGGTACTCGAGCTCAGTGAACAGCAGGTCGTGATCAAGCAGCGTAGCCGCCAGCGAGGCAATAGCCAGTATGAGAAGGCTGGCAGGTCTGGCCCATCACCCCTGTCTCGACAGCCAGGGCAGGCGCCACTGCCGTCTCCCTTCCGGGTGGTCCACGAAGCTGGCATGAAGGTGTATGTGAATCTTCACGACTATCTCGATACCGGCCTCTTTCTCGATCACAGGCCAGCACGCAGCTGGCTGCGCGAGCAGGCCAACGGTAAGCGCGTGCTCAATCTCTTCAGCTATACCTCGGTGGCATCACTGCAGGCGGCCGCTGGCGGTGCAGCAGAGACACTGAGTATCGATATGTCGCAGACCTACCTCAATTGGGCCATCCATAATTTCGGCCTGAACGGTCTCAACAGCGGGCACCACAGGTTTTTACAGGCGGATGTCATGGAGTGGCTGTCTTCGAAGGAAACGCAGCGGGAGCGCTTCGATCTTATCTTCCTGGATCCACCGAGCTTCTCAAATTCGAAGCGGATGACGGGCGTTCTGGATATCCAGCGCGATCACGCTGATATGATCCGTGCAGCCATGCAACGGCTGGCGGAGCAGGGAACCTTATTGTTTTCCTGCAACCTGAGATCTTTCAAACTCGATGATGATATCCGGGAAGCCTTCGAGGTGACCGACTTCACTAAACAGTCTATTCCGGAAGACTTTGCCCGCAACCCCCGAATTCACAGCTGCTGGCTCATTAACCACAAGGCGTAGAGTTAGACGGCGGCTAGAACTCGAACTTGAGCCCGACGTTCAGGAATTCGGTACGGATATTGGTTATCGTGTCCTTGTGCAGCTGACCGAATTCCAGTGAGGCCCAGATATCGTAGTAGATATGCACGTCTGCACCGAGGACGTAGGAGAAGCTGAATGAGCTGTCCACCAGGTCTTCCGGTATGTCCGGGAAACCTCGGAGGGCCGAGCGCTCGGTTGACGGTACCAGACGTGTAACGCCTACCAGACCGTAGATCTGGAAATAGTCCGTGAGGTTGGCCTGTGGACCGACCAGTCCGGATACGTAATAGTCGATGTCAAATTCGAGTGAGTTTGCGGGATCTTCTGCGGCAACTGCTGTTTCCAGGCCTGTGCCGGCTCGGGCCTCGAGCCTGAAGTTCTCGCTGATATAGGTGCCGGCTACGACCGAGGCGCCATCAAACTTCAGATCATCCCGCGCTGGCGTTACGCCACGGACTTCGAATTGCGTGCCAAATATGCCGATATACGAGCGCTCGTGTTTGGGCACGATCTCAGGCGCTCTTTTCTTCTTGGTCTTCTTCGCTGGCGCATTTGCGATCGCCGACGACAGCGCTGCGCCGCTGTCTGCATCATCCGCAAGGACGTGCGCAGGGCTGGAAAGCAGTACTGTAGCAAGCAGGACAGGCGCGAATGGCTTATAATGAAGACACCTGCTCCAGAGCATTGCTACGCGGAGGTCAGATTGAATGCTTGCGCTGAAGATCATTTGTTGTCCTTGCCGGAACTGCTAACTAGGGCGTGGATTTTGCCCTGCTCATTCTCTACAGTCACGGAAAATAGTCACAAAACAAATCTTTATACCAGTCGAACTTCTATAAAACAGACAGAGCTACAGATTTACCATGTCCAAATCAACTGAATACGGTGAACCAGCCGTCCCCCTGCTCGCACTTCTGGGCAAGGCTTTCTACCAGGCACAGGCACTGGAACATACACTTGCCGGCCTGTACGGGACGAGCCCTCACAGCATTGCCAGTCGCTGGAAGAGCCGGCTGCGAAAGATGATGTACACCAGCAGCCAGGCGCAACTCGGTAAGGTGACAGAAGACATCATCTATGATCTCGAGATTCCTGAGCAGCACTGGAATATCCTGCAGAAAGCGCTGTTTCTGCGCCATTGGATCAAGAACGCGTTCTTCTATGAGGCCGGCCATCGCATGCAGGCGATGGATGACGATGAAATAGAACACCTCAGTTATCGTCTGCAGATGGCTTGCGACGAAATGGCAGATGCGGTCAGGGCCATCAGCGAAATGCTGCTCGATCGCGAATATTACAGTCGCGACGACGATATTTCAGAACGTGTGGCTATGGCCGTCGAGAAATACTGGGTCGGCAGCAAGGATGAAGCCGTAGCGGAACCAAGCTGGGAAAACGAATCCGTTCAACCGAGGCGCCGGCAATCTGATCGAGTGGCCGATTCCAAGAAGAAGGAGCCACGGGAGCCGGACGCCAGGCCACATGCCCGCCTGGCCTCTGAAACCCGAAACATGAGTGTGGGTCGCCCGCGATTCTACGGCAAGCGTAGCTGATCACCCAGCTCAGTCATCGTTTCGCCGGACATACTCCTCTATGAGCTGATGGAGCGCAAACACGCTCTTTTCGGCCTCATCTGTCCCCTGGGCCTGCTCCTGAACGAATTCCGTACGACGCTCGTAGAGCTCGTGAAAGTCGTAGTCGATATTATTATCGCTCAGAAAGTTGGTCAGACTGTGGATCTCAAATGATGGCTCTGCGCTATACGGCTCGTAGAGGCGCTCGAGGAGTGCTTCGTCGATATCCAGGCCGTCGACCACGACACGCTTGTCAGCCAGCTCTTCGTTCAGCTGTCTTATGATGTCGAGGGCAGTCGTGCCCCGCTCGCGGAGGTCATTCAAATTGAATTCGGAAGTGGTGGGCTGATCTTCGGCTTCTTCAAGCCACTCGTCTTCAGGAATGATCAGTTCGTGATTGATGTGCCCGCCCATAATGCCCCAAGCGATGGCTACCGGGAAACTGTCACTTTCACCGGAGTAGGCCTCGATATCGAGCAGCCAGATGTCAGAAGTATCAATGCTATGCGCCATTGTTATTACGTATTCTCCCAGTCTCACGGTGTCTTAAGTTGCATTTAGCCGGCCCTGACGCTACTTTCGCGAGCACCCGCTTTACTATTTATAAGACATTTTCCATGAAAGCTGAAGTTTGCGTTGCGCACAGGTTCGCATGGCCGCGATTGAATACGCCCATTGACCGGAGTTTTTTTCAGGCCAGCAGCAGTCTGCTGCGCTGTCTCCTGGTATTGTTGCTGCTCTCGATGCCTGCGCTCGCACAGGCGACAGTCTCCGTGTCACAGCTGAGTCCACAGCAGAAATCCATAGTTGCAGCCTGGCCTGCGAGCCTGCAGGAATGGGTGCCATGGATCCTTCAGCGCAATGAGCAGCTGGCGTGTACCCGCAACAGCGTCAACTGGGAAGACAAGGCAGATCATAAAGACATCGAGAACGATGTCTGCTTTTACGTCAGCCCGCTCACGGTAGATCTTGGTGCCAACAGGGCATCGTTCGATTTTCGCCTGTCAGCCCGTAAGGCGGTGTTCGCACCTCTGCCGGGCGATAAGGCGAACTGGCCACAGGATGTTCTGGTGGATGGGCAGCGTGCGCCAGTCGTGGCCTCCCAGCACGGTGAGCCAGGTATCTACGTAGAGGCGGGAGAACATGAGATTCGCGGTGAACTGCGCTGGAAGACTGCACCACAGAAACTCGCTGTTCCAGTGGCCTTTGGCCCGGTGCAGTTACAGCGTTCCGGTGTGCTGAGTAACGAGGTCTACATCGACGACAGCAATGACATCTGGCTGGTCACCGATCGGGATCGGAGTGCTGCGAAGCCGGCATCACTGCGGCTGCAGGTCTACCGCAAACTCGTCGATGATCAACCGAAACTATTGCACACCCAGCTGGTTCTGGACGTCGCGGGCGACAGCCGTGAAGCCGCCTTGCCAGGGTTTCAGCTTCCCGGCTTCAAACTTATCGATCTCGCCAGTCCGCTACCGGCAAAAATAGAGTCGGATGGCGCGCTGAAAGTGCAGCTTCAGCCTGGTTCCTTCACTATCAATGCGGTATTTCGCCAGACCAGTGAGGTCAACGCCTATTCCATCACCGAGCCTGCCGAGGGCAGTTGGCCGTCTCAGGAAATCTGGGTCGTCGAAAACCGGCCTAGCCTGCGACGGATTGAAATCAACGGTGAGGCTATAGATCCGGACAGAACACTTTTGCCGGCTGACTGGAAAACCCTGCCAGCGTTTCGTGTCGCCCCAGGATCACCGCTTCTGCTGAAGGAGCTGGATCGTGGCGTAGGCAAGGTCGAAAGTAATGAGCTTCGCCAGGTCAGTACCGTCTGGCTGCAGTTCGATGCCCGTGAGTGGCTCTGGCGCGACCGATTGACCGGGCGCATGAACGATGGCTGGCGCATTGAGATGGCACCGCCATTCTTTCTTGGCCATGTCAGACTCGATGGTGTGCCGCAGAGCATTACGCAACTTGAGGATTCGGGTCTCCATGGCGTAGAAATTCGCTCCACCGATGTCAATCTGGATGCAGTTTCGCGATTGCCCGCACTGCATAACGGGCTCACATACACCATGCCAGCGAGCGGCTGGAAGCATCCGCTGACGGAGCTCAGTCTCGAGATCATGCTGCCGCCCGGCTGGTGGGCACTCGCTGCGCTAGGCGCCGATTTCAGTTCGGGTAGCTGGATCGACGAATGGTCTGTCTGGGATCTTTTCCTCATCCTTTTTGCCGGCGTGTGCGTCTTCAGAATCTACGGCGCTGGCTGGGGTATGGTGGCGCTGCCGGCCGTGGCTATCGCCTATCAGGCTGCCGGCGTCCTCCTCTTGCTGCTGATTGCTACACTGTTGCTCGGTCGGCCCCTGGCTCGGGCCAATGCGGTCGGCACACTTCGTTTCAGATTGGAAACTATACGCAGAATAGGGCACATGACGGCGCTGACGGCGTTTTCGGTCTTTCTGGTCATCTATGCCGCGGAACAGCTCAGATTGGTCATGCATCCTCAACTAGAGCGTCCGCTGTTGCCTCGAGCTGATATTGAATCGCGAACGGCTGCCGATGCGCTGAGCCTCGATTTTGGCGCACCGATGGCATCATCAGTCTTTGAGCGAAACAAAAGCGCGCCGTCGCTTTACAAGTCGCAGGCGGATCCGGATGTAGAATGGCTCTACGACGTGGGTGATCAACCGCTTCAAACCGGACCGGCGATACCGGAATGGCGATGGCACCGTGTAGAGCTGAAGTGGCAGAGCGCAGCCAGCCAGTCAGAGTCATTGCGGCTCATCGTATTATCACGATGGCAGACCGCGACTGCCATGTGTATACATCTCCTGCTATTGGCCTTCCTGTTGATACGCCTGTGGCTGCCCAAGGAATATGGCGACGAGACGGACGATTTCCCCGATTCAGGCATATTTGGTTCGCTGGGACGTCGATTCCGGCGACGCAAAATGAATTCGGCGCCTGCTGATGCTGGCAATAGTGCCTGGCAGCCAGGTATCACTACACGATTGGGCGTAGCTCTGGTGTTGGGGTGCTCTTTGCCTCTGCTATGGTCACCGTCGTCAGAAGCACAACAGTTGGTCGGAGCGACTGTCGAATCCGCTTCAAGCGCAGCTGCTATGGCAGCACCGTCAGAAACCTTGCTTCAGCAGATGGAAGCTCGACTGTTGATGCCCCCGGCCTGTCTGCCGAACTGTGTCAGTGTAGATCGGGCCTCTCTTGAGGTTGACGCGCATAAGGCCGTGCTTACCCTCGTCGTCAGTAGCCAGACTCGACAGATGGTGCCATTACCAGCGCGGCGTGGGTGGTGGGTACCGTCCACTGTTTCAGTTGATGGTGAGCCCGTCGAACGCTGGCACACCGATCGCAACGGCGTCTGGCAGACAGAGCTCGAAGCGGGTGTATTTACGCTCAGGCTGGAAGCCGGCATCGAGGATCTCGATCAGTTCAAGATTTACTTCCCTCTGTTGCCACGGTTTGTCGACGTGCAAAGTGCCGACTGGATCGCTTCGGGTCTGTCAGGTACTCAGCTGCTTGCAAGGGAGCTTACCTTCGAACGTGACTCCAGCAGCACGAGACGACCCGATGCCCGCAAGCTGCTGTTTCAGGAACCGGCACCAGCGTTCGCCAAAGTCAAGAGAACGCTCAACCTTGGCGTCGACTGGCGTGTGAAGACCACAGTAGAGCGAGTGGCGCCCTTGAACGGCAGTCTGACTATAGATCTGCCATTATTGCCGGGCGAAACCCTGATGGGTCGCTTCGAGACACCAAAGCCAGGCTGGATCCGGGTCACGATTCAGGACGGGGAGGACTCAACCAGCTGGACATCCACCTTGGCCCCACGGTCCGCCCTTCAACTGGAGGCGCCACAGAATGACAGCTGGACAGAGCAGTGGAATCTCGCGGTCGGCCCCTTGTGGCGGGTCACCTACACTGGCATTGCGCCCTACAGCGTGACCTCCAGCGGCGTGTGGCAGCCAAGCTGGCTGCCGCGGCCCGGCGAAAGTGTATCGCTGGCCATCACCAGACCCGACGTCATCGAAGGCAAGCAACTCACCATTGATCAGGCAAAACTGCGCAAGACCTTCAGCCAGTCATCAGCTGAGAGTCATCTCACCATCGAGGCCAGGGCGTCGAGAAGCCAGCGCTTTTCTTTCCGTCTGCCTGAAAAAGCCGACATCACCTCGGTAACGCTTAACGGTGAGCGGGTCCCGCAGGCCCAGAGTCGCGGGTCCGTCGATGTCATACTCGGCTTCGGCAGTCAGATCATCGAGGTCAATTGGACCGAGCCACAACGCAGCCACTGGCGCGGCGCCACGCCGAGCATCGAGTTTCCTGTAGCCCTGAACAACGTCGAGGTGACCACAGTGTTGCCCGGAAACGCGTGGCTTTTGCACATGAATGGGCCGAACTACGGTCCGGCATTGCTATTCTGGCCATTGCTCATCGTACTCCTCATTGCTGCCGTCGTAGCAGGACTGCTCCGTAATAATCCTCTGGGCATAGGTCAGTGGATGCTGCTGGCTGCCGGTGCAAGTCTGGGCTGGGTGGCTGGGCTGGGTATCCTGCTGCTCTGGCTGACGACGCTTTTTTACCGGGAGCGGGTTATGAGCCAGCTTAGCCGCTCGCAGCAGAAAGCCTATCAGGTGCTTCTCATCGCGCTCACGCTCGCCGCTTTCGCCTGGGTGCTGATGAGCATTTCGCGAGGGCTTATTGGGCAGCCAGTGGATTACGTCATGGGCATGGGTTCTACGGCCAATGTGCTCAATTGGTATATTGACAATACTGCATCCAGCCTGCCGAAGATCGAGCTGTTCTGGACACCGATCTGGCTGTATAGGGCGCTTGCGCTCCTGTGGTCGCTGTGGCTGGCTTTCGCGATGCTGGCTTGGCTGCGCTGGGGCTGGCGACGTATGTCTGAGCCAGTACCCGCTGTCGACGACAAGGACGGGCCCGGAACCGAGGCAGCGGCGAATTCAGACGTGGATGTGTCCAGGCATGCAGTCGCTGGACTGAATGCATCTGCTCCGCCGACGCCTGAAGAACAACAGCGCGAGCAGCTGACTCAGGACGCGGAAGAGCCTCTGAGTCAGGAGGGTGCAGAGCAGAACGCCCAGGCGCCGGATAAGCACAAAGATTCTCATGATCCGAAAACGGAACACTGATATGACCGAGGTAAAAAGCAAACTGGAGTCTTTCAACAAGGCACTCCTGAAATTCATTGATGACTCGCCGACGCCATTCCATGCCGTCGCCAACATGCAGGCGATGCTCAACAAGGCGGGATTCCGGCGCCTCGATGCGGCGGCCGATTGGGGGTCGCTATCCGCCGGCGAGCTCGACCGAAGTTATGTGGTCAGGAACGACTCCTCGATCGTGATTCTCGCTCACGTTGCCGCATTGGCAGATGCTGATGCCGTGAACCGCGGCCTTCGCCTTTATGGTGCGCATACCGATAGTCCTTGCCTCAAACTGAAACCACTGCCGGCACTGAGTCGTCACGGCACAGGACAGCTCGGCGTGGAAATTTACGGAGGCGCCCTGTTGAACCCATGGTTTGATCGGGATCTGTCCATGGCGGGCAGGGTGGTGGTCACCACGAGCAGTGGTGAGCGTCGCAGTCTGCTTGTCGACTTCCAGCGACCGATTGCTACGGTTCCGAGTCTCGCCATCCATCTGGATCGCGAAGTGAATCAGAATCGCTCGGTGAATCCTCAAAAGCATATGCCACCGGTGATCCTGCTCGAGCAGGCAGGGAGTGGCGGGTTTTCGGCTGATGGCTTTGAGCAGATACTGCTGGAAGAAGCTCGCAAAGCGGCTGACGATGATTCGTTGCAGCGCGTTGTGTCCTGGGAGCTCAGCCTGTACGACACCCAGCCCGGTGCAGTGATCGGTCTGGAATCGCAGATGATCGCTTCGGCAAGGCTGGACAATCTGCTGTCCTGCTATGTCGGTCTGCGTGCAATGCTGGACTCGAAATCGAATGAACCCTGTGTTCTGGTATTCAATGATCACGAGGAAGTCGGTTCCCAGTCTGCAGAGGGCGCAGAAGGTAATCTGTTACCTTCTACCATTCAGCGAATCGTGGCTGCTGTGCGTAGCAAAAAGACGACTGAGGATGTCAGCGTGCGCTGCCACCGTCTCCTCGAGCGCTCGTTCATGGTCTCTGCGGACAATGCCCATGCCATTCATCCCAACTATGCTGATCGCCATGATGAAAATCACGGACCACAGTTGAATCGTGGCCCTGTCATCAAGGTGAACCATAACCAGCGCTATGCGACCAATGCTGTGACCAGCGCATTCTATGAAGAACTGGCCAGTCGGTGCGATCTGCCCTGGCAGAGTTTCGTAGTCAGGTCTGACATGGCCTGTGGTAGTACGATAGGCCCGATCACCGCTTCTGCCCTCGGCGTGAAAACTCTGGATATCGGCATGCCGCAATGGGCCATGCACTCGGTGCGCGAGCTTTGCGGCAGCGAAGATCCGCACAATTTCTACACCGTCATGAAAGCCTATTTCGGTACCAAAACGCTGCCTTAGTCAGTTTTCAAACGGGTCGAGCGTCAATCACGGCCTCACTCGCGGCAGCGGGTTTGGGACGCCTGCGCATGCGCAGCAGGCCCTCGCCGCTATAGATCGCGAGTGCTGTCCAGATCAGTCCAAAGGCGATCATGCGGTCGCCGCCGAACGGCTCATCATAGAGGAAAACGCCCAGAAGCAACTGAATACTGGGCGCCGTGTACTGCAGTAGCCCCAGTGTTGCAAGCGGAATTCGCTGTGCAGCGTGTGCGAACAGCAGTAGTGGAGTCGCCGTGATCACGCCGGTGCCGATCATCAACAGGTTCTGGCTAAGACTGCTATGCAGGAAAGCACCACTGCCATCTGCCTCCAGCCAGAGCAGATAGGCCAGGGCAGGCAGGCTTAAAATCATGGTTTCCAGCGTCAGCCCATTCGGCGAATTCAGCACCGACTGCTTGCGAAGTAAGCCATAGAAGCCGAAGGAGAAGCCCAGAACGAGCGCGATCCAGGGCAGTTCTCCCATGGAGATTGTCAGATAGACTACCCCCGAGGCAGCAAGTGCGACACTCAGCCACTGCACCGACCGCATCCGCTCCTGAAGGAAGAGAAATCCGAGCAGCACGCTGATGAGCGGATTTATGAAATAGCCGAGGCTCGCATTGACGATAAAGCCTGAGTTGACTGCCCAGATATAGGTAATCCAGTTTGCGCTCAGCAACAGCGCCGCTACTGTACTCAGCACGATGAGACGTCTGGATCTTAGCGTCGGCTTGAGCCAGCGCCACTGCTTCAGAACCGTAAGGAGTCCCGCGAGGAAAAGCAGCGACCACACCATGCGGTGGGCCAGGATCTCCCACGAGCCTAACGAACCAAGTAGCTTGAGATAGAGTGGCAGAAAGCCCCAAATGAAGAAGGCCAAAAAAGCACTACCAATACCGATTGCAGCAGGCGACATGAGATAATCCGGGTTTTGCCGGCGAAGGCGAGCAGATCATGGTAGCACCCGCTGCAGCGGTGCAGTAGGCACAGCCACAGGTCGAATCAGGCGACGTCTGTAATGCTCGCCGGTATATAAACACCTTTCTGCATCAAGCGGATGTCGTCGCCGACGGTCTTGCCAAGCAGCTGCTGACCGAGTGGTGACTGCGGCGTTATGACACGCACATCGCAATCTTCGTAGCAGACTACCAGTCCGGCCGCGCCTGGGCCGATGAAGTACTTCAGCCGCCGGTCATCATCCAGCGTAACCATCGCAGTCAGCCGGATTTCATCATCGTTAGAAAAAACGCGCAGTGTCAGCTCACGGTAAGCCTGCAGTGATTGCCCGATTTCCTGTACGCGACGGGACAAGCCCGAGGCCAGATAACCGCTTTCGAGGCCAAAGGTATCGTACTTGTTCTCGGCATTACTTTCTTCATGCGTGGCGGCCTCATGAGCACCCCGCGCCTGCGCCTTGACGGTTTCAAGGTCTGCCTCGAGGCTGTTGATGATCTGCTGGACCAAGTAGGTTTTGGAGATTTTTTTCAAGGCGATAATCCGGCTGCTGAATAGACAGGGCCTTCACACCAGTTCAGCAAGAGAAGGCAGAGGCTTGAAGAATAGAGCTTCAACCGTGGAAAAGTCATCTTTCGGTTGTCGAGGCTCTGATGTACTATCGCTGCGGCCTTCAGACCGGCAGTGAGGAGGCTGTCCTGTTTGATCATCATGCGATCATCCGGGACTTGCAGCACCAATGCGTGCAGCCGGCGCTGCCGAGCAAAATGACATGAAGTCCATTACCACTCACCAAGGAAGAGAACCTACTCATGAAGAGATTTTCGGTCGCCGCGAGCGTATTACTTTTTGCAGGGTGCGCAGTACTACAGCCCTACGAAGAACTCAATCTGGATACCACCTCGAATTTCAGGAAGCCAACCAAGGGTAAGGCTGGCATCTATGTGTATCAGTTGAAAACCGGTCCACTGGGCGCGATGGCAGATGTCACATTCGAGATACGAGGCTATCCGGAAGTTCCCCTCAATACTGGCGAATACGCCTATTTCGAAATCGATCCCGGCGAGCACCAGTACGAGCAGATTGGAGGCGGCATGCTGGGCAACGATGCCTCGATGACTTTCAAAGCCAATGAGAACTATTTCTTCCAGACAGAGCTCCGTACCTTCACCGATCACGCCTACGTCGTTGTCACGCAGAACGAGGTGAATGCAGTAAAGGCAAACATCTTGAGCGGGTATTATGAAGAAGCTTCGGTAGACTGAATGCGCTAACCGCAATAGGCGAGCCGGCCGGGACTGCGTTAGAAGCGCGGCCGTCGGCCTCGCTTCTTCAACACATGATCAGCACACAAAACTAGGCCAGACGCTTCTCCGACTCGGGATCGAAGAATACTGCTCTCGATAGATCCGGCACCAGCTCTACAACGTCGCCTGGCTTCACTACATGGTCCGGCGACACGCGACATGTCACCTTCACGCCGTTCAGGCGTACGTGTAGCATGGTATCCGGCCCGGTCGGCTCCACGATCTCAACCGTCGCCTTGAGGGTCGGGTTTGCGGTATCTTCCACTTCGTCGGCTCGCTGCGCAGGCAGCCGCTCCGGTCGGATACCAAGCAGCACCTCGTTGTGACCCATCTGTTTCAGCTCTCGCCCAGTCTTGCCCAGATCTAGTTGGTGCACATGTCCCGCATGATCTGAAATCGTCGCCAGGAACTCGCCATTGCGCTTTTCAATTTTCAATGGAATGAAGTTCATACAGGGCGAGCCCATGAAGCCGGCTACGAACACGTTGGCAGGTTGATCGTAGATGGACTGGGGCGTACCGAACTGCTGCACGATGCCATCTTTCATAACGGCGATGCGATCGGCCAGAGTCATGGCTTCGATCTGGTCATGCGTCACATAGACGATAGTCGTGCCAAGATCCTGGTGCAGTTTCTTGATCTCAGCGCGCATCTCGACTCGAAGTTTGGCATCCAGATTACTCAAGGGCTCGTCGAACAGATAGATTTTCGGCTTTCGCGCCAGCGCCCGACCCATGGCCACGCGTTGACGTTGGCCCCCAGACAGCTGACTCGGCTTGCGGTCGAGCAGGGGCTCAATCTGCAATAACCTGGCGACTCTCAGCACCTCGGCGTCTCTTTCGGGCTTTGGCACCTTGCGCATCTCCAGACCAAACGCGATGTTCTCACGCACGGTCATGGAGGGGTAGAGCGCATAGCTCTGAAACACCATGGCGATATCGCGATCCTTCGGCGACAGATTGCCGACATCTCGCCCGCCGATATGAATACTGCCCGAGCTGATGGCTTCGAGACCAGCAATCGAGTTCATCAGTGTGGATTTACCACAACCAGATGGACCGACCAGAATCAGGAACTCGCCATCTTCGATTTGGATGTCGATACCTTTGAGTACTTCAGTATTGGCATTGTAACGCTTGCGAACATTTTTTATTTGTAGTGCGGACATAATGGTATGTCTCCAGAAATCTAGCCTTTGACCGATCCGGCCGTGAGGCCGCGAACGAAGTATTTACCCGCCAGCACATAGACCAGCAGCGTCGGCAGTCCGGCAATTACAGCCGCCGCCATGTGCACGTTGTATTCGCGCACACCAATCGTCGAATTAACCAGGTTGTTCAATGCGACGGTGATCGGCTGCGTATCACCACTGCCGTACACCACACCGAACAGAAAGTCGTTCCAGATCTGCGTCATCTGCCAGATGACTGTGACCACGAAAATCGGCCCCGATATCGGCAACAATATGCGCCAGAAGATGCGGAAGAATCCGGCACCATCAATTTGAGCTGCCTTCACCAGCTCGCCCGGAATATTGACGTAGAAGTTGCGGAAGAACAGCGTCGTGAAGGCCATGCCGTAAATGACATGTACCAGCACCAGCCCGCCTGTCGTATTCGCCATGCCCAGCCAGCCAAGAGTCTGCGCCATTGGCAACAGCACGACCTGGAAGGGGATGAAGCAGCCGAACAGGAGCATGCCGAACAGCAGGTTGCTGCCTTTGAAACGCCACTGCGTGAGCACATAGCCATTCAATGCGCCGATGAGCGTGGAAATCAGAATGGCCGGTACCGCGATTCGCACCGAGTTCATGAAATAGGGGGCCAGTCCCTTGCAGTCTATTCCCGTGCAGGCACTCGACCAGGCCGAGCGCCAGGCTGCCAGCGTCCACTCAGTCGGCAGGGACAACAGATTGCCGGTGCGGATATCGTCCAGAGACTTGAACGAAGTCAGCATCATGACGATCAGTGGCAACAGATAAACCAGTGCCGCCGCGATCAGAATGCCGTAGAGGCCTAGCCTCTGGATATGCAGGTTGCGCTCAGTCATGGTCACGCTTCCTCAGTTCTGAATACAGGTAAGGCACCAGGATGGCCAGTACGCCTGCCAACATGAGCATGGCGCTCGCGGAGCCGAGGCCGATCTGGCTTCTGGTGAACGAGTGTGCGTACATGAAGGTCGCCGGCATGTCGGTGGCGTATCCTGGCCCCCCCGCGGTCATCGCCATGATGAGGTCGAAGCTCTTGATGGCGATATGCGCGAGTATGACAATCGCACTGAAGAAAACCGGCCGCAGGGCAGGGAGTATGATGCGGACATAGATCTTGGTGATTGGCGCGCCATCGATCTGGGCCGCCTGCACGATACTGTTGTCCACGCCCCTCAGTCCGGCCAGAAACAGCGCCATCACGAAGCCCGAGCTCTGCCACACCGCCGCGATCACCAGGGTATAGATCGCCATCTCAGGATCGACAATCCAGTCGAAGCTGAAGCTGGTGAAGCCCATATCATGCATGAGCTTTTCCACACCGAGCCCGGGGTCCAGCATCCAGCGCCAGGCCGTACCTGTCACGATAAAGGACAGGGCCATCGGATACAGGTAAATCGTTCTGAGCGCACCTTCCTGCCGAATGCGTTGATCGAGAAAGATCGCAAGGACCACTCCGATGACCAGTGATATCAGAATGAAGAGCCCACCGAAAACGGCGAGGTTAGTACAGGCAACCAGCCAGCGCTCGTTCTCGAACAGCTTTTCATACTGGACAAAGCCAACGAAGTTGTACGTTGGCAGAAAACGTGAATCCGTCAGCGACAGTACGCCGGTCCAGATCACGTAGCCATAGATGAATACGAGCATGCCCAGAAAGGTGGGGGCGACCACCAATCGGGGAATGAAGTTGGCAAGTGAACCTTGCCAGGAGGGCCGCGGGCGCTCGACGGCGACCGTAGCCGGAATGGCCAGTCTCATGATGTGGTCCTTGTCAGCCTGCGGCTTTGACAGCCTGAGCGAGCTTGTTGACCGCTTCTTCAGCCGTTATAGAGGGCGTATTGAAGAAGTTGGTCACTACGTCGAAGATCGCACCCTGCACATAGGAAGTCGTGGCAAGGCCATGCGCCATACTGGGTACCAGCTTGCCGGACTGTGAGCTTTCCGCAAAGGTATCCATCGAATCGGTCGCGCATCGGTCGAATGGTTCGCGATCGACATCGGAACGGACCGGGATCGACCCCTTATTCACGTTAAACGCGGTCTGGAACTTTGGCTCCATGATCAGACGTGCCATGGCGTGCTGAGCCTTCGTGTTTTCCTTGTCTTCGAGTTCGAACATGACAAAGCTGTCGATGTTGAAGGTAAAGGCGCCCGCCGTATCTGGTGTGGCCGTACAGACAATGTCGACGCCCGGTGTGAGCCCGGCTGAGGTCAGTTCGCCCTTGGCCCAATCACCCATGATCTGCATGGCGGCCTTGCCATTGATCAGCATGTTGGTTGCAACGTTCCATTCGCGTCCTGCTGAGTTCTTGTCGATGTACTGGTTGAGCCGTCTGAAGACCTCGAAGGTCTTGATCATGGTATCGCTTTTCAAAGTCGCTTCATCGTGGTCGACGAAGGCCTTCCGGAAGAAATCTGCGCCACCCACGCCGAGAGCCACAGCCTCAAAGATGGTCGCATCCTGCCAGGCCTGACCACCGTGTGCCAGCGGTACGAAACCGGCTTTCTGAATCTTGTCAGCGGCCACGAAAAACTCGTCCCAGGTCTTTGGAACTTCCGCGCCGGCCTTCTTGAAGACGTCTGGGTTCGACCATAGCCAGTTGACCCGGTGCACGTTCACCGGTACGCCGACGTAGTGGTCTTCATACTTCATGACCTTGGCGACAACTGGGGGCAGCAGTTCGTCCCAGCGTGCTTCGCTGGCCACCGGGTCAAGATTGCCGAGCAGGCCGAGCTGTGCCCATTCCTGTATATCCAGCCCCTTGATCTGGGCCGCTGCCGGGGGGTTACCTGAAACGGCGCGGGACTTCAGTACGGTCATCGCGCTTTCACCGCCACCACCAGCCACTGCGAAGTCTTCCCAGGTATGGCCTTCCTTCTTCAGGAGGTCCTTAAGGACGTTTGCTGCAGCGGCTTCGCCGCCGGAGGTCCACCAGTGGAGTACTTCGACTTCACCGGCTTGCGCAGTACTGGCAAGTGCGATGGCTGAGGTAAGGGCGAGAGGAGAGAGAACTTTTTTGAGTTGCATCATGAGGAAACCTTTTATTGTTATTGATGAGGTGGAGCCAGTATAAGAGTCCTGAATCCGAAGACGAGTAAGCTAGCGCAACCAAATGTAACGGAACCTTACAAGGTATCAGGCTCGCGGCAGTAGCACAGTCACCAGCAGGCCGCCTTCGGGATGGTTAGACAGCAGCACGTTGCCGCCATGCCCCCTGATGATGCTCCGCGCTATGCTCAGACCGAGGCCAGCGCCACCAGTGTTGCGATTGCGGGAAGACTCGAGTCGAACATAGGGCTCGAACACGCGTTGTCTTGCAGCTTCAGGAATCCCTGGCCCGTAATCGCGTATTGTAATGCGGAGCTGTCGCTCGTCATCCTGCACGTTGATTTCTGCCTTCTTGCCGTAGAACAACGCGTTATCCAGTAGATTGCCCAGAGCCCGCTTGAGCGCGAGAGGCTTGCCGATGAACATTCGTCTGCATGAACCATTGACAGCGACAGGCTCTCCTTCAAGTTCGGCGGTCTCTGCAAGCCGACGCAGAAGCTGACAGATGTCGATTTTGGTGCTCTCCTCACGCAGCGTAGTGTCGTTGATCGACTGCAGCGCGCCTTGAGCAAGATCCGAAAGATCTTCGAGGTCCTGACAGAATTTTTCTCGCAGCGTCTCATCATCGAGGAGTTCTGCCCGCAAGCGCAGACGGGTGATGGGAGTACGCAGATCGTGCGAGATCGCAGAGAAGAAGCGGTTCCTGTCGTTGATATAACGCTCTATACGGTGGCGCATGGCGTTGAAGGAGCGAGCTGCCCGGGCCACTTCGTAGCTGCCGCTTTCCGCAATCGGGGGGTGGTCGTTACCCTTGCCCAGCTCGTCCGCTGCTCGAGAGATCATCGCCAGAGGCCGCAGGAAGGACCTGACCAGAAGGAATGCTGCGAGCGATATGAGAATGACTGTGAGGCCGAGGAAGAGCAGTCGCTCGGCAGACAGCGTTTCTGTGTCCAGTGTGCCGGTCGGCGTGGGAACGACTGTCGCCATATAGAGCCATCCGCTGTCCTCCGTCTGAATCTGCACCACCAGGATTGGTGTGCGGTCCGGGTCCAGGACTAGTGCATGGTGACCCCACCCTGGGGGTAGTTCCATCAGTGGAATGGCTTGATTGAATACACGCAGGTCCCGCGCTATGGAAAGCTGCGTATCTATCGACACCTGATACCCAAGCTCTCTGGTCAGTAGATCGTGCACCCTGTCGAGGATGCTTGTCTTCAGGTCGGAATCTTCGGATACCGGAACCGGCAGCTGCCGTGTGTTGAACGAGATGAAAAAGCGTGAGCCGCCCATCCGTCTCAGCTGATCCAGTACGATGTGACGATAGTTCAGGGGCAGGGAATTGAAAAAGCGTGCCGTCGTGGCCATGCTCAGCGCAAGCTGTTCAGCCGTAGCCAGAACCATCGTATTCTGGCGGCTCTGCAACTGTGTGAACCACAACGCTGATGACAGGCCCTGGGCGATGAATATCGCCAGCAGGAGCACTGCGAGAATCCGGGTAAGCAGGGAATTCGGAAGACGTAGCCAGGCCGGTCGCTTGCGCCGGACCGGAGTCTTACTCACCGTCGTCGTACTCGCATCTGACATTGGCTGCCAGCACATAGCCAACGCCACGATGCGTCAGGATCAGTTCGGGTGACTTGGCATTATCTTCAAGGCGTTGGCGCAAGCGACTGACTGAAACGTCGATACTACGGTCGTAGGGCCCACAATCACGGCTATGCAGCACTTCGGAAATATGATCACGCTCGAGAATATCGTTGCCGACCTGCAGGAACATCATGAGCAGCTTGAAGTCGGCACCCGTCAGCATCGTCTGATGACCGTCTTCGAAGATCACCGTCCTGGTACGAACTTCCAGCTGGCGACCGTCGAAGTGGTAGCGGACAGGTACTCTTGCAGCCGATTCAGGCAGGCGTGAGCGTCGCAGTATGGCCTTGATTCTTGCGAGCAGCTCTCTCGGATTGAAGGGCTTGGCGAGATAGTCATCTGCGCCCATTTCCAGGCCGACTATCCGGTCCGTTTCTTCTGCATTCGCGGTTAGCATCAGCACTGGCAGGTCGGACTCCTTGCGCAGTCTGTGGCATATGGCTAGACCATCTTCGCCGGGCAGCATGATATCCAGGATCAGCAGATCCGGTTTCCAGCGCCTTACCTGCTGACTCAGTTCCGCGCCATCTTCGAGCGACTCGACGTCGAATCCATTTTTGTTCAGATAGCGTGTCAGCAGCTCGCGAATTTCCGCGTCGTCATCCACCACTAGGATTCGTCTGGCCTGTATCGTCATGATTGCCCGGTCGTGCTGATAGTGAATACAGTCTCAGCTATTCATCACAGCGGGTCAATTTAGGGCGAGGTATTCTGCGATGTTCCGCACGTCTTCGCCGCTCAGCCTGACGATCCCGAAAGCTTCCCTGCAATTCGCGGAAGAAGTCGAGCCCAGAGATTCCTAGTCTTCGTCTCCTACAACAACAAGACGGGGCGACTTCAATGAATACCAATTTACAGATTCGAACACTTCTACTGACTGCGGGGGTCATGCCATTGCATGGTGTCGCTGCAACACCACCACCAGACCTCTCGCCGGAGACGATCGAGTATGTCCGCTCGATCGTGGCTGAAGAAATGCATGCCGAGCCACGCGACCTGACGCCAAGCCCGGAGGCGGACACAGGCTTCGAGTTCAGCGGCTACTTCCGGGCTGGCGCGAACGCCTTCCTCAGTGGCGGCAGCAAGAACGGGGGCTCGTGTTTCGGGCTCAACTATCCAAAGAATGACGGTGCCTACTATCGGCTAGGCAATGAGTGCCGCGATTACGCTGAATTTGCCTTCAGCCATGTGCAGCAGGTCAACGATATCAAGATAGCCGCAGTCTGGATGATGGACATTGCGGGCGACTCCCGTGGGCCAACAACCGTCGAGCCATGGTCGCGACGAACCCGACAGCTCTATGTGGAGGCCGAAGGTCTGCTGCCAACTGGTAATCTTTGGGTGGGTCGTCGCTATTATCGAACCCAGGGCTTCGGCGACATACATATGTTCGACGCCTTCTACATGCAGAGTTCCGGCAACGGTTTCGGCGTGACCGATATTGAGCTGGGCGATGACAATAGCCTGCATCTGGCCGCCTTCCTCAACAGCGATGTAGAGGAACCCATCAGCGATAGCAATGTCCTGCTGTTCGATGCGCGTAATGAAATCGGCCTTGGTGATACAGGCGATGTCGTGCTCGGGCTGCAATTTGCCCAGAACGACGGCGGCCCGGATGGCATCACAGCAACCTTTGAATTCCAGAAGACCATAGGCATGCTGGAGCAGAAGACAGTGCTTCAATATGGCACGGGTATCTTTGCTGAAAACCCCGGCTGCATGGGCACGGACGGCGGATGCTACAATCTCACTGCGGACAGCGGCGACGACAATATCAGGATTTTCAACACGGGCCTGTTCAATATTTCTCCGGCCTTCAAGGTGAACTACCTGGCGCTGTACGAAAACTCTGATGCCTTTCATGAATTGAAGAGCATCGGCATCCGTCCGCACTTCATGCTGTCGAAATACTGGAGTGTATTGGCGGAGGTCGGCATGAACATCTATGAGAAGGAGGGTATGGAAGAACAGGAACTGATGAAGTATACGCTGGCTCTGCAGGCAAGCACCGATGCTGGTGACTACTGGGCCCGTCCTGCCTTGCGGTTCTACGTCAGTAGTTTTGACTGGAATGATGCCGCAACGGCTCAATCGGGATTGGTGCGACCGGAAGGCAACGAGACCGACGCGCTGGTCGCCGGTGTTCAGACCGAGATCTGGTTCTAGGCAAGCCCCAGGCTCATGTTTAGACAGCCCTGCAAGACTTCGTGAGGAATTGCAGGGCTTTGTTACATTCGCTTTCGCTACTTTACCCCGCTGCCCATCTGCCCTTCATATACTGGCCTCACTGCACGTGACCTAAAAAAACAATAGAGACGGGCTGCCTCATGACACAAGTTCTATCAAGCTATTCAAACGACTTTCCATCACCTCAGTCGCACTCGGACTTTCATGCCAGCTGCTATCGTGGTGATGCCATTTTCGAAACGCCACAAGTTCATTCCGGTGAGAGAAGTGGCTATCTCGAGTTCTGGGCCATGCTGAGTGGGCAATTGGCGCTCAGTTATAGTGACCGGATCTACGCCCTCGCTGCAGGCGATTTGATCTGCTTTTCTGCGGTTCATGCCCACAGCCTCGATGAGATAAGCGACGACTGCCGGCTGCTTCGCATGCGCATTCCGCTGGCGGCATTGGTCCAAAGTCTGCCACTCGGGGAATTGACACGATTATTGAAAGACGCACGGCCATTTCGTTCCTCGCTGGATGCACGCCTGTCGTTTTCCAAGGTACTGAACTGGGTCGATGATCTTCGTCACGGACACGCGGAACTGACGGCGCTCGTGCTCGACGAGGCTCTACTTTTCCTGCGCCGGTGCATGCTCGAAAGCAGCCGGACAGGGCAGGCCGGGGCGCCCTTGGCCATGGTCTCCCAGCGGGGACTGCAGCAGACGGCTAGTATGGTTGAGTTCATCGCAGCTCAATTCCAAAGCGATATCACTATCAACGATATAGCCGATGCTGCGGGACTGCATAAGAGTGCAGCCATGGCAGTGTTCAAATCGACGCTGGGCACTTCTATCCTGAGTTTTTTGACTGACATGCGCTTGCGTCATGCCAAGACTCAGTTGGCGACATCGAACAGGCAGGTGGCGGGAATCGCCTACGATAGCGGCTTTTCCTCGCTCACCCGATTCTACGAAGTGTTCGCTCGTTACACGGCCATGACGCCTTCGGACTACAGGCGGGCCGCGCAGAGCTAGTGCCTAGAAAGAAACACAAATACCTGCACTGAATAAGGTGCTACTGAAAACGCCTGAAACGGCTATAAGGTGCGGAGAAGTATCGGTGCGGGGAGACTGGGTAGTAGTGGGGAACATGCCTTGAGCTCGTCAACAGTAGTCATCGACTTAGGCTAAGAGTTTTCTTGATTAACGAGATAGCCGATAGCTCACTATAAGCTTGGCTTGGCTTGAAACGAACAACGAAGGGATGACCAA
>TARA_R100000306_G_scaffold62548_1_pt1 | contig 104227 bp, 95 predicted proteins | sample TARA_R100000306 | Tara Oceans TARA_R100000306 (sample SAMEA2620824) | marine metagenome | biome: marine biome (ENVO:00000447); feature: mesopelagic zone (ENVO:00000213); material: "saline water (ENVO:00002010), including plankton (ENVO:xxxxxxxx)" | depth 1000 m | reverse complement strand
CCAATGATTAACAGTCATTTGCTCTACCAACTGAGCTATCGAGGATCATCGTTGAGCGGCAGGATATTACTGAGTTCACTCCGTTGAGTCAACCATCTGCATGCAAGAAATCTCGATCTTTTTCAGCTGCTCGATTCCTGACCGCTCACCTCCCGAAGAAGGTCCCTCAATTCTGGCCAAACATTATCCAGAATCTGGGTCTGAGCCTTGGCAGTAGGGTGAATTCTGTCCTCCTGCATATAGCCTTCCGTAAACACTACCTTATCAAGCAGGAAGGGTACAAGGGGTACCTCAAGCGATTCGGACAGGTCGGTATACTGCGCCGCGAAAGCCTCGCTGTAGGCGGGCCCGTAATTTGGCGGAATCATCATGCCTACCAACAGAACATGAGCATCGCTGTTCTGTGCCATCTCGATCAGCTTGGTCAGCTCCTGACGCATCCGCTGAACCGGATAGCCGCGCAGACCGTCATTACCACCGAGCTCCACAATCACCACGTCGGGAGCAGACCGTTCCAATAGTCGCGGCAGGCGGCGCAGTCCACCACCTATAGTCTCCCCTGAAATACTGGCATTGATGACTGACCACTGACCTGGTACACAGCCTTCCGGCGCCTCACCATCCTCGCACTGATTTTCTGCCAGTCTGTCTTTGAGCTTCTGCACCCAGCCTTGGCTCAAATCGATGCCATAGCCTGAGCTGAGTGAGTCCCCAAGCACCAGAATCTTCTTGCTACCAGCTGGACTTGCCTGGGCAGCCGTTGCCAGGCTCACCGAGAAAAGAAGCGTAATGAAACTAAACTGCCACTGCCTTACTGCCTTCATGAACTGCACTATTTCTATCCCGTCCTGTCCAGCTCGGTGCAATAGATTTTCCTGCGCCGAGCGTATAAGGTTTGTCGAAAGCCGGCCTGGCCAGCTTCCACCCGTATCCCCATCCATTTACGATAACTGCGACCCCAAAGTCCATGCCTGATGATGTAATGAAAAAATCGCAAAGTTCGTCAGACTCTGTACTGGCGCTGTCTGGAATCCGCAAGACTGTATCTGGAGCCACACCGCTAACCATCCTCGAACAGGTTGATCTGGAGGTGGTGGCGGGTGAGTCGCTGGCGATTCTGGGTCGCTCAGGTTCAGGCAAGACCACACTGTTATCCATTATGGCCGGCCTTGATGTGCCCTCTGCTGGCGAAGTGGTTTTACAGGGTGCACAGCTCAGTAGCCTCGACGAAAATGGACGGGCGAGTGTACGACGGACTTCGGTTGGCTTCGTCTTCCAGAACTTCCAGCTGCATCCATATTTGAGCGCGCTGGAAAACGTCATGCTGCCACTCGATCTCAAAGCGAAGTACGGCGAGCTGGACAGCACCGCGAGGACGTCTGCCCAGGAAGCCGAGTCGTGGTTGCAGCAGGTTGGTCTCGGCGGCCGCATCAATGCATGGCCGACCCAGTTATCTGGTGGCGAGCAGCAGCGCGTGGCGCTTGCGAGAGCGTTTGCCGGCCGACCCAGAATACTTTTCGCTGATGAGCCAACGGGAAATCTTGACGAGGCGACAGGTGGGGAGATCATCGACCTGCTGTTCGAACTGAATCACAAGCAGTCAACGACACTGATTCTCGTGACGCATGATATCAAGCTGGCAGAGCGCTGCCACCGTAGGGTCTATCTCTACGACGGTCGTCTCCATGACGAGCCGGCTACAGTCGCATGAGTATCCGTCGTGAGCTGAGGCAGCCTGCCTTCAGAATCGTGTTCTACAGTCTCTGCGTCATGTGCCTGATGCTGATGCTGATGATGCGTCTCAATGTGGCACTCGTCGAAAAATTCGAGCAGGGGCAGCGGGCGCTCGCAGGCGGGGACCTCCTGCTGGATTCGAACCGGCAACCTGAGCCCGCCGATCGATGGACAACCCTAGCACGCGAGGAGGGCCTTTCGTTTTCTGAAAGTTACGAATTTTCGACCATGGCGGCGGTAGAAGACCGGCCAGCGGTTCAAGATCCTGAGTCCGCACTCCCTGAATTTCAGTTGGTCTCGGTCAAGGCTGTGGACCAGCATTACCCCCTGGCGGGCGACCTCGATGTCGAGACGAGGGGAAGCGCATCTAATAACGGGGATGCTGGTGAACGACAATCGTCAGGACCGCCGCCGGGAGAAATCTATCTGGCCAGAACCTTGTTTGAACGCCTGGGTATCGAACTCGGATCGAAAATTCGAATTGGCCGACAGGTTTTTGAAGTTGGTGGTCGCCTGCTGTCGGAGCCAGACCCTTCATTTCGTATTGTAGGTGCGGCGCCGCGCGTGCTGATGAACTTTGCCGATGTTCCGTCGACCGGCGTGATCCTGCCCGGCAGCCGCTACGAGTATGAACTCAACATGAGCGGCACAACCGAAAGGTTGAATGCCTTCGAGGCGGCCGCAACGCCCATGATGGGGGCATCTGACGAACTGGAATGGGCCAATTCGCGGGAGGGCACACTGTCTCGCGCTTGGGAACGAAGCAGCGCGTTCCTTGCCTTGGCCGCGCTCGCGACCATTCTGATCACCCTGGTTTCCCTGCAGCTCGCTCTGGAACTGTACGTCATGCAGCAACAGCGCATCGTCGCCTTGCAGCGGACGCTGGGCATGACATCAGACGTTCTGCTGCGGGACTATCTCGCTAAGCTGGGCATGGGCCTCCTGTTGGCGCTGACTTTCGGCTGGGCAGCTTCGCTGGGACTGGAGCGAGGTCTGTTTGCCCTGCTTGGCGAGCAGGTCGACCTGCCGGCCTCACCGCTGTTCGGCTGGTGGATGTTGCTGCCCGCAGGCGTCGTCGTCTTCGTCTGTCTGTTTCAATGGTATCCACAGCTTCGATCGCTGTTGCAGGCGCCACCGGCGAGTCTGCTGCGACAGAGCGAAGACGGCAGTGTGGCGAGCTCGAAAGCCGGGAGGCTGTGGACGCTGGTGGGCTATGCGCTGCTGGTGGTGGCTCTCGCCCTCTACCTAGGCAGCACCTTGTTGGTGGTCGTGGTCATGGCGCTCTTCCTCGTGCCATTGCTGTTGGCAGCCCTGCTATTCCTGCTGGCCCGACTGGCAGCCAGAATGCTGTCTGGCGATCGCCACGTCATCTATCCAGGCACCTGGCGTTCAGCGCTGGCAAATATACTTCGACGACCCTGGTGGGTGATTCCGCAGACGGCTGCGCTGGGTGGTACCTTTGGCTTGCTGCTGACCGTCTTCCTTATCCGCACTGAGCTCATCACCCAGTGGACGACACAGCTTCCGGATGATGCGCCAAACCATTTTCTCATCAATATCGCCCCTTTCGAACGGGCGGATCTGGAGAGCTTGATTCAGGACACCGCGAAAACACTGCAGCCAATGTATCCGCTGATCCGTGGACGTCTCGCCGAGATCAACGGCGAGGACGTCAAGACGACAGTGTCCAAGGAGAAAGACGTGAACGCGCTCAATCGGGAGCTGAATCTGACCTGGGCGGCGGATCTGCCTGAAAGTAACAAGGTCGTTGAAGGCGAATGGTGGTCCGAGCCGTATGAGCCACAAGCGGAGGAGGGGATCGTGAGGGTATCGGTCGAGTCACTACTCGCCCAACAGCTCGATCTTGCCGTGGGCGACGGCCTGGTTTTCGATATCGGGTCGGAGCGCTTGCCCGCAGTGGTCGGCAGCATTCGCAGCGTTGACTGGACCAGTCTCAAACCAAATTTCTATATCATTTTCGAGCCCGGTGCGCTTGAGGCCTTCACCCCCTCATATATCACAAGTTTTCGGGTGGACGATGATCGCTCTGCAGCACTCCTGTCGACGATTAACAGGAATTATCCCACGGTATCCATACTCGAACTTGGGCCGCTGATATCGAGAATTCAGGTGCTGCTGAAGCAGGTCGGGCAGGGGCTTGAGCTGCTTCTGGCTATCGTCATTGCTGCGGCGGCTCTGGTTGTTGTGGTGGTCATGCTACGTGAGGCGCCGGTGCGGGCACATGAGACGGCGCTGATGCAGGCGCTGGGACTCGATCCCACCTCCTTGCGTTCGACGCAGCGCTGTGAGTTTTTCTTCATTGGCTGCGCGAGCGGCTTGCTGGCCATGGTCCTGAGCCAGACGGCGAGCCTGGTGCTGCAGATCAAGGTCTTCGATATGGACCCGACGGTGTACTGGCAATACTGGCTGCTGCTGCCGGCCGGCCTGGGCCTTGTCATAGCACTCTACGCCAGCTTCAATCTTCGCTCAGCCATGCGGCAGCAGCCGGCAGCGGTGCTGAAGTGAATATGGCGGCCGCAGTAGAACCGACTCATCATCCTGTCCACGACAGCGAACTCATTCAGTTCGAGCAGGTATTCGCGAAGGATGAGCTGGACGGGCTCGAGCAGAACCTTGTCATTCGTGGATGGCGCTCACCGGTGAGGGGGCGTCCTCTCATTCACTTTCTGCACGGCAACGGATTCTGTGCCTCGGTGTACTGGCAGATGCTTGCGCCGCTGGTGTGTGACAGCGACGGGCAGCAGGCGCCATTCGACTGCATTCTGACAGATCTGCAGGGCCATGGTGAGTCAGAGGCCGGCAGTCATTTTCTAGGCTGGAATGGGAACGCGAGCCTGGCTACGGCTGTAATCGAATCTGTTGCTGCGGAATTCGGCGAAGTAACGCGCTACGCAATTGGCCATAGTTTTGGTGGCGTGCTGACCGCCATGTTGTGCAGCCGGAATCCGAAGTTGTTCAGCCGCGCCGTGCTACTGGACCCAGTGCTGTTTACCCCGGTGATGATCAACCTGCTTCGCGTGCAGAAGTTTTTTCTGCCCCGGTATCGCACACCCTTCAGTCAGAAAGCCCTGAAGCGGCGCGACCACTGGGATTCGTTCCAACAGGCTGCCGATAGTCTCAGAGGGCGAGGCATATACAAAGGCTGGTGTGAGGCGAGCTTGCAGGATTTTATCCTCGGTGCACTTGAAGCCAGGGACGAACGAGGGACAGTGGCGCTACGCTGTCCGACCTGGCTTGAGTCGGATATTTTCAATAGCGTGCCGTTCGGCTTGTGGAAGGACATAAAACGTTCTGAGACCCCAACCCGGATTCTGTACGGTGAACGCTCTTATCCTTTCGTCGCCAAAGCCGCTCGGCTCGCAGCGAAGCAAAACAGTCACTTCAGCTATCGCGAACTACCGGGCGGGCACTGCTTCATGCAGGAGGATCCCGAGCTCGCCCGCAACCAGCTGTTGCAGGCGCTCAGCAGTCATCCCGCTTACTGAAACTGCGCCAATCGTGATCGGGCGATATCCCCGGTTCGACCTTCAGCCTGAGCCGCGACCCTGTAGTATTCGATCGCCTGACGTGGCTGATCTTTCTTTAACGAAATATCCCCCATTGCCAGGTGGCCAACAGAGGTGGGCAGCAGTTCATTAGCTTTCTGTAGGTCGCGCTCAGCACCGGCCAGCTGCCCCGTTGCCTGGCGAACCAGACCTCGCTTCAGCAAGGGCTCGAAATACTCGGGATTCAGCGATATGGCCTTGTCATAGTTCTGCAGGGCGAGTTTTTCATTCCCCAACTTGGCATACACATCGCCCTTGAGCTGATAGAACCTGCCTTCTTCCGGCTCGATCTTGATTGCCTTCTCGGCCAAGTTCATTGCGGCACTGGTATTGCCTTCGCTCAAGGCCTTCAGGCCCTCGTTATAGGCCTCATAGGCGGGTGCGGCGCGACGGGTCCGGGCTGTTGCCTTCATGAAGGCCTGTTCACCGCGATAGTCCGCGTCCGGATATCGGGCTTGCAGCTGCTTCGCATGTTCGGCATTGGCTTCGACACGATCCTGTGAGGGCGGGTGCGTGGCGAACATACCCTGAATCCATGACGGGTTGTTGCCCTCCGAAAGCTCGACGAAAATCTTTTGCAACTCCACGGCTGCCTTGGGGTCGTAGCCGGCCTTGACCATGTATTCCATGCCGTAATGGTCTGACTCGAGCTCATGGTTACGACCGTATTTTGCCAGCGCCAGCGTCGAACCCAAAGCCGCACCGCCAACCAGCAACTGACCATACTCCTGGTTACTCATAGCCAGCCCGAGGCCCGCCATGCCCGCGCTCACGAGCATGCTGTTCTGCATGCGCTGCGCGCCGTGTCTTGCCGCTGCGTGAACGATTTCATGACCGAGTACAGCCGCGAGCTGGGCCTCATTATCGAATTTCGTGAGCAGGCCCCGGTTGATAGCAATTTTGCCGGAGGGGAGGGCCCAGGCGTTCGGCACATCGTTGTTGAGCACTACGAACTCGTAGGGTAGATCTGGCTGATCGCTTACTGCAGCCAGCTTCTCGCCAACTTTCCGCACGTAATGCGTGAGCTCAGGGTCCAGCGTATACGCACCACCCTGTGACTGTTGCGCAGGTTCGTACTGTTGCTGGCCTATAGCCATTTCCTGCGACTCGGATACGAGGTCGAGCTGCTTTTTGCCGGTAACGGGATTGGTCGTGCATGCGGCTAGAAGGCTGGTAAGGGCCGCCGCGAGAAAAATACGCATTGGTATCATGGCTGGTCAGTCTCCGCCTGAGTCAGTTACAGATTCTACAAGGCATTCGGCCTGCCCGTCTTTCAGTCGTACGGTCAGACGGTCGCCGGGATCAAGCTGCTCTATTGAGCTCACTACCGAGCCGACTATACCTCGGCTGCTCGCGTGCTCGCCATCCGTCATGGTGCTGACACCTTTTGATCCTGTGCTCACGATGGCGTAGCCGCGGTTCATGGTTGCCAGTGGGCTCAGTTGTTCGAGCTGGCGAGCAGCTATGATGAATTGCTGACGACTATTGTGCAGGGATTGCTGGCCACAGCGGGAGAGCCGGCTGAGCAAGTCGTTCACTCGCTTTCGACGATCACGCATTGGTCTGGCCAGATCGATGGCTTCAAAGCGTGAACTCAATTGGCTGACGTGCCGCCGCTGGCTGGAGAGCAGGCGATCCATAGCTGACTGAAGACGTAGCTGGTGCTGATCGAGTGTTTGCGCGTGTCGCTCCAGGGTCTGGCCCGGGTGCTGGAGGCGATCGCACAGTGCCTTGAATACCTGGCTGCTGTGGCGAAGTACGCGGCTCATGGCCTGGTTTTGGCGTGCGTCGAGCTGGGCGGCCCGCGCCAGCCAGTCCGCCTGTACCGGGCTGGCATGCTCTGCTGCGGCCGAGGGCGTTGGCGCCCGAAAATCTGCAACAAGGTCGCTTATCGTCACATCGGTCTCGTGACCCACTGCCGAGATGACCGGCGTTTCGCAGGCGGCAATGGCTCTGGCCAGCCGCTCGTCATTGAAACACCACAGATCTTCCGCCGAGCCACCGCCGCGGCCAATGATGATCAGTTCGACGGCGGGATCCCGATCGGCACAATGTAAGGCCGCTACCAGTTCAGATACCGCCGTATCGCCCTGCACAGTACTTGCGAAGACCTTGACTGGCAGCAGCGGGCAACGGCGCTTAAGCACATGCAGAATATCGTGAAGTGCTGCACCCGTATCACTGGTGACGACGCCAAGGCCCGCCGGCATGACAGGAATCGCGCGCTTCCGCAGAGGGTCGAACAGGCCGTCGGCTTCGAGTTTACGCTTGAGCTGGTCGAAGGCCTGCTGCAGTGAACCTGCGCCAGCATCGAGCATCGCATTCGCAACGAGCTGATATTCGCCGCGATTCTCGTAGATGCTGGCGCGGGCGCAGATCAGTACAGACTGCCCGTTCGCCGGTTTCCAGCGGACACTTGTGTTGCGGTTGCGGAACATTGCGCAGCGCACCTGGGCCGCATCGTCCTTTAATGTAAAGTACCAGTGACCAGAGGCTGGACACATAAAGTTCGAAATTTCACCAATGATCCACACCTGGCCAAAGGTATTTTCCAGTAGCATCCGGGCGGCCAGGTTGAGCGCTGAAACACTGAGCGGCCGCTGCTCAGAGGTGCCCGGGCGTGCGCCGGTCTCATCAGTATTTAAAAAGGCCATAAGGTGATCTTGGTTTCCACGTGCTTGTTTGTTGAGTCCAGTAACATATAATACCCGGCACTATTGACTATGTGCCCGATGCGCTTGATGCGGCCGCCGGCTAGCCGCGGCCGCTTTCGATCGTAGCGCTCACGCCATTTCCCAGCGAAGATATTCTCTATGTTACGACTCGCGCAAGAATCTCTCACCTTCGACGATGTTCTTCTGCTCCCAGGTTACTCCGAGGTGCTGCCAAAGAATGTCGATCTCTCCACTCAGCTGACTCGCGACATAACTCTCAAGATTCCACTCATTTCCTCGGCAATGGACACTGTCACGGAAAGTGGTCTTGCGATCGCACTGGCCCAGGAAGGTGGTGTCGGCATCATTCATAAAAACATGACGCCGGAACGACAGGCCGCCGAAGTTCGCAAGGTCAAGAAGTTCGAGACCGGCGTAATCAAGGACCCTATCACGGTTTCGCCTGATACCACAGTGGCACAGGTTCGCCAGATTACCTTCGAGAACAAGATCTCAGGCCTGCCGGTCGTGCAGGGTGAGGAGCTGGTAGGCATCGTGACCCGCCGCGACATCCGTTTCGAAACTGACCTGAACAAGAAAGTTGCCGAGCTGATGACCGGCAAAGACAAGCTTGTCACAGTTCAGGAAGGCGCTGATGCCGCTACTGTCATGTCACTGCTGCACAGGCACCGCATCGAGAAGGTGCTCGTGGTCAACAGCGAATTCAAGCTGCGCGGCCTGATTACGCTGAAGGACATCCAGAAAGCAGAAGATTTCCCCAATGCCTGCAAGGACGACCAGGGCCGCCTGCGGGTTGGTGCTGCCGTCGGTACCGGTGGCGATACAGAACACCGGATTTCGGTCCTGGTCGGCGCTGGCGTGGATGTCGTCGTGGTAGATACCGCGCATGGCCATAGCAAGGGCGTTCTCGACAGGGTGCGCTGGATCAAGAAGAACTTTCCTGATGTGCAGATCATCGGCGGCAATATTGCGACCGCTGACGCTGCGCTTGCGCTGGCTGATGCTGGCGCCGATGCCGTGAAGGTTGGCATTGGCCCTGGCTCCATCTGCACGACCCGTATCGTTGCAGGCATTGGCGTGCCGCAGATCAGCGCTGTTGCGAACGTGGCCGCCGTAATGGCCAAGAAGAACATTCCCGTCATCGCTGATGGCGGTATCCGCTTCTCCGGCGATATCGCCAAGGCCATCGTTGCTGGCGCCAGCAGCGTCATGGTTGGTGGATTACTCGCTGGTACCGATGAGGCGCCAGGCGAAATCGTGCTGTTCCAGGGTCGTAGCTACAAGGCCTATCGAGGTATGGGCTCGCTGGGTGCCATGTCGCAGACGCAGGGTTCGAGTGATCGGTATTTCCAGGACATCAGTAGCGGCGTCGAGAAGCTGGTGCCCGAGGGCATTGAGGGCAGGGTGGCCAGCAAGGGCCCGCTGTCGAACGTCATCGTTCAGCTGATGGGCGGTGTTCGCTCCGCTATGGGTTACACGGGGTGTGCCGATATCCAGACCATGCGCACGGTGCCGCAGTTCACACGCATTACGTCTGCCGGTATCAGCGAGAGCCACGTCCATGACGTCACAATCACTAAAGAGGCGCCCAACTACCGTGTCAGTTGAGAACGCAGGCAAGGACATTCATGAGCACCGCATACTGGTGCTCGATTTCGGCAGTCAGTACACCCAGCTCATCGCGCGTCGTATCCGTGAAATCGGTGTGTACTGCGAAATTCGCGCTTTCGATATCACGCAGGCGGAATTCGAAGAGTTTGCGCCAAAGGGCGTTATTCTCGCTGGAGGGCCCGAGTCTGTAACGCAGCTTGATTCGCCGCGTGCGCCGGCCTTCATCTATGAGCAGCCGCTGCCACTGCTCGGCATCTGTTATGGTCTTCAGACCATGGCCGAGCAGAACGGCGGTAAGGTGGCTGGCGCTGAAGCACACGAGTTTGGCTATGCGCAGGTTGAGGTCATAGGCGAGCCCTCTCGATTGTTGGCAGATATCCGTGACCACCTTGGTCCTGATGGCCGGACGCTGCTCGACGTCTGGATGAGCCATGGCGATAAGGTTGTCGATGTCGGTGATCAGTTCCGGGTTACAGCGACGACGCCGAGTGCGCCAGTAGCGGCGCTCGAGCACGTGTCGAAGCCATGGTATGGCGTGCAGTTTCACCCCGAAGTAACGCACACGATTCAGGGACAACGCATACTTGAGCGTTTCGTAAAAGATATCTGCGGCTGCGAATGCCTGTGGACCGCCAGCCGCATCATTGATGATGCGATTGCCCAGGTCCGGGAGACGGTCGGTACCGATAAGGTGCTGCTTGGGCTTTCCGGCGGCGTAGACTCGTCTGTCGTCGCGGCGCTGTTGCACAAGGCGATTGGCGATCAACTGACTTGTGTATTTGTCGATAATGGCTTGCTTCGCCTGCGCGAAGGCGAGCAGGTCATGGAAATGTTCGCCAAGAACATGGGCGTCAAGGTCATCCGCGCCGATGCCGAAGACCAGTTTCTCGACGCGCTCAAGGGCGTCAGCGATCCCGAAGCGAAGCGCAAGATCATCGGCAAGGTGTTCATCGACGTGTTTGATGAGCATGCGACGAAGATCAAGGACGTCAGCTGGCTGGCCCAGGGCACCATCTATCCTGATGTCATAGAATCCGCTGCCGCCAAGACCGGCAAAGCCCATGTGATCAAGAGCCATCACAACGTCGGCGGTCTTCCTGAGCTGATGAATCTGAAGCTGGTCGAGCCACTGCGTGAGCTGTTCAAGGACGAAGTGCGACGTATCGGTGTCGAGCTCGGCCTGCCTCACGATATGGTCTATCGCCATCCGTTCCCCGGGCCGGGTCTGGGCGTGCGTATCCTTGGTGAGGTCAAGAAGACCTATGCCGATCTGCTGCGACAGGCCGATGCCATCTTCATCGATGAGCTGCATGCCGCTGACTGGTATCACAAGGTGGCGCAGGCCTTCGTCGTCTTCCTGCCAGTGAAGTCAGTAGGCGTAGTGGGCGATGCCAGGCGTTATGAATATGTCGTGGCGCTTAGGGCTGTCGAGACCATCGATTTCATGACGGCACGCTGGGCGCATTTGCCATATGAGCTGATCGAACGCATTTCGAACCGCATCATCAATGAGATCAAGGGTATTTCCCGGGTCACCTATGATGTGTCGTCGAAGCCGCCGGCTACGATTGAATGGGAATAGGCGCTGAAAACGCTAAGGTCTCTCAGAGCCATCTTGCTCAGGTAGACGTAGAAGAGAACGATAAAAAATGGATGGCACTGGCCATGGTTCAGGCTGCATCAGCTTATGCAGCGGGTGAAGTTCCCGTCGGCGCCGTTGTAGTAGATGATGATACTGGTCAGGTAATCGGCCAAGGCTGGAACGCGCCGATTGGCCGCTGTGACCCTAGCGCCCATGCGGAAATGAATGCGCTGCGTGAGGCCGGTCAAACCCGCCGTAATTATCGGCTGACGCCTGCTACACTCTACGTGACGCTCGAACCATGCATGATGTGTCTCGGTGCGGCTATCCATGCGCGCGTTACGCGTCTGGTGTTCGCGACACGTGAGCCCAAATCAGGCGCCGTGGTGAGCCATGGTGATCTGCTTGCCAAGTTTCCCTTCAATTGGCAGTTGGCCTGGAGTGAGGGTGTGCAGGCCGAAGAGAGTCGCCATTTACTGCAGACATTTTTCGCTGAGCGCAGAGCAGCACTAAAAGCCGCGCGAGCGGGCGTCTCAGCCGATCAGAACCCCTAGCGGGTACAATCTTTTTCTGAAGTTTATAAGGTGAAACAGCATGAAAGTTTTAGTAACTGGCGGCGCCGGCTATATCGGTAGCCATGTCGTACGCCAGCTGGGCGAGGCTGGCCACGATATAACGGTCTTCGATAACCTGTCGACCGGTTATCCCTGGGCCATTCTGAGTGGAAAGCTCGTTGAAGGCGACCTGGGAGACCCGGACGCCATCGATCGCCTCATGGAAGGTCAGAATTTTGAAGCCGTGCTGCACTTCGCCGCTCATATCGTTGTTCCCGAATCCGTCGAAAACCCGCTGAAGTATTATCGGAATAACACCAGAAATACGCTGAATCTGTTAGGCGCTATCGAGAAGCACAGGATTCCCCGCCTGGTATTCTCCTCGACGGCGGCTGTTTACGGTATGCCCGATGAGACTGTCATCGGCGAAGCGAGCCCGCTGCAGCCAATCAATCCTTATGGCGCGTCCAAGCTCATGAGTGAGCAGATGATTCAGGACTTTGCAGCAGCCAGCGGCCTGAATTACACCATTCTGCGTTACTTCAATGTTGCAGGCGCAGACCTCGAAGGCCGAATCGGCCAAGCCACGCCTGAAGCGACCCACCTTATCAAGGTCGCCTGCGAATGCGCGAACGGCGTTCGTGACGGCATGAAGATTTTTGGCACCGACTACGATACTCGCGATGGTACCTGTGTGCGAGATTACATCCACGTCGAAGACCTGGCCAAGGCGCATGTGATGGCGCTGGATCATATGGCCGCCGGTGGCGAGTCGAATATCCTCAACTGTGGCTATGGCACAGGCTTCACCGTCAAGGAAGTTGTTGACGTCGTGAAGAAGCTCTCTGGTGTGGATTTTCCCGTGGAGCTCGTTGATCGCCGCCCAGGTGATCCGGGCGCACTGGTGGCCGCCAACGACCGAATCAAAGCCGTGCTTGGCTGGAAGCCTGATCACGCCGAACTCGAGACAATCGTCCGTTCAGCGCTGAACTGGGAAAAAATCTGGCAGGAGCGAAAGTCTTCAACAAGGAGTGAATCATGAACATAACTATCTTCGGCACCGGCTATGTCGGTCTGGTAACTGGCGCCTGTCTGGCTGATGTGGGTCATCACGTCATGTGTGTCGACGTCGACAAGACGAAGATCGAAAACCTGAAGAACGGCATTATCCCGATCTTCGAGCCTGGTCTCGAGCCCATCGTGCAGTCGAATTTCGAAGCTGGCCGGCTGAAATTCACCACCGACGCGAAAGAGGGCGTGGATTTTGGTCAGCTGCAGTTTATTGCCGTTGGCACGCCGCCTGACGAAGATGGTTCGGCTGATCTCAAGTACGTGCTCATGGTTGCGCGCACGATTGGCGAGCACATGAACGACTACAAGGTTGTCATCGACAAGTCTACCGTGCCTGTGGGCACAGGTGACCGAGTCAAGAAGGCTATCCAGGAAGTGCTGCAGTCGCGCAATAGCGATTTGCGCTTTGATGTCGTGTCCAACCCCGAGTTCCTCAAGGAAGGCGACGCGGTCGGTGACTTCATGAAACCAGATCGAATTGTCATCGGTGCCGACAGTGAAGAGCCGATTGAACTGATTCGCGAAGCCTACGAGCCTTTCAACCGCAGCCACGACCGTATCATTTCCATGGACATCCGTTCAGCGGAGCTGACCAAGTATGCGGCAAATGCCATGCTCGCGACCAAGATCAGTTTCATGAACGAAGTGGCTAACCTGGCCGAAAGACTGGGCGCAGACGTGGAAAACGTTCGTCGTGGTATTGGTTCTGATCCGCGTATCGGTTATCACTTCATTTATCCTGGCTGCGGCTACGGTGGCTCCTGCTTCCCGAAAGACGTGCAGGCGCTGGTGATGACGGCTGACTCAGTGGGCTACGATTCCGAGCTGCTCAAGGCCGTCGAGTCGGTCAACTATCGTCAGAAGTCCAAGTTGTTCGAGAAGGTCAACAAGTACTTTGATGGCGACCTCAAGGGCAAGACCTTTGCCATTTGGGGACTGTCTTTCAAGCCCAATACCGACGACATGCGTGAAGCGTCCAGCCGTGTTCTCATGGAGCTGTTGTGGGAGGCCGGCGCGAAGGTCAAGGCTTACGATCCTGAAGCCATGAAGGAGACGCAGCGGATTTATGCTGATCAGGACAATCTCGATCTCTGCGGCACGAAGGAGCAGTGCCTCAAGGGTGCGGACGCGCTGCTGATTTGCACAGAATGGAAGGAATTCCGCTCGCCGGAGTTCGCGGTGATCAAGAACAGCCTGTCACGACCTGCGATTTTCGATGGCCGTAACCTGTACGATCCTGAGCGCATGGCGCGCAAAGGCTTCGACTATTACGCGATGGGGCGTGGCCTGAGTGTTCAGAAGTTTATCTAAGGACAGCTGAGCATGTCTGCAGAAGTCATTGCAGCGGATGGATTCGAGCTCGATCATCGTATCGAGCGCGATTCGGTCTTTGTCGGCAGGTTGGGGATTTGCGAAATCAGGCTGATGAACGATGCGGCCTATCCTTGGTGCCTGCTGATTCCGCTTGTCGCCGATGCTCGTGAACTGCACGAGCTCACGCGTATCCAGCGTGCATCGATCAACGACAGCTCATGTCTGCTGGCGACGGTGATGATGGATCTGTTCTCGGGTGAGAAGATGAATATTGCTGCGCTGGGGAACGTCGTTCCGCAGCTGCATATTCATCACATCGTGCGCTTCAGTCACGATCAGGCCTGGCCGGGGCCGGTATGGGGTCGTTTCCCGCCGAAGCCCTATGAGCCCGACGCACTGAACTTGCGGGTTCGTGATCTCAGGGCAGCTCTGTCTCTTGATGCCATTGATCCCGCAGACTCTTTCACCGACAGCGAGGGCTGACTCTCAGCCCATTCAGCCAATCCAGCCTGCTGCATGAAAACCCGCATCAGACGAAAGAAACGCTGAGTTTCTTCGACGAAGGGCAAATGTCCGGTATCTGGAATCAAATCCAGTGTCGCATCGGGTAGCGTCTCCACGAGTTGCCGTGTGCGGCGCTCAGGAACAAAGTCATCTTCCTCACCTGCACAAACCCACACCGGCCGGTGCAATCGCTTGAGCTCCGCCTTGGCATCAAAATGATAGAGGTCTCGCAGAATTCGGCCGGCTGTGGAGGTGTCGAATTTCTTCAGATCCGGGATGTAATCAGCCATCGCGGTTTCGAAGTCATCGTCCGCCAAAACCTTGTCGGGATTGTGGAAGGCAGCTTTCATGACGAGCCGATGAGTGCTTGCGTACCTGGTGCCAATGCTGGTCGAGAAGTTGGTCAGCAGCAGGCCAAACTTGCCCAGATAGCGCGTGCCGAGCTGATTCCAGTAGTAGACGTTTTCTTCTTCGCGTCCATCTACAGTACCGCCGATGCTGATCACGGCCGAAATGATCGACTGCCGCTGACTGGCGTAATAGAGTGCGGTAAGCGCGCCGGTAGAATGACCGAAGAGGACGACGGGCCGACTCGCCAACTGCTCAGGTTCCAGATGCTCGGCGAGCTGACGGTCGATCGATTCAAGAACGAGCGCCTTGTCATAGTGCTGGCCTTCCTGTAGCGCCGGCTGGGGATAATGACCGGGCAGTGAGAGCGTAACGCAGTCACCAAACTGCCGCAGGTTGCGAAGGGTCTCCCGACTCCAGCTGCTCACAGGCATGAACAGGCCAGGTAGAAGAACGATCAGCGGTTTTTGCATGTTGAGCTCCAATTCAGGGCTTATTGTTCTTATTCCATTCATTCTAGGGTCGTGCTAGCGCGAATTCCAAACTCAGGACTGCAATTGGCGTATGGAGCGTTTATACTAGCACGCTTTTTAACGGCGCCTGCGAACGGGAAATTCCAATGCAAAGTCAATTCAGCCGCAGTCACTACTGTGGTGCCATATCCGAGTCCAACGTCGACGAAACTGTCACCCTTTGCGGCTGGGTTCACCGCAGGCGCGACCACGGCGGCGTTATCTTCCTAGATCTCCGTGATCGAGACGGCATAGCTCAGATCGTAGTCGACCCAGACACTGCCGAAGCCTTTTCACTTGCTGAAAAGGTACGAAGCGAATACGTGCTGGCGATCACTGGGCGTGTGCGTACTCGACCTGCCGGTACAGAGAACAAAGAGATGTCCACTGGCCGGGTGGAAGTGCTCGCCAAGAACGTCGAATTGCTGAGCTCGGCGCAGACGCCGCCATTCCCGCTCGACGATTACGTCGATGTGGGCGAGGAAGTCCGTCTCAAATATCGCTACCTGGATCTTCGCCGTCCTGAAATGCTGGACAAGCTCCGCTTGCGCTCCAAGGTCGCCACTTTCATTCGTAACTTTCTGGATCAGCAAGGCTTTATCGACGTCGAGACGCCGATACTCACGCGAGCTACCCCGGAAGGTGCACGTGACTATCTTGTCCCAAGTCGAACGCATCCGGGCAGCTTCTTTGCACTCCCCCAGAGTCCACAGCTATTCAAGCAGCTGCTGATGATGTCCGGTGTGGATCGCTATTACCAGATCGCCAAGTGCTTCCGTGACGAAGATCTTCGAGCGGATCGTCAACCCGAATTTACCCAGGTCGATATCGAAACCTCGTTCATGAACGAACTCGAAATCATCGAGCTGACCCAGGCGATGATCGTTGACCTGTTCAAGACCGTGCTTGGTGTTGATCTCGGCGAGTTCCCGCGTATGCCGTATGCCGAAGCCATGCAGCGTTATGGTAGCGACAAGCCTGACCTGCGGATTCCGCTGGAGCTGGTCGATGTTGCTGATCTGCTCAAGGATGCCGAGTTCAAGGTGTTTTCTGGTCCAGCCAACGATCCTGAGGGCAGGGTCGCTGCGCTGAAGATTCCCGCCGGCAATGAGCTGTCTCGCAAGCAGATCGACGACTACACCAAGTTCGTCGGCATTTACGGCGCCCGTGGTCTGGCCTATATAAAGGTCAACGACAAGTCTGCCGGTGCTGAAGGCTTGCAGTCACCAATCGTTAAGCACATTCCGGAAGCCGCCATCAGCGAAATTCTTAGCCGTACCGGCGCGGAAAATGGCGATCTGATCTTCTTCGGTGCCGATAAGTCTACCGTCGTGAATGAAGCACTCGGTGCACTGCGTGTGAAGATCGGTCAGGACAGAAACCTGTACACCAAGCCTTGGGCGCCATGCTGGGTCGTTGACTTCCCGATGTTTGAGAAGACCGACAAAGGCGCCTGGACACCACTGCATCACCCATTCACGGCACCATCCTGCTCACCAGAGATGCTGGCCGAAAGCCCGGGCACTGCACTGAGCCGAGCTTACGATATGGTGCTGAACGGCACAGAGCTCGGTGGTGGTTCGATCCGTATCCACGACCGCGCCATGCAGCAGAAAGTTCTCGAGATTCTTGGTATTGGCGAGGAAGAAGCTGCCGACAAGTTTGGCTTCCTGCTGGACGCATTGAAGTACGGTGCACCCCCGCACGGTGGCTTGGCCTTCGGTCTGGATCGCCTGGTTATGCTGATGACCGGTGCGCAGTCCATTCGTGAGGTCATTGCCTTTCCGAAGACCCAGAGCGCGATGTGTGTGCTGACTCAGGCGCCAGGCAAAGTAGAAGATCGCCATCTCAAGGAGCTTTCGATTCGTCTGCGTGCGAAAGAAGTCCCCGGCGCCTAGTAGTCGCGTAAGGTGATTATCCTCGGGATCGATCCCGGCTCGCGCATCACTGGCTATGGCCTGGTTCAGGCTCAGCATAATAAGCCGGTGTATGTCGCGAGTGGTTGCATAAGAGTGCAGGGTGACACGCTGGCGGAGCGCCTGCAGTGCGTGTTCCGCTCAGTGGCTCAGGTCATCGAGATGTATCGGCCGGAAACTGCTGCGATCGAAAAGGTCTTCATGGCCAAGAATGCGGATAGTGCGCTTAAACTGGGGCAGGCCAGGGGCGCGGCTATTCTTGCAATGGCTGAGGCTGGACTTGAGGTTGGTGAGTATTCGGCGACCAAGGTGAAGCAGGCAATGACTGGCACGGGTGCTGCGACCAAGGAACAGATGCAGCACATGGTTCAGGCAGTATTAAGACTTGAGGCCACACCTCAGGCCGATGCGGCTGACGCACTGTCGATCGCGATCTGCCACATGCACACAACCCACAGCCTGAATGTCTTGCGGACCAACAGCGAGCGCGTCAGCAGTTTCGTCCGAGGCCGGCTGCGTTAGTTCGGCAGCTGCCCTGATCGAACCTAGTGCTGTTTGAGAATGTCGTCCAGCTTGAGGCCGGTCAGTAGCTTGATCTGCTTGATCAGGTACCACAGACCGATCATCAGCACGATCATGCTGGGCAGGGCAATTACCGGAAAACTCAGCGCTGTCATCTTGCCCAGTTCTTCACTGTAGGCAGACGTGCCAGGCGGACTGACAAGGACGATTTTCGCCAGCATATAATTCAGTACTGCCGAGAGAAAGAACGAGCCTGCAACAATAGAGGCTACGTTCCACAGCTTCCCCTGAAACTCCTTCTCCTTACCGTTTTCCGCCAGGATTCGGTGCAGCTTGTCGACCTGCATGATCTGGTCGTTGAACAGAAAGATCTTCACTAGCGGAAACTTGGTCTTCTGTGAAATCAGGACTGCCAGACCAATCAGCGCCGGAATGGTCGCTTCTTTGATGGCGATATATTCCGGGTCCAGTTTCAACAGGCTCATACCGCCGGTCAGAAATACACTGACGATACCCAACACAGAGAAAAAGTTGGTCTTCTGGGATTTGCTGTAATCGTACAGGCCGTAGCCTATAGGGAAGGCCAGAGCGACCACGATGCTCACCATCGGTCCAAGTGAATCCTCGCCACTGAACTTGGACAGAATGATCACTGGAATGATGATGTTGAACAGTAGGTTTTGCAGCATGCCACCGCGGTGGGCTGGCTTTTCGGCGCTTGTCGTTTCGTCTGTCATGAACAATGGCTACGATCAAATGGGCTTGTGGTGCCGTTCCGAGGTGCGGCTACCAAGTGGGCTGAAGTTTATCAGAAAGCGAACCCTCATGACTGAAAGACTTTTCAATTCTCGCGATTTCCCGCATAAGCGCTTTACATTTACCGGATACTGTACAAAGATACAGTAGTGTGCGGTGATAGTGGGTGCTGGAAATGGAGCTGATTCAAAAGCTGGCGATATTAGCCGATGCAGCTAAATATGACGTTTCCTGTTCAAGTAGCGGGGCAGGCAAGAAAGCTGCAGGTAAGGGCAAAGGTTTCGGCTCCACCGAAGGTATGGGCATTTGTCATAGCTATACGCCCGATGGACGCTGTATATCGCTGCTAAAGATCCTGCTTACGAATTTCTGCATCTATGAATGCAGTTATTGTGTGAATCGTAGCTCAAGCAATGTCGCTCGAGCCCGCTTTACCGTCGATGAGGTGGTTCAGCTTACCGTTTCATTCTACAAGCGCAATTACATCGAGGGCCTGTTTCTCAGTTCCGGCATCATCCAGTCTGCTGACTACACGATGGAACAAATGCTCCAGGTGGCGAAAAAGCTGCGTGAGGAAGAAGGCTTTCACGGCTATATCCACCTCAAATCCATCCCGGAGGCGTCCCAGCATCTGATAGACGAAGCAGGTAAATACGCTGATCGTCTCAGTATCAATATTGAACTACCCAAGCAAGATTCGCTGCAGCAATTCGCGCCTGAGAAAGACCTGCACCAGATTCGTTCTGCCATGGCGAAGGTTCGGCTCAAGCGCGATGTCACCAAGGAAGAAAATATCGCGAAACAGAAGCACGCTGGTTCTCGCACAGTGAAGCTTGAGCGTTTCGTTCCTGCAGGGCAGAGCACGCAGATGATAATCGGTGCTGATTCTTCCAACGACAGCGATATTCTTGCAACCAGCTCAAATCTTTATCATTCCTATGGCTTGAAGCGCGTGTACTACTCCGCTTTCAGCCCGATTCCTCATGCTTCACGACAGTTACCTGTCAAGCCGCCACCACTTGTACGGGAAAACCGACTTTATCAAGCCGACTGGCTCCTGCGGTTCTACCAGTTCCGGGTTGAGGAAATCGTGCCTCCGGAGTCGGGGGAGTTGGAGCTGGATATTGACCCGAAGCTGTCATGGGCGCTGAGAAATCGGCAACACTTCCCCATAGATATCAATCGTGCCTCACGATATTGGCTGTTACGCATACCTGGCATCGGTTCTCGATCAGTAGACCGCATTCTGGCGAACCGTCGTTTTCATGCACTGCGTCTGAACGATCTGGCGAAGATGCGGGTGTCGCTTAAAAAGGTGCAACCTTTCATCATCGCTCAGGATTATTGGCCCACCTCGTCGCTTGTTGACTCGCTGACACTCAAGGCCCTGTTCTTGCCGCCCGCTCAACAAGCATCTATGACACTTCCAGGCTTGAATGGCGTGGGCGAGCAATTAGCACTTTTTGGCTGATTTCTCAGTTTTCTCGCCTTAGCGTCTTCACAAAACAGGCTTATCCATGACTGGCATTTCAACTTTCAGACAGTGGCGGGATCGCTCTCGGGAATTACTGAACGCGCAGGTGCCGCCGGAAGCTGTGAATTGGGAAGATGCTCACCAGCCATCGCTTTGGGACAGCGTGCCTTTAACGCCAGCCAATGAAACTCGTGCAACCGTGCCGGCCAGCTTTTTGAGTGTGGCAGAGAAAGTTGCCTGCCATCGCTCCACTGATAACTGGGCGCTCCTGTATCGAGTGCTGTGGAGGCTTGTGCACGGTGAGCGCGATTTGTTGGCGTTCACCATCGATCCTGATGTCCATGATCTTCGAAGACGTGCTCAGGTCGTACACCGAGCCGCCCATAAAATGAAAGCCTTTCTGCGGTTCACACCGCTTGGACTTGATCCGCCTGAAGGTCCTCAATTCGCTGAATTCCCCGGCCTCCCGGAGGATGGTAAGGGCGCTCTGGATCCGCAGCTCGGCCATGCGCGCTGGACTGCCTGGTTTGAGCCTTTACATCCGGTTTTACCACTTACCGCGCCATTCTTTGCTCGACGTTTTCCGAATATGCGCTGGAGCATTTTTACGCCGGACGGCATCGCTCACCACGATGAGGGGAGGGTGCGGTTTGAGTCAGCCGAAGGGCAACCCCCGGTAAAAGATGCGCTGACGCGCGCGGAGGACGATTTTGAAGCCATGTGGCTGACCTACTACGCGAAGACCTTCAATCCGGCCAGAACCAATGTAGCCCTGATGCAAAGTGAGATGCCGAAGCATTATTGGAAAAACATGCCTGAAGCAGCGTTGATTTCCTCGCTGGTCAGTGGCTCGGATGAAACAGTAGATGCCATGTTGAGTGCGGATTTGCTGGATTCGGACGAGCTTCGCAAGCGATCTTCGTCGATTAGAGCCACACAGGATCAGCTCAGGCACAAAGTGACCGCGCGGGAGCCGCTGAAGATTATCGATACTCATAATTCCGAAGCCATTCAGAAAGCCAGCTCGATTGAGCAGTTGCGTGATATGGCCCAAGGCTGCAGTGCCTGCCCGCTCTATAAAAATGCAACGCAGGCCGTTTTCGGTAGCGGTGCCAGCAATGCGAAGCTGATGATCATAGGCGAACAGCCAGGTGACATGGAGGATCTGCAGGGCGAGCCTTTTGTAGGGCCCGCGGGAAAACTCCTGAGAGGCGCGCTGGAAGAGGTGGGGCTAGATCTTGATAAATGTTACCTGACCAATACCGTAAAGCATTTCAAATGGAAGCCGAGTGGCAAGCGCCGTCTGCATGCCAGCCCCTCCGCAAGGGAGATTTCGGCTTGTTCAGGCTGGTTGGATGCTGAGGTGGATCTGGTTAATCCCGAGTACATTCTCTGTCTCGGCGCAACTGCCACTCAACGCGTGCTAGGTAGTAAGACCCGTCTCCAGGATGTTCGGGGGCGCTGGATCAGTCATGGTGGTAGACAGGTGCTGTCAACCGTCCATCCCTCTTACCTCTTGCGAATACCTGCGCAGGCGAAGCAGTCCGCCTATGAAGCGTTTCTGGCAGATCTGGCACAGGTCAAACAAGTCTCGTAGCCTGTAAACTGTTTCTCAGTTCTGTCGTCAAGTCCCCTCCTGTTTCGCACTTATCGACCGTTCGTCGGCTTAAACCTGCCGTTCGTCGGATGCCTGTGGTTGGAAACTGATCGTACGACTAAGCTTCCCTATATACAAACATATTGGGATTACATCCTATGAGGTCGAGACAACGAGGTTTCACGCTGCTGGAGCTCCTGATCGTTCTATGTATCTCTGCCATTCTGATGACCATCGCCGTGCCGTCTTTCCAGACGATGATCAAGAACAACCGGATCACCACTGCAACCAACTCGTTCGTGTCGCAGCTTAACTATGCGCGCAGCGAAGCCATCCGGCTAAATTGGGCAGTGAACATGCAGCGCAAGGGCGCCTCTCGAGTCTGGAGTGATGGCTGGAGGGTGTACCGCGACGCAAGTAACAAGCGCACAGGCAAGTCAGCCTATGCGGCAGCCAACGATCAATTACTTCGGGATCGCGATCCTTTCGATGGTGGTGTGGTGATACGTTCAGATAATTCTGCTGCGACTTATATCGCCTTCCGTCCCAATGGCATGCTTGCCCAAAACACTGCGATGACTTTCGCGATCTGTGACGACCGCGGCAAGGACCATGGCCGCATGGTCAGCCTGTCGCGAACCGGTCGAGCATCTACCGGCCCAGCAACGACTTGCGCGCCATGATCAAGGCTAACAGCTTTAGGAGAACCTTCCCGATGTTCCAGCACTATTCCGGCTTTTCCAGCTACGGTCGACAGTTAGGCATGACCCTGCTTGAGGTCCTGATCGCACTGATGGTGCTGTCGGTCGGCATACTTGGGATAGCTAGTCTGCAAATGGTGAGCCTACAGTCGACGACGAATTCGAATTTCAATACGCACGCAATGATGCTGACCGACGATCTCATCGAACGGATTCGTGGCAATCGTGAGGCTATCCTCGACAACCAGGGTCAACCAGATCTCGACAACTATGGCAAGGCTATTGGTGACGGCTTTCCAGATGTCGCTGATCTGGTTGCTGACTGTTACACCAACACGGGTTGCTCAGATGTCGAGATGGCTAGCAATGACCTCATCCAGTGGTCGGAAAGCCTAAAGCGGGTGTTGCCCATCAGCGATGATCAATTGACAACAAGTGCCGTCATCTGCCTCGACGCATCACCCGATACGGCCGCTTGTGACGGTCTGGGCAGCGCTGTGAAGATTGCCTTCAGCTGGTCCGAGTCGACGCTGCTGGATCGACAGAACGCAAACCCTGCAGCGACTGTGCAGACCTATATGACCAGTTTTGAGCCTTAGGAGCTGAGACGATGAACTTCAGACAGAGCGGCCTTTCATTGGTCGAATTATTGATCGCCATTCTCGTCAGCTCACTGCTGCTGACAGGCGTGGTGCAAGTAATGCTGGCCAAGAAAGACACCTACACTTTTCAGCAGGCGCAGTCGCAGGTGCTAGAAAATTCGCGTTTTTCAATAAGTTTTCTAAAGGATACCTTCGAGAAGACCGGTTTCAGACAGTTGCCTCAGTCTCTGAAAATGTTTGTTTTCAAACAGAAGGGTGGTTCTGCGGATTGTGCCACCTTTGATGAGGGGCAGGTCATCGTCGCCTCCAAGACGGGTATCGGTGTCTGCATTCGCTACCAGGAAGTGGTCGCTGATGACGTCGACTGTACCGGCGCTGCCATTGGTGATGCCGGTAACCCCAATGCTGCGGGATACGCTGAGCCAGTGATCGAACGGATTTACTACGACGCCACTACCAACGAACTCTTATGTGGCCGGGATGGCGGGACAGCCTTCCCTCTTGTAAGCGATATCGAAGATTTTTCCCTTCGCTATGGGATCGACAGCAACAATGACCGCGTCGCCGACAAGTACGTCGCGGCACCAGGTAGCGGCGACTGGACTAAGATCGTCAGTTTACGCTTTGACGTTCTTGCTGTAGCCCCTGGCAACATCAACACCGCACCGCAGGTCTACCGTTTTCCATTGGATGCCGCTAATGATACCACGGCTACTGATCGTCGCATCTATCGTGTTGCCACGCAGACCATCGCGCTCAAGAACATTGTGCTGTAGGAGACGAACATGCTGTATAGAGATCTCGATTGGATGAAGCACGGATACAGAGCGGGCCAGGGGGGTGTCGCACTCATCGCTGCACTTGTCATGCTGCTAGTGATGACTGTTATCGCCGTACTCGGCATGGAAGAAACCACGCTCGAAGAACGCATGTTGCTTAATATGCGAGACAAGGGCGTGTCGGTCGAGGCCGGCGAATCCATGCTCCGGCGGCTTGAGCGCTATCTGGGGGCTCAGGTTGGTAATCCGCCGGCCAAACTGGCAGGCAACTGTGCAGCTCCTCCGCTCTGTGGTGGCAACGAGCCTGTTGTCTGGGCGGAGGGTGAGAAAGATTGGAATGCGAATCTCGATGACTGGACCTGGTGGACCAGTCAGGCGATTCGCTACGACTACACCGATCCCCACGTGCTTGCAAGCGTATCGCAGCAGCCCAGGGGTATGCTCGTGTATGACGGCTTCGATCTCGGCAGTCCAGACCTCAGCTTTGGCGTCGCGGTAACGGATCCGCAGACAGCCGCAGCTGGTGTTGGACCGCACTACTACTCCGTCGTCAGCACAGCCGCTGGATTACGTTCGGACAACGCGGAAACTACAGGGTGGCGAGAGGATACGACCTCTACCCTCGAAAGCCGCTTCGTAAAGATTCTTTGATTTACTACAGCGTCTGGCACTGCGCCAGGGGCAGGGTGAGGTGATGTATGTTGAATGAGACCTTGAAGATTGTCGCAAGAGTCACTCGCAAATCCAGCGCGTACTCGCTTGTGTCCTTAATGCTACTGGGACCCTCGGTGCAGGCCTATGCGGCGCCATTGAACTTGGCCACGGTGCCGCTGTTTGTCAAGAACAGTGTTGAGCCAAATATATTCGTCACGCTGGACGATTCAGGCTCCATGGCCTTTGCCTATACACCAGATGATCGGGTCTCAGGCTACGATGCCGGCTATGGCTATGTATGCAGACCCAATGGATGCTCGAACGGTAACTGGGTCTTCATCCAGAGGAAGTTCGCGTCACCGGACTGGAATTTGCAGTACTACAATCCTGATACAAATTACGTTCCACCAAAGAAGGCTGATGGAAGTAGCTACTCGACCACGTTTACCAATGCCTATGTCAACGGCTTCAAGCCAGATGTCAACGGGGACGGTACCGCTGATAAAACAGATCTATCAAACGATTATTTTCCCACCTTCGTCTATACACCATCTACCAGTACGGGCAGGTCCCACTCCTATAGCCTTTCTACCGAAATTGCGCTGCATCCGCTCTTGGACTTTGGATCGGGGGGGGTTGTCCGGGCAAACTCGGTGGGTCTAGGCCAGCCCGCTTACTATTATCGCTACGATCCATCGAAATGTTCTTCTAAAGTTGCTTCCGACAATGCATGCTATAGGTACGTCAAAGTCGGCAGCGAGTCAGGTAAGACTGCAGCCGAGTCCAAGCAGAACTTCGCAAACTGGTTTTCCTTCTATCGTACACGTGTCTTTGCGGCAGCGAGCGCGGCTTCCCTGGCATTCGAAGCGGTTGGTGACACAGCCCGGCTTGCCTTCCAGGCCCTCAATAAGTGCAATGGCTTTAACAATGACTGTGAAGGTTGGACTGGAACAGATGTCGATAGTCGGCTGCGCCCTTTCACTGGCAGTCACCGCGATGGCTTCTACAACTGGTTGAGCATTGCGCCCGCCTCTGGTGGGACGCCGCTTCGATCAGCGATGGTAAGAGCTGGTGCAGAGCTCACTCGTACCGGAAAAAACAGCGCTTACGCCTTCCAACCTGGAAATATTGAAGAGCCTTTGATCGAGTGTCGGCCTTCGTACCACCTGCTGTTTACCGATGGCCTGTGGAATGGGAGCCTCAGTACCAGCTATGGCAATGTGGACAATACGGCTCAAACTATGCCTCCCGTTTCGCCGGCTTCAGAATTCGGCGCCCAAAACTACACCCCGATAGGTCCTTTCAAAGACTCTGCCTCTAATACCCTGGCTGACATTGCCTTTTCGCAATGGTTCAATGATGCACAGCCTAGTATGGCAGACAAGGTGCCTACCTTTGTGCCAGCAAAAAGCGGCACTCCGGCAGAAAACTTTTGGAATGCTCGTAATGATCCCGCCCATTGGCAGCACATGACCACCTTCACTGTCGGATTGGGCTTTGGTGCCATGTTGAACGACCCGGATTTCAATGGCGATACCTTCGGCGGCGACTACTCAGCGCTCGTGAATGGGACAAAGACCTGGCCAAGTGCGATCAGCAACAGTTCCAACAATCCGTATGATCTCTGGCACGCAGCCATCAATGGCCGCGGCAAATTCTTCAGCGCCGATGATCCAAATACACTGGTCGAGGCATTTCGGGCCGTCCTTGCGGGCATTCAAGATCGTACCGCTACAGCAGCAGCACCTGCTTCAGACTCGGCCATCGTCGAAGGCGCAGACTTCGCCTACGCCGCCAACTTCAACTCCGAAAACTGGAGCGGCGATCTGAGAGCGTTTGCACTGACAGCTGATGACAGTGAAACGTTGAAGGTCGCTGAAACGCCTAGCTGGTCGGCAGGTGCTCAGTTAGCTAGTAGAGCCTCAGATACACGTAACATCAAGATCGCCAACGGAGCAGGCGTACTGGTCGACTTTGAGTATGCAAATCTCACGGCTGAGCAAAAGGCTCAACTCAGTCGCAATACACTTGGCGAAACCGACGCCCTTGGCGCGGATCGAGTGGCGTGGCTGCGTGGCAACAGCACTTTGGAGGAAACTCGTTTTCGCTCACGCGGACAAGGCGCTAGCCGGAAGGTCTTGGGAGATATTGTTTACTCAGCACCACTCTACGTCGGTGCCCCATCTTCTCTGAACCTGGACAAGATTGAGGGCTTCGCGCTCACCGACCCTAATAGTTACGAAATTTTCAAGAAGGTTCAGGCTGAACGTCGACCGATGGTATACGTAGGGGCGAACGACGGCATGCTGCACGCGTTCGATGCCAATACCGGGAGAGAAGTTTTTGCCTTCATTCCTTCTGAGGTTGTTCCAAAGCTGAACAAGCTGACCGCTATTGGATACAAGCACGAGCCTTATGTGGATGGCGAACTCAATTCGTTCGACATCTACGATCCATCCAGCAGCACCAAGTGGCGCACTATCCTCGTGGGTACGCTTCGCGCAGGGGGGCGGTCAGTCTATGCTCTGGACATCACCGACCCAGACGAAGTGAAGCTCATGTGGGAAATCAGCGGAACAATGGCCTTGAGATCCACCGTACGCACTAGCCTCGGTCATGTGCACGGCAAGGCGCAGATTGGGCGCCTGCACAACGGCAAGTGGGGTGTAATCATTGGTAACGGCTACAACAGCGCCAATGGCCGTTCTGCTGTGCTGGTTTTGAATGCTGTGACTGGAGAAACAATCAAAGTTTTCGACACCGCTGTTGGCAGTTCCGGCGACCCGAACGGGATGGCGGAGCCATTGCTCGCTGATGTCAATGGAGACTTCATTGTGGATTCCGTGTACGCCGGAGATCTTCACGGCAAACTGTGGCGCTTCGATCTGATCAATACAGCGATATCCACAAAAGAGGCCATTCTGGGAACTCCCACTGCACATGCTCGGACGAATGGCACTGCAGTATCCAACTGGAAAATCGCGGAAGGCAGGCCGTTGTTCACAGCAGTTGCGCCTGATGGTGCAAGACAGTCAATCACAACTCGACCGCAACTTGCGCTGCACCCATTCGGAGATAGCTATCTCGTCACCTTTGGGACGGGGAAATACATCGAAGAGGATGATGGTGAGCTCAACCCAAGTCAGGTGAACAGCTTCTACTCAGTGTGGGACCGGTCAGTGCTCGACAAGACCAAAGTGAACGGCACCTTCGACAGAGATGATCTACAGCAGCAGAAGCTTCTGGTTTTCGAGGAACAGCAGTACGTTTCGGATATCAACGGAGAACTCAAGACCCTTAATAACACGATCAAGCGGCTGACGAGGGAAACCGTAGAGTGGATGACCTATGATGACACTCCGCCCTACGATCCGCCGGTGGTGAATGAGCGTGGCTGGTTCCTGGACTTTGTCGAATACGCCGATGACGGCACCGGAAACGCAACGGCGGCTGATCCGATCAATCGTGGAGAAATGATGTTGACGAACCCGATCGTCCGTGGCACCGGTTCCGAACCGATTGTCTTCTTCATGTCGTCCACGCCGCTGCTCTCGCTTTGTGAGAGCGGACTCGAGAATTACATCTTTGGTCTCAGTGCAGCGGGAGGGCCCCCAAAGACTCGACAGTTCGACCTCAACAACGACGGCATGATCAGCGATGGCGACTACAATTCTGACGATGCCGCCTACGGTTCAGGGAACAACCTGGCTGCGGTCAAGATTGCCAACACTGCTGGTGGCTTGAATATCTTGGGACAGAACATCGTGATCACAACGCCCGATGGTGTCGAAATTACCAAGACCGATTTCGGTGTCGATGACGGCCGACAAACATGGAGACAATTGCGATGAAGAATTATCTTCCCATCATTAGTAGACTAGGTCGCGCCGTTCCGACCCTTGTAATGACCTTGCTGATTTCGTCAGCGGCGGTGGCAGAGAACATAACAGAAGCAGGGGGAATCGTCGATGGCGTCGATATTGCCAAAAGCAGCATTACGATTCTCGATGAAACTCTGCAGGTTGATCCAAATGTCGCAGTCATGGTGCGGGGACAGCCAGTTCCAATCATGATGGTTCTGGGAGTGGGAGATACCGTGCTCTTCAAGGCCGCTGGTCCCAGAGGAGAGCGAGTCATTATTTCTGCCTCAGTCGTGAAAGGTCAAGAAACTCTGAATGCTCATGAACGCTAGCAGGACCAGGAACATGCACCATTCCAAAGGTTTCAGCCTTATTGAACTTCTGATTGTAATCGCCATCGTCGGAATTCTTGCCGCGTTAGCGTACCCCAACTTTCGTGACAGCGTGATGAAATCTCATCGCGCTGATGCGAAGGCCGAGCTGCTTCGAATGGCGACGGCGCAGGAGAAGTTCTTCTCGCGCAATGGCAGGTATTCTCGGACAGTGGCCGAACTTGGCTATTCGGCGCTGCCAGGGGCGACTTCATTCAGTTTCAATGAACACTACAACATCGTCATCACCAACTCACCGGCGGCAGCTGCTGGCAACGCGGTGACCTACACGCTGACGGCGAACGCAAAGGCAGGCCAGCTCGACGATAAATGCGATGGGCTCTCCATCAACAGTATCGGTGCCAAAGGGGTCACTGAAGGCGACAATAAGACTTGCTGGGATCGCTGAAGCCGGTATCATCGTTTGCCTCTGACAGGTCACTGTCTCCTTAAGGAAATGCGAAGCAGCGATGCTCTACTGGCTCTTTCTCTTAATCACGCTGCCTGCGGTTGCAGGCTGCGGTTATCTTCTCATCCTCCAATACGAACAGCGCGAACGCGCCCTGCGTGAATTGGATGCAGAGGCTGCGCATCGTTCCGAGCGGCGTCGCAAGCTGCGGCCCACCGACTATTACATCAAGATTGCCTTGAAAGATCCGCTGGCGGTAGCCAGGCGCGAATCGATGCTCGGCCGCTTTGGCTCGAAAGTAGCACCGGTGTTGATCACCAAGGAAGTCTACAAACAACTCGAACAAGCTATCAGTGAGCAACTGGATGAGCGCGAAATCGAGGCTGAGTTCTCGTTGCACATCGCACGCTCACCACTACCAGAGACACCGTCTCGCTCCGCGCGTCCGGTCGCGGACAAAGCTGCCGGCAAATCCTCCGCGATTAAGAGTCCAGTCACCAAAGTGACATCGCCGCGCCCCCTGGAACGAGAAGCATCTGCCGGCGTCATTGTTGAAGAAGATGACCTGCTGCTGCTCGATGAACCCGAGGTCGCGCATTATCCGCCAGCCAGAAAACGTGGTTTCAATCCAGTTCGTGCGCTGCGGAAAAAGGGGCTCTTCGGCGGCAAGCGGTCGAAAAAATCCTCTGAAGATATCGATCCTTACGACGATCTGCAGGACGACAGCGATCAAACGGTGCGGGAAAACTTGGACCGGTAATGCCCGGGTGACATGCCCACCTCGCGTTTGAACAGTCGATTGAACGACGCGCTCTCGCTATAGCCTACACTCAAGGCAATCTGATCCACATTCTCCCGGCTGCGCTCGAGCAGTCGTCGGGCTCTGTCTATTCTGACTTTCTGTAAATAACTTCTTGGGGGCAGACCAGTAGCCTGTTTGAAGCGTCTTTTGAAGGTTCGCTCGGACAGGTTGACCAGGGCCGCCAGGGACGTGACCAGTATCGGCTCCGCATAATGCGACTGTATGTAGGCCTGGGCGACCGACACAGGCTCATCCGTGTGATTGAACCGTGCTTGAAGGCTGCTGTACGCCGACTGATTGTTCCGACCGTAGTCGAACACAAACACCCGCGCCGTAGTCCGCGCGATCTCATAGCCGTGGTAGCGCTCGATCAGGAAGAACACCAGGTCTAGCCAGGCACTGCCGCCGCCAGCACAGAACACCCGACCGTCCGTTGTAATGAGTTTTTCCGTCTGCAGGTTCACCTGAGGATAGCGAGCGCGAAATTCGGCAGTGAAGCCCCAGTGTGTGGTCGCCTTGCGGCCGTCAAGGAGTCCCGATTCCGCCAGCAGGAAAGCGCCGGTATCGTTGCTGGCCAGATCACTGCCGCTGGCCGCTAGGCGCTGCAGATGACTGACGACATCGCCTGCGCCGGCAAGCACACGATTAAGTCGGCCACCTATCGTCGGCACCAACACGAGGTCGCAGGCGTCGATATCTTCCAGTGCCGTATGTGGTTTGATAACGATGCCGCTCGTGCAAAGGATATCTTCACCCTGGACCGACGCGATCTGCACCTCGAACAAATGTGCTGAACTCTCGCCATGCAGTCGGTCCCAGGTGACCCCTGCCAGTCGGAAAACGTCCGCCGCCCCTGTGAGGGCGGACGCGAGGCAGCCATCGAAGCCGATTACCACCACCTTGATCATTCGTTGATCCTATCCAGGCTGAAGGTTAGCGCCAATCTTCACAAACGGAGAAATGTGGCACGTTTGGACACTAATATGTCATATACGCCACTGACTTTGTCAAGCCGTATTTGTAATGCTAGGTATCTGTCAATCAGCTAGAGAGTGGCCGAATACCTCATGACCGACCAGCTTCTGAACGAACGTGACCTCGACTTCCTGCTTTTCGATGTGCTCAAGGCCGATAGCCTTTGCGAGCGCAAGGCATTCTCCGATCATAATCGGGAGAGCCTGACGGCAGCACTGCAAACTGCGGCAGGCATTGCCCGCGAATACTTGCTACCGCACAACAGGCTGCTGGATGAGGATGAGCCACAGTTCGACGGTAAGACCGTGAGCATTCGGCCAGAGGTCAAACAGGCCATGACAGCCATAGCCGATGCCGGTTTTCTGGCTGGACGGGAGTCTCAGGAGGAGGGCGGTATTGCGCTGCCTGAAACGGTGATGCTGGCGTGCATGGCGTACTTCATGGCTGCGAACCCGAGCACAAGCGGCTATCCGTTTTTGACCATGGCTGCGGCTCGCTTGCTGAAGAACTTTGGCAGCGATTCCCTGAAAGAACATTTCCTGCCACACATGCAGAGTGGCCGTTTCTCCGGCACCATGGCGCTGACCGAGCCACAGGCTGGTTCTTCCCTGGCTGACATCACCACCAAGGCCACGCCCGCGGATGACGGTACCTATCGCATCAAGGGTCACAAGATCTATATCAGCGGTGGCGATCACGAACTGACTGACAATATCGTGCATATGGTGTTGGCAAAGATCGAAGGTGCGCCGCCGGGCGTCAAAGGTATCTCGCTGTTCGTGGTGCCAAAGTTCCTCCTGCAGGAAGACGGTTCGTTAGGTGAGCGCAACGACGTAGCCCTGGCCGGTCTGTTCCACAAGCTGGGCTATCGCGGTACGACCTCGACTGCGCTGAACTTCGGTGAGAAGGGCTGTTGTGTCGGGTATCTCATCGGTGAGCCGCACCAGGGTCTGAAATACATGTTTCAGATGATGAACGAGGCTCGCCTCGGGGTGGGTCTGGGTGCCGCATCTATCGGTTACCGCGGCTATATGCTGAGCCTGGACTACGCGAAGGGCCGTCCTCAGGGACGTCCTGCAGCATCGCGTGATCCGCTCGCCGCTCCAGTCAACATCATTGAGCATGCGGATGTCCGACGCATGCTGCTGGCACAGAAGGCCTACTGTGAAGGTGCCCTGGCACTAACGCTCTACGGCGGCCGCCTGGTCGACGATATCAGCAGCGCCCCTCAGGCCGAAGCCGAAGAAGCGCAGACACTGCTGGACCTGCTCACGCCGATCATGAAGGCCTGGCCTTCCGAGTACGGCGTCAAGGCTAACGACCTGGCCATCCAGGTCTATGGCGGTGCTGGCTATACCCGTGAATACCCGGTCGAGCAGTGCTGGCGCGACAATCGCCTCAATCCAATTCACGAAGGCACCAACGGCATACAGGCGCTCGATCTATTGGGGCGCAAGGTCTGGCAGGAAAAGGGTCGGGGTCTGACCATCCTGCACAAGCGTATACAGAACACCTTAGCATCAGCGCCGCCTGAGCTCGAAGTTGAAGTGAAGAAGCTCGATGCGCTGATCAAGCAGGTAGCCGCAGCTACAGCCTCCATAGGTGCAGCCATGCAGCAGGCAGGTCCGGACGTGGCGTTGTCGAATGCAGCTTCATATCTGCATCTGGTAGGGCACACAACGGTAGCATGGCTCTGGCTCATGCAGGCTGCTGAAGCACAGCACCTGCTCAAGACTACTGACGCTTCCAATGAAGAGGCGGTTTCGTTTTACAGCGGTAAACTACAGGCCTGCCGCTTTTTTTATCGTCATGAACTGCCGCTGGTGCAACGAGATGTTGATCTCTTGATGTCTGGCGACACGACAACTATGGACATGCAAGCCAACTGGTTCTGATATGACTGACTCAGCAAGCACACAGACGCAGGATGTCACGATCGAACAGCGGGGCCATGTGCTCCTTATCGGCTGGAATCGACCACAGAAGTACAATGCGCTTACGGTAGACATGTACTATCAGCTGGCCGCTGCCTATGGGCGACTGCAGCGCGATGATGATCTTCGGGTCGCCGTTGTTTTCGCTCATGGTAAGCATTTTACCGCTGGCCTGGAACTTGATGGCTGGGCGGAGACCTTCGCCAAAGGCAAGATGCCGGACCTGCGTGAAGGCGACATCGACCCCTACGGCCTGGCCGGCGAGCCGCTGACCAAGCCGGTCGTGATTGCGGTGCAAGGTCTGTGCTTTACCGCTGGAGTGGAGCTCCTGCTCAATTCGGATGTACGCGTTGCGGCCACTGATACGCGTTTCGCACAGCTTGAAGTGCAGCGTGGCTTTCATGCCTGCGGCGGTGCCACGCTGCGCCTGCCCACCGAGATTGGCTGGGCCAATGCGCAGCGTTATCTGCTGACTGGTGATGAATGGACTGCCCAGCAGGCCCTTGACTGGGGGCTGGTACAGTCGCTGGTCGAGCCAGGTCAGCAACTTGACGAAGCGCTCAGGATCGCTGAGCGAATTGCCAGTGCCGCACCACTGGGGGTCAAAGGCAGCCTACGGTCTTCGAAGCTCATGCGACAGACGCTTGAAAAGGATGCGCTGGAACGAATGTATGTTGACCTCGTCCCAATCATCCGCAGCGAGGATATGCAAGAGGGCATTGCCTCCTTCATGGAACGCCGAGATGCCAATTTCAAAGGCCGCTGAACACTTCATCGTGCCGTCCATTCAGCTGATTCGAGCTGAATAAACAGAAAGTCAAAGTGACTTAAGGAATGACTATGAAAAACCGACAGTTTCTACTTGCAAGCAGACCAACCGGTGAGCCAGATGCGTCCAACTGGGAGTACGTGGAGAACGAGACACCTGATTTGAAGGATGGCCAGATGCTGGTCAAAGTCGAGTTCATTTCACTTGATCCGGCTATGCGTGGCTGGATGAACGATGCCAAGTCCTACATCGAGCCGGTTCAGATCGGTGAAGTCATGCGCGCTGGTACTGTCGGTGAAGTGGTCGAATCGAAGCATCCGAAGTTCCAGAAAGGCGACCACGTCTACGGTCATCTGGGCGTTCAGGCATACGCTGTTTCTGATGGCAGCGGCCTGCACAAGGTTGATCCTTCTATTGCGCCGCTTGAGCGCTTCCTTGGTGTACTTGGTATGCCTGGTATGACTGCATATTTTGGTCTGCTCAATACCGGCCAGCCCCAGGCTGGTGAAACGGTCGTGGTCTCTGGTGCTGCTGGTGCAGTCGGTGGCGTGGTTGGGCAGATCGCCAAGATCAAGGGCTGCCGCGTGGTCGGTATTGCTGGGGGCAAGGAGAAGTGCGACTTCCTCATCAATGAACTCGGTTTCGATGATGCCATCGATTACAAGAATGAGTCGGTGAAAGATGGCCTGAAGCGCGCCTGTCCGAAGGGCGTCGATGTGTACTTCGACAACGTCGGTGGCGATATTCTGGATGACGTGCTGACGCGCATCCGCAAGAACGCCCGCATCGTGATCTGTGGTGCTATCTCGCAATACAACAACACGACGCCGGTGAAGGGGCCTTCTAACTACCTGTCGCTGCTGGTCAACCGTGCACGCATGGAAGGTATCGTCGTATTCGATAACGCTGCGCACTACGGCGAAGCCGCTAAGGAAATGGCAGGCTGGATCCATGAGGGCAAGCTGAAGGCCAAGGAACATGTGGTCGAAGGTCTGAAGTCGTTCCCTGACACGCTGATGATGCTGTTCAAGGGCGAGAACTTCGGCAAGCTCGTTCTCAAGGTCGATCACTAAGGAAGGTTGCCATGAGTGCAAATCTGAAAGGCAAGACCGTATTGATCACCGGCGCGGCGTCTGGCATCGGTCGCGAGACGGCACTGCATCTGCTGGATCTGGGCGCAACCATCGTGCTGAACGATGTCAATCGTGAAGCTGGTGAGGCCTTCGTCAAGGAAATTGGCGGCAACGTCACGTTCATTCAGGCTGATGTATCGGACTCTGCGCAGGTTGCGAGCATGTTTGCCGAAATCGAGAAGCGTGGTCTGAAGCTCGATGTCGCCATCAACAATGCCGGTGTCGAGCACAGGAACATGCCACTGCATGAATGCAGTGAAGAGCTCTGGGACAAGACCATTGATATCAATCTCAAGGGTGTTTTCCTCTGCATGCAACATGAGCTCCGGCATATGTTGAAGGCTAAAAGTGCTGACGGTTCCCCGTCTGGTGGTCATATCATCAACATTGCGTCAGTGGCAGGTTTGCATTCGGCACCAATGCTGGGTCCTTACTCTGCCAGTAAGTTTGGTGTTATTGGGCTGACGCGTACGGCGGCCGTGGAATACGCGCGGGCAAATATCCGAGTCAATGCGGTCTGTCCAAGCTTCCTGCGTACGCCAATGGTCGAGCGTGCCCTGTCGATGATGGATGAACGTCAGGTGAAAGCAGTCACCAACGCCAATCCCATGCGTCGCCTGGGTGAGCCCGTAGAAGCGGCGAACCTGCTGGCCTGGCTGTGCAGTGACGAAAGCAGTTTCGTCACTGGCCAGTCCTGGGCCATCGACGGCGGTTTGCTAGCCTGATGAATTCACGGGTTCGCGGAGTCTTCGCGTCCCGTGCTCTTGGTTACCAGCCTGAGGCAACGCGATAACGGGCGTCTCCTCAGGCCGTTGTCCAGGTTTACTGGAAGTCTCTGGAAGCCGATTTCAGCTCATGCATTCGCTCACTGATATCTTCCAGATGATGCGCAATCACGTGGACAACCTGTCCATCGACATCGCGCTCAACTTTGCCATATACCTTCAGTATCCTTGACTGCACCAGTACCTTCATCTGCTTCTTCGCCAGCGCCAGCCAGACCACGAGATTGATGCTGCCGGTTTCATCTTCGAGCGTCAGGAATGTCACCCCAGCTGCGGTCTTGGGTCGCTGACGATTGATGACCACGCCAGAGACGATCACCAGGCTCTTGTTCGGCAGCTGCGCCAGACTTTCGGCTTTGTATTGCCTCGGCAACTGCTTGTTATCTCGCAGATAAGCCATCGGGTGATCATTCAGCAGCACCGACGTTGTGTCGTAGTCTTCGAGCAGGCTCTGCAGGCGGTCCGGCGGTGGCACCGGGCTGCGCTGTTGTTCCGACTCTGAAAACAGATCACGGTACAGGCCACGACCTGCCGCCTGCCAGCGCTGTTGATAGCGATGCTCGCCGAGGCAGCTGAAGGCATCAGCCGACGCCAGCGCTTCGAGATCATCCCGGCGAACCTCGGCAATATTGACTACCGCGGCATAGCTTGCGAAACCACCAGGAGGACGGCTGCTCACAATGGCTCGGCCACTATCCTCTCGCATGCCTTTGACAAGTCTGAAACCGAGCCGAAGTGCGTATCGAGCATCCCTTCGCAGGTCCTCTTCAGGATTCGCGCCAGTGCTATAGGGCTCGGAAATGGGCTCAAGCGTGTGATCCCATTGGCTGCGATTGATATCAACCGGTAGTACCAGTACATCATGACGCTTGGCATCCTGTATCAGCTGCCAGGGCTGATAGAAGCCCATGGGCTGACTGTTGAGCAAGGCACAGCAGAAGACCAGCGGGTAGTAGCACTTTAGCCAGGCCGAGGCATACACCAGCAGTGCAAAACTGGCTGCGTGGGACTCGGGGAAGCCATATTCGCCAAAGCCCTCGATTTGCCGCCCGATGCGATCGATAAAGCTATCCGGCACGCCACGCTTGGCCAGATTCGCTTTGAGTTTCTCCCGCAGACCACTCATGTGGCCGGTCTTCTTCCAGCTAGCCATAGCGCGCCGCAATGCCTCGGCTTCATCTGCGCTGAAGCCAGCACCGATCATGGCCATGGCAATGACCTGCTCCTGGAAAATCGGTACGCCATAGGTGCGAGCCAGTATAGGCTTGAGTTCTTCCAGCGGGATTTCCACCGTCTCCAGTCCCGCCCGCCGCCGCAAATACGGGTGCACCATGTCGCCATGAATAGGACCCGGTCGAACCAGTGCGATTTGAACAACCAGATCGTAAAAAGTGGCCGGACGCAGGCGCGGCAGCATGTTCATCTGCGCCCGTGACTCCACCTGGAAAAGGCCTATGGAATCGGCCCTGCACAGCATGTCGAACACACGTGGATCGGCCTCAGGCGGAATATCGCTCATCCTGAAGGTGCGACCAGTCAGTTCGCTGATCAGCGTGAAAGACTTGTGCAGCGCGCTTATCATGCCGAGCGCCAGCACATCGACCTTCATCAGGTGGAGGGCTTCGAGGTCATTTTTATCCCATTGGATAACTGTCCTGTCGACCATGGCCGCGTTTTCGATCGGCACCAGATCGCTCAGTGGACCTTCGGTGATGACAAAGCCTCCAACATGTTGCGACAGATGTCTCGGGAAGCCGAGCAGTTCATCGAGCAGCCGCTTGAACAGGCGCAGCGTCCGGTTGTCGTCACTGAGTTCGCTACTGAAAATTTCATCGATCCAGTTGGCCTTGCTGCGATAGCCCCAGCCAAAGTTGGCGATCGCCTTTTCGAGGCGATGCATCTCGAGTCCCAGAGCCTTGCCCAGGTCCCGAATGGCGCTCTTGGGGCGATAGCTGATGACCGTGGCTGCGATGGCGCAACGATCACGTCCGTAACGCCGGTAGATGTACTGAATGACTTCTTCTCGTCGCGAGTTATCGAAATCAACATCGATATCAGGGGGCTCATTGCGACGCTTGGATATGAAGCGCTCGAACAGCATGCTGCTTCTGGACGGATCGACTTCGGTAATGCCGAGGCAGTAGCACACGGCAGAGTTCGCAGCAGAGCCTCGTCCCTGGCAGAGAATGTCGTTACTTTTGGCATAGCGAACGATGTCGTGAATGGTGAGGAAATAATATTCATAGCGCAGCTCGGCGATGATGCGCAGCTCTTTTTCAAGCAGTGCCAGCACATTGTCCGGTATACCGCCGGGGTATCGCTGATGCGCCCCTTCGAAAGTAAGCTTGCGGAGATATGCGCTCGGGTCGAGACCTTCAGGTACAGCTTCGCGAGGATACTGGTAGGTGATCTCCTCCATCTGAAAGGTGCAGCGTGTCAGAATATCCATGGTGGTCTGCAGCGCCTGCGCCGGATAGATCGCGGTCAGGCGGCTGACTGGCCGCAGGTGATTCTGAGCGTTCGGCATCAGCTTCGCTCGGGCGGCCTTGACTGACATGTTCAGGTCGATGGCTCTCAGGCAGTCATGCAACATCTTGCGTCGGGGGCTATGCATTTGTGGGTAACTGCTGGCGACGATGGGCAGGTTCCAGCGCTCGCTGAGTTCGGCCACATGTGCACTATGCGCCGCATCGTGATCCGTTAGTAACAGCTGCAATAGCAGCCAGCAACGATCGCCAAATGACTTGATGATGGCAATGAGCTCCGCGCTGATGGTTCTTACAGGCGGATAGCCCGGTAGCCACAGCAACAACCCCGTCTGGATCTCTTCTCGCAGCCACTCCGGATGGAAATGATAACGACCTTTCTCTGCTTCACGACGACAGCGCGTAATCAACCGGCAGAGTTCCGCATAAGCCGTTTTAGTAGTCGCCAGTACGACGAAATGATGCCCGTCATGGCGAAACTCACTGCCGGTGACAAGACGGAAGCGATCCAGCTTTGCCTGTAGTGCGAGGTCCTTGCCGGGCTGCTGGGGATGGCTGCCAGCAGCCTGCTTCTTGAGTGAATCCAGCTGCTTCCAGGCTTTTACCGAACCTGCTACGGAACATTCATCCGTGATGGCCAGTCCGCGATAACCCAGCTCGAAGGCCTGCAGCACCAACTCCTCAGGATGTGAAGCGCCCTGAAGGAAGCTGTAGTTACTCAAACAATGCAGCTCGGCAAAATCGATCACGCGAACAGACCCTGCGAAAAACACTGCTGATTCTTGTCGAAGAAAATCCAGCACAGGCTGCCGCCCGGGAGACGACTGATGTAATAGTTCCGGTAACAGCCTTCGTCGTCCCACCAGCCGGTGTGGATCTGCACTGGCCCATGAACGATCCTGAACTCGCTGAGCATCGCTCTGGAGCTGAAGACCAGTGGCGTGACCGGGGTGAGCCAGAGCGGTCTGGTCCTGCCTGATAACTGCGTGATGGCTGCAGTCTCAGTGCTCTGCACGATCGAGCTGGCATAGATGCTCTGTCGTTCAGGGCGAGGGTCATGCACGCAGCGTGGAAACAGTAGGTGGTGTTCACCCAAGCGGGCCGCCAGCCGGTTCAGCAGGCGGGTCTGACGAGCACGAATCTGGTCTGTGGGGGCTTCCCACAGTACCGCCGCCTTTTGTTCGACCGGTATCAACTCAGCTTCATGCTTACCCCCTGCGTGTAGTGAAGCCGCCACGACAGGTGCTGGAAGCTCGCAACGCTCGAGCGTCATCTTCAGCATGTAGAGCCAACTTTCAGTGCTGTTCTCGGCTTCAGCCAGATTGATCTGCAGCGTGCGGGCTGGGTAGCGCTCACGCTCACGGAAACGCAGTACCAGTATGAGACGTTGCGCACTCAGGCAGCGAAGGCGCAGGAATTGACAGAAGGTGCGTATGCCCTGACTTATGGGGAAGAACAGCGCCTGTTGCTGCTCGATATCGTGCTCAAAGGACTGCGACCAGTCGAAGCTTTCGGGCGCATAAAAGGGTTCTGGCAGCCATTGTCTGCGACCGAAGATGAAGTCGACCTCATCCAGACTGGCTCCGAGGCGATAATTCAGCTCGCCGGTATCGAGCGCGTTGAGGTCACCGAGGGTCTTGAGGCCAAGCTTGTGAAGCCGCTTGATCATGGCTGCAGACAAAGACAGTACAGTCACCGGCAGGTGTCTCAACTCGATCAGGGCATCAGGCTCAGAAGCCGCGGCAGCTCCGGTCTGCCTGGCCAGAATGCGCGCAGCCCTGGCACGACTGTGCTGGGCGATATGCACGGTATAGCCGAGCTCGGCATAAAACTCATGTAGAAAGGCAATCTGCGCGGCGTAGTCACCTTTCAGACGCCGCATAGAACCAACTTCCATATACAGCCCATCAGGTGCATCTGGGCTCACCCATGCCGATTCTGCCAGCGCGGCTATAGCGACATGACGCAGTGCCTGAAAGGCAGTGGCTGCGCTGTACTTCACCACACGCACAGCAGGGCACAGACAGCAGGCTGTTTCGCTGGTCATAGCTGTTTCGAGACCGGCCTGCTGCGCAGCCGCATTAATATCGATGACCTGGCGGCCATCCTGTGTAACAACGATGACCGGCTGCTCCGAACGGAACTCGGGCAGACTATGCTCCGCAAACAGATGCGGTAGATGAAGGTACAACCAATGCATGGGAATCAGACAGCGGCGGTCTGCAGCAGATGCTTCAGGTCGCTCAGCCGGCTGTAATGAAAAGGTTGCGGCCTTGGAATTTTCAGGCTCATTGGCTCGTGAGGCCGGGGGCCCCGCTGCTTGAGCACTTCAACCATCAGCGCGCCTGAAGCCGTGTCGGGCCTGAGTTGAAGGCGTAGCGAACTGGGGCTACCGCCCTGATCCACAGCCGCTTGGGCATTCTGTCGGTATAGAAAACAAGCCACCTTGTGCTGGGCCGCTGCAATCTGCAATCGGCGGAGGCAAGCATAGGCTTTCTGCGAGGATTGCTGCCCGCGTCCGTTCGAGCGCTCCCTCGATAAATCCGGCCAGGCGAGCACGGCACTGCAGGCACCGCTCTTGATCGCTTCTTCACAGGCCCACCAGAAATCGCGATCGGATTCGGGGCTGAGCACGATATGATTGTGCACATCTATATCCTCCGCAGCCAATGCGATAGAGTTGAGCTGGAATGGTGGCGCAATCCAGATGATCCAGCGCTGGCCTCTGCTGAGTGTGCGCAGGGCCGGCAGCAGCAGCGAAAGTTCTCCGATGCCATCGTTGGTATAGAGGAGCTCAGTCACGCCACTGCATGGCCATCCCCTGTCGGTCAGTACTCTGTCGAGCAGCGGATAACCTGTGGCAAGTTCGGCTGGCGGAGCAGCTTCAGAAGCTGGCTCGGGGCCATCCTGACGAATTTCATTATCATAGAGAGCCAGTGCGGGCTCTGAGGTCTGAAGCGAGTTCTGCCGGGAGGTACGTGATTCATAGCGCCAGATCCGTCCGCTGTCGATAAGCTGTTCAAGTGACATATGCATCTCCGCTGTACAGAACTACTGTTTGTTTATACAGTATAGAAAGCGATTTGGTGCCACGCAATCACTATCCGGCCGCATCTCTAAGCCGTTTTAAAAAGCTCAGAAAGATCAATCTGAAGAGGGCTTAAGTTAAATTAATAATTAATATCGAAGGCCAACTCTATGAATGAAGAGGGAAAAGTGTGATTGGGTATGTTCAGGGGCGCTTGCTCTTAATTGATTCTCCGCATGTATTGCTCAATGCTGGTGGGGTGGGCTATGAAATAGAAGTGCCCCTGACTGCAGCGCTCGAGCTCACCACCATCAACGCCGAATACGCCCTGTACACACATCTGGTGGTGCGGGAGGATGCTCAGTTACTGTATGGTTTCCTCACTCGGCAGGATCGTGATCTGTTTCGTGTGCTGCTCAAGGTCAGTGGCATAGGGCCAAAACTTGCCGTGAATATTCTCTCGCACCTGACAGCAAGGGACCTCGTGGCGCTGGTGCGTGCTGAAGATCTCGCTACGTTTACCCGTTTGCCGGGTATAGGCAAGAAAACGGCAGAGCGTCTGTTGATCGAGTTGCGGGACAGGCTCGCCAACTGGAGTTTTCAGCAGAGGCCCGATCAGGCAAGCCAACGGTTGACAGGTGGTGCTGAGGCGTCAGAATCAGGCGATGTTGGGATTGAAACCATGGCGGTGGCTGGTACTGACGAAGGCCTGGATGCACAGTCGTCTTCCCCGGCGAAGATACGCTTTGAAGCAGAAACGGCTTTGATTGCATTGGGTTACAAGCCGCCAGAAGCCACCCGTATGATCACCGCAGTCTATACTGATGCGTTGACGCGAGATGAATTGATCAGACAGGCCTTGCGTTCGATGGTGAAAGGTAAATAGCAAATGACGACATATGATAGAAGCTGACCGGCTCATTGCACCACAGCCCCTGCCAAGAGAAGAGATCCAGGACAGGGCGATACGACCAAAGCTGCTGAATGATTACGTCGGTCAGCCGCAGGTGTCTCAGCAGCTCGAAATATTTATCGAAGCGGCGCGCAAGCGTGGCGAGGCCCTCGACCACACATTGATTTTCGGCCCGCCGGGTCTGGGCAAGACCACGCTGGCCAATATTATTGCCAATGAGATGGGTACGGCCATACGCACGACCTCGGGCCCTGTGCTCGAAAAGGCTGGGGACCTGGCAGCTTTGCTGACCAATCTCGAACCACATGATGTGCTATTCATCGACGAGATTCACCGGCTGAGCGCGGTGGTTGAGGAAATTCTCTATCCGGCCATGGAAGATTACCAGCTCGATATCATGATTGGTGAAGGGCCTGCTGCGCGATCCATCAAGCTTGAGCTGCCACCTTTTACGCTTGTCGGAGCCACGACACGGGCCGGGCTGCTGACCTCACCACTGCGTGACCGCTTCGGTATCGTGCAGCGCCTGGAGTTCTACAACGTCGCCGACCTCAGTCATATCGTGTCCAGATCCGGGCAGATGATGCAGGTGAGTATCGATGCTGAAGGCGCTCATGAAATCGCCCGGCGTGCTCGTGGTACACCACGTATCGCCAACCGGTTGCTGAGACGAGTGAGGGATTTTGCTGAGGTCCGCAGTGATGGCCGCATCAATCGAGATGTCGCCGATCAGGCGCTGAATATGCTCAAGGTCGACCTGCATGGACTTGATCATATGGATCGTCGTCTCGTGATGGCAGTCATCGATAAATTTGAAGGCGGCCCGGTCGGTCTCGACAGCCTGGGTGCGGCGCTTGGTGAAGACAAGGGCACACTGGAAGATGTCATCGAACCTTACTTGATACAGCAGGGCTTTCTCATGCGGACCTCGCGAGGCCGAATGGCGACAGCACTGGCCTATCGACACTTCGGACTGACAGCGCCGGCTCTACTGGTTGAAGTCGAGAATGACGAGCAGCAGATACAGTCGGGCAGGCCAGCATCGTGAGTGATTTCGTCTGGCCCATCCGAATATACGTCGAAGATACCGATGTCGGCGGCATCGTGTTCTATGCCAATTATCTCAAATTCATGGAGCGGGCACGGACCGAGCGCATTCGTTCTCTGGGCTTTCCACGATTGGAAACCTTATGGTCACAGGTCATATTCGTTGTTCACAGTGCCGAGCTGCAATATCATCAGCCCGCGCGCCTGGATGATGAAATCTTGGTCACGGCAGACATAACCCGGCTTGGGCGCAGCTATATTGAGTTCAGCCAGAACGTCTACCTTCGCCAGGCCGAGTTTGAAGCATCGGCAGAACTCGGCAAACCGATTGTCAGTGGCCGCATTAAAATCGCCTGCGTCACTCACGATAAACTGAAGCCAACTGCAATGCCCGCCCCATTGGCAGCCGCATTGGGAAAAATTGAGCGCCCTGTAATGGGCTCGAAAGCCTAACCTGAACAACATTTAAAAAGAGGTTCGTTTGCGTGGAAGATAAAATGTCGATCTGGTCCCTGGTTTCAGAGGCTAGCATCCTGGTTCAGATAGTCATGATCATACTGCTGCTGGCATCAGTGCTGTCGTGGGTGGTCATCTTTCAGCGCGCACAGGTGTATCGCCAGGCAAAGCGGGTCACCCAGAAGTTCGAAGAACGTTTTTGGTCCGGTATGGACCTGAACCAGCTGTTCAGGGAAGTCAATGCCGCGCCCAATCTGCACTCGGGCTCGGAGCAGATCTTTCGCTCGGGTTTCAAGGAATTTTCACGCTTGCGCCAGCAGACTGGTGTTGACCCTGACGCAGTCATGGAGGGTACCCAGCGTGCAATGAAAGTTGCCTTCACGCGTGAGATGGAGCGTCTCGAATCGAATCTCTCTTTCCTGGCCACCGTCGGGTCTACCAGCCCCTACATCGGACTGTTCGGCACGGTCTGGGGTATCATGAACTCTTTTCGAGGTCTGGCGCAGTTGCAGCAGGCGACAATCGCCAGCGTGGCGCCTGGTATCTCCGAGGCATTGATTGCAACGGCTATCGGTCTGTTCGCAGCAATTCCGGCGGTTATCGCATACAACCGCTTCTCTTCACAGGCTGATACCTTCGCAAATAATTACCAGACCTTTGCTGAGGAATTCTCCAGTATTCTCCACCGGCGCGCCCACACCAAAGCTGCTGCCTGATGTCATGGGTTTGCCGTGGGCTCTAGATGCGCCCGGCAACCCTGAAGTTTAATGGCCTGAATTTAGAGGAGCCGACAGCTTATGGATTTTGTTCGCATCAAGCGCAAGCCGATGTCCGACATCAACGTCGTGCCTTATATCGATGTCATGCTCGTACTGCTGGTCATTTTCATGATCACAGCGCCCATGTTGATGCAGGGCGTGGATGTTGCCCTGCCGCAGACCGACTCGGACGCCCTGCAGTTGCCGCAGGACAAGCCGCCGCTAATTGTCAGCGTGGACAGCTACGGCGCTTACTATGTTGAGCTTGGCGAAGAACGAAGCAAGCCCCTGGAGCTTGGCGAGCTGGCCAACAAGGTGAAAGCACAGAAAGCGGAAGATCCCCAGTTGCTGGTGCTTGTGCGCGGGGATACCAACGCCTCGTACGGCACCGTGGTTAATCTGATGGCGATTCTGAGAAGCTCCGGCGTGAAGGATGTCGGTCTTATTACCGAGCAGCCCAAATAGCGATGACTCAAGGTTCTGATTCAGATCGAAATCTGACGGCGAGTTCACATGACCGGCCTGTCGGCAAGCCGACGAGCCAATCTGCGACGCGCTCAACGACCACCGATGTGCCATGGGTCATGCCCGTCGCTGTGTCTGTTTTTCTGCACATCGCACTTATGGCATTGATGTGGGTCACTATCGACTCATCGCAAAAGATGATTGAGGTGCCACGCCATATTCAGGCCGTCATGATTGATGACGATACGCTCAAAGCCATGATGCAGGCGACGCAACCGGCTCCAAAGCCCGAGCCCCAGCCGCAGCCTAAGCCCCAACCCAAACCTGAACCAAAGCCTGAGCCCAAACCGGTGGAGAAGCCCCCCAAACCGCCTCAGCCAGATCCGGAAGTGGTCCGTCTGAAAGAACAGCAGGCAAAGGATCAGGCCGCCGCCGAAAAAGCACGAATTGCGGCAGAGAAAGAGCAGGCACGCATTGCTGAACTCGCATTGAAAAAGAAGAAGGATGAGGAAAAGCGAAAGCGCGAAGCCCAGGCAAAGCTCGAGCAGGAGAAGAAGAACAAGGCTTTCCTTGAGCAACAACGCATAGCCCAGGAAAAGCAGCGCGAGCTTGATAGAAAGGAACGGGAAAAGGCGCGTGAAGCTGAGAGGCAGGCTGAATTGGCCAAGGCCGAGCAGAACCGGAAGAGTGCAGAGGAACAGTTGCTGGCTGACGAAGCTGCGCAATTCGAAAAGATGTTCGACAAGCAGGCCAGTAAACAGCCCGCCCAGCAAACCAATAACGCCCAGCTGCAGGCGATGGCCGGTGAGCGTGAACGACTGATACAGCAGATTACTGAAAAAATTGAGCGCAGCTGGATTGAGCCGCCGGGCCAGAATCGCGGCCTTGAAGTCGATATTCGTCTTGAGCTGCTGCCGACGGGTGAACTGAAAACGGCGAGAATCACATCGAGCAGTGGAAACAGCGGCTTTGATCAGTCAGCGCTGAACGCCGCCTACTCAGTGTCCAGATATCCAGTGCCTAGAGATACCGCACTGTTCAATGCTGATTTTCGCAACATCACTATCAAGTTCAGGCCGAAGTAAAACTTCGCCCAATTCAAATCAAGGAGTGCAGACAGTTTGTTGAACGAAACCATGCCAAAAGCCGCTGCCAGGATATCTGTAGTGGCCACACTACTGCTTTCGCTGCTGCTGTCGGCTGCAGCGCGCGCCGATCTGGTCATCGAGATCACGCAGGGCGTCAAGGGTGCTGTGCCGATCGCCGTGGTGCCATTTGCCAACGAAACCAACGGCAATCTGCCTCAGGATCCGTCTGAAATCATTACTGAAGATCTGCGACGAAGCGGTGATTTCGCGCCACTCGGCAAACAGAATTTCCTCAGTCTTCCCAGCAAGGGAGAAGATATCTTCTTTCGTGACTGGTCGCTGCTTGGGCAGCGGTATCTCGTGGTCGGTGCGCTCAGCAAGGGAGACGAGGCTGATACACTGAAACTTCGCTACGAACTGCATGATGTCACCTCTCGCAAGCGTATATTAGGTCGGGTCGTCACTGGTAAGGAAAGCGCACTACGAGATATGGCGCACTCTGCAGCAGATGCCATATACGAGGCGCTTACGGGCACGAAAGGCGTGTTCTCGACCAAAATTGCCTATGTCGTCCTGGAAGGCAGCAACAAGAAGCCCATCTACTCGCTTGAAGTTGCCGATGCGGATGGCCAGCGCTCCAAGGTCGTTTACAAATCGCCAAGTCCAGTGCTTTCGCCAGCCTGGTCGCCGGATGGTAAAAAACTGGCGTACGTATCTTATGAAACCGGTCGCCCTGCAATCTTCATTCAGGATATCAATTCCGGCGTGAGAACCAAGACTGCTGCGTATCAGGGCATCAACAGTGCCCCAGCCTGGTCGCCCGATGGCCGCAAGCTGGCCATGACACTGTCAAAAGACGGCAATCCTGAAATTTACACGCTGGATCTCGGCAGTGGTGACCTGAAACGAATTACCAATAACTGGGGAATTGATACCGAAGCCAATTGGTCGCCAGATGGCAAGTCGCTGGTCTTCACCTCAGACCGGGGCGGAAGCCCGCAAATCTACAAGACAAATATTAGCGGCGGCGGCGAAACACGACTAACCTTTGACGGACGCTATAACGCGCGTCCCCGCTACAGCATGGATGGCAAAAGTCTGTTTTTCGTGCACCAGCGGGAAGGTGTGTTCAACGTCGCGAGAATGGATCTGGAAACGCGTGAACTCAATGTGCTGAGTGGCACCAGAATGGATGAGTCACCCAGCGTGGCGCCAAATGGAAATATGGTAATCTACGCCACAAAAGACAACGATCGGGGTATGCTGGCAGTAGTCGGCGTGACGACTGGCGCCAGGTATGTATTGCCATCGAGAGAAGGTGATGTTCGGGAGCCAGCTTGGTCACCGTTTCTCTGAACTCTCGGTTAGAAAAGCGAATTGTTCATTTACCGCCACATCAAGGGAAAACTTAATATGAATATGATCGGTCTGCGTTCTATCCTGCTGGCCAGTGTTGCCGGTGTTTTTCTTTCAGCCTGCGCCGGTCAGGACCAGCGGCCGGATTTCGACGCCGATACTGTAGGCCTTGAAGACGGTAGTGAGTCTACTGGCTTTGGTAGTAATGGTGGCCTAAGCGAAGAGCAGCTCGCAGAGCAGGCCAGGCAGCAGGAGAAGGATGCCCTGACAGCTGAACAGGACGCGCTTCGAGATGTGAGAGTGTTCTACTTCGAATTCGACAAGTCTCTCGTTGAACCGGCGGCTCAGGTGCCACTGAAAGCTCATGCCACCTACCTCAGCAAAAATCCCAATACTACTGTGGTATTAAACGGCTACACCGATGAGCGCGGCACGAAAGAGTACAACCTTGCGCTTGGCGAGCGACGCGCCAAGGCAATCGAACGCTTCTTGCTGGTAAATGGTGCTTCCGACTCTCAGGTTGAAACTGTGAGTTTCGGGGAAGAGTTTCCTGCCAATTATGGCAGCAGTGACGAGGCCTACAGCAAGAACCGTCGAGTGGTTCTGGAATATCGCTAGTAGACAGTCGTCAGGCCCGGGAGTCGCGTTATGTTCGTGAATAGGATCCGGGGACTAGGCGGAATGGGCTTCGGGTTGGCATTGTCCAGCCTGACAGCCCTGGCTGGTCTGTCGTCACCGGAAGTTGGGGCTGCCGATAACTCGGCAGCCATTAATGCGCAGCTGCTGTACTCCGTCGATCAGATGAAGGAAGAGCTGCGTGATCTTCGTGGTCAGGTCGATGAGCTCACTCATCGACTCAAACAGGCCGAAGAGCAGCAGAAGACCCGTTACATCGATCTGGATTCACGTCTGCAGCAACTTTCGGGTGAGGGGGGAGCAGGTGCCGCCGGAAGCTCGGGGAGAGGCAGCAAGCCAGCTTCACGGGCCCCAGCAGGTTCCGCCGCGGGTGTCGTACCACCGCTAGCGGAATCCGGCGCGATTCGCGAATCCATCGATCCGCAGGCAACTACTGAGGCCGGAGAAGTTTTAGCCGATAGCAATCAGGTGGCCAGCCCTGAGGCACGGAAGGCTTATGATGACGCTTACGCGCTTATCAAGCAGCGTCAGTACGAACCTGCGGTCGACGCGCTTCACGCGTTCGTGAAGGCGCATCCGGACAGTGATCTTACCGCGAATGCCTACTACTGGCTGGGTGAAGTTTACCTGGTGCTTCCGAGGCTCGATCTGGCCAAGCAGTCCTTTTTGCTTGTTGTCGGCAAGTTTCCTCAGCATAGGAAAGCACCAGACGCCATGTACAAGCTTGGTGTGACCACGCACAGGCTCGGTGATATCGATGCGGCCCGTAAGGTGCTGAATGAGGTCCAGGCGCGTTATCCTGATACCACAGCAGCGCGTCTCGCGGGTGACTACAAAAAACAGCTCTGATTTCAAGCCCAATAATTTAGTTTTATTCTCACATTTGCCCTTGTCATTTAGCTCAAAATCCGTATTATGAGCGCCTCGTTTGGGTCGTTAGCTCAGTTGGTAGAGCAGCTGGCTTTTAACCAGTAGGTCGATGGTTCGAATCCATCACGACCCACCATTATATCCAAACGAATCAGCCCCTTTAACGAGGGGCTTTTTTTTGCCTTTGGAAAGTTCATCGGGTCAGCCATCGCGTTGATTACGGATAGAAGGATTGGCTGCTGCCACGGCTACCGTCTGTTCACACTTTTGCACTCTTGGTATAGTTGTCGCCCTTACTTCAGTTGTTGGGCTTACCCGGCCTTCGACTGACTCCCCGCAGCGCTGGAAATTACCCGACCATGAATCACGATTCTTCAGACAGTATCAGGCATACCTCATCTGACGTGAGTGCGGATACCTCAGCCCGAATCCTCGTGCAGGAACATTTTGCTCGCGAACATGAGCCGACGGACCTGAGCGCGGAGCGTAAGGCTGCTCTCAAGGCTGAAATCATTGATCTGCTGAAGACCCGTAACGCAGCCATCGTCGCCCACTACTACACCGACGGTGATCTGCAGGCTCTGGCTGACGAGACCGGTGGATGTGTGTCGGATAGTCTGGAAATGGCGCGGTTTGGGGCCAACCATTCAGCCGAAACCCTTGTGGTATGTGGCGTAAAATTCATGGGCGAGACAGCTAAAATCCTCAGTCCTGAAAAGACAATCCTGATGCCGACGCTCGAAGCGACCTGCTCTCTGGACATTGGTTGTCCCATCGACGAGTTTTCCGCTTTCTGCGATCAGCATCCGGAGCGCACTGTGGTGGTCTACGCCAATACCTCTGCCGCAGTGAAGGCCAGGGCAGACTGGGTGGTCACGTCAAGCATTGCTGTCGACGTCTGTGCCCATTTACAGAGCCAGGGAAAATCGATTCTCTGGGCGCCAGACCAGCACCTTGGCCGCTACATTCAACAGAAGTCCGGAGCCGACATGCTGCTCTGGAATGGTTCCTGTATCGTCCATGAAGAGTTCAAGGCGGAAGCGCTGAAGGATCTGAAGCGGGTGTATGAAGACGCCGCTGTGCTGGTACATCCGGAATCTCCGCTTGCAGTAACGGAGCTCGCTGATGTCGTAGGCTCCACCTCACAGCTGCTCAAGGCGGTGCGCGAGCGATCGGAGCAGACCTTTATCGTGGCAACCGACGCGGGTATCTTCTACAAGATGCAGCAGCAGGCGCCGGATAAGGTCCTCATAGCCGCGCCAACAGCTGGCACAGGGGCAACCTGCCGCAGCTGTGCGCATTGCCCCTGGATGGCCATGAACGGGCTGGAGTCGCTCAGAAACGTGCTCTTGAACATGGACCAGGAAATCATCGTCGACCCGGAGCTCGGTCGACAGGCTATGGTGCCCTTGCAGCGAATGCTGGACTTCAGGCCCTAAGGGCCGTCAAGTCAGCGCTTCGGGGGTCAGGGCTGATCGGTAAGTTCTGCCGGTCGGCCAAGAATCTTGGCATGAAGTTGAGCCATGGATTGCACTTCATTGATCTTGTTCTGTATGAGTGACTTTTCGCGATATTCGCTGCTCTTCTCGAGTGCTCGTTGTAGCTGACTGTCTGCGTTCTTCAGGCGGCCGTTAAGCAGGAAATATTCGGCGCGAGCCATGTGTACGGCCTGTATATTGCCCACAAGGCCGTACAGCTCAGCCAGGTCATACCAGAGAGACGGTTCGTCCGGATGGCGTTTCGACAGCTGCTCCAGTGGCTCGATCGCTGCCTTGTAGTTCCTGCGCTCATACTCGATATCCGACAGCGTGCGTAGCAGGGGATAATTACCTGGTGCCCGGCCGATCATGGATTTCAGGGTCTCGACTGCCTTCTCCTTTTCATCCAGCGCGGCGTACCACTCGGCTTCGAGCAGGGCAACGGCCACTGAAAATCCATAGTTCTTCTTGAGTTGCTTCAGTTCATCTTCCTGGGCCTTGATGATAGCCTTGTCAGCAGTCTTTATGGCGGCGAAGACCTTGCCATAGCGGTAGCCTTCGGCTTGCAGGTTTCTTGCGTCCTTCAGGTTCTGCTCAAAAAAGTCGAAGGCGGCACGATTGTCGCTGGCCAGCACGATGCGCGCCCGAGCCTGCGCGAAATAATAGTCGGCCTGCTCCTTGTAAACCCCGCGTGGCGCATTGGCCGCATAGGCAGCCATGTCGGACAGGCGATTTTCCGTAAGGGGGTGCGTGCGCAGATACTCTGGCACCTGATTGGAGAAGCGGCTGGCTTCGGACATGCGTTTGAACATGTAGACCATGCTGTGGGCATCCATGCCGCTGGCAATCATCGTTTGCAGGCCGAACCGATCGGCCTCGCGCTCGGCATCACGACTGTAGGCAAGCACTCGATTCATGGAATAAGCCTGCGAGCCAGCGAGGGCTGCCATGCCTGCCTGACCGCCAGCCGTTGCAGCGACGATAATCGAGGCAACCAGGCTGGCTATGCTCAAGGCGGCATTTGCGCGACTGTTTTCCTGCCTTCGCGCAAAATGACGTTGACTGAGATGCGACAGTTCGTGTGCCAGGACACTCGCAAACTCTTCTTCGCTCTGGGCATACAGGAACAGTCCTGCGTTGACGCCCACGATCCCGCCCGGCACGGCAAAGGCATTGAGCGCTGCTGAATCGACAACGATCACCTTGATCTCGGTGGCATTCAAACGACCTTCAGTGAAGCCGCCAGCGCCACTTGAGCTGTAGGAGAGGCCTGAATTCGGCAACAGAACAAAGGCAAGGTCCCTGACGTACTGCTGCACATACCAGTCCTGAACCTGCGGCATGCCGCCGCGGAGCTTCTGCAACCAGATCTCGCCAAGCTGACGCTCTTCGGACAGGCTGATAGCAGAACTGCCATCGCCAAGATTCGGCAGCTCGCGCGCCAAGGACTGAGTATTGAAGAACACACCACACACGAACAGCAGCAGGCAGGTCGGCAGCGACCATACGCTGGATCTGGTGCTATGTTCTCGTGTACTGGTACTGGTAGAGTTGAACAGCAATGGAAGGACCTCAATTCAGGAAGGCCGAGCGGGCGCTCTCCTGGTCTTTTAACAGATGCTTACTAATTAAACCCTGCCGTAACCGTGTATTTTACTTCAATCCACAATATGCTGAAGGCATGTTCAGCTGGAAAAACGAGTAATGGATCAGTCTAGTCAAAAAAGTGGACGCGAGTCATCAGCAATCTCCCCGGTTTCCCCTACAAGGGTGCGGAAACTCGACCTACGTGGGCTGCGATGCCCGATGCCGCTGCTGAAAACGAAGCTCGCCCTGAAGACGCTTGCGCCCGACGAAATACTCGAAGTAACGGCTGACGATGCTGGAACGCGCAAGGACTTTCCAGCCTTTATGCGCCTTAGTCACTTCGATCTGGTCGAGATGCGGGTGGAAGGCGAGTGCTTCATCTATCATATTATTCACGAACAGGCGCAGGTCGCCCAACCTACAACCGAGTCATCGTTGCCCAATGATTAAAGTTCTTCGTTCGTGGTTTCATAAGTATTTTTCAGACGAAGAAGCGGTCATCCTGCTGCTGCTCCTTGTGCTCGTGCTCGCGCTGGTCATTAACTTCGGCTCGGCATTGGCGCCCGTTCTGGCATCGCTCGTCATCGCCTATGTATTGCAAGGTGTGGTAGCGCGGCTCAAACGCCTTGGCATGCCGCATCTGGCTGCGACGATAGTGGTTTTCCTGATATTCCTGAGTCTGACACTGGCGTCGATATTCCTGCTCTTGCCATTGCTGTTTTCGCAGACGACCGAGCTGGTAAAGGAGTTGCCCAAAATGCTCAGCGGTGCCCAGGCACAGATCGATCAGCTGGCGCTACGCTACCCGGAATATCTGTCGAAGGAGCAGATCGGTGAGTTCTATCGCCAGATTGCGACCGAGGCGAGCGCAATGGGGCAGTGGGTCGTGAGTTCGATTTCCTCCAGCATCCCAGCCCTTATCGGGATACTCATTTACGCTGTGCTGGTCCCGATACTGGTGTTTTTCATGCTGAAAGACAGGGATCTGCTAGTTGGTTGGCTGTCTCGACGCCTGCCAGCGAAACGCAAATTGATGAATACCATCTGGACCGAAGCCAATCAGCAGTTTGCCAACTACATTCGCGGCAAGGTGCTGGAAATCGTGATCGTCGGCGCTGCGACTTACGTCGCCTTCGTGCTGATGGGCGTTAACTATGCAGCGCTTCTGGCCCTGCTCGTCGGCCTGTCGGTGGTCGTGCCTTACGTTGGTGCTGCAGTCGTTACTATTCCGGTAGCGCTGGTGAGCATATTTCAGTTTGGCTGGGGCAGTGAGTTCATCTGGGTCATGACCGTGTACGGCATCATCCAGGCGCTCGACGGCAACGTGCTCGTTCCGCTGCTGTTTTCAGAGGTGGTGAACCTGCATCCGGTGGTTATTATCGTGAGCGTGCTGTTCTTTGGTGCCATGTGGGGGCTTTGGGGCGTCTTCTTTGCGATACCCCTGGCCACGCTGCTGAAGGCAATCATATCTGCCTGGCCCACAGCGCCGCTCGCCTACGACGGTAATATCACGACCGAAATTTGAAGGCTGCCTCAGGCGTTTTCAACGAGGGTCGAGCCTTTCACGGCCTCGAGCACTTCGGCAACGTGATCCTTGACCTTCACACCGCGCCACTCCCTGATCAGCTTTCCGGAAGGATCGAACAGGAAGGTCGAACGTTCGACCCCCATATGTTCCTTGCCATAGAGCTTCTTCAGTTTGATGACGCCGAAGTGCCGGCACAGTGACTCGTCGGGATCGCTGATGAGATCGAACGGCAGCTCGAGTTTGGTCTTGAAGTTGTTGTGCGAGCGCAGGCCGTCGCGTGACACGCCGTATATCTGCGTGCGTGTCGACTTGAATTCTTCGTAATGTTTGGCAAAGTCCTGGGCTTCAGTGGTGCAGCCGGGCGTATTGTCCTTCGGGTAAAAGAACAGCACCAGTGGATGGCCTTTGAGCGATAACAGGTCCAGCTGGTCGGCACCAGGCTTGGTTCGTGGTGTCACATCCACACTGACTGGGGGGAGGGTGTCGCCAATTTTCATAACTTGCTTCCTTCTCCGGAGCTTGATTTTACAGGCGCGGCGCATTCCTGCTACGCCCGAGTCTCAGCTTGTTTCCTGCTGAGCTCGGCAGTAACATACGCTACTTCTTTGAATCGGTCTCAACATCCAGGCTGATTGTCTTCAAATTCTTGGGAGTCCGTTCATGATCACTGGGAGCATCGTTGCCCTGGTCACTCCAATGCTGTCTGCTGGCGAACTCGATTGGGACGCGCTTGCACGACTCATCGAACACCATATCGTCAATGGCACCAATGCCATAGTGGCTGTAGGCACCACAGGAGAGTCGGCCACACTCGACTTCGCCGAGCACGCCACCGTCTTGCGCTTCGTCGTTGAAAAGGTAAATGGTCGAATCAGCGTTATCGCCGGTACTGGTGCCAACTCTACCAAAGAGGCTATACATCTCACGCGGCAGGCGCATAGCGCCGGCGCTGACGCCTGTTTGCTGGTGGCGCCGTATTACAACAAGCCTAGCCAGAATGGCATCCTAGCGCATTACACGGCTATTGCCGATGCTGTTCAGATTCCTCAGATCCTGTACAACGTACCCGGCCGGACCGTTTGCGACATTCATAACGACACTGCACTCCAGCTCGCGGAGCACGAAAACATTGTCGGGATCAAGGACGCAACGGGAGACCTCAAGCGAGGGCGCGAACTGATTGCTGGTGCGCCAGACAATTTCGCTGTGTACTCGGGTGATGACGGCACTGCCGTGGAGCTTATCCTCAGTGGTGCGGCGGGTAACATCAGCGTCACAGCAAACGTCTGCCCGAAGATGATGTCACGTCTGTGCAGGTTGGCGCTCGAAGGTGAGTCCGACGCAGCGCGTACTCTTCAGGACCAGCTCCAGCCGCTGCATCGTGCGATGTTCCTCGAAGCCAACCCCATTCCGGTTAAATGGGCGCTCACCGAAATGGGTATCATGGAAGGGGGGATTCGTCTGCCTCTCACGCCCCTGCAACCGCAATATCATCAGCAGGTGCGGGACGCGCTTCGCATTTTCGATCTCGTACCTTGAGTACTACCATGTCTGTTTTCTCCCGTACTGCAAGATGCGCTCTGTCGGGCACCCACTTGCTACGCAATATTATGCTGGGCACCGTATTATTTGGCGCCTCAGCCTGCTCGTGGGTTGAAGACCGCAGCGACCGCTATATGACCGTCAAGCCGGCCGAGCCGCTGGTCATCCCGGAGTCATTCGAAGGCAAAGTTGCGCTAGACGACCGCTACCCGATCCCTGAAGCTGAAAAAGCCTTCATCGCCAAGGGCAGCTTCAAAGTCCCGGCAGCACCGCAACCGCAGAGTGAAATCAGTGAATCGCTTTTCAGTGTGCGCAAGTCGGACGATGCCGTCTGGTTGTCTACCTCAGAGCCGCCTGGTCGTATCTGGCCGGCAATGAAACAATACTGGGAATCGCATGGTGCTGATGTCAGCGAAGACAGGATCGAGGAGGGCGTCATGGTCGTCGAATTTCCTGCGACCTCTGCCAAGGCATCGTCCTGGACTCGCCGTCACAAGCTAAGCATGCCTGCATCTGATCCAACAGGTTCTGTGGCCATGGAAGTTGAAGTCACCCAGGGCCTGAAGAAGAAAAGTTCCGAAATTCGAGTACAGTCACTGGACTACAGACTTAGCCGCAGTTCGGCTGCCGATGGCGCTGGCGAAGAGACGCTGGAGCCGGGCCGGAGCCCTGAACTCATGCTGAAATCTTTAGCTTATGGATTGAGTCAGAGTGTTTCCGATTACAACACCTACTCGTTAGTCGCCCAGCGCATCGATAGCGAGCAGCGCGTCAAGCTGCTTACTGAAGGGCTGACCGTTCCCTATATTCAGGTCAAGCTTGGCGAGGGGCGGGCATGGTTCGAGCTTGAACAGGCCGTCCAGAAGACTCGCTTCGATCTTATCGACCAGAATCGGGCAAATGGCCGTCTATACATACAGTATGACGAGTCCCGCAGCAACGAAGAGCCAGGCTTCATGGCCTCATGGTTCAGCGATGACGAAGACAGCGATACCGATCGTCTTTCGGACGAATACAACTTTCAGATCGAGCTGAGGCGTGTATCGGACGAGCTGCGAGTATATGTGCTGCCGCGAACTGCAGGCGTGCCTTTCGATATTTCCACCCTGAGCGGCAACGAGCAGCATCGGGCGGATTCCTTAACGATCCTGAATGAAGTGATGGAGAAGCTAGGCTGATGGAATTGAAAAAAACCGAGAAGCTGTATTCGGGCAAGGCGAAAGACATTTATGCAACGGCTGACACTGACCTGGTCATCATGCATTTTCGCGACGATACTTCGGCCTTTGATGGTATTCGCAAGGAGCAGCTCGCAGACAAGGGCGTGATCAATAACAGTATCAATGCCTTCGTCATGAGCTATCTGGCTGATAAGGGCATACCCGTTCATTTCCAGAAAAAGCTGTCGGCCACTGATTCACTTGTCCGCCGCCTGACCATGATTCCGGTGGAATCGGTAGTTCGCAATTTTGCCGCAGGCAGCCTGGTCAAGCGTCTGGGTCTCACGGAAGGCCTGCCGCTCAAGCCGAGCACCTATGAACTGTTCGTCAAGAATGACGCCTTGCACGACCCTATGGTGAATGATTCTCTGGTCGTAACGCTGAACATGGCGAGTCAGGCCCAGCTTGACGAAATGAAGAGGCTTTCGCTCGAGGTGAACAAGCACCTGGTCGAGCTATTCGTGAAAGCGAATATGACGCTGGTCGATTTCAAACTCGAGTTTGGCGTCGCCGGAGATGGAACAATTTGCCTGGGCGATGAATTTAGTCCGGATGGTTGCCGAATCTGGGACAGCGTCAGCGGTGAGAAAATGGATAAGGACCGTTTTCGTCAAAACCTTGGCCAGGTTGTCGACTATTATAAGGAAGTTGCCAGTCGTCTTGGCGTAGACCTGAACTAGGACCAGAAGACGGGAAAGTAGAGCGCTGTTATTCAGTGCTCGTGCTTCCAATTCAAAATAATGAACAAGGTGCACCCATGTCCAGAACACTAATGCTTGAACGCGTCTCTACGAGCCAATCCAAGGCGCCCGAATCGGGCTCTCGTTTCTCGAAGTTCCGATACGGCTTGCCCCTGCTGGCCGCGGCGGTCCTGGCCACTCCTGCACAGGCCGATCTGCTGGGCTTATCGCTCGGCGCCAGTACCTGGTATACCGGGATCACTGGAGATATCAGCTCAGGTGGCGGCGATTTTCAGCTCGAGGACGAGTTGGGTTTTGACGATGGTTTCAACTTCTCGGCTTTTGCCATGTTCGAGAACCCGATTCCCTTGATTCCCAACGTCAGGGTGCAGTACTCGGCGGTAGATCAGGATGGCACGGGTACCGTTACAGCGAAATTCTTTGACGGTGTCGCTATCAATGGACGCACCAGTAATAGCCTGCAGCTGAACCAGGCCGATGCGATCGTGTTTTGGGAGCTGCTTGATACCGTCGTGCACATCGATTTCGGCCTTCAGGCGAAATTTGTCGATGGTAAGATCACGATCCGCGAGAAGGATGGTACTGCCAATCGTGTCGAAGAAGAGTTCAAGGCCGTGATTCCGATGCTTTATGGTGGTGCGGGTCTGAATCTGCCGCTGACCGGGCTTTCTGCCTATGCCTCTGTGGCCGGTATCGGATATTCGGGTAACAGCATCGTCGACGCCAATCTGGCACTGAATTATGAGCTGAATATGGTTGATGTGACAGTGGGTTGGCGCGAGCTGCAGATCAAGCTTGACGATGTTGATAATGTAGATGCCGACATGACGCTCGGTGGTCCGTTCCTGGGCGTTGGTCTCAGCTTCTGATTGTGAATTTCTTGGCTGAGGAGCAGGGAAGATGAAAGTACTGATTACGGGTACGGCCGGATTTATTGGGTCACATGTTGCCCTGAGATTGATGGCGCGAGGCGACGAAGTCATCGGCATCGATAATCTGAATGATTATTATGAGGTCTCGCTCAAGGAAGCGCGGCTGGCCAGGCTTACGTCTAACAAGGCCTTCACGGATCTGCGCATCGACATTGCTGATGCCGAGGCCGTAAACGCAGCCTTCCAGAAGTACCGGCCTGATCGGGTGATCCATCTGGCCGCACAGGCCGGAGTTCGCTACTCCATTACGAATCCGCATGCTTATGTAACCGCCAATCTGGTTGGCCACATGAATATACTCGAAGCATGCAGGCATCACGACGTTCAGCATCTCACCTATGCTTCGAGCAGTTCGGTGTACGGTGCCAACGAAACCATGCCGTTCTCGATTCACGATAACGTGGACCATCCGTTGTCGCTGTATGCCGCGACAAAGAAGTCGAACGAATTGATGTCGCACACCTATAGCTCGTTATTCGGATTGCCAACAACCGGCTTGCGCTTCTTTACGGTCTATGGTCCCTGGGGCCGGCCTGATATGGCACTGTTCATTTTCACCAAGCGCATTCTGGCCGGTGAACCGATCGACGTGTTCAACTATGGCAAGCACAAGCGCGATTTCACCTATATCGATGACATCGTCGAAGGCGTGATTCGAACCTCTGACCATATCGCTACGCCTAACGAGAACTGGAGTGGGGCTGATCCGGATCCTGGCACGAGCAGAGTGCCTTACCGCGTTTACAATATCGGTAGCAACAACCCCGTCGAGCTGTCGCGATATATCGAAATTCTCGAGTCATGCCTGGGTAAAAAAGCGGAGCGAAACCTGCTGCCATTGCAACCTGGCGATGTACCGGCGACCTTTGCCGATGTCCAGGCACTCATCGACGATGTTGGCTACAAACCTGCCACGCCGGTTGAAGAAGGTATCTCCCGTTTCGTTGACTGGTACAGAGACTACTACAAGGTTTGACTTGAGATGAGCAATACAGCATCAACCACCGAGAAGACGCTGAATATCGCCGTGCTGACGGTTTCAGATACCCGCGATGCGAGTAACGATACTTCCGGCGATGCACTGGTGACAATGCTACTTGAAGATGGTCACTCGCTTGAAGACCGTGCAATCGTCAAAGATGATGTCTACATGATGCGTGCGGTGGTTTCCAATTGGATCGCGGACCCTGACGTTCAGGTCGTTATCGTGACTGGGGGCACAGGGTTTCATTCACGCGACAGCACCCCAGAAGCCTTGCAACCCCTGTTCGACAAGAGCATCGACGGCTTTGGCGAGTTATTTCGCCAGCTTTCATATGAGGAAATTGGCACTTCGACCATTCAGTCACGCTGTGTGGCGGGCCTTGCCAATCGCACGCTGATCTTCTGCCTGCCTGGGTCAACCGGCGCCTGTAAAACGGCCTGGAACCGAATTCTCAGCGAACAGCTCAATAGCAGTCATAAACCGTGCAATTTTGTGGGTATGCTCACGGCCTGAAGAGAGCAGGCGCGCCCGTTTGTGCAATTAACTGCTCAGACGGGCTAAATATTCTCATATTTCGGCGATTGGCGGCTTGAACGGCAGGTCCGAATTTGCTTAAATACACGCCCTCAGTAGGACCGTAGCTCAGTTGGTTAGAGCGCCACGTTGACATCGTGGAGGTCACCAGTTCGAATCTGGTCGGTCCTACCAATTTCTTAGTTCAAGCCTCCCCAGTTCATTAGTCCCGGCCGTTTCAGGCCTTCATGCATAGTCATAATCGCCGCCGCTTTCCAGCGCAGCCTTGTAAGCAGGTCGTGCGTGAATCATGTCGACAAATTGCCTGATGTTTGGATACTTGCCGTCGATTAGTCCTCGGGCCGCTGCGGCTTCCAGCGGAAAGCTCATCTGTATGTCGGCTGCTGTCAGGTGATCACCGGCAAACCAGGTTTTGCCAGCCAGATGTTCGTTCACGAAGCTGAAATGCTCCTTCAGTCGGGGCTGAGTGAAGCTCCTGTCGATCTGCTCGGCAATCTTGTTGGCCACGGGTTTTACCAAGAATGGCATTTTCGTTGCCCGCAGCTTTGCAGTGATCAGTCCTACCAGCAGAGGCGGCATCAGCGAGCCTTCTGCGTAATGCAGCCAATAGCGGCAGTCCCAATAAGCTTTATCAAGTTTGCCGCCCTTACGCTCCGGCAGTAGCGGCGCATCGCTCCTGTCCTTGCTGCCATAGGATTCCGCAAGGTATTCGACGATTGCACCTGACTCGGCGATGGTCTGGCCAGTGGCATCGTCTGTAATGACCGGTGACTTGCCCAGCGGATGAACCTGCTTCAGTGACTCTGGTGCAGCCATTGTTTTCGGGTCGCGCTCGTATCGCTTGACCTCGTACTCCAGGCCCAGTTCTTCCAGTAGCCAGAGTATGCGCTGCGAACGCGAGTTATTCAGATGATGAACGGTAATCATTTCTTAGTATCCTGTGTGTTTGAGCGAAAATCCGCTGCGACGAAGGGTAGTAATACGCCCCAGCCAGTTTTGAGGATTCTTACTATGTGCGGGAGTGGTTCTCATATCAGACCATTATCCAGGCTTGCGGCCACTATCAGCCCAAGTTCTCGCGCGTTTTCAATAAAATCCGAACTAAAGTCACCTCTACAAACCGTCGGCGGACGGATTTCCCGCCACCGCAGTCCCGTCGTGATGCTGGTTACGCCACGGCAGGTGCCCGTGCCGTCGTGTCCAGCGCGCACTAGCAGTGCGTAGGGCTTGCCTTGGGTGTGTTCAAGGCAGGGGTAATAGATTCGGTCGAAGAAGTCTTTCAGTGCGCCGCTCATATAACCGAGGTTTTCCGGGGTAAACAGAATGATGGCATCAGCAGCGCATACATGCTCGGCCGCCGTATCAAATGGTGAGCGGACATCAGTGCTTACGGCTTCAATAGTGTCGTCAACTGCACCCCGCAGCAGTGCCTGTTGCATCGCTTGCGTGTTCCTGGATGGGTGGTGCGACACGATCAGCAAGTGCTTCTGGTCTGTTGTCATGTGATCTCGCAATGTCAGACAGGCGCAACTAAGGTGGGCGCAGACAGAGTAGGCTGCTACTGTCGCCCGAAAGCTCGAGCAAGTTTCATCACCAGCTTCAAACCACCAGCGAACAGGAGGTTGATAATGGCCAATCTGGCCACCAGAATGCGCAAGCTCTCATCCAGAAGTCGGGACAAAGTACCCGAGCTCGAAGTGCTTAGACTGATGGCCGAGCACAATCCTCGTAGCTGTGAGCTACAGTTGCTCGACACGGTAAGTGTAAAGCAGCACGAGCTGCCTATCTACGCCATGAAGATCGGTCGCGCCGACAGTTCGAAACCGGCGCTGGCACTAGTCGGCGGTATTCACGGTATTGAGCGCATCGGTACCGAGATCATACTGGCATTCGTACGAACCTTGCTGGCGCGATTACGCTGGGACGACGCGCTGAGGGCAGAGTTGAACGAGGTGCAGCTGTGGGTGCTCCCAGCGATGAACCCCAGTGGCATGTGGCTGAACTCGAGAGCCAATGCTGCTGGTGTGGATCTCATGCGCAACGCGCCTGTCGAAGCCAGCATCACGGTGCCGCCCTTACTCGGTGGTCAGCGTTTAAGCCGCAAGCTACCCTGGTTTCGTGGCAATCCTGATCAGCTTGAACCCGAAGCGCAAGCGCTCTGCGATTTCGCGCGCGCTCATCTGTTCACCGCGCCGTTCAGCATGGTCCTCGACTGCCACTCCGGTTTTGGCTTCAAGGATCAACTCTGGTTTCCTTACGCCTGCAGCAAGGAGCCCATAGCGCATATTGCCGAGGTCTTTGCATTTCACAAGCTGCTTGCCGAAACCTACCCGCATAACATATACACCTTCGAGCCCCAGGCGAACGTCTATAACACGCATGGCGACCTCTGGGACTATCTCTACCAATTGGCGCTTGCAGAAAAGCGCTGCTTCCTGCCGCTGACGATGGAGCTGGGTTCCTGGCAGTGGATTCGGAAAAACCCGCGTCAGCTTACCCAACTACTCGGCTTCTTCCATCCAATCATGCCGCATCGTCTCGAGCGTGTGCTGCGCCGTCATCTCACCTTCTTCGATTTCATGAAAGATGCAGTGCGCTCTCACGCCAATTGGCTGCCGGTCTCAAACGATCGCCTGGCTTTCGAAGCCGCAGCGCGTCAGCTCTGGTACACGCCGTCATGACTGTAGCGAACGGTCAGGCCGCAGTCATGACAGGGCAACCGACCATCGTGCTCCTGCGCGGATGGATGCGGGATGGACGCCATTGGGAGGCCTTTCCTGCAGTACTGAGTCAGAAGCTTCGGGAAGCGGCAGTCGCCAACCCATCTGGCTCAGGGGCTCCTGTAATAATTGCGCCCGATTTACCCGGAAATGGGCGCCGATGCGTGGAGCGGACCCCAGCCACGATTACCCAGATGATGCAGGCGATTCGAGAGGAGATAGACGGTGGCCCGCTGCTGCTCATCGGCATATCTATGGGTGGCATGTTGGCGGCTGAGTGGGTCCACCGCCATCCTGACGAGGTTGTTGGCCTCGTCTGCATCAATTCCAGCATGCGGCCGCACGCCTATCCCTGGGAGCGCTTGCGGGTCAACAACTGGCTCCGGATACTCACCCGCCTGGCCACGACGCTCGTGAGGCGATCGGGAGAGACGGCAGCTATCCGCAGCTTGGAACGTTTCATCATGCAGCTGACATTGAGGCCGGAGTTCCACGCTGAGGCCCGACTCGAGCAGTGGGTGCGATGGACCGAGGCGCAGCCAGTGGCGCCAGCTAATGCACTTCGTCAGCTACGCGCAGCCGCTGCCTACAGGGACCCTCTGCGGGCGCCACTCCATATACCCTGTCTTGTTTTGAGAAGCCTGGGCGATGCCCTGGTCCACCCTGTCTGCTCAGAGCGCCTGGCGAGGGCATGGCGACAGAAGCTGCTCACACATCCCGAGGCCGGCCACGATCTTCCGGTAGAAGATCCTGAGTGGTTAGCTGAAGCGCTGGCTTCGTGGTATAACAGCCATTGGCCGCTCAAAAAAGCGGCAGAGCCCAGCCCGAAATAACCGCGACTTGGATATCATGGAGAGCCGCATGAAGTACCTGCGTAATTTCAATCAGAAGCTCCTGGATGTCAGGCATCAGAAGAAGTTGACCCAGGAGGACGTGGCCATGATGTGCGCGGTGTCCGAGAGTCAGGTCCGCAGCTGGGAAGCGCTGGAGGAGGGGCGTCGTAAATATCCGGACGTGGATCAGTTGATCGACTTCTGCGTTAAGGCCTCCGTGCCGCTGGAAGTGCTCCTCGATCTCGATACCACTGGCAGCATGGAGCGTCAGCTGGTCCTGCCCGGGCTGGATAGCGACGAAGATGATGATCCGGCTACCCGGATGCTGGGTGCGCTCGCAGAACTCGGTGAGGAGCTTGAGAACAGACTGCCAGACGAAGATGAACGTGAGCTATTGAAACGCTACCGACAGTGCGATGATGAAAAGCGCACCTTCATCATGCAGATGCTGCCCAGGGCGAATAGGTCAGCAAATAAAGGCGCCGCTACTCAGGCCAAAGTTGACTCGGCCGCAGGCAGCAAAGGCAAATCGTCGCCCCAATAAAAAATAGCCGCGCAGCAGGCTTGCCGGGCGGCTATTTACGTCAGGCTTCTTCAGTCCCGCCTGGCCCGACCGGGGTCAGGCTCTGGTCAGACTAGTTCTTGCCTTTCTTGTAGTAGTTCTCGTACACATGGTTTGTCGCTTCGACAAAGCCTTCGATGGAACCGCAGTCGAATCGGCGACCTTTGAACTTGTACGCCAGTACACAGCCATCTTTTGCCTGCTGCATCAGCGCGTCGGTAATCTGTACCTCACCGTTCTTGCCAGGCTTGGTGTTGCGAATGATGTTGAAGATATCCGGCGTGAGAATGTAGCGGCCAATGATGGCGTAGCGACTTGGCGCATCTTCCTTCTTCGGCTTTTCCACCATGTCGGTGACCCTGAACAGGCCGTCCTTCATCGGTTCACCAGCGATCACACCATATTTGTGAACCTCATCTTCAGGCACTTCCTGGATAGCAACGATACTGCAGCGGAACTGGTTGTACAGTTTGGTCATCTGCGCAAGCACGGACGGACCACCATCATCAACCAGACAGAGGTCATCCGCCAGTACGACTGCGAAGGGGTTATCGCCAATCAGCGTCTGTCCCGAGAGAATCGCATGACCAAGGCCAAGCATCTCGTTCTGACGGGTGAAGGTGAACTTGTTGTTGTTGATCAGGCTGCGGATGGTAGTCAGCAACTCTTCCTTGCCTGAGCCTTTGATCTGATGCTCGAGTTCGTAGGAGTAATCGAAATGATCGGCAATGGAACGCTTGCCACGCCCGGTCACGAAGCCGAAGTTGTCGATACCGGCTTCGACCGCTTCTTCGACGCCATACTGGACCAGGGGCTTATTGACGATGGGCAGCATTTCCTTGGGCATTGCCTTGGTAGCTGGCAGAAAGCGTGTACCGTAGCCGGCTACCGGGAAGAGACATTTCTTGATCATAATCACTCCTTGTTGATGGATTCAGTGTATATCAGTTGGGAAGCCTGAAAAATAAGCATACGTGCTGAATGAGGCTATTTCTCAGGCGGGGGCATCATTCACGTCGTTCGATGATTTATGGCATCAGGATGTGATCAGATGTGGCCGGAGTACGCCAAGCTTGAAAATGGCGGCCACTGAAAGTGCATCGCTGATGCTGCCATCCATGGCCATGTTCCAGGCTTCACGAAAGGGCACACGTCTCACGGTAAGCTGTTCAGTGGGATCAGGGGTGGGCGCAGCATGTTTCAGGCCCTCTGCCAGAAAAACAACGCCGAGCTCATCTGTCACACAGTTACTGGTATGAAGACGAACGAGCTCGGTGTATCGAGTAGCGGATAGGCCAGTTTCTTCGGTCAGCTCGCGCGCGGCACCATCGAGCAACATCTGTTCGAAGGTCTCGCCTGTCTGAGTCTGCTCTGTCAACTTGACGCCACCCATCGGCACTTCCCACGACCAGGCGCCGAGCGGATATCGTAGCTGCCCCACAAGCCAGGTGTGGGCCTCGTCATCGATAGGGATGATGCCTACAGCGGTATTGTGCATATGGATAAGGCCGTAGATGGTATCCACACCTGTCGGTGCGGTGACCTCATGATGCTCGACGCGAATCCATGGGTTGTCGTAGACCACCGCCTGACTACGGCGAATCCATCTGGCTGCTTGAGTGTTCTTCTCTACCGACTCGCGTACCAAGGCTTTCCCTGACTTACTTTCCATTGACGAACCAGTATTTTTCCCAGCGATCGAAAACTTTCACAGGATATTTGATCCTGCCGTAGCTGCCATTATACCTTGCCAGCGCTTCGGTGAGGTTGCCTTTCGAACGCTTGATATAGTGTCTGAGAATGGTGCAGCCATAGCGAAGATTGGTGGCCATATCCATGAGATTGTCATCCGGCCGTCCGATCTCGTTTTTCCAGAAGGGCATGACCTGCATCGCGCCCTGGGCGCCGACACTCGAAATTGCAAAGCGATCGAACAGACTTTCGACATGTATCACGGCCAGCACCAGTTCCGGACTGAGGTTGGCCTTGGTCGCTTCCAGATGAACCAGCTTGAGAAACATGAGTCGCTCATCATGGTCTTTGACGTATCGCGAGAGGCGTGAAGACATATCGACCAGCCACACCTCGGCATCGAAGCGATCCGGAAAGCTGGCTGCGTCGTTGACCGTCTGCCGCAGAGCAGCGGCAAGCTCCGGATCAGGCTCCTGCGCCGAAGCCTGTGCGTCTACACTGACGAGGGCAAATGCCAATAGCACCACCGCACAGGCATGCGCCCACGCATGACTACTTCGACTGCCCTTCGGCCGCCGCGTCATCCACGATAAGACGCTCGCCAGTTTTTGGATGGGCGAGGGCTGATTCAAGAAAGCTGAGAGCATTATCGACCGCGATACTCCGGTTTTCAGTGTCGTTGCGCTGTCTATATTCTATCTCATTTTCAGCCAGACCCCTGTCTCCGATTGTAACGCGGTGCGGAATGCCCAGCAGTTCGGCATCAGCAAACTTGACGCCAGGGCGTTCGTTGCGATCGTCCAGCAAAACGTCGTAACCACGGTTACGCAGCTGATTGTATAGCGTGTCGCTCAGTTCACGAACAGGCTCTGATTTCTGATAATTCAGCGGAATCAGCACGATAGTGAAGGGCGCCAGCGCTTCGGGCCAGATGATACCGGCGTCATCGTGGTTCTGCTCGATGGCGGCTGCCACAATCCGGCTTACCCCGATGCCATAGCAGCCCATCGTCATCACGACCTTCTTGCCGTTTTCATTCAGTACGGTGGCATTCATCGCCTGTGAATATTTGTCACCCAGCTTGAAGATATGCCCGACTTCGATACCTCGCTTGATGTCGAGCGTGCCCTTGCCGTCGGGGCTTGGATCCCCGCTCACGACATTGCGGAGGTCAGCGACAATGAAATCATCACCTATGTCGCGCTTCCAATTGAGGTTGGTGCAGTGACGGCCTTCCTCGTTCGCCCCGGCAGTGAACAAGGGAATCACTGCCGCAGAGCGGTCGACGATAAGCGGGATGCCTTTTGCCTTGAGTGCCTGCGGTCCAATCGACCCCGGCTTGCAACCGATGGCTTCCTCGATAACCGCTTCATCAGCCATGGTCAGCGGCGTATGCACTTCCTCGAGCTTCTCCGCCTTTACCGTATTCAGGCTGTGATCACCGCGAAGGCACAAGGCCACGAGACCACCCTCGGCGCCGTTGACCAGCAGGGTTTTTACGGTAGCCGAGGGGCTGATATTCAGGAATCCGGAGACTTCGCCAATGCTTGTCATGCCGGGCGTAGAGACTGATTCAGCCGCAGGCATGCCGCTGCTGTCGATATGGGCAGTAAAGGCATCCGTACACAATTCGCCATCGGGACCTACCGCAAGCGCTTCAGCCTTTTCGATGTTCGCGGCATAATCGGAGCCGCTACTGAATACGATGTCGTCTTCACCACTGTCGGCAAGCACATGAAACTCGTGCGAAGCTGAGCCACCGATACTGCCACTGTCAGCCTGAACTGCGCGATAGCGCAGGCTCAACCTGTCGAAGATGGCCGAATAGGCCTGGTACATGATTTCATAGGTCGAATCCAGGCTGTCCTGGTCGACATGAAAGCTGTAGGCGTCCTTCATCAGGAACTCGCGCGCGCGCATTACACCGAATCTGGGGCGCCGTTCGTCACGGAACTTGGTCTGGATCTGGAAGAAATTCGCTGGGAGCTGCTTGTATGAATGCAGCTCGTTGCGCATGTGATCGGTAATGACCTCTTCGTGCGTCGGGCCGACACAGAACTCCCGCTGATGGCGGTCCTTCAGGCGCAGCAACTCGTCGCCGAAATTGGACCAGCGTCCGGATTCCTCCCAAAGTTCCGCCGGCTGTATACCCGGCATCAGCACTTCCTGGGCACCGGCCTTTTCCATTTCGTCACGAACGATGGCTTCAACTTTGCGCAGGACCCGCAAGCCCATGGGCAACCACGTGTACAGGCCAGAGGCGACCTTGCGGATCATACCGGCCTTGAGCATCAGCTGATGGCTAATGACCTCTGCGTCGGCGGGTGTCTCTTTCTGGGTAGCGATAAGATATTGGCTGGCCTTCATGATAATGTCGTCTGCTGCATGCGGATTGGGTCGTCCATCAAAAGGAATGGTCACTGGAACAGCATTCTAGTGTTCCGACTGCCTGCTTCGCAAACTTCCTCGCCACGGCGCTTCAGCCGAGGACGGCTTTCAGCGCCTCGTCCAGGGTCGGATAGTCATATTTGAAGCCCAGTGCTTCAACGGCTTTCGGGATGGCCTGCTGACCGGTCAATAGCAGCCGCGACATTTCACCGAAACCGAGTTTGAGCGCAAAGGCGGGCAAGGGTAGTACCGCGGGCCGATGCAGCGTACTTGCCAGAGCCTTGGTGAAGTCGGCATTGCGACGGGTATCTGGCGCACAGGCGAGAACCGGACCGGAGAAGTGCTCGTCGTCGAGGGCCGTCAGAATCAGCCTGCAGAGGTCGCTGACATGGATCCAGGGCATCCAGTGCTGGCCGTCGCTGATCGGGCCGCCCAGACCAAATCGGAATGGTGGAACCAGTCGCTTCAGGAAGCCTGCAAGATTGCCCTCAGTATCGCGCCCGAGTACCGGTGCAATGCGAGGAATGAATACTCTAAGACCAAGTTTTTCCGCTTGCAGTGCTGCCAGCTCCCAGTCACGGCAGAGTTCATGCTGAAACTCCTGATGCGGAGCTGTGTCGTCGGTCACCGGCTTATCGCCCTGAGCACCGTAGAAGCCCACTGCCGAGGCTGATACCAGCACGCGAGGCCGCTTGTCCAGCGTAGTGAGCCAACCCACCAGTTTTTCCGTCGTATGAATCCGACTGTCGCGGAGCACCTGCTTGCGCGAGTCGCTCCAGCGCTTGTCGGCAATTCCTGCGCCCGCCAGGTTAATGACTGCATCAGGCGTAGCCAACCCGGCAAGCTGGTCGAACCGGTCGACACACAGGATGCCATGACGCTGGTTGGCGGCGAATGATTTGGGATCGCTACTCACCTGCGGTGCCAGCGATGTGTCGAGATCGGAGTACTGCTGTCTGAATTGTTTGACGGCATCATCGGGTTCGCGCGTGAGCACACTGATCAGAAGCCTGCCTTCGACAGCGGAAGCCCCTGATCCGGCTCGTCCACGCAGGAGGCGATCGATCAAATGAGTGCCGACGAAGCCGGTCCCGCCGGTCAGCAATACGTGCGAGAGGTTTTCGTTCATGAGGCGGACTCCCGTATGCTTTCCTGAATGATGTCAGCGACGGCGTTGAAAAAGCTCGGATGACTACCTACCGGCGGTAGCAGAGTCAGGCTGACAGGCAGCTGCTTCTCCAGTTCACGAATCATGGCCGGAACATCTTCGCGCAGATGTCGACCAGCGGCGAAAAACAGGGGCAGGACCGCGATTGACTTCGCCCCGGCCTCGACGGCGCTGGCGACTGCCTGTTCCAGGGTCGGCTCGCTCAGCTCCATATAGGCGAGCGTGGTGGGATGCGCCGCAGGCATATCTTTCAGTACAGCTTCATGCAGCGCTTCGAACGGGGCCGCCCATTGCGGATCGCGACTGCCATGTGCCATCAGAATTGTATGATCAATAGTCATCTTAGTGTCCCGTCTGGTTAATACGCATACTTAAAACTCGCCCTCCGGGGTGCGCCCCCTGGCCGCGTTGCAAGCCTTGGCAATGGCGTGACCTTTCTCGAACACCCTTTGCTGCGGGCTGCGCCTTGCCATCCAGCCCTGGGACACGCATTTTAATTATGCGTAGCAACCAGACGGCACACTAGCCTCGTAGAAGATGATGCAAGGCACTGTAGCCCGACGCCCAGCGTCCTCCTGCCGGACCTGGTTATACGACTGAGGAAGAATATGTGGTCAGCCGATGAAATACTAAGATACTGGTTCCACGACAGGGAAACATCTGCGCGCGCGCTCCGGCGACGGTTCTCCGGCATGGTATTACTGGCTAGCGAGGGTACTTTCGACAATTGGGAGCGCAGTCCTGAAGGCGTCCTGGCGCTCATAATCCTGCTGCACTTCGTCCAGAACAGCATGTTCGCCAATACGGTGCTGGAGAACAACTATCTGCCGAAGGTCGAGGCCCTGTGTCTGCAGGCCGTAGCGAATGGAGATGATCTGGCGCTGGATGCTTATGAGCGTGCTCACATCTATGTCGCCATGATGGCGTGCCGGCCAGCACGTGTGCGCCAGCAGGGGCAGGCGCTATTCGAAGGCCTGAGAGACGAGCTGGAACCACAGCAATTGGCTGCCTTGCAGACTACGGCTGTCAAGGGCTCCCTGACCGTTTGAACCTGGGCGAGCATTCTCTTGCTCGACATGTGGATTAATCCACATCAGGAGGCTTGCAATGAGAATAACAGCTCCCTATACTGCGCCCTCACTGGTTCGCAGGCAGTTTTAGCTTAGCCGGATCAGCGTGTTACGGCACCGTCCATGGCCGTTACACGATCACCATTTGCGGGAATAGCTCAGTGGTAGAGCACAACCTTGCCAAGGTTGGGGTCGCGAGTTCGAATCTCGTTTCCCGCTCCAGATTTGCCAATACCCATTCATTTCACGCCAAGCGACCTTAGACTGCCGTTGCTGTAATAATGGCGCGTTTTGGTGCTGGATAACCCTCAATCGTCAACGTCGAATCATCTGGCGAAAGAAAATCTGCCAGCGACTGGAAGCGCATCCACGGGGTCGCACGCTGCTCTTCTACAGTTGTCACGCTCACATCACAAAGTTTCACGTCTTTCAGGCCACAGCGCCTGAGCCATCGCATCAGCATCTCCGGTGATGGAATGAACCACACGTTGCGCATCTGCGCATAGCGATCTTCCGGCATGAGCACCGTCTGTGCATCACCGTCGATCACGAGCGTCTCGAGGACCAGCTGACCACCCGGTCGGAGCGCGCTCTTGAGTTCAAGAATATGATTCAAGGGTTCTTTGCGGTGATAGAGCACACCCATCGACAGCACGGTATCGAAAAGCCGGCTACGCGACCCCGAAGCGGTCGGCAGGTCCTCAGAGCGCATCGGCAGATAGAATACTGGTTCATCGCGCATGAAATGCTTGAGCGCCGCGAACTGGTAAAGAAACTTGATGGAAGGGTCCACCCCAACGACCAGGCTGGCCCCGGCGCCACGTGCTCGCCAGCAGTGATAGCCACTGCCGCAGCCGACATCAAGTACAGCGCGACCTTTGAGCGGGTCCAGCCAGGGCTCGAGACGTTGCCATTTCCAGTCAGAGCGCCACTCTGTGTCGATGAACACGTCGAACAGGCTGAACGGGCCCTTTCGCCAGGGATGCAAGGCGTCCAGGGCTGCTGTCAGGGCTTCGTTGGTCTGGGTCGAAATGCCTCGTGGGCTGGTGATGGCCACCACGGGCTCATCAAGGCGGCTGTTGAACTTGCCTTCGATTTGTAGGGCCTGCAAGGCATCCATTGCGGCCTGCCACGCGACCTGATCGCCGTGGTCACGCTGCCCGATGAACGCTGCGCTTGCCTCTCGATAGCGCTCGGCAATGTCGGCGTCGCCACGTTTGGATAGCGCTTCGAACGCTGGCAGGAGTATCCAGTCGTAGAAGCTACCGTAGCTCGCCCATGTTGGCCTCACTTGATGGCCAGGAACGCGCTGAAATTGAGGCAACGGAAGCACTCTGTGACCTGACTGAAGCCAGCCTCTTTCAATCGAAGGATATGAGTCTGCGAGCTCTCAGGCAGAAGTACGGCTTCCAGTGCTGCTCGCTTGGCTGCAATCTCGAGTTCAGAATAGCCTCGGCTGCGTTTGAAGCGTTCGTGAATGTCGATCATCAGCCGGTCGACTTCGCCATCATCATAACGGATCTTCTCGGCCAGAAAGAAGGCACCTCCGGCTTCCAGGGCATCAAACAGCTTTGCTAGAAGGGCAGGTCGCTTATCGGGGGCAACAAACTGCAGCGTGAAGTTGGAGACAATGAACTGGCTGGGCTCGAAGACCTGTTCGCAGATATCTGCTTCCTGAAGCTCGATCAGTGCCGCTGCGTCCGGATCACGCAGGACGTTCTGTCTGCAGCGTGTCAGCATCGCCGCAGAATTATCGATGCCGATGATGCGGGCACTCGGCTGCGCGTCATCGACAGGTCCCTTCAGGCCCTGGGCAATCGCCAAGGCTGATGCGCCAAGGGAGCAGCCCAGATCATAGCAGCGAGCACCAGGGCCAGCATAGCGGCCGGCCAGCACTGTGATGAGCTCGAGCATGAGCGAATAGCCCGGCACTGAGCGGTTGATCATGTCGTGGAAGACATGTGCAACCGTTTCGTTGAAGCGGAAAGGCGCTACTGACGCTGCGGATGCCGCGTCATCTGATCTGGTGGAACCTGCGTCGATAGACCGGTAAATTTCGTCTCTCAAAAGACTCCGAAGCTTTTCACGAGGGCAATGGTAGCGATAACGATACCAGTAATCGCGAGCAGCATGCCAGAGCCGCCTGAGCTGCCTTGCGCACGCTCAGTTTCAGGCTGATCATGCAGTGCGCCACGAGCCACCGCAATCTTCTCACTGACCAGAGCCTCGATCTGCGCCTGAGCATCGTCGCTCAGGGCGGAACTGGCGCGTGAGTCGTCGGCAAGCTGCCGCTTCATGTCGGCAATAGCTGAGTCCAGACGGCTTTGCCAGGCCTGCAGGCGATCTTCTATGGCACTATCGACTGCGCCCACGGCGGAAGCTGTAGCGACATCGGACATTTCCTCACGCAGGCGAGCCACAGTCGCGTCGATATCGACGCTGCCGTCGGTTTTTTGTGTCAGGACACTTTCTTCGGCGATCACACGCATCTGCTGATCGAGGTCCCGGCGCCACTCGCTCAGGGTCTCGTCCATAGCGGTCTGCACGCGCTCTTCCACAGCTTGGATTTCCGAGTCGAACATTGGACGCAGGGTCTGCTCCACGTCGGCCACGATCCTGGCTGTCATGGTCTCATCTTCGGACGCCTTCACAGGCTCGGCAGCTACAGGCTTCACCGCCTGCATGGCCTTGTCGATATCTGTCTGGATCTGCGGTCGGATCCGGCTTTCAAACAGGTCGGTGAAGCGGGATCTCACTTGTTCACTAACCGACGCGCGAATATCGTCTGGGCTCATCGAAGGCGCTACCGCTGCCTCTGTAGAGGCGAGATCGACCACTTCGGATTCGATCGACTTCAGCCTGGATTCGATGCCAGCAAATGCCGGGGCGAGCAATTTCTGGTCGAGTGCCTGTTGTACCTGGGCCACGATCCTGTCCAGAGAGGCCTGGTCGAGCTCCGACTGAAATACCTTTGGCTGCGGAATAGGCTGCGCAGCAATCGGTTCAGGCGCAGCAGGCGCGACAGTTTGGGCCGACGAAGGCGCGCTGCCGGCTTCGCGGAGCACTGCAGCCAGTGCATCAGCCTGTGGCGGCTTCGATAGCGTGCCGGAAGCGCCTATGGCTCGAGCCTGCGCATCATAGTCATCCACGCCTTCCTTGCCGGTACACATGATGACGGGGATATGGGTCGTGGAGGCATTGCGCTTGATCTCCTGCGTGGCCTCGAAACCATCCATCTCGGGCATGAGATGATCCATGAAGATGATGTCGGGCTTCTGCATGTCGATCATCGCGAGCGCATCTCTGGCAGATTCGGCCGTCTGCACCCTCAATTGGTGCTTTTCAAGTAAACGCTGCAGCGTAATCCGGGCAAGCTTGGAGTCATCGACAACAAGCGCGGTCTGAAGTGCCATGCAGATAGATCCTGTGAGATTGGGCGTAGGGCAGTGCGTATCCCTTAAATCTAGCACAATCTGTGGCAGTTCAAGGAAAATTGACGCAAAGCGGCGCACGCTTTTGATATGAAACGGCTGAATCCCGCAGCCGATTCGACAGTTACAGGCGTCGGTTCGTATAACACCTCAAATCATTGGAGTAAGCAGCATGTTTTTACGTAAGGATCCAGCGTCCCTCAGGATAGTCGAACCTGAAAATGCCTTGAAAGGGCGCGATGAACCACAGCCACTCGAAGGATCTGCTGGTGTTCACGATGTGCTCGGTACGCCGTTGAAGGGGCCGTTCCCTGACGGCCACGAGTCGATCATCCTTGGACTTGGCTGTTTCTGGGGCGCTGAACGGCTGTTCTGGCGCCTCGAAGGTGTGTATACCACCGCGGTCGGTTATGCCGGTGGCACTACGCCGAACCCGACTTACGATGAAGTCTGCAGCGGGCAGACGGGCCACACTGAAGTGGTGCTCGTTGTATTCGATCCGAAAATAGTGCCTCTCGAGCGCCTGCTCAGGGTGTTCTGGGAAGCACACGATCCGACACAGGGTTTCAGACAGGGTAACGATGTCGGTACCCAGTACCGTAGCGCCGTCTACACGACAACACCCGCGCAGCATGAGATTGCTGCCCGTTCGGCAAAAATCTACGAAGAGGCGCTCGCGCAACAGCAGCGTGGTCAGTACCGAATTACCACGGAAATCCGCCAGAACGTTCAGTTCTATTACGCCGAAGGCTATCACCAGCAGTACCTCGACAAGCACCCCAATGGCTACTGCGGCCTGGCTGGCTGTAACGTCGAGTTTCCAATGAAGGCGACGGCGCAGTAGCATACGCGCCTCGAACGCTTCTGCTCATCACAGGAATATCCATGACCACTACTGAAAATTCAGCGAATGGTGGCGCCTCGTCACGTCGGGTGCGGACCCGAATCGCGCCATCGCCTACCGGTGACCCTCACGTCGGCACCGCCTACATCGCCCTGTTCAATCTCTGTTTTGCACGCCAGCACGGCGGTGACTTCATACTGCGTATCGAAGACACCGATCAGGCTCGCAGCACGCCAGAATCCGAAGCGCTCATCCTTGAGTCGTTGCGCTGGCTGGGCCTGAGCTGGGCCGAAGGTCCGGATGTGGGCGGTCCGCATGCGCCGTATAGGCAGAGCGAGCGGGGCGACCGCTATCGCAAGTACGCGGAACAGCTGATTGAAAGCGGCCACGCCTTCTACTGCTTCCGCACGTCAGAAGAACTCGACCAGATCCGGGAAGAGCGCAAGGCAGCAGGGCTCAACCCCGGAATCAAAGGTGACCTCGAGTTGCCAAAGGACGAGGTCGAGCGTCGACTTGCGGCCGGCGAGCCCTACGTCGTTCGCATGAAAGTGCCAGACGAAGGCGTCTGCGTGATCGACGACATGCTGCGTGGCACCATTGAAATCGAATGGTCACAGGTGGATTGTCAGATCCTGCTGAAATCGGATGGCATGCCGACCTATCACCTGGCCAACGTGGTCGATGATCATGAGATGGAAATCTCCCATGTGATTCGAGGTGAGGAATGGATCAGTTCTGCGCCCAAGCACAAGCTGCTGTACGACTACTTTGGCTGGGAACTGCCGAGCTTCTGTCATATGCCGCTGCTCAGGAACGAGGACAAGACCAAGCTGAGCAAACGCAAGAATCCGGTGAGCATCCGTTACTTCGAGCGCCTTGGTATCCTGCCCGAGACCCTGCTGAATTTTTTGGGTCGCATGGGCTGGTCCATGCCTGACGAGCGGGAGCGCTTTGACTTGGCGACCATGATCGAGCATTTCGATATCAAGCGCGTATCGTTAGGTGGCCCGGTATTTTCGGTCGAGAAGCTACTTTGGCTCAATGGTGTGTGGATTCGTGAATCCCTGGACGATGTGAGCTTTGCCGAGCGGGTAGAGCAGTGGGGATACCCCATGCGACACCTGGAGCCTGTCGTCAATCACGTCAGGACCCGTGTAAGCGCGTTTTCCGACATCGCGCCCATGACCACTTTCCTGTTCGCTGGCGAGCTGCCTCTGACGCCTGCTGACTTCGAGCACAGCAAGTTTTCGCCCGAAGATATGGTCTCGGCACTGCAATTAACGAGCTGGACACTTGACGCGCAGCAAGTTTGGGATAAAGATGCGCTCTTTGCCGCGCTCAAGTCGCTGGCCGCTCATCTGGACGTCAAGCTCGGCGTCTTCATGTTTCCGGTTTTCGTGAGTGTGGCTGGTACGAGTCAATCCTGGTCCATCGTCGATTCGATGGAGATGCTGGGCCCTGATATGACGCGTGCCAGACTGCGATCGGCTATCAAAATTCTTGGCGGTTTGTCAAAGAAAAAGCTGAAGCAGGCGGAAAAAGATTATGCCGAGTTTTTAGCGAAAAAAAGTGAATAAAAGCGCTTGACTCATAGGGGGCTTATCCATAACATACGCCCCCGTTGTGCTGGTCAACGGGGCCATAGCTCAGCTGGGAGAGCGCAACGCTGGCAGCGTTGAGGTCGACGGTTCGATCCCGTCTGGCTCCACCAATCCGGCGCAATGAAAGTGAGTTGTACAAGTAAGTTGTAGTAGTAATTGCAGTGATGGACGTATTGAGCGAAAGCTCATGAGTCAAAGTTTTAGTCCCCATCGTCTAGAGGCCTAGGACACCGCCCTTTCACGGCAGTAACAGGGGTTCGAATCCCCTTGGGGACGCCATCTTCGTGATGTGTCGCAGACCCGATGTGAGATGGATCAGCAAGAACTGAAGTTCGAACTGCTCCAGGGTTCTGCAAATGAAAAAGGCCAGGATATTAGTCCTGGCCTTTTTTTTCGTCTGCAGAAAAGTGCAGCGCTGGTGGATGACACACCTCGTCAGTCGGTCCGAGCGACGAGGTGAACTGCGCTGAGCTGCTTCAGCGCTCCGCTATGGCCCCTTTCCGGACTCCTTCGAAGGCTTTGACCCTGAATCGGTTCTGGGGGTTCTGCCGCTTGAGTCTGGCCGCAATATGCTCGGCAATGCACTCCACCGTCGTTTCCGTTTCCAGCATGTAGACGGAGTGTTCCCCTATAACGAGCCTGAAGCGTCCCTGAGAGCTCTCATACTCGAATACAATATGCTTGCGCCCGTTGTGTACTTCTTCGCTCACAACGTCCTCTGAGTGCCCCAGATAGATATCCTTCCAGCGCTTGGCCCATTGATACTCCGTCAGCTGGCTTCTGCGGCCGTCGCTGTAGATCTCGATGCGCGACCGGTGGCCATGAGCAATGCGCTGACAGTCACCCTCATGCTTCTTCAGGCCGTGGGTATAGTGGTAATAGGGCCCCTGAATCACTTCTTCGCGCAGGTAAAGGCTTAGCTCCTTCACGTTCGGGGGGAGTGCGGCCTGCAGCTGCTGCTTCAGAAGGGGTACTACAGTGTCAATCTGTATATCTGCGAGCGGCAGGATCACGATGGCCTCTGCCGGGCAGGAGAGCCTGACGAGGCTGCCATCGGCGAGCGTGGCAGAAACGTCAGTACGTGCAGTCTCACCCTCGTCGTAGTGCTCTACGTCGAGGTATTGCAGTTGTTCGGGAATGACGAGCTTGTGGTCGATCGTGGATTCGATCGACTGTTTGAGGAGTTTCTTGACGTGTCCAAAGTCGAATACCATGCCCTGGGCATCGAGTTCGCCTGCGAGTTCAATGTCGACGATCCAGCTTTCCCCGACGATTCCCCTGCCGGGATGCAGGTAGGAAAAGTCGAGTACGGTGAGATCATCTACGAAAAGTCGGTTCATTACCTGTCCAGCTGCTGGTGTGCCGGACAGTATTAACCCATGAAGCCGACCAGATAGGCAATACCGAGAGAAAAGACGCTCAGGCTGACGGCAAGCGCCAGACCGTAAGTCTTTCGATTTTCACGTCTTTCCTTCTCGGCATACATCTCTATGGTCCTGCGGGCAATATCCTCCGCAGTCTCCCTGGATATGTCATGCGCCTGCTGTATGGCTTCGGCCTGAAGCTGTTGCCAGAAATCTGTATCGATGCTCTGTACCGAGGTCAGGTGATCCTTCAGCTCATCGAGCTGCACCGGCGTCATGCCCTGGCTGGAAGGCGCTGGACGCTCCTTCACAGCTCGTCGGATATCTTCCATCTCCTGGGTGACCGCAAGCGTTACGCTCTCGGTCAGCGTGTCTCGCAGGTTGTTCAGCTTGTTTTCGACGATGCGGTCGAGTTCGGTCGTCAGGGTGGACGCCTGCTTGTTCTGCTCGTCGATGACCCGCTTGATGTGATGATACTGCTCGTCGAACAGGTCGGTCAGCAGCTCGTGAATTCGCGTATTCATCGACACTTTCACTGCCGAGCGGGCAATGTGCTCGATGGCGTCGGCGTCAAGTGCGCTGGAGAAGACCTGATTGCCGGCCACCGGCGCGGGTGTCTTGGCCGACGATGACGAGTTGGCTGCTTCGAGGAACTGTGAGTAGGCAGAAGCCTGCGCTGCAGTCAGCGATGTTTCATTGTCATCGGCATGCACGAAATCGAGCGCCGTCGGATCAACCGGCTCCTTGTTCAGGTTGCCGGTTGCAATGTCATTGCCAAGCTCCTGTAGCAGGCGGTCGATATTCTCACTCTGCGGTGGCTTGGTCAGGATGGTGTAGATACCGAAGCGCTTGGCAGCTTCCTCGAATTCCCGCGACTTCTTCGACGTGCACATGACCACCGGAATGGATGCCGTATCAGGATTGGCCTTGATGGCCTTGGTCGCCTCGACGCCGCTCATGCCTGGCATGAGGTGATCAATGAAGATCACATCGGGTGCTTCGTTGGCTGCCAGATAGTCCAGGGCCTCTTCCGCAGAGCCGGCCATCGTTACGACCAGGTTCTTGTTCTCAAGCAACTTGCTCAGGGCAAACCGGGCGACCTTGGAATCATCGACCAGTAAAGCTTTTCTGATACTCATTTGAGTCCCCAGTTCGCGTCTGTCTTGTTTAAGTGCTGACATAGTTCCTACCATCCCTCCAGCTCCGGACAGGCCGTTGCTCTGTAACTTTGTTCTCGATAACAGGTGCCTGGCTCGCTCGTCCTCGCTGTAAAGACTTCGCCCTGCGCCGTTGTAAGTTTGGCCTGGCCGAAAGGTTCGCCAAATTTGAAATTGCCAGTGATCTTGCTGCCGTTCGGGTTCATGAACTCACCGAGGCCGTGGAACTTGCCATCGAGGAATTGGCCGACGTAGCGCTTGCCATCAGCGAAGGTGAGGGCGCCCTTGCCCTGATACTTGCCATTGGCAAAAGTTCCCTCGTAGTGCGAGCCATCGCCATAGGTGACGGTGCCCTGGCCATGAAACTCATTGTTCACGAAGCTGCCTACGTATAGGTCGCCATCCGAGCTTGTGAATGTGCCTTCACCATTCAGCTTGCCGTTGCCCCAGAGGCCAGTGAAGATATCACCATTGGCCAGCGTCAACGTACCCTGACCGTCGTACTGCCCGCTGCGGAAGGTGCCGACATACTTGGTGCCATCAGGCAGGACCAGTGTGCCACTACCGTGGTACTCGCCATCCAGCCAATTGCCCTCGTACCGTGTGCCGTCCGCTTTCTTCAGACTGCCAAAGCCTTCGAACTGTCCGTCGTCGAAGTTGCCGGTATAGCGCGTGCCATCACTGGTCTGATATTTGCCTTCACCGCTGCGAACGTTGTTTCGCCAGACACCATCGACGAAATCGACGCCTTTGATCTCGTTCAACTTCGCATGGACAATGCGCTTTGCGCCGGGCTCAAGCCTGACCTGCGTTGACCAGGCTTCATAGCCGGGCTTGGTCACTGTTATTTCGTAGCTGCCGGGCTTCAGCCGCTCGGTAACCGCCGTCGCACCATAATCACGACCGTTGATTGATGCGCGGTCGCCGGTGACATTCGAGCGAATGACCAGGGTGCCGGTAGTTGGCGTTGGCGCAACGGGTTTGACGGGTACCGCGGGTGCTTCGACCACGGGCTCCGAGACTTGCGGTGCTTCAGCTGTTGCGTCGGCAGGGACCTGTGTCGATTCTGCCTGCTCAGCAGCATCGTTTGCCTGTTCGCTCGCACGCTTTGCGATATCTGCCGCGGATTTTGTGGCATCTGAACCCGAGTCCACAGTGGCCATGGCGAGCGTACCGGCTATCTTGTCGGCCGCTTCGGAGGCATCGCCACTGCTCGGGCCACTCTCGGCCTCGAGCTGATCGACGAACAGTATGGCCTGATCGACATCTTCGTTAGCTGACAGGGCCTCGGTATTTTCATCATAGGGACTGAAGTCGCTGAGCGTTTCAGGCTCGCGGTCGACTCGGCCCTGCGCGTCGGCAGTGTCTTGCCAGAGACTGCCGATAGCCGCACTGGAAGAGCGCTCGGACGCGCCCCTGCTTGCGTCAGCCGGCATGGATTGATCTTTGCTCGAACCAGCAAGCTGAATCGAGGGTGGCAGCAGGTTGTCAAGACGACCATGTTCGTAAGCGGCGAAGGCCGCTGTGATGAACAGCATGAATACCAGCAGATTTACGAACAGTAGCGGTCTCAGGTCGACCATGAGTCCCTCAAGGGTACAGGTAACAGGCGTCAGTGTAGCCGTTATTGTAACAGATTGTTGTGAACTGAATCAGGAGTCAGCGCGCTGACTGTCTGATTTTTGTACTGTCTCCGGGTCATTCTGCACCAGGTCGGCAGCTTCGATATCAGCAGCCCTTACACCAGGCGCTCTCAGCGCCAGCCAGGCCTGCATATGATATTTGGTCGCCTGTTCCAGCGGATTCCTGAATGGCGTAAGGATCAGGTCGAATATCGTAAACGCAAAGCCGATGGAGAACCAGGCGATAAATACGGTTTCCAGGGCGGCGGCCTGTGCCTGCGGGTTGGCCTGCACGAAAGACTGCAGCGAGGGCAGGAGGTTGTTGACCATTACGACCGGGTTGAAGCGGGCAAACACGAGCGGCAGCCAGAACGCTATCACGATCGGGAAGAAGCCAAAGCTCCATATCATGCGACGCGTAAGATAGAGCACAGAAGCTGTCACCAGCTTGCGCAGCATACCGGGCTGCCGTTTAAGCTCCTCGATATAGCGAGTGCGCTCCCTGACATACTGGCGCGAAAGCAGTGCCGTGTCGAAGAATGCTGTGTGAGGTTCGGCTGGGCTCGTGACCTCGGCAGCGCCGGGGTCTGATTCAGGCGCAGGCAGCGGCCGGTCTGATAAAAGGCTTTCGGTCGACGATCTCGTGGCATCAGGCACAGGCAGTGCTGTCGCCTCGTCGCTTGCTGAAGACGATTTCATCATGGCTGGTCAGATCGCAACATAAGTTCACCACAGGATTCACGACAGGCCGGCATACCCATGCCTATTGCGCCGATAGTTATCAGTCTAGTCACAACCATAGCACCCTGTGATAGGCTTGCCGCTGAACCTGTCATCATTTGGCACAAAAATTTATGAGAAAAAATGCTAATCAAGCCGCGGTGGATGACGCTGCAAGCCCCGCTACCGCCCATTTTCGCCTGATTTCGACCGAAAACATCGAATCGTTGAACGTCAACCTGCAAACCTGGTATCACGAAGCCAGCCGCTGCGTGCACTATCACCTTGCATCCGAGAGCGATGAGAATGTCTGCCTGATCGGCCTGCGCACGGTGCCCACCGATTCAACTGGCGTCGCTCATATCCTCGAGCACACCACCTTGTGCGGAAGCCAGCGCTATCCGGTTCGTGATCCTTTTTTCATGATGACCCGTCGCTCGCTGAACACCTTCATGAATGCCTTCACCAGTGCGGACTGGACGGCCTATCCATTCGCCAGTGAAAACCGCAAGGATTTCTTCAATCTGCTGGACGTCTACCTGGACGCGGTCTTCTTCCCCACACTCAACGAGCTGGATTTCGCGCAGGAGGGTCACCGTATCGAGGTGGCGGAGCCGTCCAATCCCGAGTCGCCGCTGGTCTACAAGGGTGTGGTGTACAACGAGATGAAGGGCGCGATGAGCTCGTCCATGTCCCAACTCTGGGCCGCAGTGACCCGTCACCTGTTTCCGAGTTCGACCTATCACCACAACAGTGGCGGCGATCCGGCTGAAATCACCGAGCTGAGCTACGAGCAGCTCAAGCAGTTCTATACCACACACTATCATCCTTCCAACGCCGTCATCATGACCTTTGGTAATCTGCCGGTGGAAGAAATCCAGCAGTCGCTGCATGACAATGCGCTGCGCCACTTCGCTGCTGTACCTGATGGTGTCGCAGCTACGGTGAGCGCATCGGACGGCCTGTCCAGGCTGATCTCGATTCCGGCCGAAAAACGCTACGCCGCGCCATTGACCGCTATCGAACATTATCCCTGCGAGGCTGATGAAGAAAACGGGCTGAAAAACAAGACTCATATCGTCATGGGCTGGCTGCTGGGCGACGGCAGTGATCTGGAGCAGAATCTCGAAGCGCATCTGTTGGCGAACGTGCTGCTGGAACACAGCGCGTCACCACTCATGCAGGCGATTGAAACCACTGATCTGGGCAATTCACCCAGCGGACTTTGTGGGCTCGAAGACAGCTTCCGCGAGATGGTATTCGTGTGTGGTCTGGAGGGCTCCGAAAGAAGCCACATCGAAGCCTTCGAACAGCTCGTACTTGGCGTACTGCAGGACATCGCCGAGAACGGCATCGATCAGGACAAGTTGCAGTCGGTACTGCATCAGCTCGAGCTGAGCCAGCGGGAGATTTCCGGCGACGGCTACCCCTACGGTCTTCAGCTGATTCTGGCAGGTCTGTCACCGGCTCTGGCTGGCATCAATCCCGGTTCACACCTGGATATCGATGAGGCTCTGGAGTCGCTGAGACAGAAAATCGCCGATCCTGACTACATCTGCGGACTCGTGCGTCGCCTGCTGTTGGAAAACATGCATCGAGTGACCGTGGCGCTGGTGCCCGACGAACAGATGGCGGCAAGGCAGGCAGCCATAGAAGCCGGCAAGCTGGCTGAAATCAATTCCCGCCTGAACGCTGAACAGAGGCAACAGCTGATCGAGCGCGCTGAAGCGCTTACGGCAAGACAGGCCTCGGTTGACAAGCCAGATATTCTGCCGAAAGTTGGGTTGGCGGATGTGCCGCCGAACAAGCCAATGGTCAAGCCAGCTGAAGCGCTTGGCAAGTCCAGTGACAAGGGACAGTTACTCACGGCTTATGACCAGGGGACCAACGGTCTGGTCTATCTCCAGTATATGTCCTCGATTCCACAGCTTAGCGATGAGGAGCTGAGGCTGTTGCCCTTACTCTCGGCCATCATTCCAGAGCTTGGCGTAGGCAAGGCCAGCTATCTGCAGATGCAGGAGGAGCAGTCAGCCAGTACCGGTGGTATCGGTGCATTCACGCAGTATCGTGGTCCGCTGGATTCGTCGGCCTTCTGTGGCGGTGCCTTCGTGCTTGGCGGTAAGGCGCTCGAGCGCAATGGTGACAAACTGGCTGATCTGATGACGCGAACGATGGCGGAGTGCCGTTTCGACGAGCTCGACCGCATCCATGAGCTCTGCAGTCAGATTCTGACACGGCGAGTCGAGCGCGTGACGGGTTCAGGTCATAGCCTTGCCATGTCGCTGGCCGCGTCGGGTTTGAGCGCAAGTGCTGCGGTCAGCTACAAGATGGGTGGCATCGAATCTATTCCATGGCTGCGCGAAACCATCGCTGGCTTCAGCGATCGCGCCAAGCTCGAAGTGTTCGCAGGCAAGCTTGAACAGCTGCACCAGAAGTTGCTTGCAGAACCTGGTCAACTTGCAGCCATTGGCGAGTCTGCCTTTCTTCAGCGGAGCCAGTCGATCGTTGACCGCTTTGGCGCCGATCTGAAGCTTGGTATGGCGGGACTGGACCTCCGCACCGTTAGCCTGGAGCAGCCAATACAGGTGCAGCAAGCATGGCAGATCAACTCGCAAGTCAATTTTGCCGCGATCGCAGTGCCTACCGTGCCCGCTGATCATCCAGACAATGCGCCGCTTACCGTCATCGGCAATCTGATGCGAAATGGCTTCCTTCACCGGGCCGTGCGCGAGCAGGGTGGTGCCTATGGCGGCGGTGCAGCACAGGATGCGAGCAGCTGTGCCTTCAAGTTCTACAGCTATCGCGATCCGCGGCTCAACGAGACGCTGCAGGACTTTGCCCGTTCAGTGGACTGGCTGCTGGAGACCAGGATTGAGGACGCAGCGCTCGAAGAGGCCATCCTCGGTGTGATTGGCGGATTGGACAAGCCTCGCTCGCCAGCCGGTGAGGGCAAGACCGCTTTCATCAATGCCTTGTTCGGTCGCGATGACGATTATCACGCCCGCTTCAGGTCGAGCGTGCTGAAAACCGGTTCTGCCGAGTTGAAGCAGGTTGCTGAGCGTTACCTGACGGCAGCGGCTGATGCCGCCAGGCACTCTGTAGGTCTGGTTGTGGGTGAGCGCGGCGCTTCTCAGCTGGATACCAAACGCTTCAAGTTGCGCAAGCTCTGACGTGAGTGCCGGGGCATCCACTCAGGATGCCCCATGCCGTCTATGGCGCCAATGTCGCTGGGGTGCTAGCGAACCCGCCTTTCTATGCCCGTCTCCATGAGGATGCGGGTCGCTATCTCTTCAACGGAATAATGTGTGGAATTGATGTGAGGAATGCGCTCGCGCTGATACATCAATTCGACTTCCTGTACTTCATACATGCACTGCTTGACCGACGCATAGCGCGAATTCGGCTTGCGCTCGTTCCTGATCATGACCAGACGATCGACATCGATGGTGAGTCCAAAGATCTTCTCGCGGTAAGGTTGCAGCACCTTCGGTAGCTTCTGGTCGAGGATGTCGTCGTCAGTAAGCGGGTAGTTCGCCGCCTTGAGGCCGCACTGCAGCGCGAGATAGATACAGGTTGGTGTCTTGCCGCTTCTCGATACACCGACGAGTATCAGATCAGCTTCTGAGTACTGCCTCGTTCGCGCGCCATCATCATTTTCGAGGGCAAAGTTCATGGCCTCGATGCGTTGATTATACCGTTCGCTACCAGTGATCGAGTGAGATTTGCCCACGGTGTACGAGGACTTGTGACCTAGCTCCATCTCCAGCGGTTCGAGGAAGGTGCCGAAGATATCGATCATGTAGCCCTGGCTGGTGCGTATGACGCTGCGGATTTCGCTGTTGACGATAGTGTCGAAAATAATCGGGCTACCTTCATCGGTATCGGCGGTTCGATTGATGCGGGCAACCACGTTCTGGGCCTTCTCCACACTGTCGATATAGGGCAGGGTGATGCGCTGGAAATCGATTGTCTCGAATTGCGCCAGGAGCGCCTGACCAAGCGCCTGGGCGGTGATTCCGGTGCCATCGGAAATGAAAAAGGCGGTACGTTTCATCGATAGAGTACTCGTGGCGAATAGGCTATGATAGCCTACAGAATTCGCATTCAAAATTCTCGAAACATTCTGAGAAGAATCTCGCAATAGTAAGAGACCTAACACTGGAGCCTCATAGCCTGGGGCCCATGGTATGAGACAGGGAGATAGACTTTGGCAACAAACATCATCTGGTTCGACAAGCTGGGCATGCACGATGTCGACAGGGTCGGCGGAAAAAATGCTTCGCTGGGTGAAATGATCAGCAATCTCTCAGGCGCCGGAGTCACCGTGCCGAACGGCTTTGCGACTACTGCAGATGCCTATCGCGAGTTTCTTGAACAGGATGGTCTGGCACAGCGGATTAAGGAGAGGCTGGACCGACTGAATATCGACGATGTTGTCGCGCTTGCCGAATGCGGCAGGGAAATCCGCGGCTGGATAACCGATGCGAAGTTGCCTGCAGGTCTGGAAAAAGATCTTGCAGCTGCTTATGAGGAAATGCAGAAAGGCGCGACTGAAGCACCAGTCGCCATTCGCTCTTCGGCAACCGCTGAGGACCTGCCGGACGCGTCTTTTGCAGGTCAACAGGAAACCTTCCTCAATATCACTGGTCTGGACCATGTCCGGCATGCGGTAAAGGAAGTGTTTGCATCTTTGTTCAACGACCGAGCGATTTCCTATCGTGCGCATCAAGGTTATGCCCACGAGCACGTAGCCCTGTCAGCTGGCATTCAGCGCATGGTGCGCAGTGAATCCGCCAGTAGTGGCGTCATGTTCACGCTGGATACAGAGTCAGGTTTCGATCAGGTTGTGTTCATCACATCTTCCTATGGTCTGGGCGAAACCGTTGTGCAGGGCGCTGTGAACCCTGATGAGTTCTATGTCTACAAGAAGAACTTCGAAGAGGGTCGTCCAGCGATTCTCAAGCGCAATCTCGGTTCCAAGGCTATCAAGATGGTTTACGGCGAGCATGCCTCAGCCGGCCGCTCCGTGCGCACCATCGATGTCGATCCCGCAGACAGGGGGCGCTTCTCGCTCACTGATGATGAAGTCATCGAGCTCACCCGGATGGCCATTGAAATCGAGAAGCACTACAAGCGGCCGATGGATATCGAATGGGCGAAAGATGGCGACGACCAAAAGCTCTATATCGTCCAGGCACGGCCGGAGACGGTCAAGAGTCGTAACAGCTCCGCGATCATGGAGCGCTATCTGCTCCAGGAATCAGGCACAGTCATTTGTGAGGGCCGCAGTATCGGTCAGCGCATCGGCAAGGGTCCTGTTCGTCTGGTGCACTCCATCAACGAGATGGACAAGGTGAAAGATGGCGATGTGCTCGTCACCGATATGACCGATCCTGACTGGGAGCCGGTCATGAAGCGGGCATCTGCCATCGTGACCAATCGTGGTGGACGAACCTGCCACGCTGCCATCATTGCCCGCGAGCTGGGCATTCCAGCCGTTGTAGGCTGCGGCGACGCGACCGAAATACTGAAGGAAGGCCAGAATGTCACAGTATCCTGCGCTGAGGGCGATACCGGCCTGATCTACGAAGGTCTGCTCGATTTCGAACTCCGCCAGAACAGCATCGAATCCATGCCGGCGCTGCCGTTCAAAATCATGATGAATGTTGGTAACCCGGATCGCGCATTCGACTTTCAGGGGCTGCCGAATGAGGGCGTCGGTCTGGCGCGTCTCGAGTTCATAATCAATCGCATGATTGGTGTGCACCCCAAGGCGCTGCTTAATTTCGAAACCCTGCCACGCGATGTGCGTCAGGTCGTCGAGAAGCGCATCAGCGGTTATGCAGGTCCGGTTGAATTCTTCATCGACAAGCTTGTTGAAGGGATCAGCACACTGGCGGCCTCGTTCAATCCGCAAAAAGTCATCGTTCGTCTCTCAGACTTCAAGTCCAACGAATATGCCAACCTCATTGGCGGCACGCTGTACGAGCCCGAGGAAGAGAATCCCATGCTCGGTTTCCGTGGCGCGTCCCGTTACATCTCCGAGACCTTCCGCGATTGTTTCGAGCTCGAATGCCGCGCGCTGAAATATGTGCGTGACACCATGGGCTTTACCAACGTCGAGATCATGGTGCCTTTCGTTCGGACAGTCGGTGAAGCGAAGCAGGTTGTGGAGCTGCTGGCTGAGAACGGGCTGACACGTGGTGAGAACGGCTTGCGCGTTATCATGATGTGCGAACTGCCCGCCAACGCGCTGCTTGCCGATCAGTTCCTCGAATATTTCGATGGTTTCTCAATTGGCTCGAACGATCTGACCCAGCTTACCCTCGGTCTGGACCGTGACTCTGGCGTGATTGCCCATCTTTTCGATGAGCGGAATGATGCGGTCAAGGCGCTGCTTTCGCAGGCCATCTCAGCCTGTAGGCGACAGAACAAGTACATCGGTATCTGTGGGCAGGGTCCCTCGGATCATCCGGATTTTGCCCGCTGGCTCATGGATCAGGGCATCGACAGCGTGTCGCTGAACCCCGACTCAGTCATGGATACCTGGTTCTTCCTTGCGGAAAAGCAGCTTTAACGGAGGATTGCACACGATGAATTTTTCTACACCAGATCTCTGTGACGATCACGGAATGGACGTGCAGGTACTGGAACCATTGTTCAGCAACTTTGGCGGCAGAGAAATTTTTGGCGGCGAAGTCGTGACCGTCAAATGCTTTGAGGACAACTCCATTGTGAAGGAGCAGGTCGATGAGCCAGGTAAGGGCAAGGTCATGGTTGTCGATGGCGGTGGCTCCATGCGCGCCTCTCTGCTTGGCGACATGCTGGCCGAAAAGGCTGCTCAGAACGGCTGGGAAGGCCTGATCATCTATGGTTGCGTACGTGACGTCGATGAGCTGGCAGATACCGATCTGGGTGTACAGGCACTGGCCTCGATTCCCAGAAAGACCGAGAAGCGCGGTCTTGGCGACCTGAATGTACCGATCAAGATTGCCGGCGTTGATATTCAGCCCGGCGATTTTATCTATGCAGACAACAATGGCATCATCGTCTCCAAGCAGTCACTGGTGCAACAGTAAGCAATCCGTTAGCACCAGAACGAGAAAAGCCGCGAACTTCGCGGCTTTTTTATGTCTCTCAACTTGGCTCAGGACGCGACCTCGGTGATTTCAACACCAAGAATGTACTGATCCTCATGCTGGTGAGTGCGCAGTACGCTGATTCTTGTCTCAAAGGAAGGAAACGAGGGGTTATTCGACGGCATCGTACTGTAGAGTTCAGTGCCAGGCGCGATTTCCTCATTCACCAGTATTTCCATCCCAGTGCCGCTCAGATTGCGGCAGATGCCTTGTATTCGCTCAGCATTCTCACTGCCGTCCGCCGTTCGGCGTAGCTCGATTGGCGCATCGACTTTCATTCGAATAAAATTTCTTTTCTCGCTGTAATCTCTCATGACGCAGGGTCTCTGTGGTCGTTGTTTTTCCTGGAAGGCTACCAGCTGCTTCTCTTCTGCTGCCTGAACATTGGCAGTATCACCGCGATCAGAATCCCGAGTGCGACAAGACCGCCGCCGTGTAGCATCGCGTTGCTGTTCTTCTCTTCTTTGAGTCGATCATTCTCTGCCGTGAGCAGATCGACTTCATTCTTGAGCCGCTCGTTGGTTTCACGAAATTCGCGATTGGTGGCGTCGAGCGCGATGGCACCTTCAGAGATGCGCTTGAGCTCGCTCAGTTCGTGCTCAAGGGCGACGTTTTCCTTGCTGAGCTTGGCACGTTCGCCATCCATCGCTTCGGCGCGTTCACGAAGGGTGAGGTTCTCGCTGCGCATCTTCTCAAAATCAGCGCGCATCTGATTGGTTTCCTTGGTCAGCTTTTCGAGCCGATCACGGGCGATAGGCTGATCCGATAGAAAGCGTGTTGGCAAATAGCCTTCGATACCGCCCGGCTCTCTGACTTTGCTATAGCCGGTTTCCTTGTTGGAGGAGAGCACTTCGACTGGCGTGCCGCTCTTAAGGCCACGATGAACGATTCGGTAATTGAGTCCTTCACCGCTGTTGAGCGGAGCAAACAGTGTATCGTCGATATATTTCCGTTCGGCCAGCGCAGGGAATGATAGGATAAGACCTACGACGCAGATGAAATTGATGAGCGGGCGTGAAATATTGGTTCGAACTACCGGCCCGGAAGTCTCAGAAACTCGTTTCATGTTGTTTCAATTTATTTGATGAATTTGAGATTGAAGGCAGAGCCTGACAGGTTCTGATGCTGCCATGACGATCCGATCAGCGATCATTTGAAATATAGCATAGAACACAGAAAGCCTTTACAAAAGTCAGAGTTGGAGCAGAATTTTGCAGTTGAAACAACACACTTTCGATGGCCACTGTCATAGTACAGCCTCGGATGGTACGAATAGCCCTCGAGAGCTTGCCGCACTGGCTTTTGGTCGAGGTCTTACGACACTCTATATGACTGATCATGACACGCTCAATGGCTATCACGAGCTGCTGACAGCCGCTACATTAGCTAAGCCAAGCAGTGATGAGAGCCTTGACGGAGACATTGCCCTGAGCGTTGATGGCGCGGATCAGCGCCTCTGGGTTCGTTCACCTCAATCTGACCACAGCATGTCAATTGAACCTGGTGCCGAGCTCTCCTGCGAATGGGCAGGTAAGACTATCCACATCCTCGCCTATGGTCTCGATATACATCAGCCTGCTTTGCAAGGGCTGCTTGAGACGCAGATGAGTCGGCGGCGTCATCGCGCAGATACCATTGTCGCCAGGGTGTCAGAGGCTACCGGACGCCAGGACCTGCGCGAGCATCTTCCCGATACCGAGCTCCTCGCCAGACCACACTTCGCTCAGGCCTTGGTGGCCATGGGTGAAGTGCGGACGGAAAGGGAGGCGTTTAATCGCTATCTTGGACAAGGAAAGGCCGGCGATGTAGTCGTCGACTGGCCGGAGATGGCTGCACTGCTCGAGGAGTTGGCGGCTTGTGGCGTCGCGGTATCACTTGCTCACCCAGATGCCTACAACCTTTCAGCCACACGGCTCCGCTTATTGGTTGACGAATATCAGGACATGAGTAGCGCCTGTGAGTTACGCGCACTTGAAGTTGCTACGCCTGATGTCAAACAGGGCAGGGCCGCATGGCTGGCTGATCTTGCTCGCAAACATGAGTTGTTTCAGACCGCGGGAAGTGACTATCACGGGAGACGGACACCATGGCGGCGTCTTGGTCTTTTTCCGGACATGCCCGGACTGAAGGAAGGGTCAGGGCCTGCAAACTGCCGGAAAGCAGTTCCCAGCTTGTTCGAGGCCCTTAATTGATTGCGAGGAAATTACTCGCCGTTGAAAATCAGATAAAGATCGACCAGGCGCTCTGGAATGCTGAAGTCGCCATCGGAGCCCCGCTCTAATAGTTCGGCCAGTGACGTCGACGCTAGCTCGGTATCGTCAGAAAGATCTTCCACGTCGGCTACGGCCAGTATGGGCGCAATCAGCGTGGCGACTTCTTCAGCCTGATCGGCAAACCAGCGATCCTCCAGCGTCAGGACGATTTCGGTGAAACCCAGGCACCAGTTCTCGAGGGCGGTCTGACTGTTCTCGCTAGCTGCATCCTTGTCAGTCTCAATTTCATCAGGCAACGCAGGGAGCTGTTCATTATCGAGCTGACGACGGATGTGCCTGACGAGCGCTGCAGTTTTATCAGACAGAAAGGCTGCATCCTCGGGCGAGCAGCTTACGCTATCCTCGCCCGCCTGTTTGTCGGGATCCGATTCGATTGATTCTGCACCGAGTATGAAAGCGGCAAGATCAAAGGCGTCATCATGAGCAGGCCCAACCGCCAGTGCACTGCAAAGGCCATGGAGTCCGACACAATCGATGGCATCAGGGAAACGATCGGAGAACAGCAGCGCTTCGAGGCGCTGCATATCATCGAGTGAATAGGGGTAGGCCTCTGGCAGGCCCCGGGCGTCAGCCATGGGCCGAGGCTCCATCACCGTTATCGTTCGTTGTGTTGCCATTGGCATCCGACTGACTTCCGGAAGCATCAGCAGCAGATGTCGAATTATTGGCATCCATCTGTTGACGACGCTTGCGCTCGCGCGGGTCGTTATGCGCTCTCACGACATTGCCGTTATTGTCCGTAGCCCCTGCTGCGCTCTCGGCAACGTTCCCGTCTCGCTCCGCGGGCGCACGTCTGCCCTGAGAAGCCTGTTGCCCCCGTGAAGTGCGCGCAGGGCGTTGGGTTGACGCTGCATTTTGAGGCGCCTGTGGGCTCACGCGGTTTTCTACTCGGCGCGGCTCAGCAGTTTCGGGTGCCGCAGTCTCGGGTGCCGCTGTCTCAGTTGTCGGCTGGCGCTCTTTTTTCTCAAATGGCTCTGAAGTGACTGCATCAGCCGCGGCGGTCTTTTCAACGATGTCATGCGTAGCCTGCTCAATCTTGTCCGGATTCAGCGTCGTGGCGCTTTCGGTTCCGATAGGCGCAGAAGATGCTTCACGCGTTTTCTGCTCGGATCTTGGCGGCCGCTGAGCAGGTTGTGCCTCAGTCTGTGCTGCCTTGTCCTGGCTCGCGTGAGCTTCAGTCTGAACCTGTCCTGGCGCCGCATCTGGGGCTGCAGCTGCGCGTGTCGGCTCTGGTGTTTTCACTGACGAACCACTACCGCGATTGCGTCTTGGACGAGCGAACTCACTAGCCTTCTGCGAATTGTCCGCCGTCTCCGGAGTTTGAGTAGTTGCCTCAGCGCTGTGATCGTTGGCGTTGTCTTCAGCCGAGGAATCCTGGCTGCCATTTCTGTTTTCGCCACCCTGTCGGTTCTGACGGTTTCCACGGTTACGGCCGCCTCTGCGGGAACGTCGCGGTTCGCCCTCGGCGCCTGGAGCACGATTTCCAGAGTTGCCCGGCTGGGCGTTGTTGCCGGCGTCGTCCGTTTTGGCAGACTCACGCTCCGCTCGTCCCGGACTCTGCGAGTCAGCTGATGGCTGTGACCGTCTCGAGCCGTTACCGTCACGCTCATTGGGCGTGCGACCGGATGTATTGCCGGTCTGCTCACCGCGAGCAGGTCGGTCGCCACGGTTACGCGGCGGCCTGTTGCGATCGTTGCGCTTGTTTCTTCGGCTATCTTCCCGCTGGTCAGCAGGCGACTGCGCCTGCGGCTGACGAGGTTTCTGCGTCGGCGCTTCTGCCTGGGGTTGAGCACTCTCCGGCGATTGATGTGCAACACCAAACATTGCGCCGAGCTTGTTCTTCAGCCTGCTCAACAGGCCGGCTTCCTGAGTCGCCTGTTCAGGGGCTGCTGCAGGTGCCGCAGGCACGGGCTCTGCAGCGGCCGCTGGCTTGGCCGCAGCTGCAGGCATTGGAATAACACCCTTGACGGCAGCTTCTTCACGGACCGGACCACGTTTGAACATGAAGTCCATCGACTGATCGTCGTCAGCCAGCTCTTCCGCGGTAACGGTATAGCTGGTCTCGCCAAGATTGCTGGCGTCATCGCGAATACGCTGAACTTCGAATTGCGGTGTTTCGATAGAGGGGGTCGGTACGATGATCAGTGAAACCTTCAGCCGTTTCTCGATGGCACACAGCTGAATCCGCTTTTCGTTGAGCAGGTATGTGCCGACATTGACCGGACAGATGGCGCGAACTTCAGTCGTCCGATCCTTGACCGCCTCTTCCTCCATGAGACGAATGATCGTCAGGGCGAGAGATTCAATAGTTCTGATGGTCCCCTGACCCTCACAGCGCGGGCAGGTTTCGGAGCGTGTTTCACCCAGTGAAGGGCGTAGACGCTGGCGAGACATTTCCAGCAGACCGAAGCGGGAAATCTTGCCCATCTGTACTCGTGCACGGTCAATTTCGAGAGCAGCGCGCAGCCGGTTTTCCACTTCACGCTGATTCTTGTTTGACATCATGTCGATGAAGTCGATTACAGCAAGCCCGCCCATATCACGGAGCCTGAGCTGGCGCGCAATTTCGTCGGCCGCTTCGCAGTTGGTCTGGAAAGCAGTTTCTTCGATGTCGCCACCCTTGGTTGCTCGGGCGCTGTTGATGTCGATGGAGATGAGTGCTTCAGTCGGATCGATAACGATCGAGCCACCGGAAGGCAGGCGTACCTCACGCTGGTAAGCTGTTTCGATCTGACTTTCGATCTGGTAGCGATTGAACAGGGGGATGTCTTCTGCGTAGAGCTTGACCTTGTTTTCCATGCTTGGCACGACGGCCCGCACGAAGGTCAGTGCATCCTGGTACACCTCGGGGTTATCGATCAGAACTTCACCGATGTCGTTACGGAGATAGTCACGCACCGCTCGGATAACCACGTTGCTTTCCTGATACACAAGGAAAGGGGCCTTTCTGGCAGCGGTAGCCTGTTCGATGGAGCTCCACACCTGAATCAGGTAATCAAGATCGCCCTGCAGTTCCTCAGTTGTTCGGCCCACACCCGCGGTGCGAACGATCGTACCCATGCCCTTGGGGGTTTCGAGTCCGCGCGTGGCGTCCTTCAGCTGCTCGCGTTCTTCGCCCTCGATGCGACGACTGATACCGCCAGCTTTGGCATTGTTCGGCATGAGCACGAGATAGCGCCCGGCGAGGCTGATATAGGTCGTGAGTGCGGCGCCCTTGTTACCGCGCTCTTCCTTATCGACCTGAACGATCACTTCTGTGCCTTCACGAAGGATCGGCTTGCCGCCTTTCTGGTCGTTCTGCGGCTTTTCGAAATAGTTCTTAGCCACTTCCTTCAGTGGTAGAAAGCCATGACGCTCTGCACCAAAATCGACGAAGGCGGCTTCAAGGCTTTGCTCTACGCGGGTAACCTTGCCCTTATAGATGTTCGCTTTTTTCTGCTCGCGAGTGGCTGCTTCTATATCAAGGTCGTACAGTTTCTGGCCGTCTACCAGCGCAACACGCAGTTCTTCACGCTGTGTTGCATTTATAAGCATTCTTTTCATTTGATGGGTCGCTATTATTGTCCGTGCAGACGGCGACATGACTGGCAGAGGGGGCCTGATCGGCTGGCTCGACGAACTCGTGGTTCATCAGAGGTGCAGCAGGCTCTGAGATTGATCCGCAGCGAAAGGTGCTCTGAGCGGCCTCGATCGGTATCGAGGCGGTCGGCACGCGTCCCTTCGGTCAAAATTGCTGGCCTAACTATGTGCTGCGGCAAGTGCTGCGCACCTTGAAAGGTCCGGCGTAAGTCTCTGTCAGTGCATAATGCGGCCATGCACGTTCTGGTATGTAGAGATATGGAGCGTATCGGGTCTTCTGAGAGCAGTGTTTCACAATCGGTGAAACCAAATGCAATCCGGTGACATAAGCTGATACGCCTACGGTTGCTGCTAGCATCAGCCCGAGCACCTAGGAGGGATGTTCGCCCGCGTCTGGATGGTTCGGACGCTGATATCAGCAAGCTGTCAGGCTATCGCAATTGGATTTCGAAAGCGGGAACGGTATAGTTAGCGGCCCACGTCTCTCGTGCTGTGAGTTCTGTTTGAGCTCTAAGTAACAACGAGTCGTGCGTGATGGCTGTCATAGACGCCGCCTGACAGATGGAATATAGCAATTGCAACGATTGTTTTCAATCGACGCCATCATTGTTTCGTAATCATCCGGCAATGTAAGCTGAGCCCGCAAGCCGAGTCCGTATTACCCTGCGTGCGCCGTCAACTCGCACTGAACGGCAGATCCACCTGATTTTCATATGTTGAATAGAGGAGAGGTTTTGGTCAGATTCGTGAATATTACCGAGGACGCTGATGGGCAGCGGCTGGACAACTTCCTGTTCAGGGTCTGCAGTGATGTGCCCAAGTCGCGGATCTACAACGCCATTCGACGAGGTGAAGTCCGGATTAACAAAGGACGTTGCAAGCCAAGCAACAAGCTCAAGCTCGAGGATGTCGTGCGTATTCCGCCCTTTAGCGGCAAGTCTGCTGTTGACGCCGAGGCTGGTCCAGGCAATACGTCGCCGGCCGAGCGTTTCGTCGCTGGCCGGATCGCTGCGGATGCGCTTACCGACATCGTGTTTGAGGACGAGCTGCTCCTGATCATCAATAAGCCATCGGGTATAGCGGTTCACGGTGGTTCGGGCTTGCAAACGGGCCTGATCGAGTCACTGAGACTTGTGCGCCAGTCCGACCATTTTCTTGAGCTCGTTCACCGTCTCGACAGGGAAACTTCGGGTTTGCTGTTGATCGCAAAGAAACGCCGCGCGCTTCTGCGCTTGCAGTCTATGCTGCAGGAGGGGCGAGTGGAGAAGATCTATCACGCTTGGGTGGCCGGACAATGGCCGAAGCATGTGACGGAGATAACTGCGCCGCTGAAAAAGTTGGTAGGGCAGGACAAGGGCGTAATTGTCGCCAGTGATGGCAAAGCCTCACAGACCCTGTTTTCGGTGATCGGTCGTACTGAGCATGCGACGCTGGTTGAGGCGCGTCCGGTCACTGGAAGGACGCATCAGATACGGGTTCATGCGGCCTACGCAGGCTGTCCTGTCATCGGTGACGAACGGTATGGGGATCGGACAGTCAATCGGCGGTTCAGCGAGCAGAACGTCAGGCGGCTGTGTCTGCATGCGGCCGAACTCGTTCTCAAGTGGGATGATTCGCCACATCAGCGGCTCAGGGCGCAGTGGAATCCTGAGCCCGGTCTGCATCTGCCTGTACAAACACCTGAAAAATCTGATATCGATTATGGAAACGACTAAATGACTCAAAGAGTGGAAGACGGCTCGCGCGGCCCTACAAGGCCGGAGAGTGAAAAAGAATGGCGCCTCATTCAGCGGATCGTCACTGAAAGTGTGAGTGAGCAGCGTCGCTCCCGTCGTTGGGGAATTTTCTTCAAGCTGCTGACATTCGTGTACCTGTTCCTTATTTTCTTTGCCGTGCGCTTCAGTATGAGTGGTAGCGGTATCAACGTGGCGCCTGGCGAGCATACGGCCATTGTCGATATCGAAGGTGTCATAATGGCCGGCGAAAGTGCCAGTGCAGACCGAGTGATCACCGCTCTGCGGGCTGCATTCGAAGCTCCGGATGCCAAAGCTGTAGTCATCAGGATCAATAGCCCTGGGGGGAGTCCGGTCCAGGCTGGGTACATCTATGACGAAATCCGACGTCTGCGAACGGAGTATCCGGATAAGGAAGCCTATGCGGTCATCGTCGATATCGGGGCCTCCGGTGGCTACTACATTGCTGCAGCTGCAGACATGATTTATGCCGACAAGGCCAGTCTTGTGGGTTCAATAGGCGTAACGGCAACCGGCTTCGGATTCGTCGAGGCGATCGAGAAGCTCGGTGTCGAGCGTCGTGTGTTCACTGCTGGTGCACATAAGGCCTTCCTGGACCCGTTCATACCGGTGAAACCTTATGAGCGTGAACTGTGGGAGGACGTGCTACAAACGACGCACCAGCAGTTCATCGAGCAGGTCCGCAAAGGGCGGGGAGATCGGCTCGAAGAGGAGAATGAGCTTCTCTACTCGGGGGTCATCTGGTCCGGCGAGCAAGCGCTTGATCTCGGCCTGATCGATGGTCTTGGCAGCTCCTCCTACGTGGCTCGGGAAATAATTGGCGCGGAAGAGCTCGTTGACTATACCTTGCGCGAAAACCCCTTCGAAAACCTTGTGGGACAACTTGGGGTAAGCATTGGCAAGGGCATCAGTGCCTTGTTCGTCGAGCAGAGCTTTCCGCAGCTTCGTTAGCCACTAGAGATCCTGGGGTTTGCTGAACAGGTTGAATCCAGCGGCCCTCAGGATCGTAGCCAGGCTGATGAGTGGTAAGCCTATGAGCGCTGACGGATCGTTACTACGGTAGTTGGCGAACAGGCCGATGCCATGGGACTCGATCTTGAAACTGCCTGCGCAGTCGTAAGGTTCGTCCAGAGCCAGATAGCCGTCGATTTCGTCTGCCGTCAGGGCGCGGAAGCGCAGGGTCGTGGTTTCGACAAGGCTCACGACCCTGTGGCGGGTGCTGCAGGCGGCTTGTGCCGCTCTGAACCAGTCGCGGTCTTCGAATGCCGACCGCGTTTGGTCCCTGGTATCGTGTAGCTGGAGCTCGTGGGGCAGCAGGACGGCCAGTGCTGTATGAAAAGTCGCTTCATTGTCAGCGCACTCGCTGAGCTGCGCTCGAGCGGCGAGAGCATTGCCAGGCTTGTGCAGAAGGTTGCCATTGCAGCTTCCGGTCTGATCGCTGCCGATAATCACGCTCGCTGCGTTCGTCCTGGAAAGTGAAAGGGCTTTCTGTAGGGCATGATGGCAGGCCAGTGCGGCCGGCTCATCTTTGAGTCGCTCTCGAAGCGGATCTGCAGCTTCATCATAGTCGGGCGCGACGCCAGAAAATGGCAGATTGAGCTGGCGGAGAAGATCGGCGCGATACCTGGAAGTTGAGGCAAGTATAATGGGGTATGGCTTATGCTTTACTTTGACTGCGTCTGTCATTAAAATGCGCGCCCTATGAAAAAACCGACGGAAATGGATGCGCCAGGCGCCCAAAAGAAGGACTCTAAGGCAGCTGGATCGCTATTACCACCGCGTGTTGATGCTGACTCGTACTGCGATCGACGTGTCAGTCTGAAGGGCAGTATCCAGGTCAGGCAGCTGAAAAGGCTCGATAAAGTTCTAGTGGACAGTAGTTCGCAGACGATCAACGGCGCATTCGATTTTAGCCGTGACGAGCTTAAGCAGTCGATTGTTCAGGGCACCATCAAAGGTAGCGTTTTCGCTGAATGTCAGCGATGCGGCCAGCCGGTTGGTTTGAACATCGAAGCGACACGCGTATTTGGCCTCGCTCGTTCGGAAGCCGATTTTGAAGCAATGCCGGTAGAATATGAGCCGGTGCTGCTGGACAAGGGCAGTCTTGAGCTGCATACCCTTGTCGAAGACGAGTTACTGCTTACGGTGCCTCAGTTCGTGTATCACGAGCCGCTGCCGGTTGATGGCGAAATAGGTGATCTGCAGCTCAGACCGTGTGACCTGCAGTCCACGGTCTCGGTAGGTTCTGTTGAGCCTGAAACTGATGCAGATGACGTGGTTGCTGAGCCAGCAGGTGCAGCCAGTACGGAGACTCACAGACCTTTCGAGGGTCTGGACAAACTATTAGGGTCTAAAGAATAACTGGTCCTGCCAGTGCGATTGCGATGCAATCCGGCGGGATCTCACAGCAATTTTCCTGAAAATGAATTGAAAGGGGTTTCACAATGGCAGTTCAGAAAAGCAAGAAAAGTCGTGCAATGCGCGGCATGAGACGTTCGCATGACGCACTTTCTGCGCCTGCTCTGTCTACCGATCCAACTACTGGTGAGCGTCATCGTCGTCACCACATCACTGCTGATGGTTTTTACCGCGGCAAGAAGGTCATCGAGACTGAGCAGGAATAAACTGCTCAGTTAGGCCTGCTGAGAAGGCAGCCGAGTGATGGCTGCGAACTGCACGATCGCCGTTGACGCAATGGGCGGTGATCGTGGGCCCGGCGTCGTGTATCAGGCCATAGTCGATGTGCTTGAAACCGACCCGGCGCTCAAGATTATTGTTTTCAATCAGACGGTTGCCCAGTCAGCTGTGATGCCCGGCATTGCAGATGCTGATCTGAAGGCTCTGATCGCTGATGGTCGGCTAGAAGTCAGACACTCTGCGAGTGTCATCGACAAGTCCGATAAACCTACCTATGCCTATAAGCATCGTGCTGACAGTAGCATGGCTGACGCTCTGCGGTGTGTAGCTGCGCAAGAAGCACAGGCTTGTGTCACTCCAGGCAATACAGGCGCCCTGCTTGTCTTTGCCAAAGCGCTTGTCGGCACTCATACCAGTATCGAGCGCCCGGCTTTTATCAAGCGTCTCCAGCTTGGCTCGGCCATTTCCTACGTACTTGACCTGGGTGCCAACGTCGACTGTCGGGGCGAGAGACTGTTCCAGTTTGCCGTGATGGGCTCGGCGCTGGTGTCTGCTCTGCATGATATCGAGCGACCTCAGATAGCCTTGTTGAATATCGGATCTGAAGACATCAAGGGCAATGAGCAGGTCCGCCTCGCAGCTCGGCTCATTGAGGAAGCGAAGTGGCTGAACTATCGTGGTTTCGTCGAGGGTGGGGCGCTGTTCAATTCAGACGCCAATGTCATCGTGTGCGATGGCTTCGTCGGCAATGCGGCGCTGAAAGCCGGGGAAGAAGTTGCCCGGCAGATTCTGAAGCAGGTCGATGCGATGCTCACTGGCCACTGGTGGTCTTTCTTTGTCAGACGGCTGTCGCGTCCGCTTTTCGCCCGTATCCGCCTCGGAATTGATCCTGACCACAACAATGGCGCCTCCCTCGTGGGACTACTCGGGACCGTCGTCAAGAGCCACGGTGCCGCCGATCGGCGCGGATTCGCAGCAGCCTTGAGGCAGGCGGCATCAGAAGCCCGATCAGAAGTGGCGCTCAGAGTCTGTCGCGAGCTTGATAGCATTGCTTTTAATGCTTAATGTAGGCGCCTTCCAATAATATGAATAACCAAGGTAACACTGCATGAGCTATGCGCTTGTCTTCCCTGGCCAGGGCGCCCAATCAATTGGCATGCTTCAGCCGCTCGCTGAAATGAGTGCCATCATTGCTGACACCTACGCAGAGGCCTCTGAGGCCCTTGGCTATGACTTATGGGCGGTAGTATGCGATGGTCCTGAGTCGAAACTGAACTCAACTGAATATACCCAGCCAGCAATCCTTGTCGGCAGTGTGGCCGTTTATCGAATGCTCAGAAGCGGTCAGTTTGAAATCGAAGGCTTCAGTGGTGAAGCGCCAGTCGCCGTGGCCGGGCACAGTCTTGGTGAATATTCCGCGCTCTGTGCTGCCGGTACCGTGCAACTCGGTGCTGCAGCCAGACTCGTTGCCGAGCGGGGCCGCCTCATGCAGGCAGCAGTCGCCGGTATGGACACCGCCATGGCCGCAGTTCTTGGTCTTGAGGACCAGGATGTGATCAATGTCTGTGAGCATCTTTCCCAGACGATGGGACAGAAAGAATTGGTGGCAGCTGTTAACTTCAACTGTCCTGGTCAGGTCGTGATTGCGGGTACCAAAAAAGCTGTTGCCCGCGCATCGGAACAGCTGAAAGGAGAGGGTGCCAAACGTATTGTTCCAGTCCCAGTCAGCGTTCCCAGTCACTGTATTCTCATGAAGTCGGCCGCTGAGGAATTGGCTGAGGCCATCGAGACAGCAGTTGTGAGCGCGCCGGCCGTGCCTGTCATTCAGAATCTCGACGGTGAAGTGGCGCAAGACTTGAAGACCGTAAAAGACAAGCTGGTACGCCAGCTCTATACGCCGGTTCAGTGGGTTAGCAGCATGCAGACGCTGCTTCGCTATCAGCCGACCGTCGTGCTCGAATGTGGTCCAGGCGCGGTGCTGAGCGGTCTGCTCAAGAAGATAGATCGTTCTGTGTCCGTCAAGGCTCTTTCGCGAGCTTCGGAGTGGCGTGCGGCCGGCGAAGCAGCAGCCAATGAGGTGGCGGGCTAATGGCAGCAAATGATTCACAGATTCGAGTTGCCGTTGTAACCGGAGCCTCCAGAGGCATCGGAGCAGCCATAGCTTGCGCCCTGGTCGATGCAGGTATTGTCGTTATCGGCACCGCTACGAGTGAAAACGGCGCCGCTGCAATTACAACGGCCCTTCAGGGTCGGCCCTCATCAGCGGCCCCGTCTTCGAAGGGCTGTGTTCTTGACGTCAGCAATGCCGAAAGCCTTGCTGGATTTACTGAACAGCTTCAGGCCGAAAAGATCGTTGTGAGTATCCTGGTCAACAACGCGGGCGTGACCAGTGACAATCTGCTCATGCGTATGAAAGACGAGGCCTGGGACAGTGTAATCGCCACCAATCTCAGTGGCGTGTTCCGACTGTCCAGATATTTCTGCAAAGGCATGATGAAGCAGCGCTGGGGACGTATCGTCAACATCAGCTCTGTCGTAGCCAGTATGGGTAATGCAGGCCAAACCAACTATGCGGCTTCTAAAGCTGGCGTCGAAGGCTTGAGCCGCGCTATGGCGAAGGAGCTGGGCTCACGAAATATAACAGTCAATTCAGTGGCGCCCGGTTTCATCGAAACCGATATGACTGCGGGATTGAGCCAGGAACAGCGAGACGCGATGCAGAATGCCATTGCGTTACAGCGTCTCGGCCAGCCCAACGAGGTTGCGGCCCTGGTCGCCTTCCTCTGCTCAGACTCAGCCGGCTATATCACCGGCGAAACAATCCATGTAAATGGTGGGCTCTATATGGGCTAGAGGCTTCGCCTCGGTCCTTTTTTGTTGGTACACTACGGCTCTGGCATTCGGAGCCGGTTTAAAATGAAGCGAGGAATATATGAGTACTGTTGAAGAACGCGTCAAGAAGATTGTTTGCGAACAACTGGGCGTGAAAGAGTCTGACGTGCAACTGACTTCCAAGTTCGTGGAAGATCTCGGTGCTGACTCGCTGGACACCGTCGAGCTGGTTATGGCGCTCGAAGAAGAATTCGAGACGGAGATTCCTGACGAGGAAGCTGAGAAAATTACTGCGGTTCAGGATGCTATCGATTACATCGTTTCGCATCAGTAGCATCTGATTGCTCCAGGGTAACGGATGTTTCTGCTGGCGGACTGGTCTCGTAAGCGGCCTGCTGTCAGTATTTCCCATGCCATGGTCGTATATCCAGCTGGCGTCGATGCAGCTGACTGATAATAGTTGAGCGGCGCCGTGTTTTCTGAGCTGGACCGATGTTTCCGCTATGGAGACGGGCTTTTCGAAACTATTCTTTTTGTTGATCAGGAGCCGGTGCTCTTTGATGAGCATATCCTTCGTTTAATACGCGGCGTGCAACGTCTGGCCCTCGACTATGTTGTGGACCCGGCGAACCTGCTCAAGCGCTGTCGACTAGCCCGTAACACGGCGACGGAGCTCGCTTCCGCCCAGCGTCATGTAGTGCGAGTGCAACTGTCAAGAGGTGAGGGCGGACGTGGTTACACACCGCCTGATCCACCCTCGATCGTTCGTGAAGTCATCACCTGTCATGCAATCCCCCTCATTCCAGATGTGATCAAGGTGCGTCTTCTCGACACTCGCTTGATGATCAGTCGACTGCTATGTGGCATAAAACACTGCAGTCGGCTTGAGCAGGTTCTCGCGGCAAGCGAGCTACTCACAGGCAATAAAAATGGAAGTGCTTGCTGTTGGGAGGGCCTGATGCATGACGAGCTCGGTTTTCTGATTGAAGGCACCCGTAGCAATATAATCATTGAGACCAAAGGGCGTCTGCTGACGCCCTTGCTCGATAGGAGTGGTCTACGGAGTACTCTCCTCGATTCATTAAATGCGTCAAACGCGGGATCGGAAGCCGTTAAGTCTGTCCGCATGCGGCTGGATGTAGATGGCGAACTGCAGGTGCTTGATCAGGTGCTGAATGACGAATGGCTGCCAGCGGACAGACTGCCTCCCACGGCTTGGGAGGCCTGCCCCATAGATGGTCTCGCACTCTGCAACAGCGTGATGGGTGTGCGCCCAGTGAGTGAACTGGCTGAAATAAAGCTGCCCAACGGTCGGCTGATCACGAATTTCGCTGCTGAATTGAATGCCAGGTGTGGCTATGCCTGATCATGGCGATAACAACAATAACCATAGAGGCTCAGGATGCTGAAGCGCTTAACGATCACGGCCGTGGTACTGCTTTTCCTTACGCTGGCTGCTGCAGGTGTGGCGTGGTTCTGGGTGCAGAGTGCCCTCGAGCGTAGCGGACCAATGCAAGAGGCCGTAGAGCTTCACGTGAAGCCCGGGTCGAGTTTGCGCGCTGTGGCGGGTTCCCTTGCAGAAGCAGGTGTCATCGAATATGACTGGCTGATGTACTACTGGGGCCGATACAAAGGGTACGATCGGGGTGTGAGGGCCGGTGAATACCGCTTCGAACCAGGCATGGTGCTCGAGGATATATTCGCCTTGCTGCAGAGCGGCTCCAATGTACAGTACCTGTTTACGATAGTTGAAGGCTGGCGAACTGGTGATATGCTCCAAGCGCTCAGCCAGCAGGAGCGACTCCAACACACGCTCACGGCCCAGTCCGCGGTAGAGCTCGCACAGGAGCTTGAGTTCCCCGAAACAAATGCAGAGGGACTGTTCTTGCCTGAAACCTACAGCTATCGCCGAGGTGAGACTGACCGCTCGGTTTTGCTCCGGGCCAATCAGGCCCTGCGACTTGTGCTTGAACAGAGCTGGCAATCGCGAGCCCCTGACTTGCCTTTAAATACGCCTTACGAGGCGCTGATCCTGGCCTCCCTGATTGAAAAGGAAACTGGGGTCGTGGAAGAACGACAGCGTATCGCCGGTGTTTTCACTTCCCGCTTGAAACAGGGCATGCGACTACAGACCGATCCAACGGTCATTTATGGTATTGGCGAAAGCTATGATGGCAATATCACCCGCAAGCATCTTCAGACCATGTCTCCGTATAATACCTACCTCATCAGCGGTCTCCCGCCGACGCCAATAGCACTGCCGGGCGCTGCCGCAATCATGGCGGCGACGCAACCCGATGAAACCGGCGAGCTTTACTTCGTGGCCCGCGGTGACGGTTCGCATAAGTTCTCCAGAACTTATCCTGAACATCAGGAGGCGGTGAAGGAGTTTCAGCTCCAGAGGCGCCAGGATTATAGATCGGCTCCGGCCGTGCAATTGGAGAAATAGCCTTGCGCTCGAGCGATCATGTTGAATCTGGCACACCTGCGCGAAGAGGACTTTTCGTCACCATAGAGGGGACTGAAGGCGCCGGCAAAAGCACCAACCAGCGTTTCATAGCAGGCTTGCTTGGTGCACACGGCGCTGTAGAGCAAACCAGGGAGCCGGGGGGGACTACGCTCGGCGAGGAGCTCAGAGCGCTGCTGCTCAAAGTGCGCCCTGAAGCCTTCCGGTTTAGTGCGATGGCTGAACTCCTGCTGATATTCGCAGCCAGGGCACAGCACGTGGAAGAGAAGATACTGCCAGCACTGGAGGCCGGTGTCCATGTCGTCAGTGATCGCTTTACCGACGCCACCTACGCCTATCAGGGCGCCGCACGGGGGCTGGACCCGGCGATTATTCGTCAGCTTGAAATTAGCTGCATCGGCGACCTACAACCCGATCTGACTATTTTCCTGAAGGTTGATGCGGCCACTGGGCTGGAGCGGGTCCGCGCACGAGGCGAAAGTGATCGTTTCGAGCAGGAGAAGATCAGCTTCTTCGAGTCGGTCCAGCAGGGCTATCTGCGTCGGGCTGAGACCTTTCCGGATCGCTTTCTCATCATTGATGCAAACCAGCCCCTCGATCAGGTCCAGTGCGCCATAGGCGAGGCGGTCGGCAGGGCTCTCGATAGGCGTTGAGTCAGAGAACATAAAAAAACCGGGCACTAGGCCCGGTCTGGCGAGATTGATTGTTCCAAGAGCATTGTTCCGGGAAGGAACAATGCTCTCAGTCGATTCAAGCAGAGAGTCTGGTCACTGATTCCTTGGACTTATCAACATAATTTTCCATCGTGTGGAAATTCATGTAGCGATAGATGTCACCAGACATGCTGTCGATCTTTGCGGCGTACTCCATGTACTCCTCGACCGTCGGCAGACGGCCTTTAACAGCGCCAATGGCTGCCAGCTCTGCAGAAGTCAGGTAGACGTTCGCGCCATCGCCCAGTCGGTTCGGGAAGTTACGGGTAGAAGTCGACAGTACAGTCGCGCCAGCTTCGACTCGTGCCTGGTTACCCATGCAGAGTGAACAGCCTGGCATTTCGGTGCGCACGTCGTTCTTCTTGTAGATGTCGTAGTAGCCTTCGTCGATCAGCTGCTTCTCGTCCATCTTGGTCGGCGGAGACATCCAAAGGCGAACCTGCAGTGGCTCGGAGTTCTGCTCGAGCAGTTTACCAGCCGCGCGGAAGTGACCGATGTTGGTCATGCACGAACCGATGAACACTTCGTCGACCTTGTCGCC
>TARA_R100000306_G_C4382659_1_pt1 | contig 104896 bp, 88 predicted proteins | sample TARA_R100000306 | Tara Oceans TARA_R100000306 (sample SAMEA2620824) | marine metagenome | biome: marine biome (ENVO:00000447); feature: mesopelagic zone (ENVO:00000213); material: "saline water (ENVO:00002010), including plankton (ENVO:xxxxxxxx)" | depth 1000 m | reverse complement strand
GGCAGCCCCTGCCGCAAGCGTGGGTCTGAGCGACCGGGGCAGCATTAGCGTGGGCAAGCGAGCCGATCTCTTGCTTGTGACCGAACGTCAGTCACAACCGCTCATTCGTTCGGTATGGAGCAAAGGTACGCGGGTTTTCTGATGCCTCACGAACAGCTATTACACAGCCGTAGCCTTTCTTCACCTGCGGTGCAGCAAGGAAGCAGGCGCATGAGCAATGCGAGGTCGACAGTGCAGCAAGCGGTATCGCTTTCCCGTCTGTTCTACGTTATGGGCGCATCAGGTTCAGGCAAGGACACCCTGCTGAGGCTGACAAGACCGCGACTCGATCAACTGCCCTGCCTCGTTGCTCATCGATACATCACGCGTCCGCCCGAATTGAAAGGTGAAAACCATATCTTTCTGTCTCAGAGCGAGTTTCTCCGCCGCAAGGCGCTCGGGGCCTTTGCCATGAGCTGGAAAGCCAATGGTTACTGGTATGGCGTTGGTCAGGAGATAGATCACTGGCTGTCCAGTGGCTCACATGTGCTGATGAACGGTTCGCGAGCCTACGCGAACGAAGCCGCACGACAATATGGTGAGAGACTGGTGCCAGTCGTGATTGATGTCAGCGCGGAAAAGCTCGAAACGAGGCTCACCGAGCGCGGCAGGGAGTCGACAGAGGAAATTGACCGCCGCGTGGCTCGGGCCGGCGCCATGCGGTCAGATATTCCTGCGAACGCTGTCTGGATCAACAATGATGACGATACTGAATCGGCAGTGCTCCAGTTGCTGGACCTGATAAGTAGCTATTCTCGAACAAATCCGGGCACATCATGAGCAGCCTGTTCAGATTCAACGGTACTGGCAACGCACGCACTGTGCCCGTGTGGGGCTGCGTCTGCGCAGCGTGTGAAAGAGCCCGCCGCGACAGCAGCTACTGCAGAGGCGCTTGTAGCGCCGTGTTGGAAACCGATACGTACCGTCTGTTGATCGATGCTGGCCAGCCCGACTTGTGCCAGCGGTACGCCCCTGCTGATATCAGCGCCATCATGCTGACTCACTATCACATGGATCATGTGATGGGCCTGTTCCACTTGCGCTGGGGAAAGAACTGCGAAATTCCTGTTCACGGGCCCGATGACCCTCAAGGCTGCGACGATCTCTTCAAGCACCCTGGTGTGCTCAAATTCCAGGCTCCGCTTCGACCTTTCGAGGCTCGTCGACTGGGTCCATTCGAGGTGACCGCGCTGCCCCTGAATCACTCCAAACCAACGCTCGGCTACCTGTTTCACAACTGGACTGACGGCAGTGATGGTCGCCGACTAGCCTATCTCACCGACACCCTTGGACTGCCCGCGGACACAAAAGGCTTCCTGATGGCGAACCAGCCGGATGTGATGATACTGGATTGCAGCCACCCGCCCAGACCAGACCCGCGAAATCACAATGACCTGACTATCGCACTCGGGTTGATCGACGCCATACAGCCAGAGCAGGCGTTCCTCACCCATATAGGCCATGAACTCGATGAGTATCTGATGAATCGACCTTCGCTGCCGGCGAATGTGCGAATCGCTCAGGACGGGCAGGTTCTGGATCTTTCTGCGGCATCTGCCAGTTAAGAGCCGTTGGCTGAGCCAGCCTCCTGGCTTATTTCCTGTTGTCGCATGGACATGCTGTCGATGAGTTCGAAGATGTCAGCAGCCTTGAGAACCTGATCGGAGCGCCCTTTTTCCGTACCATCCTTACCAATCAGCACAACGGTAAAGTCATCATCTTCGACTTTATAACGCGCCCTGAAAGCCTTGGCGAGCGCTGGATCTTCGTAGGTCTGGACGTCCTTGTTACTTCCATCGCCATGCCTGCCCGTGCGCTGTACGACGACCTGCCTGGGCTGCACCCGCACGATAAGCATGTCCCGCTCGACCAATTCTGGCCGCTTCGACCACAGTGCACCGATCTGCGCAACCGCCTTGTCGTCGATATCGGCTCCGAAGATAAGCACGGGACGCTTACTGCCGGCATGATTCTCCAGCAGGCCATCAACCGTCATATCAGCGGAGTAGGCAGGCATTGCCAATAGGCTGGCCTGGACAAGCAACAGGAAGAGGCCCAGAAGCTGGGTGCAATGAAAACGCAGCATTTGCAACATTGGTGTTCCCTCGGATCTGACTCTGCACGAATCTTGCGCTACTCTACCGCGACTTGCGAGCGTTGTAACGGTCCTCGTTCAGCAATCAGGCCAGCTCATCCCTGGCGCACGATCCGATCGCGCTGGCGCCAGTGCTCACACCAGATCGCCAGATCGGCCTGTGTCATTGGCCTGCCATAGAAGTAGCCCTGACCAATATCGCAGCCAGCCCGGCACAGAAAAGCCTGATCAGCCATGGTCTCAATGCCTTCGGCCACCACTTTCAAGCCCAGGTCATGCGCCATACGGATGGTCGACTGCACGATAACCTGGCTTTCTTCCCGCTTGTCGATGCCCGTTATAAACGATTTGTCGATCTTGAGTACGTTTGCACGAAGATCGCGGAGATAGGCCAGCGATGAGTAGCCAGTGCCATAATCATCGATGGCGAGCGACATGCCACTATCGAGCAGCTCGGTGATGAGACCCAAGGCCTGTTGCGGATTGGCAGCGAGAGCTGTTTCGGTCATTTCCATTTCAAACTGATAGTAGCCGCTCGACGAAGCGAGCAAATCTTTCAGGCCGGCTATGAAATTCTTTTCCACGAACAGGCGGGCCGAAAGATTGATGGCGATATGCCTCGGCAGACTGGCTCGCTCCCACTCAGCTTCATTGGCGAGGATCGATTCGACTACCCAGGCAGTTAGCGGTGCAATCTGCCTGGAGTTTTCTGCCACCTCGATGAGTGTGTCTACGCCCACAACGGCGCCGTTTTTGCGCGGCCACCTCAGCAGCGCCTCCGTGCCGTAGATATCGAATGAATGCAGATCAACTTTTGGCTGGTACACAAGCTTCATTTCGTTCTGAAGTATGGCTGTGCGGATAGCGGGCACGAGTTCCAGCCTACGGCTGGCTGCCTGCTGGTCCACATCGCTATATCGGCGCATGGCGTGACCGGCTCGTCTCGCCATCAACAGGGCATCGCCGGCTTTTCGAAGCAGGCTTTCAGCGTCTTCTCGCTCACGAGGGGTTTTTTCCGAAATACCCACCGTAGCTGAAATACTCAATGCCATACCCTGGCTGCCATCCAGCTCGAACTTGCTTTCGAGCATATCCAGCAAGGACTGGCAGAATGTTTCGCCGCCCTGGGCAAAGTCTGCACCAGCACACCAGATGGCAAAATCGTTACCGCCGACTCTGGCTACGATGCCCATGGTCGCAGTCTGATCGACCAGTCGTTGCCCAACAACATAGAGCAGGCTGTCTCCGACGATGTGCCCGTAGGTGTCGTTGACCTCCCTGAAATAATCGATATCCACTGTGACCAGGAATCCTGACTGCTGGACCTCAAGATCCCTATCCATCTGGCGGAACAGGGCAGCCCTGTTCAACAGCCCCGTCAGCTTGTCATGATCCGCCTGATATTGCAGGAATTGCTCACGTGCTACGCGCTCTCGCATATCGCGCAAGAGCAGCGTGAACAGAGGTTCGCTCGACAGATCTACGCGACTTACGGTTGCCTGAACCGGAATTGAAATCGAACTGGCCTGCACCAGCAAGGTGTCGAAAGGCTGGGTTGGCAGACGGGCAATATCGCGGGTAACGGCAGGCAGGCTATGAAAGATGGAGGTGCCCAGCAGCGAACGCTCATCCGACTGGCAAAGCTGCTGTGCAGCGGGGTTGACGCGGGTGATGATACCGCCTGCGTTCACGCAGATGATGCTGTCGTTCGCCGTACCAACGATGAGATCGAGCAGTTTCTGATTGTCCCGCAGGCTGATCTGTAGCCAGAGTCGCTCCACGCTTTCAGCATCGAGGCGCGCAATATTGACACCGACGAAGACGCTGAGCCACATGAGCAGCGGCGTGACCACGTCGATCATCAGAGCGGCGTACTTGTAGCTGACGATCGCACCACCGACGAACACAAGGCCCAGGCCCAGCAGCAGTTGGAGGCTGCGCTGCCAGCTCAGTCGCACCAGCGTAAGGGCGGCAATAATCCACGAGAATATCACCAGCAGAAAATTCATGGTGTCGCCAAGCCTGTACAGCCCCCCGCGCTTGAGCGTTTCCGCTCCCAGCGCCTGAATGACCACGCCTGGCAGCACCTGGTAGACCGGCACCGCCAGGGTGTCACCAAGCTCGATAGCCGTCGATCCGATGATAATGTCACGTCCACGCAGCAAGGCCGGATCTACCTTCTCATCGATAAGATCAACGAAGCTGACGTAGGTAAAGGACTCGGGTGCAATACTGAAATCGATCCAGGTAGCCTGAGTCAGGTTACCTGCCATAACGTTCCAGGCACTGGGGTAGAAACGGCCTTCCCACCGGAAGCCCATCGTCAGGAAGCGCACCAGGCCGTCGCGCTCGGGTTGCATATTGACGGAAACGCTTTCCACGCTATCGGCAAAATCTTCGAGTGGCGACCGCAGGATCAATGCGCGATTGGTCAGAGAACTGTGCTGGAGAAAGGTAGGCAAGCGAATTTCTGCGTGGCGAGAGAGTCGCTCCAGTGCGACATCCAGTACTTCATCGTCCTCTTTCAGAGCTCTTGCGCTGAGATCGATATCGATACTCAGAGAACGGATTTCCGCTTTTCCGAGCACGTCGGCCGCTTCGGCATAAAGCTCACGCGACCAAGGCCATCGACCGATCTTGCCTATACTGGTAGCGTCGATTTCGACAATAACGAATTCACTATGGACTGCTTCGACGAGTGCGGAAACATAGCGATCGCGCAAGTTGTTTTCAGCACGTTCAAACGCTCCGGCGAACCAGAGCAACAGCACCACGCAGCCCACGAGAATAGCCGCGAGATAAGCCTTAACCGGGGGAGCGGCGGAGGAAATGCTGCCCGTCTTGGCACTCAACTTCGGACCAGCGGCAGCAGACTATCAGTCGTCGTCATCATCGTCATCGTCATCATCTCGGCGACCACCCTTGTCTTTATCGCGATCGCGATCCCTGTACTTGTCTTTCTCTCGCGGATTGCCTTTACCCTTACCATCTTCAGGTTTGAGATCATCTCGCTCAGGCTTGCCTTTCTCAGGATCTGGACCCTTGTCATCGCGATCAGGCTTGCCATTGCCATTACCTGCATCCGTGTCATCTCGATCAGGCTTGCCATTGCCATTACCTGGCCCCTTGTCATCGCGATCTGAACGGTCACCCTTGCTACCTTTTGCCGCATCTTCCCTAGCGGCTCTGATATCTTCCTTGCTCAAGGGACGGTCATTACGCGTATCGCGCGTTTGAATCTGTTCGGCACGTACTTCATCGATAGCTTCGAGAGCCGCTGCAAAGCCCCGCCCCCTGTCCGTGTCCCTGCCCTGCCCACGCTCAGACCCTCTACCGGGTAAAGTCTGCGATACTGGAGCGGTAGTCTGCCCCGGTGCCGTTGACTGGCCTTGAGACCCTTTTGATTTGTCGGACGACGCGTTTACAGGTGCCTGCTGCCCGGAGGCAGCGGCAGGGCTGCCTGATGAGGCATCAGCTGTACCCGTTGCAGACGCCTGCGGATTCTGTTGATTGTAAGTGCGCGGTTTCGCCTCTCCTGCTGATGATCCCGCGATCTCACCTGGAGCGATCATCTGCGAATTCCCGGTATCGAGATCAAGCACCTGAAGAGAGCCTTCAGTCAATGTCACGAAGGAATCCGCCTCAGTCGAAACGATTACGAATTGCGTGCCTTTGACGGTCGATACCAGAAACGGTGTCTCAACGCTGAACTCGTCCGGTTGACGCTCGATCTTGTAAAACGCAGTGCCGATCCACTGCTTGACCCGGGCTACCAGCCCGTTATTTTCATTACTGCGCCCTTTGAAGCTGAGGTGCGTGTCCGGCTTGAGTGAAAACGTCGAACCAGACTGGCTGATGACGGCCTCGGCCCCAGCCAACGTTCTCACTTCTACAGGCAGAGTAAGGCTGCTGCCAGCAGCCAATGATTGCCAGCTGTCTTTCGCTGTATGACGGTACTCAACATTGGCACCAGCACGTTCAACGAGCAGCGCTTCAGCAGATGCGAGCGCGCTGATACATGCCACGCTCAATACCGCCATCCAATGACCTGTCAGACGTGCAAGGAGACGCTTTCGCCTCCCGGATACCGCATGAACCACGGTCGACGTCGATGCTTCACCCGAGCAGCCGGTGGCATTTCTCAAGCTTTCAATGTTCACTCAGTCATCCCCATCGTCGTCATCATCATCATCGTCGTCACCTGAACCGGGCATATCTCCGTTTCCAGGCTTAGGTACCAATCCTGGCATCGGATCTTCCTGGCGATCGTCGCGGTTCTGGCCGCTACCGCTGCCAGGACCCTCAGGCTGCCCGCCTGAGCCTGGCTTCTCCGGTCCGTCCGGCGTATCCGCCCGGCGCTCTGCCGTAACTCGTTGCTCGGTTCGTATTTCCTGAATGCCTTGCACGGCCCTTTCGAATCCTTTGCCCCGGTCGCTCAGTCCCAAGACACCTGTATCGTCGATCACTCGTTCCGGCTCGGGAGTCGCCGCCGCAGGCGTGCTTGCGCTGGGCTGGTAAGTTCTTGCACTGACCTGGCCAGAAGAGGAACCCGTAATCTCACCAGGCTGAATCATGAACTGTTCACCCGTGGCCAGATCCAGCACCTGCAGCGAGCCTTCGGTCAGCGTTACAAAGCTTTCCTTCTCTGTGGTGACGATGACAAACTGGGTACCCTTGATGGTGGACACCAGGAACGGCGTCTCTACACTCAAGGCATCCGGCTGCCTTTCGATGTTATAGAAAGCGGTACCGATCCATTGCTTGATGCGACTGATGAGACCATCACCGCCGGAGTGTTCCCCAGAAAAACTCAAACGGGTCTCAGGCTTCAATGTGAACCTCGAACCTGCCTGCTGAAGCACGACGCTGGCACCGCTGGTAGTTCTGATCTCCACCGGGAGCTCCAGGCTGCTGTCGGCTTCCAGGCTCCGCCAGGTGGGAGAGGCGTCGCTTCTGTACTCGGCAAGGCCTTCAAGCGCTGCTACGCCCAATGGCTCTGCCATGGCCAGCATGGACCAGCTCCAAAGGCATACGCCGACAAAACACCGTCGCGATGCAGGGAAGCCGTTTCCGGACAGGCAATGAGCACTCATTTTGTATACCAGATTAGGATTGAAACTTCGGCTTTCCTTTCTACAACAATTCATTACAGCTAAGCGCTGCTGGTATGGCTAGTCTGTGCACAAGGATAAACCACCGACCTGAAGCACTCATGAAGATATTCGTTTCTTATTGTGTCCCATTGCTGCTAGCACTTGCTGTCGCATGGCCAGCGTCGGCCACTGCTCTGGTGACGCCTGAGAAATCCTCCAGCGTGATCGCTGCAGTCATTCTCGGTGATGTCACCGCTTTTTCGAGCGAAGAGCTTCTGCCGGCCTACGCAGAAAGCCTGGGTCGAGCGCGCACATTTGCCGAGGAGCAGGCTCTGCAGGCGAGGGTGAAGGCGCTCTACACCGCAGCTGGGTTTTTGCAGCCCGCTGTCATCATGAAAACCGGTAAAGAAACTGGTGCAGGGCCAAACATCATTACGCTGCAGATCATCGAGCCACAGGTCACCGAGGTCGCCACCCCCGGCCTAAGCCCGGGCCAGATTGCTGATATTCAGCGGCAGATACAGGCACTACAGTCGTTGCAGCCGGTTTCCGCTGATGATATCGACAGCTTCCGCGCTGATGTGCAGTCCACCCTCGATATTCAGCTGGACATCAGGCTCGTAACGCCTGCCGACAGGACATCCCGATATCGTCTTGAAGTCAGCCCTCGGCCGAGCGTTAGCGGAGAACTGATGTACACAGCGGAGGGCAGCCAGTCTCTGGGTCGGCATATGGCCGGCGCCACGCTCGTAGTAGCCAATCCTATTCCGCAGTTGAGCGAACTTTATCTCACAGCCCTGCATACCATTGAAACTGACGGATATGGAAACTTTGGCGCTGGCACCACCATACCGACGTCAGGTTCGGACAGGCTCCACTTCGATTTCAGTAAGGCACGTGCAGTGCCTCAAGATGAGTTTGCAAGCAAGGGGACGCGATACAGGCGTGACTGGAGCCGGCTCAAATACGTGCATGACTATCGGACTACCCGGGATGAGGACATCGACTTTTACCTGGCCCTTTCACTGCGAAACTACCAAAGGGAAGAGTTCGGACTGGTGTCACTCGACGAACAGCTGAGAATGGTGGATCTGGGTGCAAAATACATCTCAGGCTCCGCTTCACTGGCATTCATGACAGACCTCAATTTCCGGCTCGGTCTTGATGAATTCGGTGCACGTCGCAAGGATCTATTCTCGGATGAGACGCTGGACCTGTCGTTTCAACTCATCAGTATCGAGCACACGATCTGGAAAACGCTGCCAGCTGGATTCTCCTTGAAACTGGATATTGCAGGGCAGCTCTCGGGCCAGGAACTGCCTTATTCACAACGCTTCTCGATGGGCGGTGGAGCTTTCTTCAACGCCTATGAAGCCGGAGAATTCAGTGGTGACTCGGGCCTGGGGGCCAGGACCGAGCTACGCCGTAGCTTCGATACAGGTCTTGCTCAGGTCGGGCGTGCGGTACCCTATGTCTATTACGGCATCGCATCAGCTCGAGAAAACGTGAGCGATACCAGCGAGTCGGCTGCCGGTGCAGGCGCGGGACTGCGCCTGTTGGCTGATGCATTCTCTGCTTTCCTTGAAATCGGTAAACCACTGACTCAGCGATCCGAGTATAAGGGCATGGACACGCGCGCCACTGGTCGAGTGACCTACTACTTCTGAACGCTTGATATCTCGAACCCTGTATAATTCTGAGCAAGCTTTGGCCAATGACCGCAGCAGTCCGGTATGCTTGCACGCCTGAACGGCGAAAATAACGGGGCCTCTTGAAATGAGTATCTGGGACGATATGGCCAAGCTGGCCAAGTCCAAACTCGGCAGCGATGCGCTGGAGCGGATCGATGTGGCGAGCGTGCAGGAGCGCATCATTCCCGAAAAAGGCCGTGCTGTCGCCAAGCGCTACTCCCACGGCGATGAGCCACTGGGCAACATCGACATCCTCCCTGAGTACGAATTTGTAGCCGAGGCCATGCGCCAGGGCGTGCCGGCGCTGTTCCTGACTGGCAAGGCAGGCACGGGAAAGTCGACCCTGGTCCGCTGGCTGGTGCGTGAGCTCGACGATTGCGCGGTTCTGGCACCTACCGCAATTGCAGCGGTGAATATTGGCGGCGCCACCATCCACAGCTTCTTCAGCCTGCCAGCCGAACCGATCGATCCTGACCGGGACTATGTTCAGCGGCCGGAACGCAAGGCTGTGTTGTCGAAGCTCAAGTATCTCATCATTGATGAAGTCTCGATGGTGCTACCAAACATCGTCGATGCCATGGACAGGACCTTGCAGAGCGCCAGGCGCAATGAGGCCCCCTTTGGTGGCGTAAGCGTGCTCTTCGTCGGTGATCTCCTGCAGCTGCCCCCGGTCGTATCGACGAGAGAGGAGGCTGTGTATTTTTCGCATCGCTATCGCACGCATTATTTTTTCTCTGCGGAAGCACTGCAGGCTGGGCTGCTGCCGGTGGTCCTGAAACGTGTTCGCAGGCAAAGTGACTTGCGCTTCATTCAAGCGCTCGATCATATCCGCCTCAATCATGAGCACCGTGACTCGGTGGCCTTGTTGAACCGCAGCTGCTACCGGGACAGGCTTGGCGACGATGCGGCAGAAGCCGAAGGCTCGCCGTTGACACTGGTGCCCACTAATGCGGTCGCTACCGCCATTAACCTCCGCCAGCTTAATGCCCTCGACAACGAGCTACGACATTTCGAAGCCAGTGTCACCGGCCATATCCCCCTCGATAAATGGAGCCTCGCCGTACCACCGCTGTTAGAGCTCAAGGTCGGCGCGAAGGTCATCTTCCTGAAGAACAAGCTGCCGGAATATATCAACGGCGACACGGGCGTGGTCGTCGGCTTCGAAGCTGATTCGATTCGGGTGAAAAAGGACCGAACCGACAATGTGGTATTGGTGAGCCGTGAAAGCTGGAATCGCTACCGCTACACCTATGACTACGAAACCATGCGGATCGAACGCGACATCATCGGCAGCTTTCAGCAGTTTCCGCTAAACCTTGGCTGGGCTATCACCATCCACAAGGCGCAGGGCATGTCGCTGGATGAGGTGACTATCGATCTTGGCAGTGGCGCCTTCTGCGAAGGGCAGACCTACGTCGCGCTATCTCGCTGCAGAACGCTTGATGGCATCAGGCTGGTGAGACCGATTTCAATGTCGGACGTTCGGGTAGATCAGAAGGTGCTGCAGTTCTACAAGGCTGCAGGTATTGCTGTCGAGCCTGAACAGGACAGTGATCCCGAACAGACTCGAGCCTGGCTCGAAGGCAAGTCGGATAGTCAGCTGCACTAGCACTCATTCATCGAGCCGTGAAGACTATTCGATCTTGGGCGTAGGCCGCACCATGATCTCATTCACGTCCACATGCGGCGGTTGAGAAATCGCATACATGACGGCCTCAGCGATGTCGTTCGGCTCGAGCGCGTTCTCCGGCTTCTCATCGAAAAAGGCGGTATCGACCATGCCCGGCTCGATGAGGGTCACCCTGACCCCGGTGCCGCGTACTTCTTCCTTCAGGCCGTAGCCGATCGCAGAGACGGCCCATTTGGTGGCGCTATACATCGAGCCCGGTATAGTGAGACGACCGGCCACCGACCCGGTAAGCACCATGTGCCCCTTCGACTTCTTCAGAGCTGGTAACGCCGCCTGCACAGTAAGTCCCACGCCATACACATTGGTGAGGATCATGTCGCGCCAGCTTTCGTGATCGGCTTTGCTGAAGCCACCTGATGAGCCACCTCTTCCTGCGTTAGCAAATACGACATCCAGCTTGCCGAAGTGCTCCAGTGTTTTCGCCACCATGTCTTTCTGTGCGGCCATGTCCTGAACGTCACAGGTCAGCGCAAGTGCGCGTTCCTCGCCACCCAGCTCCTGCTGCAGAGACTTCAGCTTGTCTTCTGAACGCGCCGCCAGTGCGACGCGATAGCCGGCTTTTGAGGCTGCACGCGCAGTGGCCGCGCCGATGCCGGACGAGGCACCAGTGATGAGTATGACTTTGTCGCTCATGAAATTCTCCAGACTGAGGGTGATTGTTGCTAACGAAGTCGCTCGGAGTTTCGCCCTGCGCTGTACTGCGGCAAGCCATCATCGATACTGACCCATGGCGCTTTGTCGTCAACGAAAATATGGGCATCAGGGACCAGGTCGGTCGTGCGGTTATTCAGACTGTCGTTATCAAGTGTGGCCGCGGCGAACTCATTTTCTATCGTGCTCACTGTTCTGTATCGGCATCGCGGCTCCCCGAACGCATCGTGCTTTATCGTTATGGGGATACGCATGGAATTGCCGGTGGGCGCAATCGCTGCCGCAGGAAACAGCGATTGCTGACGTGGCCTACCAGACGGAGTACTTGAGGAACTTGCCATTCATGGTGATGACAACGCGATCCCCCTTTGGATGCTCCTCCTTCTGAACGTCCATATGAAAGTCGATGGCGCTCATGATGCCGTCGCCGAACTTTTCGTGGATGATTTCCTTGAGCGTATCGCCGTATACACCAATCACCTCGTAGATTCGATAAACGAGCGGGTCCTGCGGTATGGCCTTGTTCCAGGCCTTGTGGGGGCACGCCATCATGTCCGGCACGAGATCGGCGGGAAGATCCAGGAATTTGAGCACAGCTTGCGCAGTATCTTCAGGAAAGCTGTTCATACCCAGGCAGGCGGACGTCGTCCAGACCACCGACTTGCCAGCTGCATCGGCAATGGCTTCCCAGGACAGGCCTTTTTCCTTCTTGGCATTGATGATCGCTTCTGTGAGTTCAACTTTTTTCATGGGCATACTCCATTGAGGTAGCCCTGAGTTTTGCTATAACTGTGCCAGCCCGGAGAAATTCCTAGGCTATTGTTTTCTTTTGCTATATTTATTCAAGACACTGTGAATCCGTCACAATCTGGCTGCAGTGCACCGCGGCAGGGCAACGCTCCGGGTGGCGCTGCACCATTATGGCCATCGAGCGCTCAAACCATGGCCCTGGCGGCAGCGTACCAAACCAGGTTCACCTCAGTAGATTCACTAAACGATGAAGGACACAGGTCATGAAGGCATGGGTGGTCGACGAATATTCGGAACAGGCACGCTTCAGGAAGGCGGAGGTGGACAAACCGGAAATAAGGCCAGGGCATGTTCTGATCGAGGTAAGGGCGACGAGCCTGAATCCGATCGACCATAAGATCCTGACTGGTGCTGTGCCAGTAGGGCCCAGCCTACCAGCCATCCTGCATATGGATGTCAGTGGCGTAATCGCTGCTGTCGGTCATGGTGTCGGCAACTTCAAACCCGGCGATGAGGTGTATGGCTGTGCAGGGGGCCTCAAAGGCAGCGCCGGACAGCTCGATGGTGCGCTGGCGGATTTCATGCTGGCCGACGCGGCTCTGATAGCACAGAAGCCGAAGTCGCTCGACTTCGGTGAAGCCGCCGCCCTGCCACTGGTAGCCATCACGGCCTGGGAGGCACTTATCGATCAGGCGGCCATTACTGCAGATGATCTGGTGCTCGTGCATGGTGGGACCGGCGGTGTGGGCCATCTTGGCATTCAGCTGGCTGCAAGCCGTGGCTGCAAAGTTGCCACCACGGTATCGAGCAAGGAAAAAGGCGAGATCGCCAGACGCCTGGGCGCTCATGAAATCATCGACTACACCCTTGAGCAGGTAGAGGATTATGTGCAGCGGCTGACAGGCGGCCGCGGGTTCCCGGTCATTTTCGACACGATCGGGGGCGATAATCTCGACCGCTCCTTCGAAGCAGCTGCCATCAAGGGTCGCGTTGCCAGCACCATCGGCCGTAATACCCACGACCTGTCACCGATGCACTCGAAAGCACTCAGCCTCCACCTCGTGTTCATGGCCTTACCATTACTGACGGGCGAAGGCCGCGCGCATCATGGCGATATCCTTCGGGAACTCGCCACGCTGGTAGACGCCGGGAAGGTCAAACCGCTGCTTCACAACAAGCGCTTCAGCTTCGATCAGGCGAACGAGGCCCATGCCCTGTTCGCAAAAGATGACTATGTCGGCAAGATCGTGCTGGAGCACCGCTAAAACATCCGCTAGTCGTCAACGCTGATCAATGCCACCCGGGCCTGTGTCAGTTTCTGCAGATCTGCCGGTGATAGTTCTATCTCCAGACCCCGTCGGCCAGCACTGACGAATATGGAGGGGAACTGGTTGGCACTGTCGTCGATGACGGTGAGCAGGCGCTTCTTCTGCCCCAATGGGCTCACGCCGCCAAGCACATAACCAGTGCTGCGCTGAGCGAGCATCTTGTCAGCCATCGCAGCTTTTTTCGATCCACACGCCTTGGCCATCTGCTTCAGACTGAGCATGGTGTTCACTGGCAGAATAGCCACCGCCAGTGCCTTATCGAGCTGGACCACCAGCGTCTTGAACACCCGTTCAGGCGCCTGTCCCAGCTTTTCCGCAGCTTCGCCACCGTACGACTCAGCGTCCGCGTCATGCTGATACTCGTGAACCATATGAGGCACTTTCGCCTTCCTGGCCAGAAGAATGGCAGGAGTCACTTCAGCGCCCGCTTCGCAAGCCAGGAGTCCAGACTGTTGGCGAAGCGTTGCCGATCAGCCTGGCTGAAAGCGGCTGTGCTACCGGTATCCACGCCGCTGCTGCGCATGGTGTCCATAAAATCACGCATGTTCAGCGTCGCCTTGATGTTCTCTGCAGTGTATCGTTCGCCGCGCGGGTTCAGTCCGATAGCCCCCTTCTCTACAATTTCGGCGGCCAGGGGGATATCACTCGTCACGACAAGATCGCCGGCTTCGGCCCGCCGGACAATCTCATTGTCGGCGACGTCGAAGCCGGCGCTCACCTGCAGCATTTTGAGGTATTTCGACTTGGGCAGGCTCAATGACTGGTTGGCTACGAAGGTCACCACCGTGCTCGTACGCTCCGCCGCACGGTAGAGGATTTCCTTCACTACCACCGGACAGGCATCACCATCGACCCAGATATTCATGTGCGGACGCTCCACGCTTAGTATTGCAGGCTCAACGCATAACTATGGAACAGCTGGTAACATTTTTCATCACCGGTTTGTTCATTAAATGACATCCATTCAGCGTACTTGGGGGCTATCTACCCTTATGATTGAACTTCGAAGTACGACATCAGCCAAGAGGCCTACGTAAGGCCATTGGTTAGAGAGGACAGAGTTATGAAACGATTTAGCGTATTCGCAGCAGTTTTATTGGTTCTGGCTTTTGTCGGCGCTAGGCTGAACGCCATGGATAGTGAATCAGCCAAGAAGCAGTATGCGCCCGATGGCCCTGGCCTTGCCGTAGCCACCTTTGCAGGCGGTTGTTTCTGGTGTGTAGAGGCCGGTTTTGAAAAAGTCCCGGGAGTGGTTGAAGTAGTGTCTGGCTACAGCGGAGGCGAGGAGACCAACCCCACCTATCAGCAGGTCGCGTCAGGCCAAACCGGGCACACCGAAGCCGTTCAGGTTTATTACAACGCTGAAGAGATCACCTACGAAGGTTTACTGCAGGCGCTATGGCGCATGATGGACCCAACGGACACAGAAGGTCAGTTCGTAGACCGCGGCAAGCAGTATCGTCCAGCTATATTTTATGCGGACGAGACTGAAAGGAAGGCAGCCGAGGCTGCAAAAAATGCCCTGGACGAATCTGGGCGTTATGACAAACCTGTCGCTATAGAAGTCGTGCCGTTTAAGCACTTCTACCCGGCGGAGGACTATCATCAGGATTATTACAAGACCAATCCTGTTCGCTACAAATTCTACACCTTCAACTCTGGACGCTATCAATTCATCGACAAGATCTGGGGAAAAGATCGTGAGCTCGACTATTCCGCCTATCGCCCTGCGCAGAATGAGGATCAAGATATGAGTCAGACAAAGCAGCAATCCGCCCAGCCCGACCTGCAGGCCTTCGTCAAGCCAGGCAAGGCTGAACTCAAGGCGAAGCTGACACCGCTACAATATTCGGTTACTCAGGAGGATGCCACCGAACGGCCCTTCGACAATCCCTATAATGATGAGAAGCGTGCGGGAATATACGTTGATGTCGTTTCAGGTGAACCGCTCTATCTATCGAACGACAAGTACGATTCAGGCACCGGCTGGCCTAGCTTCACCAAGCCAATCAAGCCAGAGGCCGTGGTGGAGGAAAGTGACTTTTCCCTGTTTGGCAAACGGACCGAGATTCGCAGTGCAGTCGCCGACTCACACCTGGGTCATGTGTTTACGGACGGGCCAAAAGATTCGACAGGGCTCCGCTACTGCATGAATTCTGCAGCAATGCGCTTCATTCCCAAGGAGGACATGGCTGCAGCGGGTTACGGTGAATACGTCGACCTGGTGAAGCCCCCGCGAAGCTGAAGCTTTGGCAAGCCCGGCAGTCTTGCGCTGCCGGGCTATCTTCTTATTTCGCTGCAGCTCTCGCCTCTTCCAGCCAGCCGTCGTAGGTTTCCTGGTTGGCATTGATCCACGCCTTCGTGTGACCCATGATGGCTTCCTGCGAATCTTCTCCGTCACGCACTTTCATATTTTGCGCACTCACATCGTTGACTGACAACTTGGCGATTTCGAACAGCTTCGCAGCAGCAGGGTTGTCTTCCGCCCACTGTTTGTTAGCGACCACCCGCTCACTATTGATTTCGAAGCCGTAGTTCTTGCCGCTGGGCAGCTTGGTTTCAGCATTATTGGGATTGGCCGAGAACGGTACTTCGAGCCATACCACATCCTTGCCTGGAACGAGAATTCCCGAAACCCAGTATGGCGTCCAGGTGTAGTAGAAAATCGGGTCGCCGTCCTTATAACGCTGGATGGTGTCAGAAATGATGGCTGCGTACTGGCCCTGTCGGTGCGCTATGGTGTCGCGGAGCTTGAAAGCATCGAGTTGATGTTCGATGACGCCTTCACAACCCCAGCCGGCCTGGCAACCAGTCAGATCGGCCTTGCCATCGCCGTCCGTATCGAAAATCTTCGCGATCTTTGGATCGGTGAATTGGCCAATGTTGGTAATACCATGCTTCTCGGCGGTCTTCTTGTCGATGAGATACCCCTGTGCGGCACCGTCGATATACTTGCCCTTGCGGTAGAACTTGTCATCGCCACCCGCGTTCTTGTACATGGTCTCGTGTAGCGGATACCAGTTCACGGCCATATAAGTGGCGTCCCCGTTAGCGACCGATGTATAGCCAGCACTGTAGTCGACTTCCTGGATCGGCTTGATCTCATAGCCAAGGTCCTTGAGCGCCTGATTCATCAGCATGGTCTGGAAAGTCTCTTCAGCGATCGGGCTCTGAATAGCCTGAACCGTTACACCCTTGCCAGGCATTTCCTCGGCCTGCGCGGCGAAGGCCACGCCACCAGCCAGCACGACGCTGGCAATAGTCGTTCTTAGATTCATAACAGTTATCCTGTGGTTTGAAATTGGGGTCTATCTTTTTGAAGCGTCCCTATTTCCGGGCACCAGGGCATACAGAAGTCCGACGGGCCCGGACTCATACCAGTGGCGCGTTCCTCTTTCCCGTGAGTCTCTACCGAGCGCCTGGGTCATGCGGTCGAGAATGATTGCGAGTATGACGATACCTATGCCGCCCACAGTCGCCAAGCCGATATCCAGGCGACCGATGCCACGCAGCACCATGAGCCCCAGGCCGGGTACCGCGATCATCGATGCAATGACGACCATGGACAGGGCCAGCATCAGTGTCTGGTTGACGCCTGCCATGATCGTCGGCGTCGCTAAGGGTAGCTGAACCTTGAACAGCAGCTGCGATGAGCTGGCACCAAACGATCGCGATGCTTCGATCAGATCTGCTGGCACCTGGCGTATGCCGAGGTTGGTGAGACGAATGACAGGCGCCACGGCAAATATGATGGTGACGATGACGCCAGGTACATTGCCAATTCCGAACAACATCACGATGGGCACGAGGTAAACGAAGGCGGGCGTAGTCTGCATGGTGTCGAGCACAGGCCTCACCACGCTGGCTATTCTATCGCTTTTCGCCATAGCGATACCGGTGGGTATGCCTATAACCATGCAGAACAGCACTGAAGTGATGACCAGAGAAAGTGTGGTCATAGCCTCGTTCCAGGCGCCGATTGCGCCCATGAATAGCATGCCTATCACCGTAACTATGCCGAGGCGAGAACCTGAAAGCTGCCAGGCCACAAGTCCGAATATCACGATCATGAGCAGAGGCGAAATGTTCAGCAAGGCTGCGTCGAATACGTTGAGTGCGGCTTCGACCGGCTGCTTGATGAGCTGAAAGAACACGCGGAAGTGTTCTACCACCCAATTGATGGCGACTTCCACGCCAGACTGAATATCGAACCATTCTGTCCGGAAGGGCTCGGCCCAGGTATTGGTGACCACCTCGATTTCCTCGGCGGTATCCAGCCAACTCGGGGTGGACTCTCCGCCCCTGCCCTGCTGCACTTCAGTACTACCCCAGGGATTCGTGGCGGGATCGACCGCAACTTCGTTAGGATCAGCCACCTCCACGGCGCTGCTTTCTGTCTGCGCCCATGGATCTGCGACTGAGCTATTGGTGTCTTCAGCCATGATTATTCGCCCTCTCTGTCCAGCGCCTGTAGCAGGACTGCTCTTGAAATCACACCCTGATAGCGACCATTGTCATCAACTACCGGCACACCGCACGGCGCTGCGGCCACATTGCCGATGATCTGGGTCAGCGGTGTATCAGCTGGAATCGGTTCAATATCTGGCAAGAAGGCACTACTGATACTGCTGCCGGACTTCCTGGCTTTTGCAAGCGAATCGACCGAGACGACGCCATGGAACTTCTGGTCACGCCCCAGCACATAAGCGTAGTCGCGCTCCCATTCACTCAGCTGCTCCAGCACGGCAGGAATACCTGCACCTTCGCGCTCCACCACCGTGACCTGCCGCTTCCGTGCCACATCCTTGGCGGTGAAGACAGTAAAGATATCGACACCTCGAAAGAATGATTTGACGTAATCATCAGCGGGATTCTTGAGGATTTCATCGGGCGTGCCGACCTGAACCACTCGCCCGCCCTCCATGATCGCAATACGATCACCGATGCGCATGGCTTCGTCGAGATCATGCGAAATGAAGACTACCGTGCGCTTCGAATCCTTCTGCAGTTTGACCAGTTCATCCTGCATTTCCGTCCGAATCAACGGATCGAGCGCCGAGAAGGCTTCGTCCATCAACATGATTTCAGGATCGTTCGCCAGAGCGCGAGCGAGGCCAACGCGCTGCTGCATGCCGCCTGACAGCTCGTCAGGATAGCTATTCGTGTAGGCTTCGAGGCCCACCTGGGCAAGCGCTGACTGAGCACGCTCGTGACGTTCACTACGGCCCATACCTGAGAGCTCCAGGCCAAAGGCGGCGTTGTCTATCACATTGAGGTGAGGCATCAGCGCAAAGGATTGAAACACCATACTCATCTTGTTTCGACGAAGCTGGTTGAGATCTTTACGTGAGAGTTTTGCGATATCCTGATCACCCACCCAGATTTCTCCGGTGGTTGGCTCGATGAGCCGGTTGAGCAGCCTCACCATGGTGGACTTGCCAGAGCCGGAAAGCCCCATGATGACGAAGATTTCGCCCTCGTAGATTTCGAATGAGGCGTCCATTACGCCGATAGTCTGGCCCGTAGACTTGAAGATTTCAGCTTTATCAACCCCCTTGCGAACGAGGGACATGGCTTCTTCGGGGTCGTCTCCAAACACTTTGAAGACATTCTTTACCACGACTTTTGGGCTCATTGATTCGATATGTCTCCCTTGCTGACAACTCGGTATCAGCCGACTGCTGGAATGAAAGCGCAGCACCGGAACGCTTCTGAATCGCGCTGGAAACGAAAGGCGGGCACGTGCGTCGATTGAGCGGGATCAGTCATCTCTATACGTTAACCGAAGTTAACATAGATCAAACTTATAGGCTTTTCGGGTGGGGCGTCAACCCGCGCTCAGGCAATGAGGCGCGGGCTTGGACGAGATTCAGAGGCTATTGAGCAGATCAGTCACTGTTCTTCAGGCTCTTCATATCGATGACAAACCGATACTTCACATCACCTTTTTTCATTCGATCATAGGCTTCGTTGATGTTCTGGATATCCAGCATTTCCACGTCGCAGGTGATGTCATGTTCGGCACAGAAGTCCAGCATTGCCTGAGTCTCAGGCATGCCACCGATCAACGAGCCTGCAAGCACGCGCCGCTTCATGACCAGCATGCCGGCCTGCAGCGGTGGCTCAACCGCAGTGAGCAAGCCGACTACGATATGCTTGCCATCGTACTTCAGACAGTTCAGATAAGGGTTCATATCGTGCGGCACCGGAATGGTATCGAGCAGCACGTCGAAGGTTTCCCTGGCCGCTTTCATCTGCGCCGGATCCTTGGAGATGATCACATGATCAGCACCCTGGCTCCGCGCTTCCTCCATCTTGCTTTCCGAACGTGTGAAGATCGTGACTTCAGCGCCGAGGGCTTTGGCGAACTTGACGCCCATATGGCCAAGCCCACCCATGCCGATTACGCCGACGCGATCACCGGCTTTTACACCGTAGTGCATGAGCGGTGAGAAGGTGGTGATGCCGGCACATAACAAGGGCGCGGCTGATGCGGCTTCAAGCTTTTCCGGAATCGTGACGACGAAACGCTCACTCACCACGATTTTCTCTGAATAACCACCCAGGGTCACTGAGTTGTCGTGGCGGTCACGACCGTTATAGGTACCGGTCATGCCCTCGAGACAATACTGTTCGAGGCCAGTCTCACAAGCGCTACAGCGCCTGCATGAATCAACCATGCAGCCGACACCCACAACCTGACCAACCTGGAACTTGCGCACTTTCTCACCGACGGCCTGCACACGGCCAATGATTTCATGGCCGGGCACGACCGGATAGAGACTACCACCCCAGTCATTCTCTGCCATGTGGATGTCGCTGTGGCACACGCCGCAGTAGTCGATCTCAATAGCGACATCGTCTGGACGCAGCTCACGGCGCTCGATATTCAGGGGCGCCAGTGGCTTGTCAGCGGCCTGGGCTGCGTATGCTTTTGAAGGAGTCATCTGATCTTAACCTCTTTACTTTCGGAATAAGCTTTTGCAGCTGTATTGACTGGGACTGAGCTGTAATGAACGAGATAGCATACGCTTTAAGCATCGACTGGGATAAGGTCGGCGACCAGATGTTCCAACTGGGCGTCGCATTCATTCTTTCATTGCCAATAGCCTGGAACCGCGAAGCAAAATCGCGTGGCGCTGGACTACGAACATTTCCACTCGTCTGTATTGCCTCCTGCGCCTACATGCTGGTTGGCAAAGCGGTATTTCCCGATCCGGAAGCACAGGCCCGTATTATGTACGGCATCATTACGGGCATGGGCTTCATTGGTGGTGGTGCAATTTTGAAGACGTCCTCAGAGGTGGCAGGAACGGCAACCGCTGCGGCGCTCTGGAACACCGGCGCAATCGGGGTCTCTGTCGCGCAGGGCCAGTATGAAATCGCGATTCTGCTCAGCGTGATCAGCTTTCTGATCTTTATGCTCATCCCGCCTATCAAGCACATCCAAAACGGCCACCATCATCCTCGAGAACCTGGTGGGCCGGATGGCTAGTCCGGCCTGGCTTAGCTAACAGCCACGCCGCCTGGTGCGCTGATCTCGACACCGCCGGCTTCCTCTATGGCCTTCTTACCCCTGACCGTGAGATCACTGATGAAGGCGAACTGATCGCGCATGTCGAAAGGGTAAGCCTTCAGGCGGTATTGCGTGCCCAGGGGGCTCTGCTTGAGCATGACGAGCACAGGCTTGGTGTACTCGAGATAGGCACTGGTAAGGGCAACGTCGTTGAGCGACTCCCGAACGATTGCGGCATCATGATCTGGCGCCACATAGAATTCCGCGACGCACATCAGCGTTCTGGTGCCATCATTGGAGTTGATGATGTTGTTCGACCAGAGCCGGTCGTGCGGAACTGTTATGGCATCGTCATCTGCCGTACGGATCCTCAGAGCCCGCATACCGACAGAGGTCACCTCACCGTAGTCTCCGTCGATTCTGACCCAGTCACCCGGCCGATAAGGACGCTCGAAAATAGCAACCATGCCTGCAATGAGGCTGCTCACGTAGTCCTTGAATGCAAAGCCGATAGCGACGCTCGCTGCGCCTGCAATCACGAGAAAATTCTGGAAATTGATATTGAAGATGATCGGTATGACCCAGAGAAACGCTGCCGTCAGGAGAAGCAGTCTGATGATGGGGACCGCGCCGAGAAGATAAAGCCGGAGCTGATTTGGCCCGCGCTCCGCAAGGTATGGCAGCAGTCGTCGAACCACCAGAATAGCGACCCAGGTACCAACGATGATCAGCGCAACTTTTGCGAGGCTGATGTCCTGGAAGTCATTGAGAAGCTGGGCGGCCTTCTGTCGGCCCTCGTCTACTGCTGCCATGTTCACAACCTGTCTGTGGGGAAGCCGGAGATCGCCAGCCCGCCCCGTATCGCCGGATAGGCGGCTGGCTGGCAACGATAAGTGGACCCGCTTCGATAGATGATGCCGGCCTTGCGCAAAGCCACGAGCAAAGCCGGTTCGACCGGTCTGGGTAAGACGGCACTCAGTTCTTCCGCACTGGCACCACCATGAATCAAGAGTGCGTGAAGGATCTGGAGCACCATGTCATGCTCACGCCCTGGCAGGGTGTACTCCTCCAAAGATGCTATCCAGAGGGTCCGATCGTCGTCTGCGGCTACTAGCCGGTGCTTTGCTTCAGCATCCTCGGTTTCTTCGGCTTCACCATTGAGCGTCTCTGATTTCGAACCGGAGCGGAGGCTCTGTCGCCAGAGATGCCAGGCTACCCATGGTATACCGAAGCTACGCGCGGCGAGACCCTGAAAGAAATCATGAGGCACATCATCTTCCGACAGGGCCATCACATCGTCTCCGGTTCGGGTCAAACGAAAGGTGATGTCGTGGTCTTCATGCGCCTCACCGAGCTGATGGAACCAGTGTCTCAAGCGACTGGCATCAAATGCCTGAAATGTCATCCCCTCGGGTAGAATCATATCGGCAGCCACCGCCTTCTTGATAAAAAGCCAGGCCCAGCTGTTGCAGCCGATAACGCAATGCCTTTGCAGGTCGGCAAGCGATTCCAGCAGTGCACGCAAAACGGTGAGTCCGTTTCGATGCCGCAGGAACCAGCGATCGAGCTCCGGCAAGACCAGGACCCCCGAACCTTTTGCCTGCGCCTGAACCAGCGACAGGGCCTCCTGAACCGCCTGATCACCTGGCTGGAGCAGGCTCATGCGCTCAGGTGGATCGAGCAGATCGTGGTTATGCTGCTTCGCCCATTTGGTCAGGAGACCGTTCTCCTCACCAGGCGGCAATACGATCAGTTTCAGCCACTGCGCCGGTCGCTCTTCGAGTACCCAGTCCCGTAGCGAGATGTCGAGCTCGTCCAGCAAGGGCCCCCACGCAGGCGGATTCGCCACGTCGTTGAGAATCTGCAACGCAGTGTGGTGCAGGCGCTCCTCAGCGATATACGGTTTGTCCTGGCTGCTATCAAAGCGCTTCTTGATCCGCGCCAGGAACAGCTGCAAGGCATCCTTGGTCTGCAAACTTGGCAGCTTGTACTGGCCGAGCGGGCGAAACTCGCGCAGCTGCCTCGGCTCGTCACTCATACGTGAGGCGCGCCGTGCACACATTGGTCATGAACTGTACTCGTAGGTTTGATTCAGATGCGACGGGCGCCAGATGACTATCCCGCGTCCATATGGACCGTGTCAACGACGGTCGCAGCGGCCACGGCGATGTCCGAGCAAATTGCAGCTGCCTTCGGAGAATAGCGTAGTTTCAGGAGAACTCGATTACCAATGCGGGGATCTAACGCAGACCATATAACGGCCTGGTCCCATGACCACGCCGTTGCATGCACGTCTCACATTTGCTGGGGCTTTTCGACCACTTTTTCCGCGACCGCCATCGGGGCATGCCGCACATCGGTGCCCTCGACCATGAAGATGACATGCTCGCAGATGTTGCCGGCATGGTCACCGATGCGCTCGAGCGCCCGTAGTACCCACATGATATTGAGACAGCCACTGATACTCCGTGGGTCCTCCATCATGAAGGTCATCACAGCACGGGTGGCGCTGCGGTATTCGTTGTCAACGGCGTCATCTTCTTTCATCACCACGAGCGCTTTCTGCATGTCGAACTTCGAGAACGCATCCAGAGCATCGCGTACCATTCGCCCCACATGCACACCGAGATGCCTGACTTCGAGATAGCCTTGCGGGGCCTTGCCTTCCTCGGCGAGCGCGGTAGCCAACTTGGCAATCTTCTTGGCCTCATCGCCAATACGCTCGATATCAGCCACCATCTTGACTACCGCCATGACCAGACGGAGATCGCTGGCGGTAGGCTGGCGCGTTACGATAATCCGTTGAGCCTCCTCATCGATGGTCAGCTCCATGGCATCGACGGCCTTGTCACGTAATTTGACCGCAGCGCCCAACTCCCCATCGTTATTGATCAGCGCCTTGAGTGCATCCTGCAACTGCTGCTCGACGACTTCGCCCATGGCCAGCAGATCCTCCTTGAGCTTCCCCAGATCGCTGTTGAAGCGGTTGGAAATATGTTGCAGATGACTATCTCTCGCAGTGGGCATGACGCACCTCGTAAACAATGACTGAAGGCCTGGATTTGAGCTTGCTCATCACCCGAAACGTCCTGTGATATAGGATTCTGTGAGTTCATGTTCTGGTGACGTGAACACCCGGTTGGTTTCGTTGACCTCCACAAGATGGCCAAGATGAAAGTAGGCCGTGCGGTGAGCCACGCGAGCAGCCTGCTGCATTGAATGGGTCACGATCACAATGGTGAAGCTCTCTGACATCTGGGCAATCAGCTCTTCAACTCTCGCTGTGGCAATGGGATCAAGCGCCGAACAAGGCTCGTCCATCAGGATCACTTCCGGACTTACGGCTATGGCTCTGGCGATACACAGACGCTGCTGCTGGCCGCCAGACATACCGGTTGCGACTGAATCCAGGCGATCCTTGGCTTCGTTCCACAGACCAGCTTTGCGCAGGCTGTTCTCGACGATTTCGTCCAGATCCGTCTGACTGTTGGCCAGACCATGGATACGGGGACCATAGGCGACGTTGTCATAAATAGACTTCGGAAACGGGTTTGGCTTCTGGAACACCATCCCGACCCGGGCACGCAGCTCGACGACATCATTGTTGGAATGGTAGATATCTTCATCATCCAGCATCAATTGCCCCTCAACCCGACAGCTATCGATGCTGTCATTCATCCGGTTGAGACAACGCAGGAAGGTCGACTTGCCACAGCCAGATGGGCCGATAAATGCAATGACTTCGTTGCGGGCAATATCGAGGCTGATGTTCTTGATTGCGCGGTCGCTGCCGTACGACACACTCACGTTGCGCAACTTGAATTTGGGATCTCCGGCGAAGGGCTTGCCTACCGTCTTGCCCTCTTCGATCACTGTATCTTCCGGCTTGTCTTCGGGTACCGGTACAGCAGCCTGCTGCGCACGAATATCCGCTTTCATCGTAATACCAGGGTTCAACGTGTTCATCTCGTTCTCCTTACCAGCGTCGCTCGAGCCGCTTGCGCAGCCAGATCGCCAGTGCGTTCATACTGATCATAAAAGTGAGCAGCACCATGATTCCGGCGGATGCCAGTTCGACAAAGCCCTGCTCTGAGCTGCTGGCCCAGAGGTAAATCTGTACTGGCAGAACTGTGGCTGAATCGAATAGTCCCTCAGGCACGTCCACGATGAAGGCGACCATTCCGATGAGCAGCAATGGCGCAGTTTCTCCCAGCGCCTGAGCCATGCCGATGATCGCACCAGTCAGCATACCGGGCATTGCCAGGGGTATCACGTGGTGAAGCACGACCTGCATCCTTGATGCCCCTATGCCCTCGGCAGCCTGGCGAATGGAAGGCGGGACACTTTTGATGGCGGCGCGACTGGAAATAATGATGGTAGGCAGTGTCATCAGTGCCAGCACCAGACCACCGACGAGGGGGATCGAACGTGGCATGCCGAAGAGACCGATGAAGACGGCCAGGCCGAGCAGACCAAAGATGATCGATGGGACTGCCGCCAGGTTGTTGATATTGACCTCTATGAAATCTGTGAGCTTGTTCTGCGGTGCAAACTCTTCGAGATACACCGCAGCCGCAATGCCCACCGGGAAGGAAATTGCCAGCGTAACCAGCATCGTCAACAACGAACCGACTATCGCACCGAGAATACCGGCGTTGGCCGGCTCACGAGAGTCTCCACGACTGAACAACACATCGTTGAAGCCAGTATCGATAACACCGGCCTTCACCAGCTCGTCCACCCACCGCTGCTGCTGCTCCGACAACCTAATGCTGTAGCTGGGATTATCCGCGTGCTTCACGTAAACCGAGACCTGATCATGGGCGAGGAATTCCATGGTCTGGGTGGTATTCAGCAGCTCAGGATCTGCCTTTAGTCGATTCTTGATGGTATTGGCGCCGTAGTTGCCTACCAGCCGTAACAACTCGCGCTTTTCAGCAGCACCTTGAGCTTCAGGGAAATAGGCCTGCAGCGCAGCAATGATCGGTGCATTGAAGTCAGCCATAGCTAGCTGATCCGTATCGCGAGGGTCTTCGAGATACATCATCTCCGAATCGAGATCGAGCTCCAGCGTTATCGTGGTCTTCACGAACCCGGTGTAGCCCTTGGAGATGATGTCGGCAAAGAGCACAAACAGCGATGCAAGCGCAATGAAGATAGCCAGCATCCCGTAAAGACGAAACCGCTTTTCCTTGGCGTAGCGGCGCTTCAGGGAAGCGCGTACGATTTCCGCCTGCGAACCTCGCTTATTCATACTGTTCCCTATATTTCCGTACGATCTTGAGGGCAATCACATTGAGTAGCAGTGTGACGATGAACAGCAGCATGCCCAGGGCAAAGGCGGACAAGGTCTTGGCGCTGTCGAACTCCTGGTCGCCCACCAGCAGCGTGGCAATCTGCACCGTTACAGTCGTCACCGATTCCAGAGGATTGGCCGTGAGATTTGCTGCCAGTCCAGCCGCCATCACCACGATCATTGTTTCACCAATGGCTCTTGAAGCGGCCAACAGAATGCCACCGATAATACCTGGCAGCGCTGCTGGGAAGATGACCTTCTTCATGGTCTCCGATTTCGTGGCCCCCAGTGCGAGAGAGCCGTCCCGCATGGCCTGTGGCACGGCATTGATGACATCGTCAGATAACGACGAAACGAACGGCACAATCATGATGCCCATGACCAGACCGGCGGCAAGTGCACTTTGTGAAGACGCTTCGAGCCCCACGATTTGAGCCAGATCACGAATAAAGGGCGCGACGGTCAAAGCGGCAAAAAAGCCATAGACGACGGTGGGGATGCCTGCCAGCATTTCCAGTGCAGGTTTTACCACTGCCCTGACACGCTTGCTCGCGTACTCAGAGAGGTAGATCGCTGACAGCAGGCCGATCGGCACAGCAACCAGCAGTGCAATGCTGGAAATCAGCAGTGTTCCGGTAAAGAGCGGAATCACGCCGAAGGCGCCTTCTGAACCGACCTGATCGGCTCGCAGCGCAGTCTGTGGACTCCAGCTGGTGCTGAACAGGAAGTCGCTGATCGGAACGCGATCAAAGAAGCGGATGGTTTCCAGAATCACGGAAAACACGATCCCGGCCGTGGTCAGTACTGCCAAAGCAGCACAACCGAAGAAGATGCGGCGTAGCGTGGTTTCCACGTTCAGTCTGGCATTGATGTGCGGCGCCACACGGGTCCATGCGTACGCGCCACCGGAAACGGCAATGAGCAGAACCAGGATAGCCTTGAAATTTTCACTACGGTGCTCCAGTGCTTCGAGCACAGTAGCTGCACCGGCAATATGCTCCGGCACAAACTCTGGCTTGATACTTCCAGCTGCAACATTGTTGATCTGGGAAAGAATCAGGCTGGCCTGACCTGAAGATTCGGGCCAGGTATCTTGAGGCAGTGAGGCGATGACTATGCCCTGTATGACTTTGGCTTCAAAACCGGCCCACACCGCGAGCACAATCAGCGCCGGGACGGCACACCACAGTGCCGCTCGCGCTGCGTAGTAAAATGGGAGCGCCTTCAGATTCCGAATGCCGCCGAGCGGCGCAGCAACAGCCCTGGAGCGCATATATGCTAAGCCATAGGCAACCACGGCGAGAATCAGAACCAGGGGCAGAAGAATGGCCGTCTGCATAACAGTCTCTGTATTGAGGGGCTTTGAATGAGCTGGGCGTCTATATGCCGGGTTGCGGCGTGATACTGTTCGTACAAAAAATCCTGAAAGGAACGCCCAGCTGATGGCAGCGTTCCTTCATGGTCATCCCTGACCCTGGCAGATCGAACTTACAGCTCGTTACCAGTCATCGGCTCGAGTGCCTTCACTTTCTTGGCCATCGCCATGCGCTGCTCACGCGGGAGCGGGATCAGACCTACATCAACCAGATAACCGTTATCACCCCAGGCACCTTCGCTGGTGAACTCGGCTGTGTACTCCTTGATACCTGGAACAACACCCACGTGCGCGTTCTTGACGTAGAACCACAGTGAACGGGCAACCGGATATTCTTCGCCGGCAATAGTTTCAGGGGTCGGTTCAACGCCATTGACAGTGGATGCCTGAATCTGGCCGCTGTTTTCCATGAGGAAGCTGTAACCGAAGATGCCGAGGGTATTCTTGTCCTGAGCCAGACGCTGTACGATCAGGTTGTCGTTCTCACCGGCTTCGACGAATGGACCGTCTTCACGCATGCTGTGACAGATGCTCTTGAACTTTTCTTCGTCTGTCTTTTCCAGCTTGGCGATCATGTCGAACTTCTTGCAACCACCTTCCATTGCGATTTCAACGAAGGCGTCACGAGTTCCTGATGTTGGAGGCGGACCCATCACATTGATTTCATAGTTCGGCAGACTCGAATCGATGTCGCTCCACTTCTTGTTGGGGTTGGCAACAAGTTTATCGCCAGCTTCATTCGGCACTTCTTTCGCAAGCGCCAGGAAGATCTGTTCAAGCGTCAGATCAAGCTTCTTGGAGTCCTTGGAATTCGCGATCACGATGCCGTCGGCACCGATACGAACCTCAGTGATTGCCTTGACGCCGTTGGCCTGGCAGCTCTCGAATTCACTCTTTTTCATGCGACGTGATGAATTGGTGATATCCGGGTGCTGAGTACCTACACCGTCACAGAACAGCTTCAGACCACCGCCAGAACCGGTTGACTCGAGCTTCGGCGTCGGGAAGTCGGTGTTACGACCAAAGCGCTCGGCAACTACGGTTGCGAATGGGTAGACTGTGGATGAACCCACGATGTTGATGGTATCGCGAGCCATAGCCGGGGCTGACACAGCAGCAATGCTACCTGCCAGTGCGACAGTTGTAAGAGCTGTTCTGAGTTTGATCACGTTGAGTCTCCATTGGTCACTTTGCTTTTTCTCGGATTGTTTGCTACCGATGACAGAACGATAAAGGGACTATGTGACAACTTTGTTACAGCGACGCAATCTGCGATTCTTAGGTATGCCTGCCTAGCTCGGGCTGCGCTGCCAACAAGCTTCGTTAAGAATCACATCCGGTGGATTGGAAGCTGTATAATGCTGATCCAACTCACCGTCGTTAATTGGATATCCAGATCATGAAGCTGCTAGTTCGGAACCTCGATCGCGCTACCACTGAAGCTGACCTGCGGGCGCTGTTTGAACCATTCGGGGCGATTCAGTCCTGTCGGCTGGTTCTTGACTCGGAGACCGGTCTGTCCAAGGGCTTCGGCTTCATCGAGATGCCCAAAGTCGGTGATGCAAAAGCAGCCATCCAGCGGCTTAATGGGTTCACGGTCGATGGCAAGTCCATCCGGGTCAAGAAGGCGGAAACGCCTGCACCTGCAGCCGATTCTGATGTAGAGGATGTTTAAGACGCTCCGGCGTCAACGCCGTCTTCGGGATAGTCAGGCGGAAAGTCTGCGCCTGCGGCAGCAGATCCTCAGCACGCAGCTGACACTGCAGGCAGTGAATGCCTCGCAGCCTGGCGTGGGTAATGACAAGCCCCATGACATCGTCGTTTCGCTAACCACCTTCGACAAGCGAATTGGCAACGTGTACCTGGCGATCGAGAGCCTGATGCAGCAATCACTCAGGCCAGACCGAATCGTTCTGTGCGTATCTGAAGCCGATGTCACTGAGTCAGACCTCCCCGAAATTCTTCGATTGCAGCAGCTTCGCGGGCTGGAGATTCTGTTCTGCGAGCGAGACCTTGGGCCGTACAAAAAGTTTTTCCACACCTTTCAGAAGTATCCGGACAGCCTGATCATCACAGCAGATGACGACCTCATGTATCCCTTCGACTTCGTCGATATGCTGTACCGTGCCTGGCTTGCTCGACCCGATGTGATTCACGCCCACAGGGCTCACCGCGTACTGCTGAATGACGAGGGCAGGCCGCTGCCCTACAAGTCATGGGAAAAATCAACTGACTTCACAGAGCCATCTCCGCTTGTGTTTCCGACTGGAAACGGCGGTGTACTGTATTTTCCCGGCGCATTCGATGAGGAAGTTCTCAACGAGCATCAGTTCATGACACTGTGCCCTGGCTCCGACGACATCTGGCTCAAGGCGATGAGCCTCAGAAACGGCACGCTCTGCCAGCGCATTCAGGATCCACGGCAGTTTGGCACTCGCTTTATCGTAATACCCGAGTCGCAAAACCATGCGCTCAAGCGACTGAACAAGTCTGCTGACGCTGGGAATGACAGCAAACTACAGGCGGTGCTGAATGCTTATAAGCTCGGCTTTCGATAGTTAGCGGATGCGTGGGGAGCGCCCTATCGAAGCTGGTGGCTTCTTGCTGGTCGGAAAAAACGCGCGGCGGTGCTTAAAAAGATAGAGCCGGCGATGCACACTGCGCTGGATCTTGATGCTTGTGCGGCCCAGCCGGTCCTTCAGTGAAGGCAGGACTGGCTCGAAATCAGGCTTGGGAATCGTGGTGGGCTTCGCCGTTTCCCAAATGATGTGTGGCTCAACTACGAAGCAGTGGACGCCAGTTTCCCAGTAGTGGTCATAGAGTTTGTCAATCGGCATGTATATCCGCCGCCCGTAAGCAATCAGCCTTTCCATACCGCGTCGATTGATCAGCAAGCCCTGCCCGCCGAGCGTGCCCCGGAGTGGACGTGTAAGCCAATAAGCCTGCTCGCTCCCCGCAACGGCTGAGAGTGGCTTGACCAGTTTCCGCGGTTGACGCTTCAATGCCATGAAGCGAATGAGCTCATACTCTGCAGGCAGCTGACGCAGCTCCGCCAATACAGTGCCGAAGTCTGGCTCGAGGTGCACATCATCTTCAAAGAGACACAACTGCTTCACACCAGCCTCATAGGCCGACCGAATTGCCCTGAAGTGGGAGAGGTAGGCGCCCACCTCAGCGGCTCCCAAGGGTGTCATTCGATAATGAACCGCGGCCTCTTGGTCCAGACATTCATCCGGCTGCAGAACAGGGTACGTCCGCCGACCATCGACCGCGGGAAAGAATTCGGCTTCAATGCCGCATGCCTGGAGTTCCGACAGTAGGGTCTGTGCCCGCTCCATCGCCGAATCAAGTGTAATGATCTGGCAGCTGAACGGCCGCTGCTCCGGGTTACCTGCTGTCACCTATCCGCCTCCTTGCCGAAACCGGCTCCACCTGGTGTTTCTATGACGAGTAAGTCGCCGGCTTGTACCGTCAGTTGTGATTGGCCGTCCAGTTTCTTGACCTGGTCTGGTTCAGATGCCGGGAAAAAATTGTTGCTGCCGCAGGCACCGGACTCTCCACCCAGGAGACCCGCAGGTGCTATGCGCCTCCGGTTCCCGAGCAGATTGACGTCCATCCCCTGGAGAAACCGGATCGCTCGAATAGCACCGTCGCCGCCACGGAACTCACCGGCACCTCCGGAATGTGGGCGAACACCAAATTGCTCGAGCCGAACTGGATAGCGGTGCTCGAGCACCTCAGGATCCGTCAGTCTTGAGTTGGTCATGTGGGTATGTATAGCTGAGGCACCATCGCGTCGGAAACTGGCACCATCACCACCGCATAGTGTTTCGTAGTACTGAAACTCTGCCGTGCCCCAGGTGAGATTATTCATTGTACCCTGCGCAGCAGCCTTGATACCGAGCGCTGCGAACAAGGCATCGACTATCACCTGCGACACTTCGACATTGCCCGCCACTACAGCTGCAGGATAACGCGGATTCAGCATCGAACCTTCGGGAACGATGATGTTCAAGGGTCTCAGACAGCCGTCGTTCAGCGGTATCTGTTCAGTAACAAGGCATCGGAACACGTAGAGCACGGCTGCATGGACGACCGCCAGCGGTGCATTGAAGTTGCTGTCATGCTGCGGACTGCTGCCGGTGAAGTCGACACAGGCTGTGTTGGCATCGACGTCGATATCAATATTGACGCAGACCTTGGTACCATTATCGAGAAGCTGAACGGAGCGGCCGCCCTCAAGCTGACTTATCGCGGCCCTGACAGACAACTCGGCATTGTCCTGAATATGCCCCATATAAGCCGCGCAAACCTGCCTACCATACTGCTCGATCGTTCCCAGCATAAGACTGGCGCCCCGTTCGCAAGCGGCCAGCTGAGCCTGAAGATCAGCCAGCGTACAGTCGATATTCCGCGCTGGCCATTGACCTCGTTCGAATATCTCGCGGATGGCGCCTGTTCTGAAACTGCCGTTTTCGACGATTGGCAGCAGGCTTAACAATGTGCCCTCTTCATCGATATGCCGAGAAAAGGCCGGCATGCTGCCAGGCGTGATCCCGCCGACGTCGGCATGGTGACCCCGGGCGGCGAGCAGACAGATCAGTGTCTTGCCATCCTCGCCATACAGCGGCTTCACTACCGTGATGTCCGGCAGATGCGTCCCACCCTGGTAAGGGTCATTCATAGCGAACGCCGAATTGGGCTGCAAGGTATTGTCGCCCTCTGGCCCAAGCGTCTTCAGCAGATGCTTTACGCTATGGCTCATACTTCCCAGGTGCACCGGCATATGCGGCGCGTTGGCCACCAGCTCACCGTGGGCGTTGAACACAGCACAGGAAAAATCCAGCCGCTCCTTGATATTGACCGAAAGCGCCGTGTGCTGCAAAACGATGCCCATCTGTTCTGCAATGAACATGAATATGTTGTTGAAGAGCTCCAAACGAATGGGATCGACAGGGATCTCTTTCGCCGCCATTGATGGACCGGTATCGGCGAGAGTAGTCCGCTCTCTTGCGAGCCTGAGTAGACCATCATCCACACAGACTGCCGTCCAGCCGGGCTCAACCACAATGGTGCTGGCTGGTTCGATGATGACTGCTGGCCCTTTCACTTGATGACCAGCGAGGAGCTGGTCCCGCTGATGAAATGGCGTGTCATGATACTGCCCGTTAAAAAATACCGGCCGACGATCGATTGGTACCGGTGGCTCGGCTGAGGTGTCTGAAAAAATTTCAACGCTTTGCGGCTGCGCAGTAGCCGCAATGTTGGAGTGCGTTTCGACCTGAACACTTTCAATGATCAGTTCCGGATCGCTGGGTTCGAATCCAAACTGGGCTCGATAGCGTTCGCAGAACACGCGCTCCACTTCAGCGAGATCTGCCAGGGGCACTGGCAGCGTGGTATCGCTGCCGGACAGGCGCAGCTGCAGCAGAATTTTATGGCTGAGACTGGCAGAGTTGGAGGCGACATCGAGCTGCGGCTTCAGCACGTGCTCGTTGCGCGTTTGAGCGAGTGGGATCCTGCGCTCCAGGACTTCCAGGGCGCTGGCAGACAGCCCATCCCCCACAGAAAAAGTGGTGATCTCGCGGAGCTCTGCAAGCCCCATCCCCAGCGCTGACAAGACGCCCGCATAACGGTGTAGCAGTATTTCCGAAATGCCAAGGGTATCGGCTATCCGGCAGGCATGCTGCCCACCGGCACCACCGAAACTGAAGAGCGCGTAATCAGTAACGTCGTGACCTTTCTGCGTGGTGATGTGGGCAATGGCATGGGCCATATGACCAATCGCTATGGCAAGAAAGCCTTCTGCAACGGTTTCAAGCGCTGCATCTGGGGCATCGTCTGCGGATATGCCCATGCTGCCGGCCAACACACCGAATGCCGACCTGACCTGAGCGGTATCGATCGGTTGCTGACCATCAGCACCGAAAACAGAGGGGAAAAAATCCGGCTGAAGACGCCCAAGCAGTACCTGACAATCCGTAATGGTCAGTGGTCCTCCCTTGCCGTAGGCTGCAGGCCCTGGCGACGCACCGGCCGAATCTGGCCCTACCAGATAACGCGCCGATTCGAACTTCAGTACAGAACCGCCGCCGGCGGCCACTGTATGCACGGCCAGCATGGGCGTCTGCAAGCGGTACCCCGCAACAGTGGTTTCAGTCTGGCGCTCCAGCTCGCCGCGGTAGTGGCAGACATCGGTCGATGTACCGCCCATGTCGAAGCCAATCAGTCGCTCATAGCCTGCCTGTCGACCCAGCTCGACCATGGCGATCACACCACCTGCGGGACCAGAGAGGACGGCATCCTTGCCACGAAAATCGCGTGCGCCGATGAGTCCGCCATTGGATTGCATGAAGGTCAGGCGTCCTGACTCCAGCATTCGCGCAGGTAAGCGCGCCGTCAGTTTCTGCATATAGTCCTGGACGACGGGTGTGAGACAGGCATCGAGTACAGTCGTGTCGCCACGGCTGACAATTCGCATCACCGCACCGAGCTCACTGCTAACGGAAATATTGCTAAAGCCTGCGGCAGCTGCAAGCTGCGCTGCGTGAACCTCATGAGCAGCATTGCGGTAGCTGTGCATGAACACAATTGCGCAGCTATCAATACCGCTTCGTCGCGCTGCTTCGAGTTGCTCGACCAGGCTGGCGGTGTCCAACGCACGGACTACAGTGCCATCAGCTGCAAGACGTTCATCAGCCTCGACGACCCGCTCGTAGAGCATTGCCGGACGCTCGATGTCCAGCGCAAACAACTCCGGCCTGTTCTGATACGCGATCCGCAGCAGGTCGGCGAAGCCTCGCGTTACCACCAGCACAACCGGCGCGTATCGTTTCTCCAGTAGCGCATTCGTGGCCACTGTCGTACCCATGCGAATTTCACTGATGGCGTCGTCGGGAATGGCGGCATTATGCGGCAGACCGAGTAACTGCCGAATACCTGTGCTTACCGCATCTTCATAGTGCCCGGGACTCTCTGACAGCAACTTGTGTGTAACAAGCTGGCTATCTGGCCCTCGAGCGACAATATCGGTAAAGGTACCGCCTCTATCGATCCAGAACTGCCAGTTCTGCCCTGCTGCAAATCCCGTCGTCACGCGTCAGCCCTCAGCTCAGCTTCACGAAGCTGGTCAGAATGACGATGCGTGTGCCATGGCATGAGCTGTACTGAAGCCCTTGGGCTCCACATCGTGTCGCCAAGAAAGCGCCAGAAATCGGCAGTTTCCGTTGAAGCCGAACAGAGATCGCACTGAGCAGTGGCAGTCATGAATACAGATTCCTTGTATGGGGTCCCGGCTCAGGTCCCGAGAACGAGTAGAACAATCCCTGATATGATAACCACTATACCAAGCAACTCTCGTCTACTGGGTGTTTCCCTGAAAAGGAAATAGCCAGTGGCGACGCTGAAAACGAGCTCAACCTGGCCCAATGCCTTCACATAACCGGCGTTTTCGTAGGTCACCGCCGTAATCCAGCCAATGCTGGCAATGCAGCCTGCTACCCCACTCCAGATAGCGACCCGCCAGCGGCGAAAGCTCTCCAGCAGATCAGCGCGATTGGCACAGTAGAGCCAAGCGCCCATGAGCAGGGTTTGAAATGTCAACACCGACACGAGCACCGTGCCCGCTGCGACCACCGGCTCTATGCCAGGGCCCACGGACGGTTCCCATGAGAGGAGTTGCTGGCTGGCCGCGCGGTAGAGCACGGTGCAGATAGCGAAGGAGAGCCCCGAAGCCATACCGATCATTGCAGGTCGATGAGTCATGGCCGCGAAGATAGTTTCCAGTGACAAGGCTGAACGAGCAGTGGCCAGCATCATCACGCCTAGGACTGTGACAAGTATGGACACGAGGCCAAGCATGTTCATCGAGTCGCCAAGTAGGAGAAAGCCGACCACGGCCGCCTGGATCGGTTCCGTCTTGGAATAGGCTGTGCCCACCGCGAACTGGCCAAGACTGAAGACCTGGACCAGCAGCTTGGTCGCCAATATCTGGGCGCATCCTGCGATGATTATCGTGAGCCAGAACAGCGATGGCAGCGACAGCCATTCCACACTCGCCTGACCATCCAGACTGAACCAGTACAGCCAGGCAAACGGGAGGGCATAAACGAAGCGGGTAAAGGTCACGCCCCAGACACCCATGCCACTGCTCAATGACTTCTGTACCGTCGACCGGATGTTCTGCGCGAAGGCGGCCATCAAGGTGAAAAGTATCCAGTCTTCCACTACGCGGTCACCCGCCTCGTCATCGCTGTTTCAGTCTCTACGCCAGACAAACGATCAGGCGGGAATGTTCGCCTTGTTGTAGGCAAGCTCGGCTTCGACGGCGTCGAGCGTGTCGCCAATCAGTGCTGCAGCAATCTTCTTGCCTACCAGCGGGACGGATACTTCGATATCGGCGCTGACTTCGTGCTCACAGCCTTTGCCGTCGGCTGTCGGCATCAGGCGGATCTTACCGGAGGCAACCACGGGCGCGCCCTTCATATCGATACGCCAGTCGCCCTCGTAACCATCCCCACTCTTCTGGTAAGTATCTTTCTGCGACACCTTACTCATTGGACTAATGAATTTCTTCGCAAAGGTCGGCACTTCGACAGGCACTGAACGTTCATTGGCGATGATGATCGTGCTGCCAGTTTTCTCAACCGGCTTGAGCTCGACATCTTCCGCGCCGAGCGCCGCATACTTTGTGCGCACGTAGTCGGCGTCTGTGAAATACTTCATCGCAGTTTCCACACTGAAGGGATACACCGCTTTTCTCGACTGACTCATCATCCATTCCTTTATCATTTTTGAGGTTGTATTCGCCGCAATAGTGCCGTTGCGGCTGCTCCGGCGCAAGCACGCAACACTTCGCATCGTGCTCAAGACAGCTGCGCCATTCCAAGGCATGGCGGAATCTACAGGAGAGGCTTTACCTTAGGTCAGCGCACGGACGATGTTCGCGGGCATGCCGTTTCGGATCAGATACTGCTTAGCATTGGGTCGTGATTCGACGTTACGCTCTAACGCCCCACCAAGCGGCGGTACAGTTCACTGTATTGCCTGGTTATGATCGACTTGGCATAGAAGCGCTCGTACTCCGCTGCGCCCGCTTCGACGAGGGTCTGGCGAAGAGCCGAACTTTTGAACAACTGTCTCAAATGGGCTGATAACGCCCCAATATCATCGATATGACTCATCAGGCCTGTTCGCTCATGTTCGACGAGCTCGGAGGGCCCTTGTGAGCGCGTTGCAACGATTGGGACCTTGTTGAACCAGGCTTCACCGATGATACTCCCTAGTCCCTCGTGCCTGGATGGGCACACGAACACATCTGCTGTTCGCATAAGGGCGTTGACATCTCTCCGCCATCCCAGGAAGCGAACACGGTTTGTCAGCTTCAGCTCAGCCGTCAACGCTTCCAGGGACAGGCGCTCGGGCCCGTCACCCGCCAGCCATAGCATGACATCCGGAACATCGACCAGCGCTCTGAGCAGGGTATCGAATCCTTTGTTCTCATGCAGGCGACCAACAGCAAGCAGCACTGGCTGGCCACCTTCAGCGCCGAGCATCCGCTTGTCCAGTGCTTCAACCAGGGTTTCATCGACGAAGTTTGGAATATGAAATACACGCTCAGCAGGAAAGCCACCATCGATCATGTGCTGGCAGATCCCTTTGGCGATACCAATCCAGTAGTCGCAGTGACGATAGTACTTGAGATCATAGTAATGGCCCAGCCGGGCGACCAGCGTGTAATCCTGGCCTGGATCGGGCTGCGGATTTGACTCAAAACCACTACGGCTGTTCGGGGTTAGACCAGAGGCCCGGTTCATGTAGGTCGCCACGATATCCGGTCGCCAGTCGGTCAGAGCCCTGCGGTATTGGCGATGCCCAAGCAGATCGAGCTTGCCGCCGAGCCTGTGCAGGCTTACCGGCACACCCGCTGCGGCAAGTTCGGCCTCACGGTACTCGTTACTACGCGTGAAGGCGCACTGTTCGAGCTGCTTGTCAGCTTGAAGTGCACACACGAGGCGGGTGTAGAAGTTCTCGGCACCCCCTATCGGGGCGCCGGCAAGCACCTGGGCTACCCGGATCTTCTCGTAAGGCTGGTTCACGATGTGGCCACCGGCGCAGTTGATACGCCTGCATAACGCTGCGCAGGCTCCATCCAGCCATGATAGCCCCAGTCACCGTTGGTACGTTTGATCTCGAGAAGCGCCTCAATGGCCTCCGTGAGGCGCTCGGCCTTGCGGGCCGCTTTTGCACGAGCCAGTGTCCTGGACCACCACCCGAACGGCAGTACATCTGCCCAGCCGAGGCCGTCGATTACCACAAGTCGCTGTATCGTATCCTCTGCGGTCAGCTGCACCACGATGTTATGCAGGAGCAGGTTTCGTGATGGCAGCCCTATCGTCTCCCAGGCCTGCTGAAAAGCAGCAATGCAGTTCTTCACCCGCGGTGTATTGCCATGGATCCACACATACTGTTTCAGAGTCATGCTGATGGCTCCGTCGAAGTCCCGAACCAGGTCGGTCACGAGCCCGGGACCGTGGTTAGTTGCCACCATACCGTAACAGCGAGGAATGAACTGCAGGGCCTGCGGGCCGTAGATATCGGCTATTCGCAGAAAAGTAGAGTACTCCTGCTGGTTGTCATCAAACGATGACAGCGGCTTCAGCCAGCCTTTGATGCCCTTTTCTTTCTGTTTCAGTTCGGGAGATCGATCTTTGCGCAGGGTCTTGACGCATTTTCCAGCATCCATTGGATGGAAGAAGCAGAGTCGGTTTCCCCCCTGCGCGAAGCTATCGGCTTCGCTACCGAGATCGAGTTTCTGCATTGCCGCTCCGGATTTATCCACGCCCGTTGTGCCATACATAGTTGTGCGACAGCGGCTGCTGCATGGCAGTTTCGACGATATAGCTGGCGTAGAGATTGCTATTCATGTGGTCATGAAAAAATTGACGCGTTCGTGCTGCCCATTCACGCCGCTTGGCATCGTCTCTGTGAAACTCGACGAGCTTTTGCAGGAGCTCTTCCTGCGACCTGAAATAGACAAGGGTTTCATCCGGGAACAGCGACTGAAAATCTCCACTGGCATGGGTGAAGGTGAGTAGGCCGTTGCCGCCGAGCTGGGCCATGCGAGCCGATGAATACCAATGCAGCCCCTCCTGGCGATTCAGGTTGAGCCCCATCCTGCTCTCTGCAAGTACGCGCTCGTAGTCACGCCCCCATACGCCCGGCTCGCCGAAACTACCCGGCGTAAGAAAACTGAAGTCGTCCGGCAGGTGATCCAGAAGGTATTTTACAACCGCCCCGCGTTGCGTGTAGGCAGTTTCCTTGCTACAGAAAACGAGATCATTGACCAACGCGCTCCGACTCGAAGCGTCGTAGACATCGATGGCCTCATCAACCGGATTGGGCATGTGCCATAACCGTGCCCGGTCGCCAGCGAACTGTTGCAACTCACGCTCGCCGGTGGACACGAACATCGCATCGACTACCTTGCAGCGGTGCCTGATCTTGTCGGCATTCACGGGCACAAACAGCGGGTCGTTGTTGCAGCCGGCAATTACGACGCCGGGACGTAGGACCCTGGCCTGCTCGAGAGTCTGATTGGTGATGATGTCAGCGTGACCAACGATGATAAGGTCTGGCTCGAAGGCTTCAACTGTTTCGAGCAGGCGCTTGTTGGCCTTCTTGCGGCCCAGATCCCGTATTCCAAATGGTGCTTCGAATGCTGCAACATCACGCTCACTGAACGACTGCACCAGCCAACCGTTGCGGATGAGCCCAAAGTACAGTTTCTGCGCCCAGCTCACGCGCAGGTGCCCGTACTTTCTGAGTTGTTGATGAGCAATGTGAAGAATTCGCATGCAATGTGTTCTTTAGAGCCGAATAGCCTCTAGAATGCCTCAGGAGAGCGTCGGGTGACAACCTGAGGCTAATTCGCCAACGAGCTGGGCTATACTGTCCTATCGGCGTGTAGCGTGGAGATATCATCTGAAAACCAAAGCGGGTATCAAGTTCAGCCGTTTGCACCGTGTAAAGCGACGACTTGAAAACAACTACAAGCTCTCCCTCATCATAGGTCTCAGTGTCTTTGCAATTGCGGGCATAGGACCAATCATTCTCTATCGCTTTTATTCAGGTAATACCTTCGTAGCGCTCGTGGATATGGTGCTCTTGCTTACAGTTACTGGCGCCGCGATTTATGCCTGGATCACCGATAATATCGAGCCTCCTGCCATGGTCCTGGCACTTGTAGTCAGTGGCGGGCTGGTTCTGATGATGCCGAAACTCGGTACGCCAGGTCTCTTCTGGTATTTCACCCTGGTCGTCTTCAACTTCGGCATGCTTCGGGCCAAGTGGGCTTTGTTCCTGAACGGCACAGTGATGTGGCTAGTGTTGTACCTGAGCGAGCTGTCATCCTGGGATGAACTCCTGCCGTTCGTGATGTCCGCGCTGGCAACTTTCGGATTTACCTTCATTATCGTCTACAGAAGCGACATGCAGCGAATGCGGCTGGAGCAGACCTCACTGACGGACGCGCTCACGGGCATAGCTAATCGCAGGGCGCTGGATCAGGAGCTCGACCTCGTGTTCGCGCATTTTCAGCGCTTCGGCATACCGTTCGGTCTGCTCATGCTGGACCTCGATAATTTCAAGCGCGTGAACGATACGGCTGGACACGAGGGCGGCGATGCGGCGCTCAGGGCCTTTACGGGATTGCTAACCGAATCTCTCCGTAAGGAAGACCGCCTGTTCCGCTACGGCGGAGAAGAGTTCGTCGTGGTACTGGCAAACGTGGAGCAGACCACCATGAAACAGGTTGCCCAGGTGCTGTGTGATCTGGTCGCCGAAGAACTCAAATCGCCTGCGGACCACACGACCCCCATCACCGTCTCGATCGGCGCTTCGCTGTTGCAGGCCGACGATGACGGCGAGTCATGGATACATCGGGCCGATAAGGCCCTCTATGCCGCCAAAGCCGGCGGTCGAAACCAGGTCGTCGTTTACGAGGAGATCGATCATATGCAATCAAGAGGTTCAGATGCCTGAACTCTTCAGCATCAACAGCACGGATTTCAACGGGGTGCCTGCCCTGCAGGTCAGGCGGCGGGAGTGTACGGCGCTCGTCTCCCTGCTTGGTGGGCAGGTCATGTCGTTCCAACCAACCGGCGAGCGCCCAGTGCTCTGGCACAATCCGGACCTGACGTGGGTGCCTGGGCAGTCACTGCGCCAGGGCGTCCCCGTCTGCTGGCCATGGTTTGGCGATCTTCAGAAAAACCCGCCAGCTGTTCAAGACACGGTGGCTCGCCTCTTCAAAGAGCAGCCGGCATCTGCGCATGGTCTCGCTCGCTCGGCGCTCTGGACATTGCAAAGCAGTGATGAAAACGAAGCGTTCACCGAAATCTGTCTTACGCTCGAGCTGGCCAGTGCTCAGGTTACTCTGAGCGCACGTTATCGTTTCGGCTCGGACCTGAGCTGCGAACTCATCACGCAGAATAACGGCAAGGAACCGCTCATCCTGAGTATGGCGCTGCACAGTTATTTCCAGGTCAGCGATATCGAAGCTGTAAGCGTAGAGGGCCTCGATGGGTGCAACTATATTGATGCACTACGTGACTGGACCCAGCACAAACAGACAGGCTCACTGCATTTCGCGGCAGAAACCGATCGGATCTATCAGGACATCCCTGCCGAGATAAGTCTGACTGATTCCACCTGGGGCCGGCGGATCGTCCTGCAGGCGCCTGACAGCCGGTCGGCAGTGTTGTGGAACCCCTGGATCGACAAGAGTCAGCGCTTGTCGCAATTTGGCGCCGAGAGCTATCGCAGCATGGTCTGTATAGAAACCGCCCGGGTAATGGACGATGTATTCACTGTGCCCCCCGGCGGGCGGAGCAGTCTGTCCCTGACAATTTCGTCGGACTCATCTTACGATTCGTGATTCACCCACAGCCATTGTTCCGAAGGCCTCGGCATCTATGCCGGCGGCCTCACGGGCATCCATCAGACGCTGTATTGGCTCCATCGGCGGCTCTGCGGTAAGCGGGAACGTGCCCCAGTGCATGCCGATGCTCTGCTTGGCCTTCAGGTCCTGATGCATCAGTATCGCCTCTTCCGGGTTCACGTGATAATACTTCATGAACCAGCGCGGTGAGTATGCGCCGATAGGGATGAGCGCCAACCGAATCGGCGGGCTACGCTCAGCGATCTCTCTGAACTGCTTGTTGTTATAGCCGGTATCCCCGGCAAACCAGATCGTGTGACCATTGAAGTCGATCAGCCAACTCGCCCAAAGCGTCGTCATCTTGTCGAACAGCGTGCGGGCCGACCAGTGCTGCGATGGCTGCGCGTGAAATGTCAGATCGCCAAACTGCGCCTGCTCCCACCAGTCCATCTCGCGCACCTTGTCTGGATCGACACCGGCATCTGTCATCCAGCTTCCCAATCCCAGCGGCACCAGAAACACAGTGGCTGAGCTACTGCGCTTTGCCAGCTGGCTTACCGCAAGCTCGTCCAGGTGATCATAATGGTTGTGACTAATCACCACGTAATCAATTTGGGGTAGCTCGCTATAATCGATGGCATGTGGAATGTAGCGCGCCGGTCCGGCAAAGCTGAGCGGCGAGGCCCGACTGCTGAAAATCGGATCGGTGAGGATATTGATGCCAGCGCGCTGTATCAGAAAGGTCGAATGGCCGAGCCAACTGATCCTGGTGTGCTCATGCTCCTCCTGGAGCCGGTCGGGCGACATGCGCTGGAACGGAACCTGGTCTGCAGTGGCTTCATGATCAGCCCATTCAGTCTCACCAAACAGCCGCATTTTTACGAAGGAAAAGAAAGTCTTGTCCGGGTCATCGATATACAGATTCCGGTAGCCTTTCTCGGTATGGTGCGGCGGCAGATCTCGTTTCATTTCATCATTTCCGGTGCAGGCCGAAAGCAGCACCGTACAGGCGAAAAACAGCCAGGCCGGCAAACTTCCCCAGCGCTGGCCCGGCTCGTGGACTGACAACTCACGACTGACTACCATATCGGCTTCCTGGTTGAACGACGGCCTTGACCAAGGGAAGTCTATGGCTGCGATTAACTATTTTTTAAACTCTCAACGCGAATCAGGCGTCGACGAGGTACTTGCGCAGGGCCTTTGGTTCAGCGTCAACCACGTTCTTGCTGACCTCCTTCTCGATGAGCTGCAAGGTAGGCGATGCCAGCTTCTCGCGCAGGGCCCCGAGAAAACCAGGATCTGCGATGACATCCAGATGTTCGAACAGATGCGCCTTGCGACCTTTCTCGAGCTTGTTGGCTACGTCACCAGCAAAATCGATGAGCAACTTCTGATGTTCGGTATGTTCGGGTCGCATAGTTCGCTGCTGATTCTCACCAGCTGATGAAAGCGCTTCACCCAGAGTGCCGCTGGCAAGATCCTGCTCATGCAAGCGGGCATCCGGACAATCCAGTTCCTCGATGAGCTCCATCTCTGTTGCCTGCTTGTTGCGCTGATAGATCTTGGCCTTCTCACGATTCGCAACAACTACCCATCTTGTGGTCTGCATACTGACTCCTCTGTATCTGTCATTGACTTCCAGTTATACGAGCGCGTGATCTCTTTCAGTTCCTGACGCCGTTTCGGATGTACCAAACTCATCCACCTCTTCAGGCCAGAAATGGTCAACCTTGATCGCATCATCAGCAGCCATTTGAGCCTCACGATACCGCTGGGCCTCCTCAGGCGTGAGTACGTCCTTTTCAAGCACCTGCTGAATCAACTCATCGAGACTCACTTCAGCATTGATTTCTCCAGCCTTGATCGCGCTACGAACTTTTTTCTCTTCGTCCTTGCTCTTGAGCTTGAGCAGGAAGGCGTGCTCCACGCGACCAGTTGGATCATCAGGCCGCTCGTTACGGTAGACACCATCCACCAGGCGGTTTCGGGTAGCCGAAGGCTCCAGCATAAGCGCAACGACACGATGCTCGAGCGCATCGTTCGGACGCTTCTGTGTTCTGCCAAACGGAAAGACCATCTTGCGCACTGTCCAGCCAAGGACGCGGCTGGGGAAGTTGCCTGTGATGGCATAGAACGCGGTCTGGAAATTGAACATACAGTGCGCCATACCCCACTCCACCAGCGGCAAATCATCCACAGGACGTCCATCGTCCTGATAACGCTTGAGCAGCGTCGAGGCCAGATAGAGGTAGCTCAGACAATCGCCCAGGCGTGCCGACAGCTTCTCTTTTCGCTTCAGCTCACCACCGAGCAGCAGAAGACTGAAGTCTGCGATCAGTGCGAAGCCGGCAGCAAAACGGTTGATATCACGATAAAAGCGGTCGGTCGCTTCATAGTTCCGCGTTTCGCTCAACGCACCGCCGGTAAGTCCATGCACGAGGGCTCGGGCCACCAGCTGAACGTTACGGTTCATGTGAGCGAAGAAAGCTTCGTCGAAGCCGTCGACATTACCCGCTGTTGCTGTTTCCATTTCCTCAAAGAGATAGGGGTGGCAGCGTATCGCGCCCTGTCCGAAAATCATCAGACTGCGGGTAAGGATGTTGGCACCCTCGACGGTAATACTGATGGGGATGGTCTTGTATACGCTGGCAATGTAGTTCCTGGGACCTTTGATAACGGCCCGACCGGCGTGCACATCCATGGTATGGCCCATCACGCTGCGCATCATCTCGGTGTTGTGATATTTGAGGATGGCAGAGAGCACCGCAGGCTTTTCACCCAGATCTACATAGTTCGAAGTCGTCTTTCTGGCGCTATCCATGAGATAGGTCAGGCCAGCAATAGGCGCCATGGCTTCTTCGACACCTTCAAAATAGCCGATGGGCACGCCGAACTGTTCCCGCACTCTTGCGTAGGCACCAGTGGTAAGGCTGGCGAGTTTACCGGCACCGGTAGCCAGCGAAGGCAGCGAAATGGACCGGCCTACAGAAAGGGCGTTCATGAGCATCATCCAGCCCTTGCCGATGAAGTCCTTGCCCCCAATAACATAGGACAGCGGGATGAAGACATCTTCGCCCCAGAGCGGACCATTCATGAAAGCTGCGCCGATGGGCATATGACGGGCGCCAACCTGAACACCGGCAGTGTCCCGAGGAATCAACGCACAGGTGACGCCCAACGCGCCCTCAGTGGACACATAATCGGTACCGCTCGCGGCATAATCATCATCAGCTCCCGGTGGCACCACTTCATCTGCATGACAATGCCGTCGCGTCTCCGGGTCCAGCAGATTGTCTGGGTCATAGGCCTTGAAAGCGAGGCCTATGACCGTAGCAACAGGTGAGAGCGTGATATATCGCTTGGTCCAGCGCAGTCTGAAGCCAAGCACCTCTTCGCCGTTGTGCATGCCCATACAGACGACGCCCTTGTCTGGTATAGCGCCAGCATCTGAGCCTGCCTTCGGACCGGTGAGTGCGAAGCAGGGCACCTCTTCACCAGTCGCCAGTCGAGGCAGATAGTGGTCCTGCTGCTCCTTGGTACCATAGTGCATCAGGAGCTCAGCCGGCCCCAGCGAATTCGGCACCATGACTGTCACGCCGGCAGTGACGCTGCGGGTGGCGATTTTCATCACCACCTGAGAGTGTGCGAAGGCACTGAAACCCAGCCCACCGTAACGTTTGGGAATGATCATGCCGAAGAATTTGTTCTTCTTGATGAAGGCCCATGTTTCTGGAGTGAGATCATGGAGATTCTGAGTTATTTCCCAGTCATCCAGCATTTCGCACAGTTGTTCCACCGGCCCGTCGAGGAATGCCTGCTCTTCTGGCGTCAGTTTCGGTGCCGGCAAATCCATCAGTCGCTTCCACTGTGGCACGCCGCTGAACAGCTCGCCATCCCAGCACACTGTACCGGCTTCCAGCGCCTCCCGCTCCGTCTGCGAAAGCGGCGGTAACACACGCTTCACGGCATGCATGATTGGCGTGGTCAGCAATTTCTTGCGCAGTGGCGGCACCAGGGCCAGCATATCCAGCGCAATGACGGGTATCCACATCAGGATCAGCAGCACAGGGTGCAGCGCCGAGCTCACAGTAAGGCCGAGCATGATTGCAGTGAGAAAGAGAGCCCAGCCTTTACCGCTGATACCGTAATAGGCGAGTATCAGCGTCAAGAACAAAAAACCTAAGACCAGTAGTAGCGCAGTCACAGCAATCTCCACGAACGATTATCAGGTGGGGGGGAAGGAAGAGTCAGGGTGATTACGCTCGACGCCTGGGCTGTGGATGAGCCTGCGGATCTGATACAGAGAGTGGAGAGCCAATGAATCCCGACTATGACGTTTTTGTGATTGGAGGCGGCATCAATGGCTGCGGGATCGCCAGAGATGCTGCAGGCCGTGGGTATGCGGTCGGTCTGTGCGAGATGAATGATCTTGCCAGCGGCACCTCATCATGGTCTACGAAGCTGATTCACGGCGGCCTCAGATATCTGGAATTCTTCGAATTCCGTCTGGTTCGCGAGGCACTCAAGGAGCGTGAGTTACTATGGCGCTCAGCACCTCATATCATCTGGCCGCTTCGGTTCATTCTTCCCCACCACGAAGGTCTACGACCCGCTTGGCTACTTCGCGTCGGCCTGTTCCTCTACGATCATATCGGCGGTCGCGATGAATTGCCGGCGACACGAAGTCTTCTGCTCGACACCAACGAGGTCGGCAAGCCGCTCAAGAAGCAGTTCCGCCGCGCGTTCGAATACTCCGATTGCTGGGTCAACGATGCCAGACTGGTTGTGCTGAATGCGCGTGATGCCGCAGACCGCGGTGCGAAAATAATGACCCGCACCCGATGCGTCGGCCTGGAACAGAAAGAGGGGCTGTGGCACATACAGCTGCAGGAAAAAGACATGCCGGGCCCGCGTACAGTGACCGCCAGGATGATAGTAAATGCTGCGGGGCCGTGGGTCGATCGAGTGCTCAACGTGCAGTCGCCAGGTCGACGTCAGCAGGTTCGACTGGTTCAGGGCAGCCATATCGTGGTGAAGAAGCTTTTCAATCACGATCGCGCCTACATCTTCCAGAACGCTGACGACCGGATTATCTTTGCGATTCCCTACGAGAATGACTTTACCCTGATAGGCACGACTGACAAGGACTACGAGGGCGACCTCGGTGAAGTAAAAATCAGTCAGCAGGAAATCGATTATCTTTGCAGGGCCGCCTCGGAATACTTTGAGAAGCCGGTCACCCAGGATCAGATCGTGTGGACCTACTCCGGTGTCAGACCCTTGTTCGATGATGGTGCGTCGAAGGCCCAGGAGGCCACCCGAGACTACGTCATTCGACTTGCACCAGTGAAATCTGCTACAAATGGAAAGAATACGAACAAAAAAGAAAAAATTAACACAAAAGAAGCTCGACTTTTGAACATTTTTGGTGGGAAACTGACCACGTATCGTCGTCTAGCCGAAGAAGCTCTCGAAAATATCGAGAAAGTACTCGGCAGCAAGGGGCCAGCCTGGACCCACGATGCAGTGTTACCTGGTGGTGATTTTCCTGCGACGGGGTATGAGGAACAGGTCAGGCTCACAATGTCGAGATATCCTTTTCTCAGCGAGCCATTGTGCCGGCGGCTTGTACGGGCTTACGGCACCAGGGTCGCGACCCTGTTGGGTAACGCGGCCAGCGTAGAAGATCTTGGTCGGCAATTTGGTGGCGATGAAGCATCCGGCACCACGCTGGCGGCGGCTGAGGTGAGCTACCTCATGAAACATGAATGGGCGCGCGTTGCCGATGATGTGCTCTGGCGGCGCAGTAAGCTGGGACTTTCGATAACCGGAATTCAGTGCGACGAACTCGAGCGCTTCATGAGCGATCAGGCCGTCCGGTAGCAATGGTCCTGGATCATTGGCAATAACAATAATATTGGTGGCGGTGTAGGCCCGTCATCCTGCGGAGAAGCTTATGCTCGAACTGCACTCGGTGTGCAAGACTGTTGACCGCGTAGATCACATTCGCGATGTCAGCATGTCACTGGAACGCGGCAGTCTCAATGTACTCCTCGGACCGACCCTCGCTGGCAAGACCAGCCTTATGCGGCTCATGGCAGGCCTCGATCGGCCGACATCTGGTGATATCCGCATGGACGGTAAATCCGTCCTTGGCGTACCGGTCCAGAAGCGTAAGGTTGCGATGGTCTATCAACAGTTTATCAACTATCCCAGCCTGAGCGTATTCGACAACATTGCGTCGCCACTACGAATTGCCGGTGTGGATGCCAAGGAAATCAGCAGACGCGTTGAGCAGGCCGCGGAACTTCTTCAGCTCAAGCCAATGCTCAACCGCAAGCCGGAAGAACTTTCGGGTGGGCAGCAACAACGTACCGCTCTTGCTCGTGCACTGGTCAAGGATGCGGATCTCGTATTGCTCGACGAGCCGTTAGCCAATCTCGATTTCAAGCTCCGTGAGGAGCTCAGGGTCGAGCTCCCGCGTATGTTTGCAGCTTCTGGGGCTGTGTTCGTCTATGCGACGACCGAACCAATGGAAGCTCTGCTGCTCGGCGGTAACACAGCCACGCTGAGCAAGGGCCGCTTGACCCAGTTCGGACCAACCCTGGATGTGTATAATCGCCCCGCTGACCTCATAACAGCGCAGACTTTCTCAGAGCCGCCACTCAATGTTCTTGATGCCGTGATACATGGCTCAACGGTCAGCGTCGGCGAGCGCGAAGCATCTCTTTCCAATCTGGCAGAACGCCTGGTCTCGGGAACATTGCAGGACGGCAATTACCGCCTTGGCATCAGGCCACATCATGCGGCTTTCGAGACGCCTGGGCAGGGTAATGAACCGGATATCCTGAGGCTGCCCGTCGTGATCAAGACCTTCGAAATCACTGGCTCCGAAAGCTTCGTTCACTGCGAATATCGAGGACAGCATCTCGTGGCCCTCCTGCACGGTATCGTCCACGTGGTGCCAGGCGCCGAAATGGTCTTACGCATCCCCACCGGTAAGTTGCTGATCTTCAGCCTCGATGGTGCGCTTGTTGCCGCCGGCCTGGAGAGCCGCCAGCATTCTATGCAGCCCTCCGTCCAGCCTTCCATCCAGCCCAGCAGTCGGGACTAAGCCAATGGCCAGCATTACGCTCAATAATCTTGCTCATAGTTATCATCCTGATCCTAAGGGTCCGGAGGACTTTGCACTCAAGTCGATCGACCACGTGTGGGAGGACGGTGGCGCCTATGCCCTCCTTGGCCCCTCCGGCTGTGGCAAGACAACGCTGCTCAACATTATCTCCGGTCTTCTGGTGCCCTCGCGCGGCCAGATCCTGTTTAATGACCGGGACGTAACCAGGCTCCCACCGGAGCAACGTGACATTGCGCAGGTCTTTCAGTTTCCGGTCATCTACGACACGATGACGGTGCGCGAAAATCTCGCCTTTCCACTGGTGAACCGGGGCCTCGCTAAAAACGAAATCGCCGCGCGCGTCCACAAGATGCTCGACATACTGGAACTGCAGGGCAAGGCGGATCGAAAAGCCCGCAATCTTACAGCGGATGACAAACAGAAGATCTCACTGGGCCGCGGCCTGGTGCGCTACGATGTCAATGCCATCCTGTTCGATGAACCGCTCACCGTAATCGACCCTCATCTGAAATGGCAGCTCAGAAGCAAGCTGCGTGAGCTGCACAGCCAGTTCGGCCACACCATGATTTATGTGACTCATGACCAGACCGAGGCGCTGACCTTTGCCAACAAGGTGGTCGTGATGTACGAGGGCGAAGTGGTACAGATAGGGACGCCTGAAGAACTCTTCGAAAAACCCGCTCACACCTTTGTCGGCTATTTCATCGGCTCGCCAGGCATGAACATCCTGCCAACGACTATCGAAGGCAATCGCGCGAGGCTCGGCCAGCACGAAACGATACTTGCGCAGCAATATCCGGCGCTAAGCGGCAAGGTCGAGCTCGGTATTCGACCCGAATACATTCGGGTCGTCGAGCGCGGTCAGGGCCTGCCAGTACAGATCAGGGAGGTCGAGGATATCGGTCGCTTCCGGATCGTGAGGGGCACGCTTCAGGGCGATGAGAGTGGCGCCATTATCAACAGCCTCGTTCCGGAGGATCAGTCCTTACCAGCTGATGCCGACTTCCTGTTCAACCCGGATAAAGTCGGCGTCTATCTGAACAATCACATTGTCAGGTCTCAGGGCAGCTAAGATGCAACAAACCTATAACAACAGAGCCTGGTTTCTCGTCATTCCGGTCGTCATTCTCGTCGCCCTCAGCGCCGTGATTCCGCTGATGACCGTAGTCAATTACTCTGTGCAGGACACCTTTGGTGGCAACCAGTTCTTCTGGGCAGGCACCGAATGGTTCAGTGATGTGCTGCAGTCGGAGCGCTTCCATAACGCGCTGATGCGCAACCTGGGGTTCTCCTTTCTCATTCTCGCCATTGAAGTGCCGCTGGGCATCATGATTGCGCTGTGCATGCCCAAGAAGGGCATCGGGGTGCCAATCTGCCTGGTGCTCATGGCCCTGCCCCTGCTCATTCCCTGGAACGTGGTGGGCACCATCTGGCAGGTGTTCGGCCGAGCGGATATCGGGTTGCTTGGATACTCGCTTGCGAGTCTCGGCATCGACTACAACTACGCCACCAATGCACTCGACGCCTGGATCACCATCGTGGTCATGGACGTCTGGCACTGGACCAGCCTGGTGGTACTGCTGTGCTACGCCGGCCTGTCTTCGATTCCCGATGCGTACTACCAGGCCGCGCGCATCGACGGCGCGTCGAGATGGAAGGTTTTCCGCTACATACAACTGCCGAAAATGAACCGCGTACTGCTCATCGCCGTGCTCCTGCGCTTCATGGACTCCTTCATGATCTACACCGAGCCATTCGTGCTCACTGGCGGCGGGCCAGGCAACTCGACCACCTTCCTGTCGATCGATCTGGTGAAGATGGCGATCGGCCAGTTCGACCTGGGTCCTGCTGCTGCGATGTCACTGGTGTACTTCCTCATCATTCTGCTGCTGTCATGGGTGTTCTACACCGTCATGACCAATTATGACGCTGAAAAGCCACCGAAGGGGGACGAGGCATGAAGAAGGTATCCCTGCGCTGGCTGGTGCCAACGCTCTACATTGTGTTCCTGTTGTTGCCGATCTACTGGCTTATCAACATGAGTTTCAAGACCAATCAGGAAATTCTCTACAGTTTCACGCTGTTTCCGGAAAATCCGACGCTGGCGAACTACAAGCACATACTGACTGATCCGTCGTGGTATATGGGCTATGTAAATTCGATCATTTACGTGGTGCTCAACACGATACTCGCCGTGGCCGTTGCACTGCCCGCAGCCTACGCGTTCTCCCGCTACCGCTTCCTGGGCGACAAGCACCTGTTCTTCTGGCTGCTGACCAATCGCATGGCACCGCCCGCCGTATTCGCGCTGCCGTTCTTCCAGCTGTACTCAGCCTTTGGACTGATTGATACGCACATCGCCGTCGCACTGGCACACTGTCTGTTCAACGTGCCCCTGGCGGTCTGGATTCTGGAAGGCTTCATGTCCGGCATACCGAAGGAAATCGACGAGACCGCCTACATCGATGGCTATTCGTTTCCGCGCTTCTTTGTGAAGATCTTCACGCCGCTGATCGGCTCCGGTATCGGCGTGGCGGCCTTCTTCTGTTTCATGTTCTCCTGGGTTGAACTGTTGCTGGCCCGCACCCTCACCGTTACCGAGGCCAAGCCAATTGCAGCTGTCATGACCCGCACCGTGAGTGCATCCGGACTGGATTGGGGTGTGCTGGCAGCCGCCGGCGCCCTGACCATCATTCCGGGCGCGCTTGTCATTTATTTTGTTCGCAACTACATAGCGAAGGGGTTTGCTCTTGGACGCGTTTGACCTCTCCTGGATGGCGTGGACGCAACCCACAGCCACATTTTTCGGTGTTATTCTCCTGCTCATCATTGCCATGAGCGTATGGGAATACTTCAGCCCTGGCGGCAATCCACGAGTCGGCATACTGCGATTCGAAACTACCCGAGGGGACCGGCTGTTCCTCTCCCTACTGGCGAGCGCATTCGTGCATCTTGCCTGGTTGGCAACTACTACAGCTGATCTCTGGTGGGCGACCGGACTTTCTGGCATCGTTGCCGTGCTGATCTTTGTTTTTGTGTAGAACTGAAAGAGTCAAACCTGGAATGTCACAGGCATTCCGTTCCTGAGGAAGTCAGAGGAATAACAACAATGATAGAAGTACATGAGAAACAATCGAAAGCGAGTCCGGCAAAGTACATGCTGAGGCGTGCACTGCTGCCGGCTGCCATCTGCATGGCGATCTCGACGCCATCGATCGCAGACATGAAGGCTGCCGAGAATTTCCTCAACAAGGAGATTGGTGAACTTTCTTCTTTGAGCAAGGAAGAGCAGAAGAAAGAGATGCAGTGGTTCATCGAAGCCGCCAAACCTTTCAAGGGTATGGACATCAAAGTCGTTTCAGAAACCATTGCCACGCACGAATATGAATCGAAAGTTCTCGCCGATGCGTTCACCAAAATCACCGGGATCAAGGTGACTCATGACCTGATCGGTGAAGGAGACGTCGTCGAAAAACTGCAGACCCAGATGCAATCCGGCGAAAATATCTACGATGCCTACGTCAATGATTCAGACCTGATTGGGACGCACTGGCGTTATCAGCAGGTACGTAACCTCACCGACTGGATGAAAGGTGAAGGCAAGGATGTCACCTCGCCCACGCTGGATATCGAGGATTTCGTTGGCATCTCGTTCACCACGGCACCGGATGACAAGATTTATCAGCTGCCCACCCAGCAGTTCGCCAACCTGTACTGGTTCAGGTATGACTGGTTCAACGACGAGAAGAACAAGGCTGACTTCAAGAAGAAGTATGGCTATGAACTCGGTGTTCCGGTCAATTGGTCTGCCTATGAAGACATCGCCGAATTCTTTACCGGCCGCGAGATCGACGGCCAGAAAGTCTACGGACACATGGACTACGGCAAGAAGGATCCATCGCTTGGCTGGCGTTTCACCGATGCCTGGCTATCAATGGCCGGTGCCGGCGACAAGGGTCTGCCTAACGGCCTGCCCGTCGACGAGTGGGGCATCCGCGTTAATGACAAGAGCCAGCCCACGGGGTCCTGTATGGCCAGAGGCGGTGCGACCAACTCGCCGGCCGCGGTCTACTCCATCGCCAAGTACATCGACTGGCTGAACAAATACGCACCGCCTGAAGCGGCTGGCATGGTGTTCGGCGAAGCCGGTCCTGTGCCCGCGCAAGGCAACGTTGCCCAGCAGATTTTCTGGTATACCGCGTTCACGGCTGACATGGTCAAGGACGGCATCCCGGTAGTGAACGAGGACGGCTCGCCCAAGTGGCGTATGGCGCCCTCGCCTCGCGGCGCCTATTGGGAAGAAGGCATGAAGCTTGGCTATCAGGATGCCGGCTCATGGACGCTGATGAAGTCCACACCGATCGAGCGAGCCAAGGCGGCCTGGCTTTACGCCCAGTTCGTCACTTCGAAAACGGTGGATGTGAAAAAATCGCATGTCGGTCTGACCTTCGTGCGGGAGTCGACCATACAGGATGAAAGCTTCACAGAACGTGCGCCGAAGCTAGGCGGTCTGGTTGAGTTCTATCGATCGCCTGCCCGTGTACAGTGGACGCCTACCGGCACCAACGTCCCTGACTATCCAAAGCTGGCTCAGCTGTGGTGGCAGAACATCGGTGATGCGTCCTCCGGTGCCAAAACCCCGCAGGCAGCCATGGATTCACTGTGTGAAGCCCAGGAAAAAGTACTGTCACGTCTCGAGCGTGCTGGTATCCAGGGTGAGCTCGGTCCAAAGCTGAATGAGGAAAAGAGCGCCGATCATTGGTTGAAGCAGGACGGTGCTCCGAAACAGAAGCTGAGCAACGAGAAGCCTAAGCCGATTACCGTCAACTATGACGAGCTGGTGAAAAGCTGGTCTGAATAGCCGTCACTTCAGGGACTAGTCTCAGCCTGGTCCCTTTCCCTGAACACACAAGCGCCCCCACGGGGCGCTTTTTTTATGCCTGGCTCGAAGCGCTTTCTACCAATGTAATACCTGCCATCCCCTGAAAACCGAAATGGTGCAAGGTCGGCGCCCGGCACAGCAACAGTGCAGAAAACCGTCCCAAACCAGCCATTTGGCCTAGTTTAGCCGCCCCGAAAACCTTGTTTAACCTCAATTTTCCAAAAGCTTAGCCACACCTGGCCCTATAATTGCTAAAACTGTCTTTGTTACAAAAAACCTTATAAAAATTACAAAAGCGGTCGATATTTTGTCATTTGTAACATATTGTTAACGAGGCTTTCCTAGTGTGGGCCCTCTGGCAGTCGGCAACCTGCGCAAGACAGGATAAAAAAAATGCTGCCAGCGAGGATGCATCGCACTTTGTCAGTAGTGCCTTGACCTCGGCAGCAACATCTTGAGATTGCTGCCGCGCAAATAGTCGAAGGGGAAGAATATGGATATCAGTATTTTCGGTTTGGGTTACGTCGGTGCAGTGTGCAGCGCCTGTCTCGCACACAGCGGCCATCGAATCATCGGCGTGGACGTCAGTCAGCTCAAGATAGATCTTGTCAACAGTGGGCGATCACCCATAGTGGAGCACGGCCTGGGTGAACTGATAGCCGAAGGCGTGACCAATGGACGCCTGAGAGCCTCTACAGACGTCCGGAATGCCGTGCTGGAAACCTCCGTAAGCTTCGTATGTGTCGGCACCCCCAGCAATGCGAATGGTAGTCTCGCGACGCATTACCTCGAAGCCGTATGTCGGCAAATCGGGGAAGTTCTTGCTGAGAAGGAGCACTACCATCTCGTTGTGATTCGCAGCACTGTGCTGCCCGGCACTGTCCTGGACCTCGTATTGCCATTACTTGAACTCTGTTCGGGCAAGAAAGCAGGTGTCGACTTCGGGCTGGCAATGAACCCGGAGTTTCTCCGCGAAAGCACGGCTATCGAAGATTTCTACCAGCCCGAGATTACGGTTCTGGGCGAATTCGATCAGCGCTCCGGCGATGTGCTGGAAAGCATTTACGATTTCCTCGACACGCCCATCATCAGGAAAACCATTCCTGTTGCCGAAATGATCAAGTACACCTGCAACGCCTGGCACGCCACCAAGGTTGCCTTCGCCAACGAAATCGGCAGTGTGGCCAAGAAACTCGGCGTTGACGGCCGAGAAGTCATGACAGTGGTCTGTCAGGACAAGAAACTGAATATCTCGCCCTACTACATGCGTCCAGGCTTCGCGTTTGGTGGCTCCTGTCTGCCGAAGGACGTGCGCGCCCTCACCTATCTGGGACGCAATAAGGACCTTAAGCTGCCGCTGCTGGAATCTCTGCTGCCGAGCAACAGCTCGCACATCAGTTCCGGGTTCAACATCATCGAAGGCACAGGCAAGCGACGCATCGGCGTACTCGGGATCAGCTTCAAGGCGGGCACCGACGATCTGCGGGAAAGCCCCGTAGTAGAGCTGGTTGAAATGCTCTTCGGCAAAGGCTACGACATCAAGATCTACGACAAGAACGTCGACTATGCGCGAGTCCATGGCGCCAACAAGGAGTATATCGAGACGCGGATACCGCACGTTTCGAACATGCTCATGAAAAGCATCGAGGAAGTTGTTGACGGATCGGACGTGATTGTCCTGGGCAATGCCAGCGAAGAGTTCCGGGCTATCGCAGATTCTGTCGATGTCAGTAAGCAGATCATAGATCTCGTCGGCTTCATGACCAAGGTCAGCTGCAGCCAGAAGCTTGGGATATGTTGGTAGGCGCTGAATAGCTCGCTGATCCGACTGGCTGTAACATGGCTACTAACGCGCCCCGCGCCTCGTCCACATTGCGTGCACTGGCAGTCCAGCTGTTCGGCTGGGGCTGCCTCTTTGCCACGCTTTTTCTGCTTGCCGCTGCGGTCGACCCGGCCTACGTCGACTCGAATTCAGGCAAGTTCATCTTTGTGCTTGGCGCTATCGGCGTCTGGCGTTATGGCAATGCCATCACCCACTATGTAAGGGCCCTGGCATTCCTGCACATCACGTTCCCGCGCTTTCGCAGTCGAACAGATGCACTTGGCGATGATGCGCTGCCCTCTGAGTTCTACATGGTGGTGACCAGCTTTCGGATTCCTGTTCACACCACCCATGATGTCTATCGGTCGGTGTTCATGGAGTGCGCGAACATTCCACGGCCAATCACCATCATTGCCTCTATCGTGGAACGCGGCGATGAGCGACTAATCATCGATATCTTTCGATCTATAGCAGCTGACAATGATCACCTGACATTGAAGATCGTTCGGGCGCGTGGCACTGGCAAACGCGATGGCCTGGCCCACGCTTTCAGAGCCCTGTCACGTTGCATGCCGGCAGCTGACGCTGTGGTTGGTGTGGTGGATGGTGATACCCGCCTGGAACACGACAGCATCATCAGAGCTGTCAGCTGCTTTTCACTCTTACCGAATGTAGGTGGCCTCACCACCAATGAATTCTGCGAGGTCGAGGGCAGCAGGATCATGAAGCAGTGGCACTCGATGCGCTTCGCACAGCGTCATATCAACATGTGCAGCATGGCTCTCTCGCATCGTGTGCTGACCATGACCGGCCGTCTCTCGTTCTTCAGGGCGGCAGTACTCACTCACCCGGACTTCATCCGAGATGTGGAAGCTGACTTCCTGGAACATTGGCGACTGGGCCGCTTTCAGTTCCTGACAGGTGACGACAAGTCCTCATGGTTCAGTCTCATGAGCCAGGGCTGGGACACATTTTATGTACCCGATAGTCTGACGCTCACGATAGAACACCCGCCGAGCGACAGTTTCTTCGAAGCATCACGTCAGTTGATGTACCGCTGGTATGGCAATTCATTGCGGCAGAATTTTCGCGCAACGCGTGCCTTGGGTCTGAGACGCCTTGGCCTGTTCACCACTTACGTGCTCTACGATCAGCGCCTGTCGATGTGGACCTGCCTACTGGGGCTGAGTGTGAGCGTGACAGCGGGACTCATGTATTCGATACAGTTCCTGCTCGTGTACCTGCTCTGGGTTGCGATATCTCGCACCATTGTTGCACTGCTGTTCGTGTTCACCGGACACAGCGTCGATCCGGTTTATCCGCTGATGCTCTATTACAACCAGATTGTCGGTTCGGCCATGAAAATCTACTCGATGTTCCATCTTGACCAGCAGAGCTGGACCCGGCAGAAGACCACGCTTAATAAATCTACAGTGAGCTTCGATGCAAGACTCAACAAGGTGTCCTCAAAAGCCATGCTGTTTTCATCGTTCTCAATTTTCGCAGGTGCTGTAGCCCTGCTGATCGATATTTCCATTCAGGCAACATGAGGTGGCAGAGATGGCTAAGCCAGTGACAGAGGCTCGACTCAACGTGGTACACGAGGCCATCGACGAGCGTCAGCACGTGAGAACCAGACTGCCTGCCAGCGTGCGGCTGACCAGCCAGGGGCAGACACTTGATTGCAAGCTGCTGGATCTTTCGGTGGGCGGTATGGCTCTGGACTGCGGTGGCACTGACGTCAACGCGACATCCAGGGTTGCCCCAATGCTGATACCTGGCGCTCTCGTCGATCTCACCTTGGCGCTCGACCTTCAGCATTGCACTCTGAATCTGGCGATCACTGGCAAGGTCATCGATCATAGCAAGTCACTGTTGCGGATTGCTTTCGTGGATCTGGACAGGCAACGCGCCGACACGCTCAGATATCTGCTGTCCTCCTGGCTGTCTGGTGACATTGTGAGTATCGACGGTGTGTTCAATGTGGTGCACCGTGAAAACCACATCAAACAGCGAAAAACGAAGGTCGAACTAAACCGCGTCTGGCGTGACCGACTACGAGCGATCGTTGGTACCAGCCTTTACCTGGCAGCAGGCCTGACCATCCTGTCAGTGCTGTTCTGGAAGCTGTTCCTCTATTTCTTCCAGACTAATGCGCTTGCAGCTCATGTCGACAGCCCGGCTTACGTGCTCAGCATGCCAGCGAACGGACAGGTGAACTTTCTCATCGGCACAGGGGCTAAAGAAGTGACTCTCGGCGAACCGCTCGCCGTTGTATCGACTCAGCTCGATACCGCGTTCAACACCGCTGATGACCTGCAGGCACTCAACAACCTGACCGGCGAGAATCTGCAGACGCTGCTCGGCAAGGCCTTCATCGAAACGACCATCAGTAGTCCATGTGACTGTCTCGTCTACTTTCCACAAGCACCGATGGATCGATACGCGTACAAGGAGCAGCCGCTCATTCATCTGCTTCCCCGGGATCAGCCGATGTATGTGGAGGCCACCTTTGGTTTCGATCAACTGACCCGGCTACAGCACGTGGACCGTGTCAGCCTGTCATTGTTCGATTCTGAAGATTTCAGGCATGGCGAAGTGATCAGCACGCACGTCGATCAGGTGAAAGGCACGGTCAAGGTGCGGATTCAACCAGTACCAGCCCTATCAGCCGATGAATACCTGCAACCTGTCGACGTCAGGATCCTGGCCGGGGTTCCGCTGTACGACTTCTTGAGTGAGACGAAGAACAAACTTGCTACGGCTATGGATGGAGCGCTTCAGTAGTGACTTGCGATCTGGGTCCATTCGGTTCTGCGCAACGGTTGGTACTGTTGGCAATACTGTTGATGCTGGGTTTGCCTGCCTCTGCAGGCCTGCCTGCACTGCGTGATGCACTGGCCAATGACCCCGACCTGCTTCGTGCCGAGACTGCCGAGGGTAAAGCTGCCATGAGTGAACTGAAGGCATTGGCAGAGTTCGGCCTTGCAGATGCCCACATCATGCTGGCAGCAGAGTTTTCCAGGCGCAATACCTGGCAGGATTTGGAGACCGCCGCACGACACTATGAGCAGGCATTCCACGCCGGCCAGTCACAGGCGCTGGGAGACTACGCCAGAATGCTGCTGAAGCGACCGGCGATGGTCGAGACGAAGGCCAGCTGGTTCACCAGCGCCTTGACTCAATACCCGTGGTACGCCTCATTTGCGAGCGTCCGCAATACGCTCGACGTCTATGCCACCTACCCTGCTCCCTTCACAGAAAAGCAGGTAAACCGACTCTACGACCTCTATGTTCGCGGCTGTCTCGAAGAGTGCCAGAGCGACTATTACGCCGGATTGATTGCAGATCGTCGCGGGCTGTTGGAAGAGGCGGAACGTGCTTATGAACGCGCCGCCAGGCAGTCCCTGAGAGGACTGAGCGCCTACTTCGAGTTCCTTGGCAGAAGCGAGGATCTGAAGGCGCGCTTTGAAACCTTTGTGGCGGACCTCGAAATGGAGGCCGATGACCTGCCTTCGCGAATCGTCGCTGGCATCGGTCAGCGACTTCAGACGCTGAACGAAAGCTTCAATGCACTGGTGGTGCAGTGGCTGGACCGGGCCATTGCAATGGGGGAGAGCGAGGCATTGATCAGTAGAATCGAGTACATGCTCGCCCTGCCCGACGCCTTTACCTATGACGACACGGCCGCCCTGATTGAACAGGTCAGACAAACCCATCCAGTGCGAGCAGACCTACTCAAGGCAAGCATGATGACGACACTGGCATGGAACAGGCTGGACCCCGAAAGCGCGCGTGACCTACTCGAGCAGTTGAAGACAGCGGGCTCCGATGATGCCTGGATCGGCATGGGCGACCTTTACAGCATGGGTGGCCTGGATGAGGTTGACCAGTATGCCGCCATCCGTGAATACGATACTGTCGCGGCACGCGGCAACGGCGCAGCTTTTCAGAAAATTGCGCAGATTTACCGGCAGGGCCGATCGATCTGTCTGGATCACGCCAAGGCCTACGTGTACGCCGAATTTGCGCTTCAGCTTGGAGAGCCAAAAGCTGCCGTATTCATTGCCGAACTGAAGCCCAGGCTGGATGAGGCCGCTCTGGCCAAGCTTGACTCGCTGCGGCTGGCGCTCAGGCAGCGTTATCCATCGAAGAACTTCAGATGAACGCTTATTCAACGACGTCCCTCAGTCTGTGTACCCTCCGCGCGCTTGCAGGGATTGGCCTGATCGTTAGCGCGGTGATCGCACCGATTCCAGTGGAGGCTAGCGAGTGGGACTACGACAGCCAGCTCTCCCTCGATGCTGCACTATCGGACTACGACACGGTGCCAGGTTTTGACGGCTTCTCCGGCACAGCTCGCTACGAAGCCTTTATCGAGTGGGCCTCGCCAGAACGGGACAAGCCACTCTGGTCAGCACGAATCAGACCCTGGCTCACCTACCGATCGGATCCGGATGCACCTTTTGTCATCGAAGAAAATCGCTCGGATGTCTCCACCGATGGTGCTTATGCCGAACTTCGCGAGTTCGCGGTCACCAGACATTTTGTGTTTGGTCAGCCGGAGTGGACGGCATCAGTAGGACGCCAGCAGGTTGCGGAAGACTATGGCTTCTGGTGGGACGACAGTCTTGAGTCCATCCGCCTGCAACTTAACGATACCCTGATGAAAGCTTCACTGACGGTGGGCTCGAAGCAGTATCGCTACAACACTGAGGAGAATGATCTCGCCCCCAATCAGGCCGATCTGCTCTTTGCGCTCGGCCACTACAGTTACCAATACGCCAGCGATCACTGGATCGGCACTCGACTCATAGTCCAGGATGATTATTCTGCCGAGGGCGAAGCAAACGACCAGGTAGATTTCACCGGGATCACACTTGGCGCTGAGCTCATGGCCGATCGCCAGCGTCTCGGCCGAACGCTCTTCGACTATTACCTCGGCGCTGCAGTCATTAGTGGCGAAGCCAGGCTGGCCCAACCGGCTGCCGCAGAAGCGTCGGTAGACACCCTGGGGTGGCTGACCTTTGTAGAACTTGGCCAGCGTTTTCCCGATTTGCCATTGCGTCCAAGATTCGCAATTCGAGCAGCGCTCACCGACAAGCCTGACGAGGCCTTCGAAGGATTTTTCCAGAACGACCTGCAGTCATCTCGAGCGGCTCGAATGAGCGACTTCAACAGCGGCCTGGCCGGCGGCTTCTTCGGTATTCGCATGTCAAATCTTCTGTTCTATGGCGCGCTCGCGCAAGCCGCGCTTGATGAACGCAATCAGTTCCAGCTGTCGTGGTTCAGCCTTCAACGTCGAAATAGGGAAATCGACGTCACGGCCAGCATCGATACTCGCTATGCCGATGCGAATGGCAAGACCATCGGCAACATACTAGAGATCAGATACTTCTGGACGATGTTCCCAAGGGCGATTCGTGAGGAGTACCTGACGACCAGCCTGCTGATGACGGCCAGTGTGTTCAACCCCGGCAATGCCCTGGCCAGTAATGGCACGGACTCACTGCTGGCTATCGGACTTGATGTCCAATACTGACAAAGGGATGGCGTTGAAATGATTTTCACATCGAATATTTTCGTCTTTCTCTATCTGCCTCTGTTTCTGGCGCTGTACTACCTGGTCAAGCCGTCGTGGCGATCTCACGTCATCGTCCTGGGTAGTTACATGTTCTACGCCTGGTGGCGCCCAGATTTCCTCTTCCTCTTTGTCGGTATCACCTACTGGAACTATCTCTTCGGCCTGCGGATATACGCACTCCGTGACAGCGATCGCAAAGCCGCCTTCCGCTGGCTGACGGTTGGGGTCGTAGGCAACCTGCTTACGCTTGGCTACTTCAAGTACGCCAACTTTGGTGCTGAAGCAATCGGTTCTGCCATGGCGCAATTCGGTCTCGATCCATTCGTGATGGAAAACATCATCCTGCCCCTGGGCATATCGTTCTATGTGTTTCAGGCGCTCAGCTACATTGTGGACATCTACCGCAAGGATGCCGACCCGACCGACCGCTTTGTCGACTTTGCCGCTTTCATATCACTGTTCCCCCAGCTCATCGCCGGTCCAATTCTCCGTTACGAAGTCATTGCCAGTCAGCTCAGAGCACGCGTGCATTCCTTCGACCTGTTCTCGCTCGGGGTCTGCCGCTTCATGCTGGGCTTTTCCAAGAAAGTACTCATCGCTGACTCGCTCGCGCCAATCAGCGCCTACTACCTCGCCATCAATGAGCCCACGATGGCAGAGGCCTGGTTCGGGAGCCTCGTATCCATACTCCAGCTCTACTTCGACTTCTCCGGTTATAGCGATATGGCCATCGGTCTCGGCATGATGATGGGCTTCCGCTTTTCGGAAAACTTCAATCAGCCCTTTCTCTGCATGAGCATGACCGAGTTCTGGCGCCGCTGGCACATGACGCTCTCCGGCTTCCTGCGTGATTACGTCTTTGTTCCGCTGATCAAGACCGGGTGGATGGGTGCGGCTGCGGCCTCACTGCTTACCATGTTTCTGTCAGGTATCTGGCATGGCGCAAGCTTCTCGTTCATCTTTTTCGGCCTCTATTTCGGCCTGATCATTTTCGTGGAGCGACGCTATAACTGGGTCACCAACATCGATTCGCCCTACCGCTTCAGCCGAAATCTGCTCGCTGTCGGGATGGTCGTTATGGCCATGCCGCTATTCAGCACCGGTGATCTCGGTAAGTCGATCGAGATCTATGCTGGGGCCGTTGGCATGAATGGCATCGGCAATATCGACAACTATCTGTACCTCACCTCAGCGACCAGCTTCGCCTTTGTATTCATTGCTGTGGCCTGGATTATCGTGGCCGGCGTCATCAATCGCCGCTTCTATGACCTCAAGCCCGAGCAGTATTTCATGCAGCACGTTGGCGGCCTGCACGCAGTACTGCTGTGGGTGGCGTTTGGGCTGTCGATTACCAAGCTCGCTGCAGGCAGTTTCTCACCATTCCTGTACTTCCAGTTCTAGGAGAAGACCATGTTTCCAGTCATGCAAAGTGCAAGCAGGGTTAACGGTGTCCTTTTTATCGTCATGCTGGCGGGTATGCTGGTGTACTCCCTGCCCCAGCTCTGGCGTTTCGCCACCACGGAAAAGGATGCAGCCTCACTCTTTCTGAGCGGCGAGCTGTCACGGAAATTCGAAAGAGCTTACGACAGCGAATTCTTCGTTAGGGAAGCCGCCATTGAAGCCTGGTCGAACTTGAGTTACTGGGCCTTCGATGAAGGACTTTCAGGGGTAATCATTGGCAAAGACGGCTGGCTATTCACCAATCAGGAGCATCTCTTCCCCCAGAACATGGACGCCGTCGTGGAGCGCGAGTTGCGGGCGGTCAGAGAAGCTGCTGATGTCCTGAAGCGAGCTGGCAAACGACTCGTAGTACTTCCGGTCCCCATGAAGGTCGATGTGTATAGCGACTATGCGCGATATGCCGTCGACGACAAGGCGGCAGCACTGCACAGCGCGTTCCTGACAGGGCTGACCGCAAGCGGTATCGAGTTCGCCGATGTCCGTCCGGCTTTCCTCGCCCATAGAAATGAAGCGCCGCTGTATCTCAAGCGCGATACACACTGGACGTCACACGGCGCCAGACTCGCTGCCCAGACACTGGCCGTCAGCTTCCCCGATCTGGTGGGCGCCACCAGTTTCACGACTGAGCCTTTGGGTAGTACCGAGTTCAAGGGCGATCTGACGAACTTCATCAAAATGAGCGAATGGCTGGCGCCCGAGCTCGTCGAAATCGAGCGAATAGACCGGTTTCAGACTATTGCAGCAACAAGCGTTGAGGATGAATCGGCCCTCTTCGGCGAATCAACCGTGGAAGTGGCCCTTGTCGGCTCGAGCTACACCAAGATGGACGAGTGGAACCTGTCGGGCTTCGTCAAGGAAGCCATCCGCTCTGACCTCATCACTGTCGCCGTCGAAGCCAAAGGCCCTGTTGCGGCCATGGAAGAATTTTTCGCTGCAGGCCTCCCTGCAGACAAGGACCTGAAAACAATTATCTGGGAGTTTCCGGTGCGCTCGCTGCTTTCTCAGGAAAACAGCTACGCCAGTTGGCGAGCTACCGTCGATCAACTGCTTTGAACTGACCATCATCAAAGGTGAACACTATGTCGCACAATTCGTTCAGGCCGCTCGTCTGGCTACAGATCTGCATTTTTACCGTCTTCGCCCTCAACGGAGCTCTGGCCACCGCCAAGGATGGCAACGAGGCGCTCTATGACGCAACCGCTCCGGCAGACTCGGCCTTCGCGCGCGTCATCAATCTCGCGGACAAGACCGCTTCGGTCAAATTCGAAGGCAAGACCGCTGTACAAACCGTCGGCGCCTATCAGGTGAGTGATTACGTCTTCTTCACAGGTGGCAAGACCCAGACCATCGAGGTGAATGGTGAAAGTCTCGTACGGGCCTTCCCTACGAATAGTGCCTGGACCCTGGTCTTCGCAGACGGAAAACTGACTCCAATAGAGGACAAGTACTATCAGGGACGCAAGAAGGCACAGGTCTCGTTCTACAACCTGAGCGAACAGCCTCTGGATCTCAAGACTGGCGATGGCAAGCATGCTGTCGTCGCCAATGTTGCGCCAATGGCGAACGGTCAGCGCGAGATCAACGAAGTCAGAATTGGTCTGACAGCTTGGGCGGCCAGTACGGCAGCGGCTGCCTTTGAACCAACTTTTCTCAAGAAGGGTCGCTCTTACAGCTATGTCGTGTATCCACACGCAGGGTCGCTGAAGCCAATAGTCGTTGCTGACGCCATTACCAGTCTGGAATAGCCTGAGCTGTTGAATCGAACGATGTCCTGGAGCGCTGAATGGTGAGTTCGTATCAGAGTCTGCAAGCCATCCTCGTACTGCTTGCTCTCCTGCTTTTGCCCCGGTTTGCCGTAGCCGATGCACTGCAGGCAGAACAGCCGTGTGAAGACCTCGAGTGTCTCTTGTGCGAAGGCCTGACCGACAGTAGCCACTATGCCGAGGGCGTCATGAAGGCCATGAGCCAGATCGCGCCTGGTCTTGATAACTGGCTGTTCAGATCCGACTTCGATCTGAGTAACGACTTTGGTATCCCAGAGAACATGGTGCCCCAGTTCAGGCGGTTAATCGCGGCGCTCAGAGCGCGCGGTACGGAAGTCGCCATGGTGGTGCAGCCAACCCGGGGCATGCTTCATGCTGACAAGGTACGCGAAGACAGGCGCTACGGTTTCGACCCTATGCTGGCACGCGATCGTCTGACTCATTTCCTCGCCCAGTTGAGCGAGGCTGGCGCCATCGTGCCTGACGTCACTCGCCTCCTCGACCAAGCGCTGGCTGAAGACTATTTCTTTCGACGGGATCATCACTGGACCCCCTTTGGCGCCAGAGTGACCGCCGAACTCGTCATTGAAGCCCTGCTCGCTCATCCGGTATATGAAGCGCTAGCCGAGAAACACTTCGTGACCGAGTCCATCACCAAGATCGCGAAAGACGGCACCATGAACCGTGCGCTTCGGCAGATCTGCGGCAACAACTATGGTTTTCAGTACGTGCAGGGGTATCAGACCGTGCCCGCAGACGAAGGCGCAGATGCCCTGTTCGGCGACAGTGGCGACCCAGAGGTCGTGCTGATAGGTACGAGCAACAGCGCCTCTCGCGACGAGGCCTTCAAGAACTACAATTTCGATGGTTTTCTGAAGGCGGGCCTGTCGGTGGACATCCTCAATTATGCGCTGCCGGGCGCCGGACAGGATGGGTCCCTGCTGAACTATTTGCTTTCCGAAGACTACGATCCGGAGGCTGCACCCAAGCTCATCATCTGGGAGCATCCCGCTAACTGGCGCCTTGAAGATCCGCTGATGTACAGGGAGTTGCTGCCAGCGATCAGTGGTGGCTGCCGCCTCAACAACAAGCTTGTACCACCACTTACGCGGGCGCTCCCTGCGATGGCGGCAGGCACACGAGTGGAACTTTTCGCCAACGCCGGCAGACGACAGCACAACTTCACCGGGCAGCGGGGCTTCGTGGAGCTTAATTTTTCCGATGCGGACATCAGGGACTTCTACCTCATTACTTACTACGACAATGGTGTAAGAGACAAGGTCTGGTTCCGCCGCTCCGCTGCCGTGATGGGTGGGCGTTACCTCCTGGAACTCAGCACAGATGCCAATGTCAAAGGCGCCAATCTGCTGTCTGTTTTCTTCGAGCCGAGTGAACCGCTCGAGAGCGATGCCAGCGTGGAGTTCCAGCTATGCGGATATTGAAACTGATAGTCTTCGGTGCACTTGGCCTGAGCGTTGGCGCAGCGTGCAGTACGCCATTCGCAGATCCTGTGGACATAGACAACTGCCCCAAACCAGCCCCAGCCCCCTGGACCGGACCACTGCTCATTGAGAGCAAATACGACCAGAGCGATGCCAGCAAATCGACACTGCGGGCGCGCTCTGAGACGTCCGATGCCATTCAGGCCCAGGTTGGAGAGTTCAATAAGGGTTTGGTCCGTTTTGCTGACTACGCCATAGAAAACGCCGACACCGGCAAGGGTGAAACTGCGCTGATCTGCCTCTCCGGTTGGCTACATACCTGGGCGTCGGGGAATGCGCTGCTGCATAGCGAATCAACCAAAACCGGTGTCGCAGTCAGGAAATGGTCGCTGGCCAGCATTGGCTCGGTTCTGCTCAAACTGGAGCGGGCCATGCCAGATCGCCTACCGGAGGACCCGGTCAGGAACCGGTGGCTGCAAGCACTGTCTGACCAGGTCATTGCTGACTATGACAAGCGGCTCGATCCTGACTTCAGCTACTTCAACAATCACGATTACTGGGCTGCCTGGGCCGTTGCTACCACCGGCGTGCTATTCAAGAAGCAGGAGCAGCTGGTTTGGGCGGATGCGAGGTTTCGCCGTGCGATCAGACAACTGGAAGTGTCGGATTCTGGAAAATATGCTTGGCTGCCCAATGAAGTTGGCCGACAGCATCTGGCCGCCAATTATACCCATTATGCACTGGTGCCCCTCGTCATGCTGGCCACCGTATTGCCAGAGCACGGTTTCGAACTAAGTGCCGGGACGCAGTCCAAGTTGGATGCGCTGGTGAACTTCGCTGCACAGAGCGTGTTGGACCCCGAACAGCTGGCGGATGTTCTCAGCGTCGATCAGGAGTCGGTCCCCGATTACAAGCTGGCATGGCTGATCCCCTGGTTGAAACACCATCCAGACCATATCCTCGCAAAGGCCTTGTACGTAGACCGCGATGGAGACGTCGATGGCTATAGCCAGGTCGGTGGCAAACTCGAAGCCTGGTTCGGTCTTCCACCAACCGGCGCAAAGGCCAGCTCCACACCTGCCTCCCGGGATGCGCGGTCATGACGATAGCCAGCCGTCATTTCAAAACACTCACAAGATCGCTCGGCCTTATCATGTTCATCATGGCCGCCACGCAAGTCCACGCTGCCACAACCGCTTTGCCGATGCCTGAGGTGAAGCAGCTTTCCCGTGCAGATTTCGAGGCAGCCGCTGGCCTACCGCCTGACTGTTGCCAAGACGTGCCTGCGCTGGTATCGCAGCCCTTCCGCACACTGGATGCGGGCACGCGAATCTCGCTGGATACCTTGTTTTCTGCTCAGGCTGGCAGTTGGCTGTTCGAGTCACTGGTGCACAACGGGCTCCTGCGGATAGCCAGTCGATATCAGCCGACTCATCCTCGTGCCCTCACCCTGCACAAGGGCAATAGCAGCCTTGCGGGACTGACACGCAAGCTCAATAACCCGTCCATACTCAAGCGGATCGGCCCTGATGAGTCGGGTCGCACCGTGTATAGCCTGCATTACCCTCTGATCATTGGGCAAAACGCCGAATTGACCATCGAAGACGCAGTGCTTTTGCTGGATGCCAACGCTGCTGCGGTCATTGTGAATGCAGGCCAGCTGGCAATTAAGCAGGCCGAAGTCAGGACCCTGCAACCGGACCTCAAAGGGGGCTCCCGTTTCCGGCCTTTCATACTGGCCTGGAACGGGAGTCACACACGACTTGAACAGGCTGAGCTCAGGCAGCTTGGTTATAACGCCTACCTCTCCGGCGGCCTGACTGTTGGCCACCATGCCAGTCTTCGCAAGCGCGGCCCAGCCAGCCTCCATGTAACCGACAGCGTTGTCGACAAACTGGAAACCAGCTTGAGCGGTGATCAGGCTGATATCTACATCAACCGAAGCACTTTCACTGACTCGGCTCGATATGGCATCGATCTCAGCGCTGGGAATCTTCAAATGGAAGCCAGCAAGGTCGAGCGTACGAAATATAACGCTGGCATGAGGGTCAGAGAGGGCGGTCACATTCGCATCCAGAATTGCGCCATAAGCTTCACTCATCGAGATGCCCTCAGAATTGAAGGCGCGCTTGGTTCGCTGCTTGTCAGTAACAGTATCTTCGCTTCGGCCGGCGGTGATGGCATCGCCTTTCAGGGGGTGACGATCATGGACAGTCCGCTGCTGCTCGACTCGAATACCATACACGACAGCGCCCGGTCAGGCTTGAGGGCTCAGATGAGTGGCCCGCTGTTGATCAGAAACAATACGTTTTCTGCCAATCAACGCTACGCCGTCCAGGCTGTCTTCAGCGAGTTGGCGGATGGTGAAGCAGTTTGGCTGCAGGACAATCTGCTCGCCAACAGTGGTGAAGCCAGCATCAGCACCATTGGTAACGCCAATATCGGCCTGAGCGGCAACCGATTTCGATCCCGCTCCCTAGTTCAACCTGTCGTAAGTGGGCGCCTGGCAACTACGCAGACCCAGATTTTGAAAGCAAGCAAGACGCCCGATCTGGCGATTCAGATTCGGCTGACATCAAACCATCAGCACAGCACCACAGGGAGTAACTGATATGATTCCAGTAATACTTTCAGGCGGTAACGGTTCGAGGCTCTGGCCGCTTTCCCGTCAGGGCTACCCCAAGCAGTTTCTACCGCTTGTGGGCGAGCAATCCATGTTCCAGCAGACTATTCAGCGTTTACCTGCCGGTCTTTCATCGCCAATCATCGTGACCAATGAGGCACATCGTTTCCTCGTCCAGGAACAGCTGCAAGCCATTGACTGCGACCCACTACAGATCATTCTTGAACCCTTCGGCAGAAACACCGCACCGGCAGTAGCAATGGCCGCACTTGAGGTACTCTCAAGCGGCCGGGATGACATTATCGCCGTTCTGCCTGCAGACCATTTCATCGGCAACATTCCTGAGTACCACCGAGCCCTGGCGACTGCAAGAGACCGAGCGGCACAAGGAGATCTTGTTCTGTTCGGCATCACACCGACGGCACCTGAAACCGGCTACGGCTATATCAGGACCGGCTCCTCGGTTGGGGATCAGGCCAAAGAAGTCCTCGAATTCGTGGAGAAGCCAGACCTGCAGACTGCGATGAGCTATCTCGCAAGTGGTGAATATTTCTGGAATAGCGGCATGTTCGTTTTCAGTGCCCGCCGCTATATCGAAGAACTCGCCGTTCATTATCCCAGGATGTTCGTAAGCTGCGAGCTTGCTTACGAGGCCAGCCAGTCATCAGACGGCTGCCGGCTGCTGGCTCCCGAACAGTTTCGAGACTGCCCGGATGAGTCAATCGATTACGCGCTCATGGAAAAGACAGACGCAGCGACAGCGGTTGCAATGAACGCCGGCTGGAGTGATCTTGGATGCTGGTCCAGCCTGTGGGATACCGAGGCGCGGGATTCAGACGACAATGTGCTGCTCGGCGATGTCGTCAGCCATCGCTCGACAGCGTGCTACGTGCGTTCGGACCATCGTCTGGTGGCGACAGTAGGGGTACAGGATCTCTTCATTGTAGACACAAAGGATGCGGTACTGGTGGCGCATCGAGACTCGGTACAGGAGGTCAAGACCATCGTCGACAAGCTCAAGGCGGCCAGACGCAGCGAGCATGTAGTGCATCGAGAGGTATTCCGACCATGGGGGAGCTATCAAACGACCGACCTGGGCTCGAGATTCCAGGTCAAGAACATCAAGGTGAAGCCGGGTGCCAGTCTGTCTCTGCAAAAGCACCATCATCGGGCGGAACACTGGATCGTGGTCAGTGGTACTGCAGAGGTGACTCGCGGGGACGAGGTATTTCTCCTGGGCGAAAACGAGTCGACCTACATACCGGTCGGTGAGGTACATCGTCTCACCAACCCGGGGATCATCCCCCTGGAGATCGTGGAAGTGCAATCCGGCTCGTATCTTGGAGAGGACGATATCATTCGTCTCGACGACATCTACGGCAGAGTCCCGCCTGAGCCCACGACAGCAAGCGCTGAGCCTTCTCTCAAGGCGGCTGAACAGCCCGTAGTTGCCGTCCCGAAAAAGCAGCCGGTACCTGCCGTCGCACTAGCCGCTCAGCGATAGACTCTGGTGAGCTCGCCGCCGATCCGACTGTTTTCTGTCAGGTACCGACCGTAGCGGCTCATCATGTTCGCAGCAGAGACGTGAGTCGGATTATTGCTGCGGTAGACTCGTGCCCATGTGAAGGTGCTGGCCGTCGGTTGCTGCTGGGTTGTCGTGAACAGGTGTTTGTAGGCCGACTTATTCAGGAAGGCCTCAAGCGCCGAAGTTGCAAGAGAGTCCATGATCTGACTCTGCCGATACTGAATTGTGTAACCCAGTGAAGGCAGATACTCCGCCAGCATGGCAAGCGGCGTGAGCGCAAACTGCATATAATGCAACCCCAGGCTGCCGCGCCCTGCCTCGTTAGGCAGGTAATAGGTGCCGGTTCGGGCATCCCAGGCAGCATTCTGCAGGGCATGCTCAAATACCCGGTATGCGTACGATGCGCCTGACCGGGAGCCAGTTGCTGCGTCTATCGAGGCTACCGCCCAGGCGCCCCAATAATCGTGATTGTTCATCTTGCTGTCTTTGGTCGTGAAACGCGGTTCATAGTCCTCAATGACGCGTTCGCCGAGACGTTTAAGCCACAGTTCAGCCTGCTCGCTCATTTGAAACGCGCCTGGTTCCCTTCGCTGCACCTTCAGGATAGCTGAAGCAATGGACGCAATTGTCCATACTCTCACCGCCTGTCCAGTCGGTGTAGCCTCCGCGGTCAGCATGGCACCGGCTGCTGCCCATCGATCGAGCCAGACGTTCATGCAATCCAGGCCAGCACGACCGGCTGATGTGCCTGCTCTTTGATCGTGATAGTCCGCGAAGAATACGATTCTGGCGGCGTAATCACCGAGATAGTCGCGTATTGCCACCGATTGCTTATCGACAGAGCCAAGCGTAGATCGAGTGTAGTCGCTGGAGTCGTACTTACTGTCGACATCGAGGGCGCTCACAAAGGGCGCCATAGGACTTTGTGGACAGGCGGCGGCGAATACGGTTTGCGCCAGCATAGGCAGGGCCAGGGCTAGTGCGCCGGCAAGCAGAGGGGATCGGAATGACATGTCTGAAATCTCGCAAAATAAGCTGGCATAAGTGCCATATCGCGAGAGATACTAAGTCAAATGGTTGTTTTTTAGGGTGTTTTAGCGATACGTTTTGATAGTGCCTCGTAGTATTCTATAGTGATTGGTATCCACCGCGGATCAGTCGCTAGACAGCATTTGAAAAACATGATTTGCCGCCAACTGATCGTATGGATCAAAACGGCAGCTGATCTGCTGCAAGTGCACTGCTGACAGATTCAGCCGTGACCTCAAGACCGAACCTGACCTCGAGTAGCGTAGCGAGAAAAGCCGCGCCCGTCTGGATTTCACTCGAGCCGTCACTGGCACGCAGTCGTATGTTTTCAGCAATCAGTGGCTTGAGCGCCGCTACCGCGTAGGACACATCTTCTCCTCGACTACGGGCTGCCGCTACCATGCTCAGAAAACCATGAAAACTCTCGGGATCGACTTTCACCACGACGGGTCCTACCTCGGCCTGAGACAGCATCCAGGCACTCAGCAATGTACTGACATCTGGCGCACTGCTACGGCCACCGAAATCACCGTGCGACAAACCAGCCGCTTCGACTGAGGGTGGACTCGTCCGTTTCCAGAATATTGGCTGAACCTGCTCAGGACACGCCGCTTGAAGCTGCTCGGTCTGGGCCACGGGCACAATGGTGTCAGCGTCATCATGAGCGACCAGCACACGATCTGGTAGGCAGCGACAAAGCGCTTCCGCACTGAAGGCAGACGACACCTCCTGCGACCCGACTGCAATTGAAGCATCGATGCGCCTGACATACGGGGAAAAGAAGGCTTGTATCTCCTCCCTCATTGTTGGTTCAGCGGATTCAAGCTCGCTTGCATAGCCTCTGACTGCAGGCAGATCACTGGGCGGCGATGTGACCGCTATTGCAGTCGGCTGAACGACCTCCGGCGCAGCGGCAGCACCATACAAGGCCATCATGCCGCCCCAGCTGCCGCCAGTCGAAAAGACCTGGCGCCCTGCAAAGGTTTCAGGCCGCGCCGCGATGAAGTACCACGGCGCTACGGCGTCACTGACGTCGTTGGCCAGGGTGCCGCCTGCGTAAAAGCGCCCATAGGTCTTGATGATCGCGAAGCCACTTTCCAGCCAGAGACTCACGGATGCGCGAAGCGAGCCACCATCGGGCGCTGAAGTCTCAGGTGTGTACCGTACGAGATCCTGCCCGTTATAGGCCGGTGCAAATTTGTCGGGGTGCCTACCGGGGCCAAGCGTAGCGAAACTGGCGTCTACGCCTTCGTCCGTCCAGCTGATCCCGTCGTAGGGCTCGTTCAGGATGATGACGGGAGCAAGCGGGTCAGCCGACGGAAAGTAGAGGAAGTAGCTGTTGGTCTGATCTGCACTTGCTCGGACGTATTCGAGCGTACGGAAGCCGCTATCGCCATTGCTCACACGCTGCTCGGACAGCGTTGTAAAACTCCACTGCGTAGGCACACCGGCAGCTTCGAAAGTGGCCGGACAACTCTGCGCCACCGGCTCAGGCGTCTCTGGGTCACCAGATGCGGTGATGGGCCTTTCATTCGAGCCCCCGCCTCCACCACCGCAACTGGCCAGCATAATCGATGACAGGATTGCCAGGGCTAGTAATGCCCCGGGCTTCAGAACTGGATGCATCATCCGCGGAACAAACCTAGTAGACGGGATTCAGGAGGAGTGTGCGGATGCGACCACGACTATCCTTGCCAAAGCCGGTGATCTGACCGCTATCGTTGACATCCAGGGCAGCGGTGATGAACCAGACCTCCTCTCCCAATAGCATCTGATTGAGGTCGAGCATGCCCGTAGCCGCAGTCCATACAAATCCGGTTGCCCGAGCGCCTGTTTGGCTCTGACCGACGACAACGTCTTCGGAGTTGATGCCCTTGGCGTAGCTGTTCGGCCCGCCGAGCGTGCCTAGAGCAACCATGCCCAACTCAGGCGACCAGAAAAACGCGCCCTTGTTTCCGCGATCAGCGCCATAGCCGACAGCGTGACCCAAGCTATTGATGGCCTTGCCGTAACTGGTGCTGCCATCAAGCGAACCAAGATCCCTCAGCTGACCCGCTTCATCGGACACAAAGGCATGCGGCAGAGGGTCAGCCGTGTAGGCGACGCCTGTGACGCTCCCATCGGCATTAATGCCAGCTCCGTAAGCGTGGGCACCACCAAGCGTTGGAAGGTAGTCCAGCGAATCACCACCGCTCCAGCGAAAAGGCCGATAGGGACCGCCGGGAATCTGGGTATAACCAGTGACCACACCCTCGGAATTGATACCACGCGCGCTGCAGGTCGCTGCGGGTGGGCAGGGCACAGCAGTCATGCCGGTATCAGCGCGCCAGATGAAGCCGCGGTACTGACCATTCACGATACTGGTCCCGACAACCTCGCCTGTTTCATTCGAATCGTAGGCAATACTCTTGTCGTTACCCAGGGAACCGAGATTGACCATTCCACCAGTCTGGGTCCAGCTGAATGCCCTGACGCCGGCAGCTGTATAACTGTAGCCGGTGATTCGTCCGCTCTCATCGATCGAGTGCGGTACACTGTAGCCGCCGAGACTGCCAATGTCCTTTACTGTATAGGCTTGAGGCAGTTCTGCCAGCACACTTGAGGAGGTGAGCACCAGGCAGAGAGAGACGCTGGATTTGAGAGCTTGCGAGGAGGGGACAAGTCGGAGCATCTTCATGTCATCCTTGATTGAGACCGCTCCATCGTCCTCCAAACTCCGGCGGAAAACCAGTGATTTTTTGATGCCACTAATCACCGCATATGAGCCCCACTGCCCTGCTCATGGCGTACACTGCAAAAAAACTGAGGCCCACCCTCACAACTGGAATGGAACAATGAGACTCGACAAACTGATCAGTCACAACACGCCCTTCTCGCGATCGGAGGTCGGCCGCGTGCTCAAGGACAAGCGCGTCACCGTCAATGACCATGTCATGACCAAGGCTGCCTATCAGGTCAAAGACACTGATGTCGTGAGCCTCGATGGTGAGCAACTTGTTCACGAAGACTACATCTATCTGATGATGAACAAGCCCCAGGACGTGGTGTGCAGCTCTGACGAGCCTGACCACAAGACAGTCATCGACTTACTGGCGCCTGACCTTCGCCATCGAAACCTGCAGCCGGCCGGCCGCCTCGATAAGGATGCCACCGGCCTCGTCCTCATCACGGACGACGGGCAATGGAATCATGCGGTGACTACCCCTGGCAGGAAGACCAAAACCTATCAGGTCGAGACAGCGGAACCCATCACCAACGCCGACATCATCGCTTTCGATATTGGTGTTTTCCTGAATGGTGAAGGCGCGCCAACCCGCCCCGCTCTGCTCGAGCCGCTGAACGCGAAATCATGCTTCGTCACACTCACGGAAGGCCGCTATCACCAGATAAAACGCATGTTCGCAGCCAGAGGGAACCGGGTGACCAGTCTTCATCGATTGAGCATGGGCGACATCCGATTGGACCCCGCGTTGGCGCCTGGTGAATGGCGAGCACTGACTGCTGAGGAAGTCGCCAGCATCGGAACCCCTGCCTGAGGTGGGGTCTCGCAGACATCCCGGCAAAAGGTATTGCCTCGTCACTATCAAGTTTCAGATACTCTGGTCAGCGCGAGCGCTTTCGGTGGTCGCAAATTTTCCAGAACAAGGCGCGCAGGAGCGGCGAATTAAATGACAGACATTTTACTGGCGGTGGCACAACAGGGACTCGGCGGAAAGCTGCTTAGACAGTTGGGCCTGCCGACGCCCGTGAAACTCAAGCGTGGTGACGGCGCCTATGCAGAGAAGCCCCTCTCCAACCGGACCATTGGCGTTATCGTGGTGCCCGAAAAGAGCACGCAGCTTACGCCTGTAATTCAACAGTTAGGCGGGCAGAGTCTGATCAGGGGCGATCAGGTCAGAGATGGTCTTCTGCTGGATGGCATCCTCCTCGACGCCAATGGCTGCGACTCCGTCGAGGCCCTGCGCTCGCTGTTCGAACAGCTTCAGGCTGCGCTGCCGCGACTGCGCAAGCACGGCAGGGTTCTCCTGATCACCGGCACATCGAGCGCGCAAGAGGATGCTGCACTTGCTGCGTTCAATCAGGGCTTCGTCGGGCTGACCAAATCGCTGGCGAAAGAAGTCGGCAAGCGCGGCGCCACTGTCAACCTGCTGCAGGTCGATCCGGGTTGCCAGCACCGGCTCTATTCACCCGTTGCTTATTTCCTGAGCCACCACAGCAGCTATGTGACCGGCCAGCGCCTGCATATCAGCTGCGGCGTTCCAGCGCCTGCCAGTTTACCTGCCACTGCCGTTCTCTCGGGCAAGGCTGCCGTGGTGACTGGCGCAGCTGGCGGTATCGGTGCCGCGACTGCAAGACGCCTGGCCAGTGAAGGCGCGCACGTGATCTGTCTGGACACGGCCGGTCAGGCGGAGAAGCTCCATGCCCTCGCAGCTGATATTGGCGGAACGGCAGTCCTTGCGGACATCACACAGCCTGACGCCGCCATTGCGCTCACTGACTGGTGCAAGAGCAACAAGCGCAAGCTGGATGTCATCGTGCATAACGCGGGCATCACCCGGGATAAAACCTTGGCGAGGATGTCACCCAAGCAATGGGATGCTGTGCTGGCTGTGAATCTAGCGGCGATTCTCGAGCTTGATGCTGCCCTGCTGGATCATGATCTGATCGCACCCGAGGCGCGTCTCGTGTGTCTATCCTCGATTAGCGGCATTGCCGGCAACTATGGCCAGACCAATTATGCCTTCACCAAAGCGGCACTCATTGGCTATGTGAAAGCGCAGTCCGTGAAACTCGGCGCAAAGGGCATTACCGTGAACGCTGTTGCACCTGGCTTCATTGAAACAGACATGACGGCATCACTGCCTCTACTCGTGCGTGAAGCCGGCAGGCGCTTCAACGCGCTCTCGCAGGGCGGCAGGCCCCGTGATGTAGCCGACGCCATCCAGTTTCTTGTTAGCCCTGGCGCCAGCGGCATCAGCGGTCAAACACTGCGAGTCTGCGGCGGCAGTCTGTTGGGAGCCTGATCATGAGCAGCGACTCAGACTGGGATCAGCCCCACCCCTTCACCATGAAATTTGCCGCCTCGGAAGCCGACTGCGATCGTCTCGGGCACGTCAACAATGCCACTTACCTGCGCTGGATGGAGGCCACTAGCTGGGCTCACATCGAGCCGCTGGGTATGGATTGGGCGACCCATGAGGAGACTGGTCGCGCCATGGCTATCGTGCGAACTGAAATCGATTATCTGGCAAGTGCTTATGCGGGCGACGAGATCATGGTCGGCACATGGATCACCACAAGCGATGGCAAGCTGACTTCCGAGCGCGCCTTTCAGATCCAACGTGTGGCCGATGGAAAAACGCTATCCCGTGCTTTGTGCCGTTATGCCTGCATCGATTTGCAGAGTGGCAGACCAAAGCGGATGCCGGAGCAATTCAGACTGGCGCATGAACACGCAATGGCTGTCCACGCGGGAAATCATCGCAAAGAAAGGAACTGACGGGAAAAGAACTGGTCGGAGTAGGGGGACTCGAACCCACGACCTCTGCCTCCCGAAGACAGCGCTCTACCAGGCTGAGCTATACTCCGACGGCGTCCTTGTCAGGACGAAAACCTGTCGCGGATCGCGCCAGGTTCCTTGAGCAGAATACCTGCTGTAATCCGTGAAAACAAATTACAGCAGCTCACCATCTCGATCTTTTGCCACGAGCCTGAGCTGGTCAGGATCAGTGTCTTCGGGGCCGGGGATCCATTTCGAGACACAGTCTCTGTCCTGCACACAGGGGTCTGTAAGAGCCTGCAAGAACGCTATCAGATCAGCGACCTGGCCATCGTCCAGCTGCACCTGCGGCAACTTGCTCTTGTCCTCAGCCCTGAGCGTTTCGAGCTGAAGGATCGACTCCTCTGCGGTATACATCAGTGACTCGCTCTGGATGCCCTCCCCGTCCAACTGCCTGATATCGTAATTCTCGAGCGCGTTCAACGGGTCGAGATGATGCCTGACCACTGACTCAAGGTCGGCATAGGCGCCGGCATGACTATAGGGTCCGGTTTCAGATACGTTCAGCAGACTCGGTGTACGAAAAGCGTATTTGTCTTCTGGCAGATGTGACTCTCTATAGCGACCATGGTCACCACGAAGATTCTCATCGTCACCCTTGCCCCGACCGATCTGTGGCATGGCCAGCACATGGAACGATTCATCTGTCATGGCTGGACCGCTGTGACAGCTGGTGCAGCCTGCACCACCGTCGGCCGCCGGCGTGTTGAACAGGATCGCACCGCGTTTGGCTGAGAGCGATAGCTCGTGGCGGTCGCCATTCAGGTAGCGGAACCAGGGATTATCTATAAAGAGCTGGGAGTTCTCATAGGCCGCTATGGCGGCAGCAACGCGCTGGTAACTGACGACAGGTTGAGTCTCTGCACCATAAACCGCGGCAAACTCAGCCGCCCAGTTGTCAACAGCCACCTGGTCGAGCTCACCATCCTCTCCTCGTAAACGCGCACCCAGCAGAAGACGGGCGTCGTCACCCTCGTTCGCGGCAAAGTGAAACCCTCGCATCTCTTCAGCCGAAGTCACCGGAAAGCGGGCCTGGGCTGCCGCAAGACTTTCGCCCGCATGCGGATCCGCTGTGCCGAACGACGAATTCGGCGTGCGAATACCATCTGCGACCACCTCTATTCGGCCATCATGAAATACCGTCTTTTCATATAGAATGAAGTTGAACACGGTTGGCGAATTGCGCGGCACGGTGGGACCACCGTCCCAGTGTTCCGCCGATGACTGATGACGCCGTCCTGGACCGAGAAGATCGGGATCGACGGCATCGACGCCTATTGGCAGGCTCAGGTCGTCACCACCACCCAGGGAAGGATGATGACAGCTTGCACAGGCCGTATCCTGATCACCACTGAGTGCCTTGGAAAAAAAGAGCTTTTTGCCAAGCTGCGACAGCGGATCGTCTATCGAAGGTGCACCTAGCGTCGTCGGGTCGACTGCTCGCACATCGTACTTCTGAATCACCGTCTGTAAACGAGCCTCGACCTCAGCCGCACGATCCGGCTCGTCTGTGTCACTCGAGCAGGCGGAGACAGCAGCCATTGTCAGGCAGACGCCGGCGTAACGGAGCGTGACGCCAATTGATACTGATGAACTGGATTTGTAGCTGGGATTCCTCATACGCAAGCACTTAAAAAACGTTGATTCAGGGAACGGCATGGCCTTCAATCAGAACAATTCTAACTGTGCTCATTGAGCTGGCTATGCGGGTTTGTGCACACACTGCAGGCTAAAGTCTTTCCTTTCCGCCGTCCGTTTCACTTTTGTTCCGCTTTGTCGGCCCAGTGTTATCGACCAGTTCACATTTTGCACAATCGTGCACATGAACTTACACATCATTCACAGGAATGATACCGGGAATACTTTATATATATTTCATTTATTCCGATGAATCCCCTATCATTCGCTCCGTTCTCATACAAGTGCGATCGGCTCAACGGCCCTCGCTTCAATGCCGTTCAAGTTCACCAGACAGGACCATTACATGTCGAATATTCAGCAGGACATCGCTTCCCTCAAGGAAATCGTCCAGGCCAACAAGACTTGGGAAAGCATCAACCCTGAGTACGCTGCCCGCATGCGCGCCCAGAACCGTTTCAAGACCGGTCTGGACATCGCTCAGTACACTGCCGACATCATGCGTGAAGATATGGCTGCGTACGATAAGGACACTGCGCAGTACACCCAGTCACTGGGCTGCTGGCACGGCTTTATCGGCCAACAGAAGATGATTGCGATCAAGAAGCACCTTGGCACGACCAAGCGTCGCTATCTGTACCTTTCAGGCTGGATGGTAGCTGCTCTGCGTTCAGAGTTCGGTCCACTGCCTGACCAGTCAATGCACGAGAAGACTTCTGTTTCTTCACTGATCGGCGAACTGTATACCTTCCTTCGCCAGGCAGATGCTCGTGAACTCGGCGGCCTGTTCCGTCAGCTCGACACTGCTCGCCAGTCAGGCGACAGCTCACTGGAAAAAGAAATCCAGTCCAAGATCGACAACTACGAAACTCACGTTGTGCCAATCATTGCTGACATCGACGCTGGCTTCGGTAACGCAGAAGCGACTTATCTGCTGGCCAAGCAGATGATCGAAGCGGGTGCGTGCTGTATCCAGATCGAAAACCAGGTTTCTGACGAGAAGCAGTGCGGACACCAGGACGGCAAGGTCACTGTTCCACACGAAGACTTCCTTGCGAAGATCCGTGCAGTTCGTTACGCATTCCTCGAGCTGGGTATCGACAACGGCGTTATCGTTGCACGTACCGACTCACTGGGTGCTGGCCTGACCAAGCAGATCGCTGTGACCAACGAGCCAGGCGACCTGGGCGACCAGTACAACTCATTCCTCGACGGTGACGTCGTGAATGGTGCAGAAGACATCGCCAACGGCGACGTGGTTGTGAAGGCCAACGGCAAGCTGCTGAAGCCTAAGCGTCTGGCTAGTGGTCTGTTCCAGTTCAAGAAAGGTTCAGGCGAAGACCGTGTAGTTCTCGACTGTATCACTTCACTCCAGAACGGTGCTGACCTGCTGTGGATCGAAACCGAGAAGCCACACGTTGGTCAGATCGCTGCCATGGTTAACCGCATCCGTGAAGTTGTTCCAAATGCGAAGCTGGTTTACAACAACAGCCCATCGTTCAACTGGACACTGAACTTCCGTCAGCAGGTATTCGATGCCTGGAAGGAAGCTGGCAAGGACGTGTCTTCTTATGACCGTGCGAACCTGATGAGCGTTGATTACGACGAGTCTGATCTGTCGAAAGAAGCTGATGCCAAGATCCAGGCGTTCCAGCGTGACGCGGCCCGTGAAGCAGGTATTTTCCATCACCTGATCACTCTGCCGACTTACCACACTGCAGCACTGTCTACCGATAACCTTGCGAAGGGCTACTTCGGTGACCTGGGCATGCTGGCCTATGTCGAAGGCGTTCAGCGTAAGGAAATCCGTCAGGGTATCGCTTGCGTCAAGCACCAGAACATGGCTGGTTCCGACATGGGCGACGATCACAAGGAGTATTTCTCCGGTGAAGCGGCTCTGAAGGCTTCTGGTAAAGACAACACGATGAACCAGTTCTAATTCTGCGGGTCAGCTCCGGCTGACCCAAGGCGTCATACTGGAAAAGGCGATCCTTCGGGGTCGCCTTTTTTTTATGTCCGCATTCGCTACAATGCCTGCTCATCCGACACTGAGCAGCCCATGACGCCTGAAGACCTCAAGTTCGACCAGCGCCACCTCTGGCATCCCTATACCTCCACGCTCCGTCCCCTGCCCTGCGCACCTGTTGTTGCAGCCGATGGCTGCGAACTGCAGCTGGCCGATGGGTCGCGACTCATCGACGGAATGTCGTCCTGGTGGAGTGCCATACATGGTTACAACGTGCCGGAACTGAATGCAGCGCTGAGTGATCAGATGTCGAAGATGAGCCATGTCATGTTCGGTGGCATCACGCATCCTGCTGCTGTTGCGCTCGGACGGCGCTTGGTGGATATCACAGCACCGGAACTGGAAGCCGTGTTTCTAGCTGATTCAGGCTCCGTGTCGGTTGAAGTTGCACTGAAGATGGCGCTGCAGTACTGGCAGGGTCGTGGCGTAGCAGGCAAGCATCGCTTCGCGGCTTTTCGCTATGGTTATCATGGCGACACGTTCGGGGCGATGTCGGTGACAGATCCCGACAACGGCATGCATCGTCTGTTCAAGGGCTTTCTGGCCGAGAACATTTTCCTCACAGAACCACCCATCGACCCGGCTTGCATGGGCAAGTCTGCTCCGGACACTGGCGCTGATGACGGTCGCAGCTGTACCTGCTCAGCCCGAAATGGCTGCCCGATAGCTGACCCTGCGCTCATTGCCGAGTGGCGCCAGACCCTGGCGACGCATCGTGATGAGCTGGCCGCAGTCATCGTTGAGCCGATTGTTCAGGGTGCTGGTGGCATGCGCATCTACCACCCCTGCTATCTAAGACAGCTCAAGCAGATTTGCGAAGAGCTCGACCTGTTGCTGATTTTTGACGAGATTGCCGTTGGTTTCGGGCGGACCGGCAAACTCTTTGGTTACGAACATGCTGATCTCGTGCCGGATATCATGACGATTGGCAAGGCGCTGACTGGCGGTTATATGACACTGGCTGCAACATTGGCGACAGCAGATGTAGCGGCAACCGTCTGTAGAAGCGAGGCAGGCGTCTTCATGCACGGCCCGACGTTCATGGCAAATCCACTGGCCTGCAGCGTTGCAGAAGCCTCAATCAAACTACTGCTCGAATCCCCATGGCAGACGCGACTGCGAAGCATCGAGGCGCACCTCCAGCAGGCGCTATGGCCATTGGCCGAGCTGGCTGCGGTGGCGAGCGTGCGGGTTATCGGGGGTATTGGCGTCGTGGAAATGCATGAGGCCATCGACGTGGCTTCGGCCCAGGCGCTGCTGGCTGAACATGGCGTCTGGCTGCGGCCCTTCGGCAAGATGCTCTACACCATGCCGCCGTATACGATCTCGTCAGCCCAACTCGCCAAGCTGACTGAGGCCATGGCGGCCTATGCTCGATCAGCCAGCTGAATCGTCCGGGTCCTTGACCATACGAACGACGCGTTGCGGGAACGGTATTTCAACGCCGTTCTCGTTGAGCACATCCCAGATCATGAGCAAAAGGTCACCGCCCACCCGGTTTGCACCATCGTCAATGCCCTCCATCCAGAACTCGATAAGGATGTTGATACCTGAGTCTCCGAAGCTGGATATTTCGGCATCAGGCTGCTCCTCATAGGGATAATTAGGACCGGACAGCACCTTCGGATGGGCGATACAAACCTCCCGCAAGAGTGGGAACAGCTTGTGCAGATCGGTGCCATAAGCCACCTGCAGATTGATGTCATAGCGCTGTTTGATATTCTTGTGGGTCCAGTTGACGAAGGTCGAGGTGATGAACTTTTCGTTCGGGACCATTATGTCTTTGCCGTCATAGGTTTCCAGCGTCGTTGAACGCATGTTCAGCTGGGTGATGATACCGCTCTGGCCATCTTCCATCTGGATATGATCGCCAACCGTGAGCGAGCGATCCAGCAGTATGATGATACCGGAGATGAAGTTGGAGGCGATCGACTGCAGCCCAAAACCGATGCCGACCGCCAGTGCCCCACCAAACACAGCCAACGTTGTGATGTTGATGCCCATGATCTGCAGCAGCAGTATGAAAATGAGCACGAAAAGCCCCACTTCAAACAGCTTGGCAATCACCTCTCTCGTACCGATGTCGAGGTCCGCCTGATTGCGAATCATGCGCTTGCCGGCATTGTTCGAAACCTTGCCCAGCCAGAACAGCACTGAACCGAAAATCGCGACCCTCACGATATCCAGCGCGCTGACTTCGAGACTGCCGATGTCTACCGAGAGTGAAGCCAGCCAGCCGGTGAGCGTATCCAGCCAGTTCATGAACACGAGAATGGCGAAGGGTATCGTCACCCACAGCACCAAACGACGCAGGATGGTATTGGAAATACTGCGCTTCACCATGGTGTAAAGCAAAATCGATACAGCAATCGACTGGCCGAAGTGCAGCAGCAGATTGCTCTCAAGCAGTGTATCTGTGAGTTCGATGGCCAGACCCAGAAACAGAATGTTCAGCAGCGGCCGAAGATAATCCTGCTTGTTATAAAGCTTGAGCTTGAATGAAAGCAGAGGCGCCGTCGGATGCTCAAACACGCCTGCGAAGCTCTTTCGGATGATGGCTGTAGCAATGAGCGCCAGGAGAAACGATGCGAGAATCGAGCAGGCCTGAATGGCAAACTCAGCCGAGCCAAGCCAGTCGATCGTAGCATCCCGATACTCTGCAGCAGCTCCCTGCAAGTTGTGCCAGATGTTCAAGTTCTGCGTACCCTCTTCGAAACGTGTCATACCTGACGAAGCATAGACCATAGGAATTCAGCTATCGCCGCGACTTGTGAGGCAAGCCTCATGATCGACGGATCGTGAGCTATGCCTGGCATCAGCATAGAAGGAGGAAGCACTATGCGCACAAGTACAGAAACGGTCATTACCACCACTGAGACGGAGACTTATCACTGGCTCGGCTACGCGGGCCTGGTGCCTTTTGTTGTCACGGCACTGGCCTTCATCATTGATGGCGCGACGCTCTGGTTCCATTTGTTCAGCAGTTACAGCCTGCTGATCATGAGCTTCATGGCAGGCAGTTGGTGGGGATCCGAAATCCGCAGTGGCGCCCCTCGCCTGGGGTGGCTGGTACTGAGCAACATCATTGCGCTCGCCGGGTGGGCAGCCTTCGCTTATGGCATGACACACGATACCAACCCCCGAGCGTTGGTATCCGCGTTCCTGTTGGTACAATCCATCAACTTCGCAGCCCTCGGATGGCTCGACGTCTCCGGCCGTAGCGGTCTGAAGGCAGCCGGCTATGCCTTGTTTCGCTTACGACTCACCATAGTGGTAGTGCTCTGTCACCTCCTCCTGTTTTTCGCCTGAACTGTCTCAACCCACCCTCGGCTCACACTGGCTGGGTATGACGAGCCTTGGGCAAAGGCGCGTCTGGCAGAATATTCTGCAGCCCGGCCCGCGGATCGTTGTAGATATCGAGGTCAAGCTCCCCCTCAGACTTCGCCACAATTGTGGTGACCACGGCATCGCCGGAAACGTTGACGGCGGTCCGGATCATGTCCATCAGCCGGTCAACGCCGATGATCAGGCCGATACCCTCTATTGGCAGACCTACCTGGCTGAACACCATCGATAGCATGACCAGGCCCACACCCGGCACGCCTGCGGTGCCAATCGATGCGAGGACTGCCATGAGAATGACTGTGAGATAGCCGGTTAGACCGAGATCGATGCCGTACACATTCGCGACGAACACCGTCACCACCCCCTGCATGATCGCAGTGCCATCCATATTGATGGTCGCGCCAAACGGTACCGTGAACGCACCAACGGAGTTATTGACGCCCATCCTGTCGACTACGGTTCTCAAGGTAACAGGAATCGTGGCATTGGAGCTGGCGGTACTGAAGCCGAATACCTGCACGTTTCTGATCTTCTTCAGGAACACGGCGGGACTTAGACCACTAAACAGCTTGAGCACGATCATGAGCGTCACGAACAAGTGCAACATCAGCGCGCCCACCAGCACTGCGACGTAGCCCAACAGCTGCAGGAGCAGCTCGATGCCAAGGTCTGCCATGGACTTTGCAATAAGGGCAAAGACGGCATAGGGCGCGACCGCCATGACGATATTGACCATCTTCATCATGACATCGTTGCCCACCTCGGCAGCACGAATCACTTTCGCGCCTTCATTACCGAGTTTGAGAATGCAGATGCCGAGAATGACGGTCCAGAAGATGAGCGGCAGCATGTCGCCTTCGGCCATCGATTGCACGGGATTGGTCGGAATGATGCCAATGAAGACTTCTGCGATGGGCGTCGCTTCGGGCGCACTAAACGAGGCATCGGTCTCCTGATTCATACCTTCGCCTATGCCCGTTGAGGCCGCCAGAGCAATGGCCATGGCAATGGCGATGGCGGTCGTCATGATGTACAGACCAAAGGCTTTCCCACCTACACGCCCCAGCTCGGCAATGTCGCCTATGCCACACACGCCGCAGAGCAAGGAGAAGAAAACCAGAGGAACCACGAGCATCTTCAGTGCGTTGACGAACATCGCACCGATGACATAGAAGAAGCCATCGATGAGATAGACCCGGATGAAACTGCCCTCGTTAGCGAGGCCTAGAAGGTTTATCGCCAAACCAAGCACGATGCCGAGGGCCATGCCCAGCAGCACTTTTACCGTGAGGCTCATTTTCTTGTCATCGCTCATCGCTCATTCCCCGGTCTATGGTTGCTGAGTGCTGTATGACGCAATCATCAAGCATGAAGCCCAGTGATGATCGACATCGGCAAACATTTCTTTCAATTAACATACGCCAGAAAGAAGAAGATACAAAGGGTTTTCCTTGACTTATGTTAACGTTTACAGGCATCTGTCGATGAACTCTTACGCGGTTCCTGAGCCATGTGGAAACTCCACTCACTGCTGAAAGGTATGCATGACATGCAGATTATTGAGATGAGCAAACGCTTCAACGCGCCTGTAAGGCAGGTGTTCGAAGACTTATGTGATCACGAGAAATTCGGGCACCTGACCTCTGCAAGCATTGTCAGGATCAAGGATGCCGGCGATGCAGGCAATCCCAACGGACTCGGTTCTGTTCGTCGGATAAAAGTACCAGGCGTCCCTGCTATCGAAGAAACGGTTATACGATTCGAGCCCAACCGACGCATGGATTATACGATAACCAGGGGCGGTCCAATCACCAACCACCGCGGCAGCCTGCGCTTCCGCAGCGAGGGTGATGCCACAGTAGTCGACTACACCATCAGTTTCGAGCCCAAGCTGCCGATTCCATTACTTGGCACCTTGCTCGAGGGGATCATCAGGTTTCCCATCAATCGCGGCCTCGACAAACTGGCGCGTAGCTATAACAAGCAGCGGACTTCTGCTGCCACACAGGAGAATTGAGCGATGGTCTGGCTGAAGGCATTCATAAGCGGTTTTCTGGCTACACTTATTTTTCATCAGGGACTATTTGCGGTACTGCATGCGGTCGGCGTCGTGCCCATGCCAGCTTATAATCTTGGTGGTGTCCCGCCGCTTGGCGTGCCCGCCGTAATCTCAAGCGCATTTTTCGGAGGCCTCTGGGGTATGGCGCTGTGGGCCGCGGTACGGAAGCTGCCGACCGTCGCGTTCTGGGTGACGGCTGTCGCTTTCGGTGCCATCGGCCCGACGGTGGTTGCCATGCTGGTCGTCTTTCCGATGAAAGGTATCGCTGTAAGCGGTGCGATGTGGATTCTGGGGATGATTTTGAATGGCTTCTGGGGACTTGGAACGGCGCTGCTGATGCTGGTCATGGGCGAACGCCGATCACGGGCCCGTCACCCAGAAGCAAGTGTGCGATAGGCGGTTAATGTATCAGACCCAGGCCTGCCCGAAGTGTCCGAGCAGGCCTGGCTGGAACTGAGTGATCAGTTCAAGGTGCGGAACACGTTGTCCGACATACTGTAGCTATCGCCATTGGTCACCCAGCGAACCTGTCTGAAGAAGCTCCACCACTTGCGCTGCGTGTAAGTGTCGAAATCCACACTCAGACCACCGAGCACCTGATTGTTACTGACCGTGGTGACGTTGCCTGAGCGGCTGTTGTCGATGGCCTGACCATGGTTGGTCTGCTCACCCATGAGCACCACATAGTGGTTGAAGTATAATGACGCCGGCGCTGCACTTACGCTCTGCAGAATACCGTTCGGGCTCACACTGCGGCTACATGAGTCATAGTCTCCCTTGGTGCTGGCACCACAGGCACTATGCAGCGGCACGACACCATCGTCCGCACCAGCGATAAATGGCTTGGTGAGACCACCATATGATGCGCCAGTGCCCGCAAATCTCAAACGAGGTACCGCGTTGTTACCTGTGGCTATGTTGCGCGCTGTATTGGGCTGCAGGTCATAGAGCACGCCAAGATTGCTGCTATCAGGTCTGAAGCCAAGCGCGAGTTCGACGGCCGAGCGCTGAATACTGTTGAAGAAGCCGGATCCATTACCGATGGATACCGCCAGATCGGCTATTTCGGTACCGCCACCCGCACCAGCAAAGTCAAGCACGGCGAGTATGCGGAAGCGGTTGGGATCTATGCCTGCGCTGCTCAGCCAGTTGTTAACGTTACGCAGCATGTATCGAGTGACCAGATCGCCAGTAGAGTGTGTCACGACGACACAGCCTGCGACGCAACGGGTGCCACGAGCGATCGCCAGAACCTGCGATCGAATCTTGTCCTTGATGCCGCCACTGACACGGTCGACGGAGGACCAGTAAAGAACCTCTTCAGCCCGATTGAGCCAGTAAGCACTCCAATAGTTGTTGGCCTGTGTCTGCAGGGCAGCGTCGTTGGGATTACTGGAAAGGTCGCTCGCCTGGAATCCATGAACGAGTATCACGTTCTTTCCAGCCAATGTTGCCGAAGCCATCGAGCTCCACGTACCGCCAAGGGCGAGCACGCACAGCACGGTGATGCGAACGAGTCGCGAGAGATGTTGAGTCATAAGATCTTCCTGTCGCTTTCTTATAGTTGTTTTTGGAGTTCCCGATCAGCTATAGCGTCCCGAGCTTTTCGAGAAATTCCGCTCTTTCCTCAGCTAACGGATCTTCGTAAGGCAAATCCGTGTAGCTGGAGAAACTGAAGCCCTCGACAGCATACTGCTGCTTCGGTGCTGAGCCAGGGAGATCAGCACTTTCGCCATCCTCCGCAGCTCTTTCGATTCTGAAATCTTTAAGCAGGTAAGGCCCTTCGTCTCCACTAGCCTTGAGCGCTGCAATATGGGCGCGCAGGCTCTGCATCCCGCCTGGCAGCTCAAGGCGGCCTTCCGACTGCAGATGCAGGAGCGGTGTGTTGGTCTGGCGGCTGTAGAGGTTGGCCTCGACAAAATAATAGCCCGGTTGACGAACCGTGAACTGCAGCGGCACCACAAGCTCTGGTCCTTCGACATGACTGGGCAGCACTGCCGTTAGTCTGGCCACTGCTGTGTCGTAACGCAGAGGGGCAATCAATGAAGCTGAACGCTCGCCAGTGCCTGCCGAGGTTGAAAAGCGGGCCAGCGCCTCCACGAAGAGCTCGCCGGAGGCCGTCGCTGCTGGCGGCAGAAGCACTGCGCTGGCCATCAGACCGCGTCCGGACGACGCCATGCCGTCTCCGGCTGCAGCATCGGGCTGGGCCGGCTGCGTCAGTAGCGTATTCCCGTCAGCATCCTTTAACAGGAAGGTGACTTCAGCGGCCATCAGGCTGTTCGCTGCGCTCGCATTCAATACGGCTGCTGCAGCAATACGATCCCCCTCAAAATATTGATAGCGGTCGAGCTGGAGGCTCAGCGCAACCTCGTCGCCAGGCACTTCACCTGGAAACGGCGCAGAAACATCAGTGCTCTGATGTGGCTGATATTGAGCGAGTTCAGCGGCTGAGCGAATGGGCTGCGAACCGGGTGGGTACTTGTTGGCCTCAGCATACTGTGACCGGAGTGTTGGCAGACTCTCAGCCAATTGCTCAGCAAGCGCATCATGCATGGCAGCATAATCCGGACCTTCGTCCGAGGCCACGGCTGGACTGGCGGGATTGGGCGATGGGGATTGCACAATGCGGCTTCCACCTGCAGGTGCTGAGGGCGCGTTCGTACCGGCCGACTGATCGCTCGCTTTGACAGCAACGTCAGCCGTCAGCTCAACGGATCCCACTGCGCTGCCACGCCACTGATCAAACCAATAAAAGGCGGCCAATATCGTGACGGTCATCGTCGCGACGAGCATCATCGTATACGATGGCTTGCGCATCAGTTTCACCTGTACAGTATTCTTGTTATAAGCTTGCCAGGCACGGCGATTCGATGCGCTGCCACCCGACGAGTCCGTCGATAGTAGCTTTGGCCTACATCAGCTGCCATGCCCCATTCGGGTGACCGGGGGCTACTGCAAGGATAGGCCAGAACCTGCCTCTGAACAGGAATTCATGAATGAGAACGAAAGGAAAGATAGCTGCTTACCAAGGTCTGCGGCTCGCAGTATTTTCAGGCGTAATCGCCCTGTCTGGCTGTCTGGCACCCGCGGCTGTTCCAGTCATAGGCGCAGAAGCTGCAGCCCTCGAGAGTGGCAAGGACAAAGAACAGTTCCGTGAGGCTTTTCGAGAAGGACGCTTTCGCTATAAGACAGAAATGTCGGAGAGCGGATGCCCTAAACGCGAATACGCATTGAGCGAGGGCATTCTTGATTATGCCGAGTCACGCCCCTCGGATGGACTCGAAAAGGTTATCGAGGAGCTGACCGAAATCGAGCGTGACGAAAGCAATTCTGACGAAGTTCGGGCTGAGGCCATTTATCACAAGGGCGTCGCGCTGATGTATCAAGGCGAACTTGCCAAGGAGATGGTCGACGAAGAGCGGCAGGCGCTGTACGGTAAGGCCCGGAGCAGCTTCGAGAAGCTCAGGGACGAATTCCCGCAGTTCCACGAGTGTGCCGTCGACTATCACCTGAACAAGTTGGACAAATTGGCCAACAAAGAGGTCCAGCCTCAGAACTGAGGCTGTTCAGACCGTCGCCCAATTGATTTGACGAAAACGTTGCGATTACTGCTTGGGCAGCAATCGCAACAAGTCTGCGTTGGCACCATCTTCAAGTGCCCAGATCGCACCATCTGGGCCCTCTTCAACTTCGCGCATTCGCTTGCCCATATCGACTCGACCAACTTCCGCAATCTTGTCCTCGAGCGTTACACGGATCAGCGCTTCTGAACTCAGTCCGGAGATGATTGCCTGGCCTTGCCAATCCGGGAACCTGTCACCCGAGTAGATAATCATACTTCCGGGCGAGATGACCGGTGTCCACCAAAGTTCAGGGGCATTGAACTCAGGGCGCGCGGGATGATCAGGGATAGCCTCGCCACTGTAGTGGTCACCATTCGAGACGATGGGCCAGCCGTAATTCTCGCCGCGTTCTATCCTGTTCAGCTCGTCACCACCTTTTGGTCCCATTTCGTGAGTCCACAGTACGCCATCTGCATCCTGCGCGATTCCCAGCAGGTTACGGTGACCGATGCTCCAGAACTGTCGGGCGAGCTCTCCCTGAGCACTGAAGGGATTGTCGGCTGGCACGCTGCCGTCAGATCTGAGCCGAATAATCTTGCCGAGGCTTTTCTCCATGTCCTGTGCGGGATCGAACTTCTGCCGATCGCCCGACGTGATGAAGAGGTGGCCATCCTCGCTGAGTAGAAGCTTATGGCTGAAGTGACCGGCTCCAGACACTTTAGGTGTCTGCTCCCAGATTCGGGTAATGTCAGCGAGGCGCGGAGCCTGACCTGCTTCCTCTACAAGTCTGGCGTGCGCAACGACTGCGCCTGAGAGACCTTTGTCATCAGCCTCGACCCATGACAGATAAATCAGACCCGTATCGCTGAAGTCCGGGGCAGCAATGACATCCCCGAGCCCTCCCTGGCCCTCGAACACCACATCGGGTACGTTGCCGATTTCCACGATTTCTGGCTGGGCTACCGACGCCCCAGCGCCTATTAGTGACTGCGGCCAATGAAGGCGATACATCTTGCCGGGCTGTGTGGTGACCAGCAAGGTGTCATCGTTTACAAAGGTCATTGCCCAGGGCTCGTCAAATGTCTTGATCGACTGGACCGTGAAGCGCGTGTCTTTAGGCACTGCGTTGGTGGGATCTGCCTTCGCCGGTGGCGTAGTCGCCTCGGATGCTGAACTGGCGGAGCTTGATGCGTCTGAGCAGGCAGTCTGCAGCATCAGGCACGCGGCCAAGCCAAGACGACACCTCGTTGGACCGTGAGCGGGACTGCCAGCTGACGCCTGGGGGCGTAAAAACGGAGAGATAGTCATCGGGGCGCCTCAGTGAGTTCCAAGGCTTTATGATACGCGACCGAGCTGGCCGCAGATGTTACTAACCTTCCGGTGTGAGCCCCGGGTCAGCAACTCTACTGCGACAGAAGACGAGCCTGGAAATCGTTCCACTTGTTCAAGCGACCATTTGCACTGAACTTCTGGGACCAGCCGTTATTGTCATACAGCCAGAGATTATCATCACTGAAACTGTAGAAGGGCACCAGATCGAGACGCTGGGAAGCTGTCGCCAGTTCCGGACGGAGGTTATCCAGATAATAGGTTTCGCTGCTGTCTGCCGGGAGGTAACTCAATACCATATGCGCTTCATTCATTTCCAATGAGCGCACATAGGTCAACCTGAGCCTGTCGGCTGGGACCCCAGCTGCTCTCAGGATGAGATATTTGGTCAGGGAGAAGTCTTCGCAGTCTCCGCCCTTATTAAGGAAGAACTCCGAGGGTGTTGCCCAGTAGTCTTCCTGTCCCCACTGTTGTTCATCGCGAATGTAGCTGAATTGATTGAGCTCATCATTGACGAGTGCAACCTGTTCGAATTCTGACTTTCCGGCCAGCTCGCTTACCCAGGACGGCAATACCTGAAACGATGCCTCATGAGGAGACACGTCAGATGGAGCAGGGGCCAGATCCGCCTGTACAGCGCCGGTGAGAAGAACAGATGTCAGGATGAAAATTCTGGGCACGCAAAAAACCTGTAAGAATTATAAATCGACTAAACGAAGTATAATTATTACAAGCGAAGCTTCCAGAAGCATGACGTTACGAATTGCATCGCCTTGTTTCTGAAGCGTAAGTCACCGTCCGTGGGGTCGCTCCCTCGACCTATCCTTTTCCGCTAATCCTTCAAATCATTATCGGAGCAGATTCAGATTACTGACTGTCTGGCTCTCGTGCTTCGTCTAACTTGTACTGGTCTTGCTGTGCGCCGGCATCCATACCAGAATCCTGGTCCATACTCTGCGCTGGCTGCTGACCGGCGGCTGTAGATTCGCCTGATCCAAGCATCATTTCATTGCGACCAATTTCGCCGTCACCGTTGACATCAAGCTGGCTGAACTGACTCTCTACCTGTGGATTCTCACGGGCTTCGTCTTTGGAAATCTTACCGTCGCCATCCTGATCGAGCTTGTTGAAGCTCTGTTCCAGTGACTGCGCGCTAGACTGTTGCTCCATGCGCTCTGCTCTCGACTCGCCGTCCATATTGGACTTCATGTCGCCGGCTATTGCACCGGTTGAAAGGGCAGTCGCTGCGGCAAATATCATTAGCTTTTTCATAGACTCATTCCTTTTGTATTTGTAAGGCATGGACTTGATGGCTGCAGATCCGGCTCTCTCGAGCAGGTCATGTCCGCAGTCTTTACGTGCCAGGATAATATCCATGAATCATGCCAACCTGATCCGAAGGCAGGCTATACCGCTTGTCCCGTCCAAATCGTCGTGATAAAAGCCGCCAAATAGTGTCGATGGCGTAGAAGAAACTACGAATTCTGGCAAATTTTGCAAAAGCTTTGGGTAATCCTTGTTCTTTTCCTCAGTCTCGGCATTCTGCATGGGTCTATACTCTGTGAACAAATTTAACAATAACGGGGGATCTGCTCTAAGTTTCGCCCCCCGCGCCTGATCTGGAAGGACCCTTTGTCACCACCCTCTGCCCTACACAGATTGACTCTGCTGTTTCTACTGTGTCTGCTTAGCGCCGCCGCCAAGGCCTCGGCGCCCGACTTGCTGCAGTCGGCAAGTAACAACAACATCAATGGACTCGACGAGGCTGGCCTCGACCTGCGTTTTGAATATTACGCTGATACAGAACGTGCCTACCCTGCCGATCGTGTTGCAGACCTGCTTGCCCGAGGCGAAGCCGGTGGTGAGCAGGGCCTGGTCAATATTATCTGGGAGCCAGTCGACGTGAGCGAGAACAGTGGCGTCAATGCCGGCTACACGCTCACGCCACAGTGGTACCGCTTCAGAATCAGCAATCCTGGTGACTCGCTTGAGCACGGTATCGTGCAGGTCGCCTATGCCTGGCTAGATGAAGTCGACTTCATCGATATACGTGGTGATAAAGGATCAGGGCATCTGAGCACGGGCCGGAGAAAGCCCTTTTCGAGCCGCTGGATTGATCATCCACATTTCCTGTATCCGGTCACGCTTGCCCCAGGTGAAAGTACTACCGTTTATCTTCGGGTCGCCACCCGAGGCGCCTTGCAGTTCGCCCTGAAGCTTTGGGAGCCAGAGGCATTTTTTCAACAGACCGTCACTGAAGCGAAGGTACATTTCTTTTATTTCGGCGCCCTTGCCTTCATGATCACGATCACGCTCGCGTATGCACTGCTGCTGCGAGAGAAGGTCTACCTCTACTATGCCTTGACCACCTTCGGCTTCCTGACCTTTTTCATGAGCATCCGAGGCTTCACCTTCCAGCACATTCTATCTGAGTCACCCTACTTGAATGGGTTACTATTGCTGGTCTCAATGCCCTTTCTCGCGATATTTGCCGCGCAATTCTCCAGAACATTCCTCGATACCCGGGCCCACAGCAGACGTCTGGACCTGGCGCTCCGCATGGTGATCGGGCTGGCCGTTCTGGACCTGGTCGGTGCGTTCATCCTGTCGTATCAAATCAGTATATTGCTGTCGACATTCCTTGCCGCGCCACTGTTTCTGATGCTTTTCATCGCCGGGCCTATTCGCTGGGCGCAGGGGTCCCGGCCCGCCATTATCTACACGCTCGGCTGGTCCCTCCTATCCATAGGGCTTGTCACGACCACCTTGCACAAGCATGGGGTCATCCCGAACACCTTCATGGCCACCTACGCGCTGCAAATCGGCTCGGGCATTGAAACGCTGATCCTTACACTGGTCCTGGCCGCACGCGTTTACCGTGAGCGGGAAGACAAGATCGTTGCACAGAACAAGTTGCTCACGGAAGAAAAGCAGCGGCGTGAGGCCCAGCAGCAGTTGATCCATCATGCGATTCACGATCCGGTTACCGGCTTGCCAAATCGCGAACGCCTGGTGATGCGACTGAGCGAGTTGGCACAGGCGCCCGAAAACACGCTCTATCACGTCGTGAGCATCGTCTTCAATCGTTATCACGATATCGTCCATACACTGGGCCAGGACAACGCAGACGAGCTGATCAACAGGGTAGCACTGGGGCTTAACCGACGGGCGCAGAGCCTGCGAGGCGCCATCGCCATCGAAGAGGGCGCGGAACGGACCTATTACGTCGCCAGCCTGGGTGCGGACACGCTGGCCATGATCGTGATTTCCGCTGAGGGCCCAGCTCATCGCCAGACGTATATCGACTTTATCAACAGGACCGCCCGACCGGACAACTATCTGGGGTTCCTGCTCGAGCTCGATCCAGTTTTCGGCCTTTACAGTGTTGATAGCCGACACCTGGAGCCGGCAAAGGCTATCCGGAACTCCCGTATCGCCAAGGATGCCGCTATCCGGCTGGGTAAACGTTACGGTTTCTATTCGAGACGCTACGACCGCTATACCGAAGAGCGGCTGACCATCCTCACCGAACTCAGGCTTGCACTGGAGACCGGCGTCCTGCAGTTGTACTACCAACCAAAGGTGATCATGCGTGATGGCAGGCTGGTCACGACTGGGGTCGAAGCCCTGTTGCGCTGGGAGCACCCCGAACGCGGCATGATTGCGCCTGAAATCTTTATTCCCCTGGCCGAACAGACGGATGTAATCCATCAGCTTACACTTTGGGTGATCACCAATGCGGCGGATGATCTGACGCGCTTCAGATTGCTACAGCGAGACCTCAGTATGGCGATCAATATTTCGCCGCGTAACCTGCTGACCAAAGGTCTCGATGCCCACCTGCAGTCGACTTTGCTCGCGCGCAGTCTAAGCTTCGAATCGATCATTCTCGAGCTGACGGAAACTTCAGTGATGGACTCCGAACGCGAAGGCCTGCTGACGCTCGATCGCCTCAGGGAGCTTGGATTTCCGCTATCGATCGACGACTTCGGAACCGGCTATTCGTCCCTGGCGTATCTGCAGAAAATGCCGCTTAGTGAGGTCAAGATCGACAAATCACTCATCAAAGAGGTGTGTACCTCGCGGAGCAGCCAGATCATCGTCAAGGCCGCTATCGACATGTCGCACAGTCTTGGGTACACAGTCGTCGCCGAGGGCATCGAGCAGCAGGCTCAGCTGGATCTTCTGATCAGCATGGGATGCGACTGCATGCAGGGCTTCTTCATTGCAACGCCGATGCCAGCCGAGCAGCTCTTCGGCTGGCTGCAGCAGGACTCAGAAAAATTGCGGCCGCTGGGGGACTGAGTGACAGCCCGCTGGCTCAGCGCGATCTGCGGTTGTCTCCTGGCGCTCGTAGGGTCTGGTGCGCTGGCAGCAAAGGCCTTTGATATGCCGCCGGCCGTCGGCATCTCGCCAGGTGCGCTGCAGGTCGAATTGGGCCAATCTACTTTTAGTCTCGAAGATCCCCCAGGTAATCTGAGCATTGGTGACCTGCTGTCAGGACAGCCTCGCGACTGGAAGCCGATCCAAACCTCAGTACCCAACTTTGGTTACACAGCTTCGGCATACTGGTTACGGCTAGCCGTCGAGAATGAGTCTGCAGCACCCAGGCGAATGTTGCTCAATATTGGCTACGCCCTGCTCGATGAGCTTGACGTCTACCTCATAGCGCCTGACGGCAGGATTATTCAAAGCTACTCTACCGGTGACTCCCACCCTTTCGACACGCGCTTCTTTCCTCATCGGGAATACCTTTTCCCAATAGAACTCGAGCCCGTATCGACCAAGGGCATACTCATCCGTCTCGCTTCAACGTCTTCACTTCAGGCCCCATTGAGCCTCATTGACAGTAACGAATTTACCAGACTGGACCACCAGACCTCTCTCCTGCAGGGCTTCTACTACGGCAGCATGGTGGTTATGGCGCTGTACAACCTGTTTCTTTTCGTGAGTCTGCGGCGTGCGGATTTCCTCATCTATGTCGCGTTTCTGTGCTCATTCATTGCCTTTCAATTCAGCATGAGTGGCCTGGCCTTTCAGCATCTCTGGCCACAGGCGGTGGTCTGGAACCAGATCGCGATATCGTTTTTCATGAGCCAGACGCTGATGTGGATGGCGCTCCTCGTTCGGCAGTTTCTGCGCCTGCCTGAGCGTGAACCCCTTGTAGACCGAGTCATGGTAGTGCTTGCGGGGCTCAGTGGGCTGCTCACTATCCTCAGCCTGTTCCTGCCTTATCAGAAAACGATATTCCCGCTGCTCGGGCTGGCATTAACACTGAACAGCCTCGCTTTGGTCATGGGCGTCAAACGCTCTCTTACTGGTGATCGTTCTGCACAGTTCTTTACCCTGGCCTGGTTCGTGACCCTCGTTGGCGCGCTGGTTATCGTGCTGAGCAAGGTAGAACTCATCCCCCGAACCTTCTTTACCGAACACGCACTGCAGATTGGAACACTGCTTGAGATCCTGCTGATTTCGTTCGCACTGGGTGAATATGTGAACCAGCAGAGACGCGCAAGGAGCGAAGCCGAGAAGCGGCATAGCCTGCAACTTGAAGACCAGGTCAGGGATCGGACATCCGAGCTTGAAAACACAATGTTGCTACTGGAAAACGCCAATCAGAAGCTCAAGCAACAGACCTATATCGATGAGCTGACTGGCCTGCATAACAGACGTTATTTCAATCAGCGCCTTGAGCAGGATTTCAACCAGGCCTCCCGCTCACATTCGCCAATCTCCCTCATCATGATCGACGTCGACCATTTCAAGATGGTCAACGATACCCATGGCCATCAAATCGGGGATCTGTGCCTACGACAAGTGGCCGGCGTGATGGGTAGCTTTCCGAAGCGGGCATCCGATGTCTTCGCGCGCTACGGGGGGGAAGAGTTTATCGTGGTGCTGCCAGGCACCGACCAGACCGCGGCGATGATGATTGCAGAAAAGATGCGTGCTCACGTCGCCGCAGCACCACTGGGATATAAAAATCAGAGGACTGGCCAGAGAGAATCGGTCGCGCTAACCATCAGCGCCGGCGTGGCCTGCCTCGTGCCTACTCCGGAGCAGCTCGTAGACGAACTGCTCCGACAGGCAGATGAGGCCCTTTATCACGCCAAGGTTTCAGGGCGGAACCAGGTTGTTAGCCATGCATCCATCAGGCCGCTCTGATTTTTCGAAATTTGCTTGCTGTCGAACCACTATTGTTACCGTAATCCGCCATATCCAGATGGACGGCTTCAAGCAGGCGGGCAGGCAACTCCGGCTCTGCAGAGCGGACACATCGCCAAGTTGGCATGTCGGGCTCCCCACCGGGATCCTCCCGGAAACCGCGTCCCGCTTCGAGTATCGTCGATGCAAACAGGTTCACCGCCTCCTGCTCACGCGCAACGTCATAAGACAAGCCGTTGCAAACAGCGTCACACTGGAACCTGCGACTCATCTCATTCGCTGAGCGCAGATAGGTGGAGTGGAGCGCACTCAGTACACCTTCGTCCACGACGGCACCTTCGGCTGAAATCTGCTTAAGAAGTGTACTGGTGATATCCTTGACCATTTTGACCAGCCCACCTTCTGCATCGTCTCCCAGTGGCTGGTGTTTGTGATCATAACGATCGGCTATATCTACCTGGCAGATTTGATTAGTGGAGTAACGATGGTAGATATCGCATAGCAATCCGATTTCCAGACCCCAGTCCGATGGTAGCCGGGTATCGGGCACTGCAGACGCCATCATTGCAAATTCGCCGGATAGCGCATACCGGAAGCTATCGAGATAATCGAGCACTGCAGAGGGACCCAATAGCTGGCGCAGTGATCTCAACAGAGGGCTCAGCAACAGCCGACAGACTCGGCCGTTCAGCTTGCCGTCGGCATAACGGGCATAGTAGCCTTTGGCGAAAACGAAATCGCACTCTGGATGAACCAGCGGATACACCAGCTTCGAGAGCATTGAACTCTGATAGGTCAGGATATCGCAGTCGTGTAGGGCCACGACTTCGCCTACACCGGAACCCTGCTGAACGCCCAGGCAATACCAGACATTGCGGCCTTTACCCTCTTTGAGAGGTGCCAGTGATCTATCTGCAAGGGCCTGGTGGATTTCGCGCAGACGAGGACCGTCGTTCCACAGCACGTGTAGACGCTGCGGCAGGACACGGAACACCTCGAGCGCGTGCCTGTATTCGGCTTCGGTTGCCCTGTCCAGACCGATGATGATTTCGCTGACGAATTCGACGCGTGACAGCTCGTCGAGAATTCGCGGCATGGCGGCGGTTTCAAGCTCGGAGTACAGGCAAGGCAATATCAGTGATACTGGCCGATGGCGAGCATGCTCGACGAGTTCGGCCGACATGGTGGAAACACGGTCGGCCTGTTCGCTCGTATCCTGATCCAGGGAATGGATCGTTGTTATCGGCCCGGTTTGATAGAAGTCCGTCATGTAATCTCTCCGTAGTCGGCATACAGAAATTGGTACTACAGGTTGCCGAGGTTTCCCCATGCATAGCAAAGAGTGTTCCCAAACGCTGATCTACCGCAATTACGGCATGCCAGCCGTCGATTCAGGCGGAATCAGCTTCGGAAGTAGTATCTGATAGACCTGTTTCAAGCCCGATTTTGCAAGGCTTGCGTAAGCTTTACGCTGCCGGCATCTGGCGGGCAGTGAATTCCAATGCCCGATATCGGGCAACAGACTGAACGGAGCTCAGTTATGGCAGACGCAATCAACAAACTCGTTTCGACCCCGCTTCGTGCTGCAAAGTGGCTGCGTTCCCGGCTGGTCTTGAGCGGAGACATTGACGTTTCAGACCGCCATGTGTTGATCATTGGCGGTAATTTCGGTGGACTGGCGGCAGCTCTGGCCCTGCAGAACGTCTGTAGAGTCACCGTGGTGGATCCGCGACCGGACTTCGAATGGACGCCGCATATTCACGATATTCTCTCCGGTCTCAAGCTCAAGGATCACCTGTCATTCGACCGTGCCCGGCTTTTCCAGCGTCTTGGCCATGAATTCATCCAGACCTCGGTCGAGGTTTTGGACCCGATTGGCCGCCGCGTAACGCTCGGAAATGATCGCGAACTTCGCTACGATGCCTGCATTGTCGCCTGCGGTGGTGTGCAGAGACCAAACGTCGTGCCAGGCGGTCAGCAGCACACGACTGGCTTCAGACATGCCGATCAGGCTGAGCTTATCGAGCACCAGTTAACGGCGCTTGCTGACAAACAGAAAGCTGTTACTGTCACAATCATAGGTGGCGGCCTCTCTGGCGTGGAAGCAATGGGTTCCCTGCTGCGGAACAAGCGTTTCGGGGGCAAGCTGAACCTGCATATCGTCGACGCGCAAGACCTGCTGCCAGCCTTCCCTGATGAGCTCACCAAGGATGTACGCAAGCAGCTCAAAAAGAAGAAAGTAACCTTTCACACTGGTCCAAAATGCGCCGTAAAGCGCGTGAGCCGGAGCAGCGTCGAACTGCTGGACGGTCAGGTACTGCAATCCGATGTCACAATCTGGACAGCCGGCATTCAGCGGCAGGGACTGATCAGTCAGCTTTGTGACGAAAAAAACCTCCAGCTCAAGGCAGCGGACGATGGCATTGGCCTGGTGGTCGACAATGCCCTGAATCCAGTGCTGGACAAACCGCAGTACGGCTACGCTGATGCCTGGCGGGAAACGCTGTTCTTCGCGGGTGACTGCGCCAGCATAGTGGACCAGAAGCTGGACAAGCAGGCCTACCATGCGCTCGATATGGGGGAGCATGCAGCGGAGAATGCTATTCGCTATTTCAAGGCTGACAAACCCAACAATTTCACCAATGCCAACAAGCCGGTTCTGATTGCATTGGGTGATCTTGAACATTATTTCGCATGGAACGGGCTGATAGCAGCTGGTAGTGTTTTCGAAGCGATGAAGGAGAGTGTTTTCCAGGTTTACATGGCTCGCTACTCCCTGGTGCTGGAGCTGAAAGACGCCTCGCTATCGACCTGGCGGCGAAGCACACGCGCACTGACGCGGCAGCTGCTGCCGGGGATGCTGCCGAGTGGCTTCTGGCAGACGGTCGAGAGCCTGTTTCCCAATCCGCTCGTCGCTCTGCCCAGGGCGGCTCTGAGGCGCTTCATATTCGGCCAGCGCATTATTCATTATGCTAACCCCTTCACCGAGTCTGCTGATCAGACCTAGGGCGGCTTCCAGAGGATCTGTTGTGCTGAAGCGAGATCTCGCGCCATTTTATTATTACGATCACTACCGAGAGATGCTGCTGTTCATACGGCAGCATTACACGCATGTACTGCGTCAATCCGACGTGGACTTCATCGATCGATTCATGGCTCTCCCCCGCGATCCGGCCGCACTGTTTGTCAGAGTCTGCAATCGCAAGGGCTGCCATTTCCGGCTCAGCAAACTCCGGTACGAAGAGCTGGAAGATATCGAATCGCTACTGGCGCTATTGCTCAGCGAAGGCTTCGTGACAAAGGCCGGTCCCCACGATCTACCCAGGCTGCTGCTGACACTGACGAGGGACGAGCTGGTCGAGTTTCTCGATAGTGTCTCGACAATCACCTCGGCGCCCTGGAAACGAAGCTGGCCCAAACAGCGCCTATTGACGATTGCACTCGAGCAGGCCACCGCTGACGATGAGGCCCGCATTCCCGCCCTGCAAAGTTATAGCTGTAAATTCATCGTTCAGCAGTTCCAGGAAACGATCGCGTTCATACTCTTTCTCTATTTTGGCCGACTGGAAGATAACCTGGGGCGCTTTGCCATGCGCGACCTGGGTCTACTGCGCACAAGCAGTTTCGAGGCCGGCTATACCGCGCGTTTCGATACCGCGGCAGATGCCTGGTACTCATTTGAGCTCGCCCAGCTGGCGCAGCAGCTCAAGGGTCTCGCCTCCATGACACCAGCCGAGTCGGCTGCGACGGCGACATGGCTCATTGCCCAGCCGCAGCCCCTGACGGAACTGGGCACGACACTCTATGACAAGTGTGTTTTTCGATTGGCGGCTCGGCTGGAAGCCACGGACCAGCTCACGCTGGCGGCGGAGCTCTATCAGAGCAGTGAACACGCTACCGCCACTGAGAAGGCCATTCGACTCTGGCACCGTCTGGACGAGCAACGCGCCCGGGATTTGATCAGCCGTATTTTTGAGACGCCCACCAGCGACGATGCCTATTTGTTCGCGCTCGATTTTCAGGCGAGAAAGTACGGCAATGAGCTTTTGCCGACTGATGCTCGATACACAGCAGATCAGTTGGGACTGCAGTCGGCCAATGGTGGAAAGCGAACATCGATACTAACCGACATGCTTCGGGCAGCCGGCGTGAGCAGGCTCGATGAAGCTTTCCGGCATGAGCCGGAAGCAGCGCTTGCGCGGCAATGGCGAAAACCGGGGCGTCTGGTGGTTCATACCGAGAACCGGATATGGCGCAGTCTGTTCGCACTCACCTTTTGGCCGCAACTGTACGAGAGTGAGGCCAGCCGCTTCTCATCTGATTTCCAGCACCAGCCGGCAGGTTTGTCGGATGGCTCGTTTTACCACGCCCAGCGCGAACGCATTGAAGCCGTGCTGGCTTTTGACCGCGAGCAGCTGAAGACGCATGTACTGAAGACCCTGAGCCGATGCTACGGGCGCCCAAACAGCTTTACGGGATGGACGAGCACCATGGCTGAGCAGCTCTGCCGCTTCGTGGAACTCGCGCCTATGGCTGGCCTGCGTACGATATTGCGGGATATGGTCAGGCAGTATGATGGCTGTAAGTCAGGCTATCCTGATCTGATGATCATCGATTCAGATGGCCTGAGATTCGTGGAAGTGAAAGCAGAGGGTGATCAACTTCGACGCCGCCAGATGATGCAACTACTGAAACTTCGCGAAGCCGGTTTCCAGGTCTCGGTTCAGCGGGTCGAATGGGTTGTTGATCCGGATCAGCCGTACGTGGTGGTGGATGTGGAAACCACAGGTGGCAACTCGGAGTATGGTCGGCTGACAGAGATTGGTGCTGTGATTCTCCAGCGAGAAGAGATCATCGGTCGATGGCAGACGCTGATCAACCCTGGACGACGCATACCAGCTAACATCACCGCACTTACCGGCATAACGAACGAGATGGTGGCATCCGCACCGCCCTTCGAAGCCGTTGCGGATGATTTACGCGGATTTCTGGGCGACTCCATTTTTGTGGCCCACAACGTACGCTTCGATTATGGCTTCATTCAGCAGTCGTATCGCCGTATGGAGCAGTCCATTCGAATGCCGCAGCTGTGTACCTGTGCCATGATGAAAAAGCTGAAACCGGGACTGGATTCGTATAGCCTGAAAAATCTCACAGCATACTTTGGCATTACGATGACCCAGCATCATCGCGCGATGAGTGATGCCGAAGCTGCTGCTGGCCTTCTCAAGCTGATCAATAGAGCTCGCCTTGCCGGAACCAATCCGTTCAACTCACCTCAGGATAGCAACAATGCCTTTAATGACCCTGCTTAGCCGTACCCCTGCTCCACTCACAGTGTTGACACTGCCGCTCATCCTCAGCCTCACCGCATGCGCCGGCAGCCAGTTTCGTCCCGAACAGGCGGCACAGGCAGGTGCGGCTGTGGTCCAGGCCGCGACCCTCGATCGGGAGACAGTCATGGCGGCGGCCAGCGAAGCAGCCCAGCAGATGGACAAGCAGAACAAGGTGGCGCCAGAGGGATCCAAGTACGCACAACGACTTCAGAAACTCATCCCCATGACTGGTGCAGATACCAGCAAATACAACTTCAAGGTGTACATGAGCGACGAGATAAATGCCTTCGCGATGGCTGACGGCACTGTGCGAGTGTACTCAAAGCTGATGGATCTCATGCCGGATGATCAGATTCTCGCAGTACTCCAACACGAGATAGGACACGTCGAACTGAGGCACAGCTATAAGCAGCTGCGTGAGCAGCTTTACACTAATGCAGCATTCTCGGCAGTTGCCTCTGCAGGCGGGACGATAGGCCAACTGAGCCAGTCTGAGCTGGGCAAGCTCGCGGCCACTTACGCTAACGCGAGATATTCACAATCTGACGAGCTCGAGTCGGACAGCTACGCGGTGAAGGCACTCCACAAGACTGGACAGCCTCCACAATCGATGAAGGCTGCCATTCAGACGCTTCAATCTGTAAGCGGCGAAGGCCCTCAGGGTCTCGCCGCATTTTTGAGTTCACACCCGACTAGCGATCGCCGTATCGAAAATATCGACACAACGATCAAATCGGTGAAATGAACTACTTGATGAGGCGCTTCGCTTCTTCTACCCAGGCTGGGTAAGACTTGATCTTCGCGAACTGGGCCAACTTTCGCTTTTCCTCGTCCGTGGGCTCAGCAATCTGCCGATAGTTGTAGATGCCAGCGGCGTGCAGCTTTCGAACCAATGCCGGTCCAACCTGTGGCAGGCGCTGAAGATCGTCATGCTCGCCACTGGCCGATGTAGTTCGCGTACCTGCCGGCTTGTTGATGGCCTGATCGATGGCTGAGTTGATAGCATCGGCGTAGGCAGACTGCTCCCGCGTGGTCAGATCAGCCTTGGTATCATCTGTTCTGGTCCAGTTACGACGTAGCGTATCGTAGTTCTGACTCGCCACCCTGAAGGCGCGGTCCAGGGTGTTTTCGCACACTGACGCGATGCCTTTTACAGTAGACAGGGGATGCCTGATGCGCTGAATTGGCTGCTTGAGGGACTCCTGAAAAAACTGCAGTGTCGGCTCGGTGATATAGTTGCCCTGACTCTTCAGCTCACCCACCAGGTCGTTCACTCTGTGAGTGACCGTCTCAAGTTCTTTCTGACCGCTCTGCACTGCCTCATTCAGATAGGCTCTGGTCGAGAGCGCATACTGTTCCGCAAGATGACTAGCCTTGTTACCCGCTCGAGTGACTGTATTCATATACTTCTCCATGTCTCATGTTTTCAATTGATGAGAACATTACGACGGGCGCAGCGACTTTGTTCAGACCGACGCAAAAAGATGTTCGGCAATAGCGCTAGCCAGCGCACTGCGACCGGGATCTGCTGCGCGTTTGCGATTGTCCGGAGCCAGTTCACTCCAGTTTGCATTGGCTCTCATCTGCCGTAACCAGCTGTTCCAAGCCTTTGGGAGATCGCTTGCATCGACCGATGTCATTTGCATCTGCACCTGCATGGCGTGGCCGCGTGAGCCCAGGTCGGTCAAGAGCTGCAGTTGTCGGAGCCACAACAGGCGCAGCGTGGGCTCGTCTACACACAGGGTCCGCTTGCCCGTGACCGCGGCCTGCAGGTCCCGACCATATCTGGCGCCAGTCGAGAATAGGGCACCGGCAAGGGCACCAGTTGCAGCGGCGGCACCCAGCGATATAAAGCCCGTCAGTCCATCAAGAACAGCACCCACAGCGGCGCCCTTGGCTGCACCACTACTCGCCTCTACGCCGAAGGTCCTCAGCGTATTCACGTCGAAGAGGTCGAGCTTCCAACTGCCATCCTGTACAGGCAGAAAGGCTTCGCGGACATCGTCGGGTGCAAAGCGATGAAGCTTGATGATCTGTCGCGTACAGACCTGCTCTGCCTGTCGCGTGAGGTCCTGCAGCGCTATCACCTCATTCTTTTCAATTTCGGGCAGGGTCGCCGTGGCGGCACTGAGCGTTTTCCGGTAGCTGCCTACGTTGATGATCAACTCAGCCACGGCTGCTGCAGATGCTCGCCTGATCTGCAGCGCCTGGGCATGCCGCTCGTCGATGAGCTGCTGCACCCTGTCATACTGCTCACCAAGCAAAGACTGTATCTTCTGAAACAGGCGCTTCTCATCTTCAAGCCGAAACACGACCGTGTCGTACTGCACCTGTGCATGGAAGTTCAGCTGACCGAGATATTCACGCCACTGCATGCTGTGGTTGGGAAACTGGTGAATGAAGTTGAGCACCGGAATCACGGCCTTGCCGGCAAGACTGAGCACATAGAGCTCATCTCTATACTTGCCGACGAGCGGCTCGCGAACATCGATGACATAAAATAGTAAATCGCTCGCCAGTAACTGACGGACGACCTTGAGTTCCTGATCGAGTTCAGCAAACTCGTCGGCGTGAGCTATGAACTGTCTCAAGCGGGTCTGGCCGGTGTCGTCCCGACCTGCTGGCAAGCTCTCCAGCGCGCTACGCAGGCCGATCGAGTCCTCCAGACCAGGCGTATCATGCAGTTCGATCACCGCCTGATCGCGGCACAATATGCTAGCGGCTTCAACGTGTCGGGTCGTACCTGGATGATTGGACACTTCGCCGAAGCGGCTGTCGCGCAACAGGGTGCGCATCAGCGAGGTCTTGCCGACATTGGTATGGCCGACTATGGCAATACGGATCGGCGCCTGTGCTGAAGGTCGAGGGCTCGTGTTTTCAGTTGGCATGTCGATCATCTTCCTCAACTGGAGAGGCGGCGGTGAAGCCCGGCGCGCGGATTGGCAGCTGAATGATGTCATCCAGCGATATACCAACGGCTGCCGCGAGGCGATACCAGTCTTCGAGGCGATTGTGATCGGCGGGACGGTCGTCTGGCGTTAGCAGCCCAAGATGTACCCGCCCCCTGTAATTGCGCTTCAAGGCGCCGACGATCCGGCGGACACCGCGGTCCGGCACGGTCGCCAGATGCGAGCAAAGCACGAGGTGGG